>Ga0065721_10009398_pt1 | contig 20226 bp, 12 predicted proteins | sample Mesricmetagenome_FD_59108 | JGI IMG/M metagenome (GOLD analysis project Ga0065721, IMG submission 59108) | Mesophilic microbial community from rice straw/compost enrichment Sample: eDNA_1 v2 (version 2) | ecosystem: Engineered > Solid waste > Grass > Composting > Bioreactor | place: USA: Davis... | reverse complement strand
GTGCCAAAAAAAACAGCCCACGCCAGTCGGCTGTCTTCGGTATGCTCACGCCGGGTGATCGAATTAATCCAGGCAACAACCATCCGCTTGATGTCGTGACGAAAGTAGATAACCACAGCAGCCAGACTGCCAACATGCAATGCCACATCAAATGCCAGCCCCTGGTCCGGCCAGTCAGCAAAGATAGGAACTAATAACAAATGCGCTGAGCTGGAAACCGGTAAAAACTCGGTCAACCCTTGCACCAATGCCAGAACAACTGCCTGAATCAAATCCATAAAGACTACTCGTCATTGGTTACTGAAAGCGGAGCAAGTCTGAAATAAAACGCCAGGATTTGCAAACCGCCACTCTAAGGATTAAAAAAAGAGCAATGATTCTTGACAAAGATGGTCGAATCATTGGGAGCAACCCGGGCATCATATTTTACTCCGAGGACACTTTTATGAACCCACAACAGACAAGTGCGGCAAGGATCTGTTCACCTTTGCATGTTTTTCTCATCGTATTGGTAGGCATCCTATGTGGATGCAGCAGCACCAAGTATCATCAGGATTTCAAACCGGGCACAGACTTCAGCGGACATCAAACCTATAACTGGCGCAACACCTCTTCGGAAATTCCAGGGCTGAATCCTCAGCAGATTCAGCGTCTCGCCGATGCTCAACTGGCAGGACGCGGACTGACTCGTACGGAAAGCAATCCAGATATCTTGCTTGATATGACCATCGTTACACGAGTCAGCACGGGCTCTTCTACCGGACTGGGTCTTTCCATCGGCTTACCCGTAGGTCGGCACGGCAGCATCGGTGTGGGGGGAGGTCGAAGCGTACCCAATGACAAACAGGAAGGTATCATCATTGTGGATGTTACTGATGCATCCACCAATAATCTGATATGGCGGGGCAGTGCTGAAGCCGTTCCGGTTAAGTATTTTTCCTTGAGTAACGAAGAAAAACTTGCCGCAGTAGTCAGTAAGCTTCTCAGCCAGTATCCACCCCAATGATGCAGTGCCGAACATTAGCCAATAGCGAAGCGCAATTGCCGCTTCGCTGATTTTCATTCCTGCTGAGATTGATCGGGATGTCGTGAGCCTATTGCAGTGGCCCGCGATGCCGCCGGTATTAATTCTTCTGACGAGATATTCTCACTGCTGCCGGATCTTATTGACGATAGCCGTCGTTGAACAACTGTCGATAAAACTTAATACCTTTACACTGCCACCATAGGATTTGACGATCTCTCCGCCGACCACCTGATGCTCCTGATAATCGCCACCTTTTACCAATACATCCGGCTTCAGGTTCCGCAGCAGGCGCTCTGGCGTATCATCCTCAAACGCCAGCACCCAATCAACTGATTCAAGACCGGCGAGCACAGCCATACGACGATCCACAGGGTTGATTGGACGCCCCGCGCCCTTCAGACGCTTTACCGACGCATCACTGTTAATAGCAACCACCAGACGATGCCCCAGTTTGCGCGCTTCTTCCAAATAGGCCACATGGCCCGCATGAATGATATCGAAGCAGCCATTAGTGAAAACAATTTTCTCACCGCGCGCGCGCGCGTCTTCGACAGCCTGCAGGAGTTGTTCTTCCGTTACAACACCGCGCTCAGAGCCTTGCTCGCCCTGCAGGGCAAAACGCAACTCCGGCGCGCTGACCGAAGCAGTGCCCAGTTTAGCTACAGCAATGCCGGCGGCAAGATTCGCCAGAGCAACGGCCTCCGTCAGCGACTGGCCAGATGCAAGCACCGCTGCCACAACCGCTATCACAGTGTCACCGGCACCCGTCACATCAAAGACTTCCCGCGCACGCGCCGGCAAGTGAAGCTCCGGCTGATTGGGCCGCAGCAAAGTTAAACCCTGTTCGCCCCGGGTGACCAGCAATGCCTGCAGCTCGAGTTCCCGCATCAGCTCGCTGCCTTTGGCAACCATCTGCTGTTCGCTTTCACACCCACCCACAATCTGTTCAAACTCCAGCATGTTGGGTGTAAGCAATGTTGCACCGCGATAGCGGGAATAATTTTTTCCTTTCGGGTCCACCAGCACCGGGATGCGATGCATCCTCGCCATTGCAATCAACGCCTGACAATCCTGCAGACTGCCTTTTGCGTAGTCGGAAAGGACTAACGCATCCACCTGCGGAATAACTTCTGCAGCCTTTCTGGTAAATTCGTTGCTGTCCCGCTCATCAAAAGACTCTTCAAAATCCATGCGCAGAATTTGCTGATGCCGGCTGATGACACGCAGCTTGGTGACGGTGGGCTTATTGCGGGAAATTTGAAAGTCTGTGTGAATGGAAGCTGCTTTTAAACGATGTTGTAACACAATGCCGGCATCATCATTGCCGATGGTGCCAATCAGGCTGGCCTTGGAGCCCAGGGCAGCGATATTGAGCGCTACGTTTGCAGCGCCGCCGGGACGCTCCTCTGACTGACTGACTTTTATAACCGGGACCGGCGCTTCGGGAGAGATTCTCGAGGTATTGCCATGCCAGTATCGGTCCAGCATTACATCACCCACAACAAGTACGCGCGCGCGGTCAAAAAATGGCATTGTCAGCTTCATGATGTTTCCTTTGGAGTTTTATCCTGTAAAACCCATTAATTAAATTCCTGCGTTGTCTTTATCAATACAGACCTAATCAGCCTGGTGCTCAACATCCTGCTGTTCATCACGGAACTGCATTGAATACAGATGCGCATAATGTGCGCCCTTCGCCAGCAGTTCAGTATGGGTACCCTGCTCGACAATCTCGCCTGCATCCATCACCACAATGCGATCAGCTCGTTCAATCGTCGACAGGCGGTGGGCCACCACAAACGTGGTACGGTTTTGCATAACACTTTCCAGAGCAGCCTGAATATAACGCTCTGATTCGTTGTCCAGTGCCGAGGTTGCCTCGTCCAGTATCAGGATGGGAGCGTCCTTCAAGATGGCTCTTGCAATGGCGAGTCGCTGGCGTTGTCCACCAGACAAACGCGCTCCACTTTCGCCGATCAGCGTGTCAAACCCCTGGGGCAACTGCTCAATAAATTCCGTGGCGTGGGCTAGATCCGCAGCGCGCCGTATCGCTGCCATATCCCGGTCAACCAGACTGCCATAAGCGATGTTGCCGGCAACCGTGTCGTTAAACAGGGTGACATGTTGATTTACCAGCGCGATCTGTTGGCGCAGATTCGCCAAGCGAAACTCCTTCAGCGGAATTCCGTCGATGCGGATTTCACCTTCACTGCAGTCATAAAAACGACCCAGTAAATTCACCAGCGTTGATTTTCCACTGCCAGAGCGCCCCACCAGTGCAATCACCTCGCCCGGCTGAACCTCCAGATTAATATCTTTCAGCGCCGGGCGATCACTGTTGGTGTAGTGAAACTGTACCTCTTTGAAGCTGACCTGACCCTGAACACGCGGAACTTCCCGCGTTCCCTCGTCACGCTCCGGCGCTTGATCGAGCAGGCTGAACACACTGTCCGCGGCGGCAACGCCCTTGAGGATGATAGGCGCCACCTCACCCAAACGGCGCATGGGTTGCAACATGGCTCCGACAGCCGTCATGTAGGCAACAAACTCAGCAGGATTGCCCAGCTCCATTACATTCAACGCAAGATATATCAGTCCGGCAATGGCAAAGGCTACGATCAGCTGGATCAAAGGCGTGTTTGCCGCAGCAGTGACCACAATCTTCATGTTCTGCTGATAATTCTTCTTACTCGCCGCCTCAAAGCGTTGCTTTTCATATTCTTCGCCACCGAAACTGCGCATGACGCGATAGCCGGTAATCATCTCACTCGTCACCTGGGTAATGTCACCCACAGTGGTTTGTACTTTGGTGCTTAACCGGCGCAACCGCTTGCCCACGGTAGTTACCAGTGAACCAATCAGCGGCGCGATGAGAATAAACACCAGCGTGAGTTTCCAGTCTGTGTAAAACAGGTAGGACAACAGAGCGACAACNGTGAGTCCCTCGCGCAGCAGGATTTTTATCGCGTCGGTGGCCGCNGCAGTTACCCCATTGATGTTGTAGGTAATGACTGAGACCAGATGACCCGAACTCTGCTCATCAAAGGCCGCGCTGGGCAACCGCGTCATATGATTGAAAACCTGAACACGCATACTGTGGATCACACTGAAAGCCACACGCGATAGAAAATACACGCCGGCAAATGCGCCGATGCCNCGCAGNACTGTTAATCCTATGACCTGAACAGGNACCAGCAACCGATCCTGCGGATCATTACTTTCAATAATGTTGATCAGNTTCTCGAGAATCTTGATAAACAATGTTGTGGACGAAGCATAAAGGGCAAAACCTATAATGCTGATCACAAACATAAAGCGATAAGATTTCAGGTATGACAGCAGCCGCAGATAAATCTTNAGTGCCGAGGTTTCCACAACCGGTTGTACGGTTTTATTTTTNTCTACCATAAATCGCCTATTTCGATGAGAAAACTTTACTCGCCCATCGTTGTGTTGTGTGTAAGAAATTGTAGATCCACAGNCCCGCCATCANCCGGNTCCAGCACTTAACGATCCAGTTCTGTCAGTTTCTGTTCGACCAGNGCGCGGTAGGCNGAGCGGAACTGGGCGATGTCATATTCCTNCANTACACGTTGATAATGTTGCTGCCCTTTGGCCTGACGCGCCTCCGGAGTCATTTGGCAGTATGACACCATAGCCTNACCAAATGCCGNCTCATCCGCTGTATCAACGGCCACACCGCAGCCGGCTACAATGCTGGTCAGGGGTTCAACCTGATTGACCAGCACCGGCACTCCCAGTGCCATGGCTTCCAGCAGCGCAATCCCGAAGCCTTCCGTCTCAGAGGGAAACACAAAGACGTCTAATGCGCGAAGATAACGCATGGCCTGGGGCACATAACCNNTTAAGAAAACTTTGTCCTGCAAATTATGTGTGGCGATATAGTCATCCAGTGCGGGACGAAGTTCGCCATCACCGATAATNACTAGAAAGACATCCTGCCGGTCGCCACAGGCGCGGTGGAATGCTTTGATCATCTCCAGNTGGCGCTTGCCTTTGACGCAGCGCCCGACGGTGCCAAACAGAATACCTTGTTCCGGCACCTGCAGCNCAGCGCGTGCGGCTTCCGCGCTAAGTGCCTGCGCGGCGGTTCCCTGGACATCAATGGCATTATTGATAGCGGCAGTGTTATGTTCCTTCAGACCGCAACGGGCATTAATCAGGTATTGGCGTACAGGCTCGGACACACCAACCATGTGCCAGCGCTGGTCCAGCAGCAGGCGCATCATCCACCGGCGCCCGGGCCGGTCGAACTCCCCAAATGCGTGAATGATACCAATACACAGCTTTGCCGACACAGAACGACGCAACTGCATCAGTAAATGCACCGGCTTGTACATATTGGCAATGATGACATCGAAGTGGTGGCTCTCGAGAAACGGACGCACTTTTTTCATCGCCTTCAGGCGCAGGCCTTTGTAATCCGTCTTCTCCAANCCCAGAAAGANACATTCATGAGCCAGAGCGTCNGTCGCGGTAGGTTCACCGGNCTCAAGATAAACCAACGTGACTTGATAGTGTNGCGNTGGAAAGGCGTTGACCAATTCGGCGGTGAGATAGGAAATACTCTCCGTGTGCCGGTTTTGCAAGATCATGATTTTTATCTTGTCAGGCATCGATGAGGACTCATGACAATAGCGGCCAGCAATCCGGCAGGAACCCAGTACATCAGCCATTGGGCGTCAGGGCGCGTCAACAGGCCGGAACCGTTGGTGAACAGACACAGGCTGCCGTATGCCAGCCAGAGATACAGCGGCAGGATATCCCTGTCACGACTGAAGCTGCGCGCTAAGAGCACCCAATGCCATAGAGCCAGTAACAGACCGATGGCGCCGGTATAGTAAAGGATGTCGAGCCAGGAATTATGTGCGTGATGGAACACATCCACATCTGGAATAATGATCCGTGAATCCCGTTCCAATCCCAGACCAAAGAGCGGGCGCTCCAGGGAGCGATCCAGGAGCTCCACCCAGATAGCATCACGCAGAGAAAAGGAGACACCCCGCTTCTGCAGCACCTCGGCCATGGGCGTCAGGAGAAATAACGCCAGTGCTCCAATTACCACCAACGCCACCTGTGGAACCCAGATGAGCGGACGCGGGCGAATTATCAGCAGACCGGCAAGGCATACCAGCACCAGCGCAATGGCCGCCCCGCGACTTTGCGACATCATAATGACCAGCGCACAGATCCCGGCGGCAATAAAAAACAGAGGCGAACGTTTCCAGCTCTCTCCCTGAAGCGATTTCAGATAGGCCAGCAAGGCCGCCACACCAAAGATCTGCGCCACGATGGTGGAGTTTTCCGCGAGACCAAAACCTGAGAGGCGCGCCGCAATGGAATAATTTTTATAGGCGTAAAAGAAGTAGACGGTAACCAGTGAGCACACTACACCGATACCGATAATGACCAGATAAAGCCGCTGAAGGTTAATCGGCCGATGGTAGAACAGCCAGGCCACGCCGCACAGCCAGAAGGCAAGAAAAAGCCACTGCTTGAGGAAAAAATCAAAATCCGAGGCCCGCCCCCAGAGCGACGCCAGCACACAGTAGCCGCCGAAAATCAGCGCTGCCAGGGTGAAGGAACCACCGTATTCCTCCAGGCGCCATTTGCGCCACGGCAGAACCAGCAGAAACGGGATCAGCAGAAACAGGTAAAACACCGTGCGCAGCGGCGCCGGACCCGAGGCCCAGAAGAATGCAGAGATAAACAGGTAAATACCAAGACCGGCCCAACTTAAACATAAGGCTTCCCTGCGAGCTTGTGTCAACGCGTTAAATCGCATAGTAATTCTCTGAATCATCCCGCCGGCATCGATGCTGACTTGCCCGACCCCACGTCTTCAATAATATCCACGGCCTGTTCCATCATTGAAAAAATATCTGTTCGGCCTGCAAAAAGCGTGGCCCGTTCACGCCAATAGTGCGGCTCTTGTGCAGCAACCTCTGCAATGGCTTTGCCCAACTGGGTATCGGCCTCCGCCGGTGACAGGACCAGCCCCTGCTGATTTCCGACAATATACGGGGCGTAGCCACACACATCCGTTGCAATCACAGGCAGCCCTGCGACCATCGCTTCGAGCAATACGGTACCGGTATTTTCGCTGTAGGCGGGATGCAGAAAAATATCAGCAGACCACATGAGCTCCGACACATCATCACGGGCGCCGAGCATCGCCAGCTGTTGCCCGACTCCCAGCTTGCGGGCCAGTTCAGTAAAGGCTCGGGTTTTCCCGGTTCCGGCGACCCACAGCCGCGTACGCGATTTCAGTGGTTCCGGCAGAGCTGCCGCTGCCTGGATTGCCCGTGCAACACCTTTGCGCTGGAAGTCCGAGCCCACCATAAGCAACAACAGATCTTCCTCGCGAAGACCATAGCTTTCACGTAGTGCTTTACGCCTCGTTGCGTAATCCCCGGGCATTATCCTGTTTCGATTAATGCCCGGAGGCAGCAAATGAAACCGTGAGGGCGAGGTTGCATAGTAACGCTGAAATACCGGAATCTGCGCTTGCGAAATCATCAGAATCTGGCACTGACTTGCGGGACCGAATACCGCTTCTTCCAAAGCGAGGTATTGTCGACTGCGACCACTGAGCCGATACCACCAGCCGCGCTCTTCATAGGCCTTTTGCGCAAAGCACACATCGGCGGCGTAATAAACATCAAGACCGGGCATTTTATTGAAACCAACCACCAGGTCCAGCGTTTCTTGCTCGCGGATGGCCNGAAACTGCTGCACGAAGGCGCGCGCCCGACCATGGTTGGTTANCCCGCGGGTGGCAAGGATCACAACNGGAATATCAGCCGGCCGATCTCCTGCCCAGCTTTGGGTATAGATAATCACCTCATGGCCACGCGCCGCGCAGGTCCGTGCCATGGTGAGCATGTCGCGCTCCAATCCGCCGTAAGGAAAGTAGTGGAACAGAGTGAAAGCTATCCGCATTACTGCTCTCCCCGGCGCTGCTTGAGACGTTGCTCCCGCGCATACAGACGCCGCGCACGATGATCAATGTCCCGCAGCAACTGATGATCCTGCTCCAGGATGCGGCGCAGGGGTTTGTTGAAATACTGCTGCAGAAAACGCCACACATCCCGGCGAGTGGCACCAAGATCCATGGCCGAGAAATATAAGCTGCCCACGTCTTTGACCAGCCAGCGACGCGGTACCTGTGAGCGCAGCTGCGCCCGATGCAGATCCACCAGATAGAGCACCGGCTCCCCCTGGCCCGCCCGCCAGTCTTCCACAGTGCTCAGGTCCAGCAGAAAGTGGCAAAGGTATAGATCCCGGTGGTTGATGCCGTTGGCATGAAGCACCCGCGCAATCCGGGCAGTCTGTTGCAACAGCACCAGTTTCTCCTTAAAGCCCAGCGTTCCGGTTTGCTGACGTTCTATAAGGTAATGGTCGAGCTGCCGGGTACCGCTCAGTTCGCGGGTAACGATGAAGGATAAGCGCCGGGCGGGATTAGCGCCCCGCTCTCCGTAAGCCACCGGCGTGAGACTGGGCACTTTCAGCTCCGCCAGTTTATTGAGNGCGAGCCATTCGTTGCGGGCGCCGATGACCGGCAGACGGAGACGAATCAGATTTTTGAAGATTTCACCCCAGCCGACGCCGGTGTGCAGTTTGCGGTAGTACACCCGGCCGGCCAGATCAAAGCGCAGCGTTTCTCGCCCGGGTGCTGCGCGCGCTACCTCACCACGCAGCTGCTGCACCTCGGTGAAGACATCGATGCCGCGCCACAGCGTTTGCAGTTCATCACGCAGAATCAGCTGTTGGTGGGGGTTGCCTGGCATCGCAGTCCTATTATTGAGGTCAGGTAAAGAAGTCAGGGTAAGGTCACCGTCACCGGCGCCACATCCTGTAAGGCATCGAGCACCATGGACGGCGGCAGGTCTTTAAGGCAGCGATGGTGCTGCTTCGGACATTCCCGTTCAAAACAGGGGGAGCACTCAATTGCCGTGGAGACAATGCGCACCCGTTCCGTCAAGGGCGGTGTAAACGCTGGCGACGTAGAACCGTAGATCACCACCAGAGGACGCTGCAGAGCAGCGGCGATATGCATCAAGCCGGAATCATTACTCACCACAGCATCGGCCAGGGCCATCAGGTCTATGGCCTCATCCAGCTGAGTGGTACCGGCCAGGTTGTGGCAATGCACCTGTTGCGGATCATCCAGCTGATCCCGGATGGCTTCGGCAACCGCATTGTCTTTGCCGGAACCCATCAGCCACACCTGCCAGCCTTTGCGGATTTTATGGTCGGCCACATGGGCGTAATAGGCTTCCGGCCAGCGCTTGGACGGACCGTATTCCGCACCAGGACAAAGTATCAGCACCGGGCGATTACCCTGCAATCCAAACTTTGTAAGTAATTGTGGCTGACGTGCGGGGTAAATAGTCAGCGCCGGATAAGGAAGCTGTTCGGGCAGCGCGGTCTGCGCCGGAAAACCCAGCGCGGCGTAGCGCTGCACCATCAACGGATAACGGCGCTTGTCGAGCAGGCGGATATCGTTCAGCAGGCCGTAGCGCATCTCACCCCGCCAGCCGGTGCGCAGCGGAATGCCGGCAAAGGCGGGGATCAGGGCAGACTTAAAGGAATTCGGAAGGATAATCGCCTGCTGATACTGCTCACCCGCCAGAAATTTTCCCAGCCGGTAACGCACCCCCAGCTCAAGCTTGCCATGCCCCAGCGGCATCTCGATGGTGTTATCCACCTCCGGCATGCGGGCCAGCAACGGCAAGGTCCAGGGCGAGGCGAGAACGTCAAGCTGAGTGGCGGGTTTGCGCTGTTTGATTAGCTTGAACAGCGACTGGGCCATCATCATATCGCCGATCCAGGCGGGGCCGATGATCAATATCTTGCTGGGCGATGGAGACATAACGGACTCTAGGTACGGATGAGAGTCTAGCGCTGCTGCGGAAGCCTTACGCCTCCGCAGCNCGACAGTTAACCGGCAACCGGNGCCAGCCAGTTACCGTGGTCAGCCAGTTCGCCGCGAACTGCCTTGAAGTACAGATCCTGCAGACGGGTAGTGACCGGACCGCGACGACCTTCGCCGATCTGGCGTCCGTCGAGTTCACGGATCGGCAGCACTTCTGCCGCTGTACCGGTGAAGAAGGCTTCATCAGCCACGTAGACTTCATCGCGGGTGATGCGTTTTTCACGGATCGTATAACCGCAGTCNGCCGCCAACTGGAAGATGGTATTGCGGGTGATGCCGTCAAGGCAGGAGGTCANCTCAGGGGTGTAGATCACACCATCGCGAACCAGGAAGAAGTTCTCGCCACTGCCTTCTGCTACATAGCCTTCGTTGTCGAGCAGCAGGGCTTCTTCACAGCCGCTGTCCAGGGCTTCCTGCAAAGCCAGCAGGGAGTTGATGTAGTGACCGTTGGCTTTTGCCTTACACATGGAAATATTGACGTGATGACGGGTGTAGCTTGAGGTGCGGACCTTGATGCCGATGTCCCGCGCTTCCGGCGCCATGTAGGAAGGCCAGTGCCAGGCGGCAACGATAACGTGAACCTTGAGGTTATCCGCCCGTAAGCCCATACCCTCTGAACCGTAAAAGGCCATGGGGCGCAGGTAGGCTTCGCTGAGGTTATTCTCGCGCACCACCAGCTTGTGGGCTTCGTTGATCTGTTCTTTAGCGAACGGCATCTTCATCCGCATGATGTGTGCTGACCGGAAGAGACGGTCGGTGTGCTCTTTCAAGCGGAAGATGCAGGTGCCGTGACTATCGCTTTTGTAGGCACGCACTCCTTCAAAGACGCCCATGCCGTAGTGCAGGGTATGGGTGAGTACGTGAACCTTGGCATCGCGCCAGGGGACCAGCTCGCCGTCCAGCCAAATAACGCCGTCGCGATCGGCAAATGACATAGCCAACTCCTAAAAATTAATAAACCAATTAGAGAGAAACACCATCGCCAACGACCGCTGCGCAGCCGCCGGCGATGATTTCAAATTCAGTGAACCTTGCGATTTATTGGCCGGAAGAGTCGTCAAGCAGCTGCTGCCACAATCGACCCACCAACTGACGCTCGGTAACAAACATGGGTTCACCTTCACCCTGTTTGCTGTGCAGTACCACCTCCTGACGTTGTAGCGCGAGGCGGTGCCCGGTGGATCGGTAAGCCTTGTAGGCGTCGATCAAGTGGGCGACGGATTCGGCGTCCAGTAGTCCAGCCTCCTCCAGTGCTCCGAGTATGCGAATGTTATCCGTGTACTTGGCGAGCGAGGGCTGTTTCCACGCCCAGGCTAAAACGGCGTATTGAACCATAAATTCAATATCGACGATACCTCCGGCGTCCTGCTTGAGGTTAAAAACCTCTTCATCCGAATTGTTTTTGCCGCTGCCCAGCTGATCGCGCATTTTCAGCCGCATGTTGCGCACCTCTTCGCGCAGCACATCCAGATCCCGTTCCTGGCAGAGCACCTTCTGCCGCACTGCCTCAAACGCCTCAGCCAGCCCGGGATCTCCGGCAGCAACCCGCGCGCGCACCAGTGCCTGATGTTCCCAGGTCCAGGCTTCGTTGAGCTGGTATTTTTCGAAGGCCGCCAGCGACGTCACCAGCATCCCGGAATTACCGGACGGCCGCAGGCGCATATCCACTTCATACAGCTTTCCGGAGATGGTTGAGGTGTTGAGGATGTGGATAATCTTTTGCCCGAGGCGGGTATAGAAGGTGAGGTTGTCGAGGGACTTCTCGCCGTCGGTGGCGAGATGGGCCGCGGCGTTATGGATGAACACCAGGTCCAGATCCGAGCCATGACTCAGTTCGATACCCCCCAGCTTGCCATAACCCACGATAATAAAATCCGGCTCCCCGGCAGGCTGGCCATCCTCGCGCAGGGGGTGGCCATGGCGGGCGATCATCTGCTGCCAGGCCAGCTCCAGGACGTGCTCCAGGATCACCTCGGCAATATAGGTCAGATAATCACTGACCTTCATCAGCGGCAGCGCGCCAGTCACCTCGCTGGCCGCCACCCGCAGGGCGTGGGCTGAACGGAAGTAACGCAGGGTCTCCATGTGCCCCTCCAGATCGTCCCACCCCAGACGCAGCACCTCGCGGCGCAGGTCATCACGCAGGGCGTCCTTGTCCGGCGGGGCGTAGAGGCTTTCCGGGGTCAGCAGTTCATCCAACAATGCCGGATGGCGGCTGAGCTCATCGGCGATCCAGGGGCTGGCCGAGCAGAGCCGGACCAGCTGATGGAGGGCGGTAGGATTCTCCACCAGCAGCACCAGGTAAGCGCTGCGACGGGCGATGGATTCCACCAGCGGCAGGATGCGGCTCAGGGTCTGGCTCATGCCCACCGGTGCTTCGCCGCTGCCGGACTGCCGGCTTAATGTTGAAAGCAGACGCGGCATGAAGCTGTCGAGCCGTTTGCGGCTGCTGGCCTGCATGTTGAGCACCGCCCGGCTTTCACGGGACTGCTGCAGCTGCTGCAGCAACTGCTCTGGCGCCTCACAGTGATGGGCTGCCAGAAATCGCAATGCCTCCTCACCAGCCAACGTACCGTCCCAGATACCCAGCCACGACTCCAGACCACTGGCAGACGTCTTATCTTCTTCATCAGGCGCTGCGATCACCGCCCGGAACTCTTCATTGACCCGGCCACGGTGAGCATCCAGCGCCACTGTAAACGCCTCCCAGGAATCAAACCCCATCACCCACGCTAGCCGCAACCTGCCGAGGGGATCGCTGGGCAGTGACTGGGTCTGGCGATCCTGGAACGCCTGGATAGCATGCTCGGTATTGCGCAGGAATTCATAGGCCGCAAGGAGTGCGGCGCCCGCACCGGGAGGCAGATAATTTTCCCGTTCCAGGAACGGCAGCATCTTGCACACCTGACGCTCACGCAGGCGCGCGTCGCGGCCGCCGCGGATCAGCTGAAACGCCTGAACCACGAACTCCACTTCACGGATACCACCCTCTCCCAGCTTGACGTCAAGATGCATCCCCTTGCGCTGCACCTGCCGACGAATCAGCCCCTTCATGTCACGCAGGGCTTCAATAACACTGAAGTCAATGTACTGGCGGTAGGTAAACGGCAGCAGCAGCTCCATCAGCGCCGCCACCGCCCGCTCCGGCTGTTCACCGCCCTCTGCCGCCACCGCGCGCGCCTTCACCATGGCGTAGCGCTCCCAGTCGCGCCCCTGGGTCTGGTAATAATCTTCCAGCGCATCGTAGTTCAGTGCCAGTGCCCCACTCTGGCCGTGAGGGCGCAGACGCATGTCGACGCGGAACACGAAGCCGTCGGCGGTCTGCTGGTCCAGGCTTTTGATCACCCGCTGGCCCAGCTTGATAAAGAATTCCTGGTTGCTGATCTGGCGCTGCTCGCCCGTCGTCTGACCATGCTCCGGGTAGGTAAAGATAAGGTCGATATCCGAGGAAAGATTCAGCTCGCAGGCCCCCAGTTTGCCCATCCCCAAGACGACAAACGGCTGGGCAAGTCCGGATGATTTACCCACCGGCATACCGTACTGACCGGCCAGCTGATGATAATGAAACGCGGCGGCCTGCTGGATCGCCGTGTCAGCAAAGCGGGACAGATCGGCGGTGGTTTCGGTCATGCCAGCCAGCCGGTTCAGATCGCGCCAGATGATCCGCACCATGGCGCGGTGACGATGACGGCGCAGCGTCTTATCCAGTTCCGCGTCCGTCTCGCAGGCACCCGCTGCCTCAACCAATGCCGCGTATCCGCTGTCCGGCAGCGGTTGGAACAGCTCTCCTGAACTGATCTGGTCCAGCAACAACTGCGGTTGCTGGATACAGGTTTTGGCGAGGTACTCGCTGCCGACAAAGGCGCGGGTCAATTGGTGGGAAAGTTCTTCAGAAGAAATCTGATCCCCCGACAACTCCATGGGGGGCGTCAGCTGCTGTTGCGCAACGGCCTGCTCAAACTGCTGCCACAAACGTGTACCGGCTTCTTGCAAGGGTGCAGGCAAGCGCGAAAGATCTAGCATAAGTTAGTATCCCTTTAGGTCTCGGTAGTGTCGTCGAGGGTATAGGTCTCGCTTTTTCTGCGGAAAGTCGACGTTGTTGATGAAGATAAAAGGATGATTACCAATGTACAACATCAACCTGCTCTCATTTGATCCCCCGCTTCCCACTGGACAGTCTCAATACCTCCCTGCATCAGATTTCAACCTACGCCACACATATTCCTCTGANACTTCTCGTGCCCCATCTGACGATGCCGCCCCTGCGCCAGCACCTGNACTATATTGCATTGATTGCCGGCAACATCAGGTACCGGGGCGCNCACNAAATAATTTCCTCCTGCTGGCATATTTATCTACATTTTAAGAGAACACCAATTGACAACACCTGGCGCGCAGGTTAAAAATATAATTTATATTATAAATAATCCAATAAAAAGAGAACCTCAGCATGAAACCGACCCACACATTGCATCGCTTGACCTATGCGGCTCTGCTGTTAGCTTTGGGCACATCCAGCAGTCTGAGCCTGGCCCAGACCAACAATGACCAGATTGAAGAGATCGTTATTACCGGTAAATTTCTGCGCAGTCTGCAATCTGCCATGGAGCAGAAACGCAACGCCTCCAGCATGATTGAGGCGATCGCAGCGGAAGATATTGGTCAGCTGCCCGATGTCTCTATCTCCGATTCGCTTAACCGCCTGCCCGGTCTGGCGCAGGATCGTGACCGCGGCAACGGCAGTCAGATATCCATTCGCGGTATGGGCGGGCTGCTCGGGCTCACCACCCTCAACGGACGTGAAGTCGCTACTGTAGAGGAAGACCGCAATATTCGTTACGACCAGTTTCCCTCGGAGCTGATCAATGCCGCCCAGGTTTATAAAACGCCCCAGGCACACCTGTCGGAAGGCGGCGTGTCAGGTACCGTGAACCTGCAGACCATCAAACCGCTGGACTTTGACGCGCGGCGGATGTCGGTGGATGTGCGCGGCTCCTTCTACGACCTCGGCAGCGACATCGACGACGCGGCCAACGATGGCTGGGGCCACAGATTCAGCGTCTCCTACATCGATCAATTCCTGGATAACACCCTAGGGGTCGCACTGGGCTATGCAGGCCGCTCTCAACCCATCGCTACTCAGCGCTCAGAACTGTGGAACTACGGCGATACCTGGCACAACACCCAGTGGAACGATGCGGTCGGCGCCAACGTGAATGCGCCCTGGGGTGGCTCGGCTCTGGTACGCGGCGGAGAAGACCGTCGCCACGGCGTGATGGGCGCCATTCAATGGCAACCCAACGAAAACTTACAGATTGCGTACGACGGCTTCTGGTCAGTCTTTGACATTGATGAAACCCAGAGAGGTTTCGACTTCCAGATTGCCAATGCCTACGACGATCAGTGGGAGCTGATCAGTACCGTGCCTACCGGCTATACCAATCCGGAGCTGGGTGAGGGAGCTCTGGATCTTCTGTCAGGCACTGTACCCCTGAGTTCACTGCGCAGTCTCAATGAAGAATTTACCCAGGAAGATACTCTGATCAGCCACGGCCTCAATATGGAATGGCGTCAGGGCGCCTGGATTTTTGAAGGAGACCTGTCTTACTCCAAAACAGAACGTGATCGCCGCTGGGCCAGCATTCGCACCAGCCATGCAGCACCTGGTTATGCCACCTTCGGAGCGACGGGCGACAAGCGCATGTGGTTCAGCCTCGCCACCGCCGATCTGACCGACCTGAGCCAGAACTCGATCAGCGAAATCGAAGTGCGTCCCCAGTCTGACGGCGGCGATGAGATCAGCACCCTCAAGCTGGATGTCACCCGCGAGTTCGATNGCGGCTTCATCACGGCTGCGCGCTTCGGCGTCTCGGCGTCACAGCGTGACAAATTCCTTAATGCGCAGAACTGGATCCAGTANGTCACCGCCAATGGCGGCACCCCCATCCCTGAAGAATTCATCATTGATGCCAAGAGCAGCAGCTANTGGGGTGATCTGCCGGACTACNTGACCTTTGATCGCAATGCCGTCATCGATTATTACTTTGGTGGACTGGCCAATCCGGACGTCGGCGATGCCGATGATCTGTTGTCGAGCTGGGATGTCAGCGAGGATGTGACCGCGCAGTACCTACAGCTGGACTTCTCCACCGAGGTCTTCGGCCTGCCGCTGAGCGGTAATATCGGTGTGCGTGCGGTCCAGACTGAAACCACCTCCCGCGGTTATCAGCAAGGCCCCAATGAATGGCAGGAGACCTCACCCGATGTATGGGAAGAAGTTGCCGGTCCTATAGAAGAGGTTGCCATTGATCATGACTACGATGAAGTGCTGCCCAGCCTCAACATGACCCTGGCCGTCACCGATGATCAGCAGCTGCGTTTTGGCGTCGCTAAAACGATTGCCCGCGCACCTGTGGATCTGATGAGCCCGAGTCTGAACCTGAATGACGACATGTGGGGAGCAAACCCCGGCGAATCATCCTCGGGCAATCCGAAACTCGACCCCTTCCGCGCGACGCAGGTAGACCTGGGCTACGAATGGTATTTCAACGATGAGTCGTCCGTCGCTGCCACAGTGTATTACAAGGATCTGGAAACCTTCATCGCCCGCGCGGCCGATGCAGAACAGATTGTGTATAACGGCACCACCTACAATGTTTCGCGTCCCATCAACGGTGAAGGTGGGTACATCCGCGGTTACGAAGTCCTGTATCAACAGGCCTTCAGTTCCCTGCCGGAGCCGTTCAATGGCTTGGGTATCTACGCCAACTACGCGTTTACCGAATCCAATGTAGAGCAATTNGTCCCCTTGTATTCCACCCGNGCTGGCCTGACCGGTTTATCCGAACACGTCGGCAGCCTGACGCTGTGGTACTACAAGAACGGCTTTGAGGCACGCACGTCTTACAGCTACCGCAGTGAGTTCCAGCGGGATGTGAACGCCGTGCAAGGTGAAGAAGGGATCAACGATAGCGAAGGCTACATTGACCTGAGTCTGTCCTACGAGTTGAACGAAAACTACAAGTTTTACTTCCAGGTACAGAACCTGACTGATGAGCCTTATCGCGTGTATGGATTGGAATCCAACAACCCGAACCATGTTAACAAGTATGAAGAGTTCGGTCGTCGTTACCTGGTGGGCGTCAGCTGGAAGTTATAGAGTCTTCCCGACCGTCATATGAATGTGACTTCGTAAATTACAGGGATGTAGTTTGAATATTCAGTCTCTTTAGAAACACCTCTTTATTGATTTGCGTCTTACGCTCCCAGCGTTATCCCGGAGAAATAATGTGAAGACCAGGAACCCCCTGTCACACATGAAATGCCTGCTGGCTTTTATGCTCGCTACCAGCGCTGCCACAACCAGCGCAGACGATTTTTATGTCGGCGCCGATTTATCGTATGTCAACGAGATGGAGGATTGTGGAGCGGTATATCGCGATCGGGGAAAACCACAGGACCCCTTCAAACTCTTCGCGCGCAAAGGTGCGAATCTGGTTCGCGTACGGCTGTGGCACAACCCGGAATGGACTCAATATTCAACACTCAGCGATGCCCGCAAAACTATTCGCCGCGCCAAAGAGCAGGGCATGCCGGTATTGCTGGATTTTCATTACTCCGATACCTGGGCCGACCCGGAGCGTCAGGAAATACCCAATGCCTGGAGCCATATTGAAAGCACCGAAGCACTGGGCCAGGCGCTGTATGACTACACCTTCGCCACACTCGCCGCGCTGGCCGAAGACAATCTTCTGCCGGAGATGGTGCAGGTAGGCAATGAAACCAATGCAGAAATTCTGCAACCAGCCGGAGCGACCGACCACTCCAGCATCAACTGGCAACGCAACGCCTACCTGCTGAATCAGGGCATCAAAGCCGTACGGAATTTTTCCGCGCAGAAAGATAAAACCATTCGCATTGTGCTTCACATTGCGCAGCCGGAGAATGCACTGCGCTGGTTTCCTCAGGCACACCAGCATGGTGTGAGCGATTACGACATCATCGGCCTTTCCTATTATCCGCAATGGTCCAGCTACACCATTCCACAACTGCCTGAGGCGATTCAGTCACTGAAGCAGAGCTTCGGCAAAGAAGTCATGATTGTCGAGACTGCCTACCCATGGACCCTCAGAAATTTTGATCGGGCCGACAATGTCCTGGGCAAAGAAGCTGTTCTGCCTGAGTTTGAACCCACACCGCAAGGTCAGCTCAACTACCTGCTGAGCCTCACACAAACCGTAAAATCTGCCGGTGGCCTGGGTGTCATTTATTGGGAGCCTGCGTGGGTCAGCACTAAATGCCCCACACTCTGGGGCAAGGGTTCACACTGGGAGAACGCCAGTTTTTTTAATGCCGCACGGAAGAACAACACCTTGCCGGCCTTTTCATTTTTCTCTGCTGATTACCAGCAAGCAGACAACAATAAACCTGCAAGCAAGAGCGATTAACCCATGCCTGTAAAATTATTTCTCATCGCCACATTACTGGGCGGCAGCTGGCTGCTTGCCGCCTGCGCACCTACTGGAAAAGATGCCGCCGATGCGCGGGTTATCGCACAGGAACAGACCTACAACGACGGCTGGGAATTTCTGCGCAGCGATGATTTATCGGCGCCGGATCAGGCCCGGGCACGCACCGACTGGCAGCGCGTGACCTTGCCCCACACTCCAAAGATCGAACCCCTGATCGTGAACGACCAGTTTCAGGGCGATGCCTGGTATCGCAAGATGATCGCCGGCTCGGCCATTGATGACAGCAAGCCGGTCTGGCTGCGTTTTGAAGCGGCAATGAACGTAGCAGAGGTGTGGCTCAATGGCGAAAAACTCACAACCCATCTCGGTGGTTACCTGCCCTTTACCGTCGATCTTACCGGCAGGTTAACCCGCGACCACAATGAGCTGCTTGTTCGCCTCGACAATCGCGACAATCCCATCACCGGACCGAAGCCGCTGGCCACACTGGACTTCAACACCTACGGCGGGCTCTATCGCGACGTGTATCTGGTGACTAAAGACGAGCTCTACATCACCGACCCGATTGCAGCAGAAAAACCGGCAAGTGGCGGCATCTTCGTTACCTACCCGAAAGTTGCCCGTGATGAGGCACAGATTGCTGTGCAAACCCATGTATTCAATGCCGGCAAAACAGAAAAAACATTGCAGATCAAACAGCGTCTGATGGACGGTGATAAAGAGGTAGCCCGAAGAGAAAGTCCAAGCACACTCATCACCACCAATACCGACCTGGAATCGCGCCTGCTGCTTACCCTGCGCAATCCCCGCCTCTGGTCGCCGCGCCAGCCACACCTGTACACCTTGGTGACTCAGGTGTTTGACGGCCCGCGCCTGGTGGATGAGCAGAAGACCCGCATCGGCATTCGTGAATTCCGGTTTACTGACGATGGCAGTCTGTTAATCAACGGCGAGAAGACCTTTCTGCGCGGCGTAAATCGCCATCAGGAACACCCTTATGTTGGCTACGCCACCTCAGCGGCGGCAGATTATCGCGATGCGGTGAGAATCAAATCCGCCGGCTTCGATTACGTCCGTCTGTCTCACTACCCCCACTCACCGGCATTCATGGCCGCTGCAGATGAACTGGGGCTGGTACTCATCAATGCCATCCTCGGCTGGCAATATTTTTCGGAGGACCCGGCCTTTCAAGCACAGGTACAACAGACCTGCCGCGACATGATTCGTCGCGATCGCAATCATCCCTCCGTGCTCGCCTGGGAGTGTTCGCTCAACGAATCCTGGATGAGTGAAGCTTTCATTGACTCCCTGCACGGGATCGTACACGAGGAATATCCGGGCGCAGAGACTTACTCAGCCGGCTGGCAGGCATACGGATTCGACATTTATCTGCAGGCGCGCCAGCATCGTCTGGAGCATTATCAGGAGCCCGCCAAACCTTACGTTGTGTCCGAGTATGGCGACTGGGAATATTACGCGATGAATGCCGGACTGCATCAGGATACCTGGGCTGACCTGCTGCAGGCGGATCGCTCCAGCCGTCAATTGCTGGGCGACGGTGAGAAGCGCTTGCTGCAGCAGGCCACCAATGTGCAGGAAGCCCATAACGATAATTACAACACCCCCGCCTTCGCCGACGGCTACTGGGTGATGTTTGATTACAACCGTGGTTACGCTGACGACCTGGAAGCCTCCGGTATCATGAGCATCCATCGCCGTCCCAAATACAGTTATTACTTTTTTCAAAGCCAGCGCAGCCCTGAGGATGT
>Ga0065721_10050430_pt1 | contig 20227 bp, 14 predicted proteins | sample Mesricmetagenome_FD_59108 | JGI IMG/M metagenome (GOLD analysis project Ga0065721, IMG submission 59108) | Mesophilic microbial community from rice straw/compost enrichment Sample: eDNA_1 v2 (version 2) | ecosystem: Engineered > Solid waste > Grass > Composting > Bioreactor | place: USA: Davis... | reverse complement strand
GGGGCGCCCGCCAGGCGGGCGCCGAGATCAATGGCGCCGGCTCACTCTTCCGCTCACGCGGAATCGGCAAGCTGTAGTCCGGCGGAAACTGCCACTCCGCGACTTTGGTGGCGTTCGCTGTCGGCGGCAACGCCGTCGACAGCAACACGAGAACGCTCGTCATGATTGCGATCTTCACTTTCAGAACACCCAGCTGAAGCCGACGTTGTACATGCGGCCTGCTTCCACGTAATCCTTCTGGAACGATTCGGCCCGCCCGTGCGTCGCCCAGTACAGATGTTCCTCGGTGAGGTTCGTGACCTCCACGAACATCCGGACCTTCTGCTGCGGGAACAGCTTGCTGAGCGAGAAGTCGACGAACGTCGTCGGCTGGATGTACTTGTCGACGCCGTTGGCGCGCGGATCCTCGATGTACATACCCGTGTGTTGAATGGAAAGCCGCGTCTCCCAGCCGCCCTTCTCGTAGAAGCCGATCAGGTTCCACATGCGATCCGGCGCGTTGATGAACGAGGGCCGATCGGTGCGCCACTCGGCTGCCGGATCGCCTTCGCTGTCCTGAAGTGTGAGATTCGCGACTAGACCGAGGCCGTCGAAGGGTGCAGGCAGGAAACGGAAGCGCTGCGTGTAGCCGAGCTCGATGCCGGTGAGCCTGGCGCTGTCCAGATTCTTCGGCTCGGTGATCTGCACGCCCTGATCGTCGGTCACGCCGCGCTCGAGGCTCGCATCCACCACGAGGAAATCTTTGATGCGTTTGTGATAGAGCGCCGCCGACAGCATGCCGTCCTTGTCATTGAGGTAGTACTCGTAGCTGAGGTCGAAGTTGAGCGCGCGCTGCGGATCGAGATCGAGGTTGCTGCGATTGATCGACGCGAGGCGCACGCCCGTCACGTTGCCGCCGGCATCGCGCAGGACTTCGTAGCTGGACTGCTCGCCGCCCGCGATATAGGCGTACTCCGGGCGCGTGAAGCTGGTCCACACCGCACCGCGTACGATGGTGTTGTCGTTGGCGAACCAGCTCAGGTGCAGGCTCGGCAGCACGTTGTTGTACGAGTGCGTCTGTGAGATGTAGCCATTTCTCGGCAGCTGCTCGGGCGGCAGCGTGGCGAGCGCGTCCTGCGGTAGATCGACCTGGCGATACGTCGTGCTCTGCAGTTCCGTGCGCTCGGCACGCACGCCGCCGATCACTTCGACATTCCCGAAGCGCCACGTGCCCATCAAGTATGCAGCCGTGACGTCCTCCTCCAATTGGACACGTGAGTCCGAGGCGATTGCCTGCGCGTCGAAGCCACAGGCACCGTTCTCGATCACGAAGATCGAAGGGTTGCAACTGCGAATCGCATCGACGACGCCGCGCGCAGACAGCACGTTGCCGAAAGCGTGCGAACCGCTGTACTCGCCATCGAAGAAATCGCTGTAATTGCGACCTCCGAGGCCGCTCTGAGCAAGGGTCAAGCCGTCGATCGCGTCCAGCGACGCTAGCGTGCCCGAGCGCGAGTCTCGTTCCGATGTCGTGTACTTGCCGCCGAACTTCAAGGACTGGAACGCGCCCGCATCGAACGCGCGCGTCACATTGAACTGCACCGACTGCTGCTCGTTCTCCGCTTCCTCGCGCTCCGCCCACGCGCCAGCGATCGGGTAGTTCGACAGGTCGTACAGGCCATTGAAGCCCGCCTGGTTGAACTGCCACTGCGGATAGCGCGGATCGGGGAAGCTGAACACGATGCCACGATTGCCGAGCCACGGGCTCGACTGGCTGAATCCCGCGTCCAGACCGTAGATTTCCGGAGTCTCCGATCTGGCTCGCGCGTACGCGATATCGTAATCGACGAGCCATGCGCCGAAGCGGTTTTCACCACCGATGGAGAACGTGCTCTGCGTCTCCTCTTCGATGCCGTACTCCACACCGCGCCCGAGTCGCACACCTTCCGGGTCCCAAGTGCCCGAGCGACCGATCATGCTGTAAAAACCACTGCCCGTGCGGTCGGCGTCCGTGATGCGGCCGTCACCATCGGCATCGACGATATCCGCGGCTGAGAATCCATAGATGCGACCCAGCGTCGCATCCTGGCCGATGACCATACTGAGCGGATTGGCTAGATCGGTGCGATCGGTATCGGCCTGGACCAGCCGTGCCGAGGTATGCGTGCGCACATCGAAATAGTTGTGCGTTTCCTCGTCCCGATAGCGGTTGTGCTGACCGCGCACGTGGAACGAGTTGTCGTCGCCGTATTTGAGATCGACGGAGAAGTTCGCGCCGTAGCGTTCGAGCTCGTTCTCGAACAAGTCGAGGCCGAGGCCCTGCATCATGTATGACTTCGAATCGAGATACTCGTTGCCGTCCGGCACCCACCGGTACGGCATCCAGTCGCCTTCGTTCTCGGTCTCTTCCGCCACCGACTTGCGCGAGCCGTAATACGCGCCGACGTACACGCCCAAGTTATCGCCGAACAGATTCGAGGCGGCGAGAGAGACCGTATTGCCGTTACGCCCCGAGCGCTCGTGGTACGTTCCATCCACCGACGTGCTCAGGTGCGCGCCGTCGTAGTCGAAGGCGTTCGGCAGCTCGATGTTGACCGCGCCGCCGAGCGCATCGCCGTCCATGTCCGGCGTCAAGGTCTTGCTGACCTCGATCGACTTCACGCCATCGGGCGGCAGCACCTGCATGCGCATCGCGCGGTTGCCACCGGACTGGCCCATGCGCACGCCATTGATGCTGTAGCTGTTGAGCGTCGCATCCAGACCGCGAATGGACAGGTACGCGCCCTCGCCCGTCTGCTGGTCGCGAATCACGTTCAAGCCAGGCAGGCGCGCGGCGGATTCCGCCACGTTGCTCTCGGGCAGCTTGCCGAGCGCGTCGCTGCCGATCACATCGGAGATCTGTTTGTTCTCGCGCTTGCGATCGATGGCGCGCTCCTGCTGCACTCCCGCACCGTACACCACGACTTCGTCGAGCGGACCTGAATCGACATTGGCCGCTGCGGAACGAGTCTGTTCGACCGGTGCGGCGGCGAGCGCCACCTCCTGTGCCAGCGTCCGCTGAGTCGGCAGCAAGCCGAGCGCAGCCAGTGCAAGTGAGGTTGAGACGGCGTGTCGAAGAACCGAGGGCTGCATAAAGAGCTCCGAGTGTGCGATGGAATTCCGGTCGAGGCCGCGCATTGAAGCGAGGTTCTGTGACACGCGTATTAACTGGACTAGACCAGATGACGCCAACGGCGCTCGCCCGCTACCGCCCCGGTGAAACGAACCGGGTCGTGCCGCTACAATGCGCATCTACACATCGGGTGGATTGAATGCAGAAAAAAACTGGACATCGCTCGCGGCGCCCTCCGCTGCGCGACATGCTGGCGCGGCAGATCGAGACAGGAGTATTGAAGCCCGGCAGCCAGCTCGCGTCGGAGCGGGAGCTGAGCGAGGACTGTGGCATGACGCGCGTCACCGTTCGCGAAGCGCTCCAGCAGCTCGAAACCGAAGGTCTCGTGTATCGAATGAATCGCCGCGGCTGGTTCGTCGCCGCCCGTCGACTCGACTACGATCCGGTGGAAGACGCCGGGTTCATGCGCAACGTGAGCCGACAGGGGCGCACGCCGAAAACCGAAACGCTGCTCAAGGAAAAGATGCCAGCCAGCCCCTGGCTCGCCAGCCATCTCGGGGTTCGGGTCGGCGCGGCGGTGTTCCACCTGCAGCGCCGGCGCTGCATCGACGAGCGACCGGTTCTGCTCGAAGACATCTTCCTGATCGCGCAGCGCTACCCGAGCTTGTTAACGGCGGACCTGGACGGCTCGTTGAGCGAAGTGCTCGCGCAACGCTACGGCGTGCGCACGCAGCGCTCACAAATCGTCTTCACGTCCACAGCGCTGCTCGGCCCGCATGCAGACGCGCTGCTGGTATCCCCCGGAACGCCGGGCCTGTTGCTCACTCGCACGGCGCGCGATTCGGACGGCAAGGTCGTGGAATTCGATCAGGAATATTGGCGCCACGACGTGCTCAACATCGCGCTGACGACGGGCATCTCACGCAAGTAGTCCCGCGCTGCCAATTCGCATTGCGCTCACGCGATCGAGACTTCCTGTTGCCTGGATCGCCCAGCCAGGCGCTGATGGAAATACCATCCGGAGTACGAAATCAGCAGCATGCCCACGATGCTGATGAGCCACGAGCTCTGGATCATGAAATGCATCCAGCTCAGCTCGACATCGACGAACTGCTTGTACAGCAGGATACCGACGCTGCCCGCATATCCCATCGAGTCCGCGAGGTAGATCAGAAAACCTGCATTCGCCTTGTCGTTCACCGCAGCCAGCATGCGGTCGAACAGCAGGCAGTTGAAAGGAATGTAGGCAAGATAGATCCCGGTCGAATGCAGAATCATCCAGGTTTCGCTGCCTACCTGCCCGAGCTCGTAAAGCAGGGTACTGACTCCGATGGCCGCGATGCCGCTCAGGATGAGGACGTGATTCGTCAGCAACGCCGCCAGGTTGTCCTTCACCAGCATCACCATGGCGAGCGGAATCAGCACCAGGAACGATGTCCATAGCGCGGTCGTCGAGAACACGCCCGGCACGTTGCCGAAACCGAGACTGCCCCAGATCTCGGCGGAGAAATTGTCGCTGAAGTCCCGAATTCCCGTCAGCAGCACATAGGTGAAGATCAGCGCCACGAGACCCGGCCGATAGCGAACGAAGAATCGCTTTCGATCCTCCGCCGTCATCGGCACTCGCTCGTTGCGCTCCCGTCGGTCCGCTTCATCGGGCGCGGGGATTTTCGAGAGCAGGTACACACCGAGCACGAGCAACGGCGTGAACAGCAAGCCGGTGACGGCGGGCATCCACAGCTCCGACACCCCTTGCTCGACGACCAGCCATTTTCCCACGCTCTTCACTACCCCGGAGGACACGATGAAGCTGACGCTCAAGCCCGCCCCAAGCACCTCCGAGACCCGGCGACCTTCGAGAAAGCTGAAGACCAGCCCCCAGATCATCCCGAGCGGCAGACCGTTCAAGAACAGCGCTGCTGGCTTCCAGCTCGCCGGTACGACGGCGAACGCGACCAGCGCGAGCTGTGAGCACATCACCAGCGCCACGATCGCGACCGCCCTGCGCGTGTGCGCCATCTCGGAAATGACCTTGATGCCGATGAACTTCGAGAGCGCGTAGCCCACCACCTGCGCGATCACGATCGATGTCTTGAAGTCGATGTCGTGCCACCAGCCGTCGATCTGCTCGAAGCTCCCCACCGCGAAGGTCTTGCGGAACGCGTACATGGAGAAGTACGTCAGAAACGCGGCCGAGGTCGCGTACAACGTGAAGCCGAGCAGGCGGAGCTGAGAGAGTCGCTGTGGGCGGCTCATGAGGCGAGACACTCTACGAAGGCGGTGTGGACACCTTACGCAGCAAATGTGGCAGTTCGGTGACTGGACTAGACCAGAATGAAGCGGCGCCGCAACCTGTCTGCGAGGCGATCGGGTCTTTGGATCGCGCGGCAGCTGGCGTATGATCCGCGTTCGCTCTGGTATAGACCAATGCCCCACACAGCAGACATCACGGCCGTCGTCGCGCAGATCGAGTCAATGTTCACCGCTTACGGCCACGAGTCGTACGGGGAGAACTGCACACAGCTTCAGCACGCACAGCAATGCGGGACACTGGCCCTGCAGCGAGGCCTGGGGGAGGAACTTGCGCTGGCCGCCTTTCTGCACGACATCGGACATTTCATCGCCCGCCGCCGGGCCATCGACGAGGTCGATGCGTACGGCTATGCCAGGCACAATGAGCTCGGCGCGGATTTTCTCCAGGCGCACGGCTTCTCCGACCGGATCGTGGAAGTCGTTCGGGAGCACGTGCGTGCCAAGCGCTATCTTTGCGCCGTGAGCCAGGGTTATATCGAGAAGTTATCGGACGCGAGTCGCGTCACCCTCGAGCAGCAAGGCGGTCCGATGAGCCCGGCGGAGGCCGCGTCGTATCGCCGCCATCCCAACCTGGCCGACATCATTCAACTGCGACAGCTCGACGACACCGGAAAGCTTCCGGACATGCCGTGCCCTCCCCTGTCCTTCTGGCTCCGCCTCGCGCGGGAACAGCTGGAGGCCGCAGCCACCAGCAGTGATCGAGACCCTGGACCGTGCGGGTTCAACCGAGCATCGGCCTGATCGTGAGATCCAGCAATTTCCCGCGTCTGAGCACGCGGATGCGGACGTCACGCGTTGCAAGCTCTGCCGTCAGCAACCGATGCAGATGATCGAGACCCGCAATCGGTGCGCCGTCGAAGTCGAGCAGTACATCGCCACGCTCGAGCTTCGCACGCGCGGCGGGCCCATCTGACTGGATCTCGAGCAGAAGAATCGCCGTCTGCACCTGTCGTTGCAGCGTGCGTTGTATGCGTCGATCGAGCGAAATGGTCTGGCCCGCGAGGCCGAGCCGACTGCGACGCACGCGACCTTCACGCATCAGCGTCGCCGCGACGTTCGCTGCGATGTCGCTGCCGATCGCGAAGCAGATTCCTTGCGCTCCTCCCGCGATGGCGGTATTGATACCGACAACGCGGCAAGCGCCGTCGACCAGCGGACCGCCGGAGTTGCCTGGATTCAGGGGTGCGTCGGTTTGAATCACGCTTTCGACGAGTCGACCCGAGCGGGTTCGCAAGCTGCGGCCAAGCGCGCTGACGATGCCAGCGGTCACCGTTGCCTGATACCCAAGCGGATTGCCGATGGCGATCACGAGTTGCCCAACGCGCAATGTCGAGGAGGTGCCTAGCGTCGCATAGGCGAAACCGCTGCCGGTCAGGCGCAGCACGGCGATGTCCGTTTCAGGGTCGTCGCCGACCAGACTGGCGGTGACTTCGCGACCATCGGTCAGCGTGGCGGTGAACTGGCTCGCACTGCCGGCAACGTGACTGTTTGTCAGCAGATATCCGTCTGGCGTGTAGAGCACGCCGGAGCCGACGCCGAGCGTGCGACCATTCGCCGCGCGAGCCGTGATGCTCGCCACCGCTGGGCTCACGCACTCGAACGCTTGCGCGACGAGCTCCGAGTATGGATCGAGCGCTTCCGGTTCAATACGAGGTGCGGGAATCATGCTCCGATGTTCGCGTGACTCACAGACTCGATCACCTGGCCGGATGACCGGGCACCCGGTCATTCAACCGGTAGCACCACCGATCGCTCGCGCGCAGCCTACGTCCATCCTGCCTCGGAGCCGATCGATGAATCTCGAACCGAACCCTCTGCAGTCATTGTCACAGGCCATCGAAGCGATCGTCGCGGCAGCGAAACATCGCGTCGTCGCGATTCGGAACGCGTCGCATCGCCATGCCAGCGGATTGGTGTGGCAGCCGGACGTTGTCGTTGCCTCCGAGCAGACCATCGGCGAACGCAACGAGTATGAGATCGTGACCGCTGACGGGCGGACGACACGCGCGCAGATCATCGGCCGCGATGCGGGTACGAATATTCTCGTCCTGCGACCGAGCGAGCACATCCCGGTGACTTCGTATGACCTGGCATCGCCAAGAAGCGGCGCTTTGGCATTGGCTCTCGGGGCGAACGTCGACGGCGCGACGGTGGTGCGGGTCGGCGCCGTGCATAGCGTCGGTGATCGCTGGTTCAGCCGAGCCGGCGGCCGCATCGATCAACGGATCACCCTTGATATTCGCCTTCATCGCACCGAAGAAGGAGGAGCCGTGGTCGATGCGGCAGGTGCATTGATCGGCATGTCGACGCTCGGCCGCTCCGGTGAGGTACTGGCGATTCCTGCCGCAACGCTGACCCGCGTCGTGCCCCAGTTGGTGGCGAACGGACGAGTTGCACGCGGCTGGCTCGGCGTTGCGCTACAACCGATTGCCGTACCCGATGCGCTCGTCGCCCAGGCGGGTCAGCAGATCGCGATGATGGTCATGTCGGTTGCGGAGCAAGGGCCCGCCGCCAGGGCCGGCATCACCGCGGGGGACATTCTGTTGACGGTCGATAACATCGTCCTGCGCGGCATGCGCCAGCTCGCGGCCCGACTCAGTGAAGAGAGCATCGGCCAATCGGTGGAGGTCAGACTCATACGCGGCGGACATCTCATAAAACTGGAAGCTCAAATCGGAGCTCGTCCGTAAGCCCTGTCGGGCGCGACGCCATGCTCAGTGCGATGCCGCTTCGGGTCGGTGTGCTGGCTGCGGACGAGACGCGGCACACTGCGCTTACGAAGCTCGTCGAAGACTCCGGTCATCGCGTCGTAGCAGCAGCACGAGCGGACGTCATCGTGAGCGATGCGAAAGGATCGTCGACGTCGCGCCCCACCCTCGTGTTCAGCGATGAGAGCTTACCTACGCAGAATCGTTTGTCGTGGGATGCCCATCCTAACCAGGTCGATGCGGCGCTCCGCGCACTGGCAGCTGGCCTGTCGATTCAGCTCGCCCGATCGGCCCCACGTCGCGGCTTCGAAGAGCTCGCCGATTCGGCTGTTCAAAGCATCCTCACGCCGCGCGAGTTCGACGTGGTCGACGCGATCGCCGCTGGACTCAGCAACAAGGCCATTGCGCGCGAGCTGGATATCTCGCTCCACACCGTGAAATTTCATATCGAGTCGCTGTTGCGCAAGCTCGGGGCACGCACACGAGCGGAGGCCGTCGCAAAGGCCATGGAGCGGCGCAGGAAGGAAACAGTCGAGCTGTAACAGCGGCGGACGTGCCTGAAAAGAACGCGCCGGCGCTGATACGCCGGCGCAAGACACACGGCGCACAAGGGGGAGTACCGTGTGTATTTGCATGAGCCGCTACCGGCTGGCGGTAGCGGCACCGTTTGGACTATCTCACTCGAAGCGCCCGCGCAGACCCACCATGACGGTGCGGCCGGACTCGAAATAGCTGAACGCCGCATTCGAGAACTGCTGATACGAGCGCCGTGCATCGTCACCGATGTTGACCACGTCCACCGTGAGCTGCGGCACCATCTTCGACCAGCCGAACAACTCCGAGAAGTCGAAGCTGGACGAGAAGTCGTACTGCGTGTAGTCGTCGCCGAACAGCTCGGCGCCGATCACGCCGGACTGATTGCTGTTCGGGCCGCTGTTCTGCGAGCCCTGGCTGTGCGTGACCGACACACGCGCGCTGATGCCGTACTTGTCATAGTAGAGCGTCGCGTTGTAGCTCTCGGGCGGCACGCCCACCGCAATCGCCGGCGCCGCACCCTCGCCCTTCTGGTCGATGATGGTGTAGTTGGCCGCGAAGCCCAGGCCCTCGATGCCAATCGGGCTGAGCAGGAAGTCGAGCGGCTGCACCCAGTTGAACTCCAGGCCGTTGATCGTCAGGCGACCGCTCGCATTCACCAGCTGACGCAGCTGGACCGTTGCAGCGTTCGGACCGCCGCGCAGGTCGATGCTTTGCTGCTGGTTCGCATTCAGCGAGTCATACGTGATTCCGTACTGCGCCAGCGAGGTGAATGGCACAGTCTGAGTCAGCGTCTGCGTGAAGCCCTCGATGCCCTTGCGGAATGCGGCGACACCGAAGTAACCCTCCTGGCCCGTGTAGTACTCGAAGCCCAGGTCGATGTTGTCGGAGACATAGGGATCGAGCGCGGGATTGCCCAGGTTGACCTGCGCGGCGTCATTGTTCGGGATCGACGCACCGCCGAGCATGTCGCTCGGGTTGGGGCGAGTCATCGTCTTGGACAGACCGGCGCGGATGATCGCCTGGTCGGTCAGGTTCCACGACACGTTGGCCGAGGGCAGGATGTTCTCGTAGCTCGAATCGGCGGCTTCGATCCTGACCTGATCCGGAAGCCTCTGGCCGTCCGGTGCTGTCGCGCTCGGGGACGTGACACGTGAAGTGATCAGCTGATCGGTTTCAACCCAGCGCACACCCACGTTGTAACGCAGGCGGTGATCGGCGATATCCAGGTCGCCATTCACTTGCAGGAACAGCGCCGTTATATCCTCGTCGATGGAGCCCCATTGCGCCGTCGAGGGCGTTGCCCCGCTTTGCGGCGCCACTGCGCGCACGGCGTCGTAGTTGGAGTCGCGACGCAGCTGGTTCCAGTTGACGGTTGCCACGCCATGGCGCGACGAGCGCAAATAGCTGGGAACCGCTCCGTTGGTGATCAGCGAACCGGCGTATGGGCCGGCATACGCGGGATAAAGGCCAGCCGGAGCCCCACCGATCTGTGCCGCCGTATCGCCGCGGCACGGAGGCTGCGAATTCGGGGCCAATTGGAAGTTTGCCGGGCTGCCGCCGCAAGCTACCGCCTGCCATTGCGCATCGGCGCCGTACGGACGGATGTCGCGTGACACTTCGTCGTACGCACCGCCGGCGCTCACGCTGAAGGCGGTGTCGCCCCAAGTCAACGCGAAGCGACCGCCGGTGGTTTCGGTCTGGCGTTCTTCGATCGACAGGTTCACACGACCCACGTCCGGGCCGCCGCGATCCGTGACCAGCCACTGCCAGCTGTTGGGGTCGTTCAGATCGACGCTCGAATTGATGGTCGGCACGTCGCCGCCGGTATTGTCGTAATTGACGGTGGCGGTGTCGGAAATGAACAGCACCGTCGAGGCTTCGCGAGTGAACTTGCTCCGGGTCAGATTGCCCTGCACATCGAGGCTCAACTTGTCGTTGATCTGCCAGTTCAGGCCGGGATTGGTGCCCCAGAACTCGGATTCCTCGGTATAGGGCCGGAATTCCAGCATGAACTGCGAGTTCGGAAAGACGCCCGAGGTGACGACACAGCCGTTGGTGCAGTCGTCGCGATCCACCTGCATCTGAGTCGGGATCAGTCGGCCGCCCTGACTGCCGCCGCGTACGGCCCAAGCCGTGGCCTGGCGCGTGAACTCGCTTTCCTGCTTGCCATACATCGAATCCAGGAAGAAATGCATGTTCTCGGTGGGACGGAATTCCATGCTCACCACCGCGTTGTAGCGATCCCGGTCGCCCTCTTCGAACATCGTGCGGCCCAGTCGCGGAATCACGGCATTGTCGATCTGCTGCATGGTGAGGCCGGGATTGTTCGCCAGCAGGAACGCCTGGTCGATGGTCGCACCGGGCGTGAGGCCTGCTCCGATGGTGGTGGCATTGTCCGGCACCGTGCCCGGGACGACGCCCGTCAGGTTGCCGCCGGTGGTGTTACATGTGCCCACGCACTGCGTGGCACTCAGACCGGGGCTCGACCAGCCCACCGATTCGAAACCGTTGGTCGCCACCTTGTTGCGAACGGCGGTGACACCGGCCAGCACGCCGAACTTGTCCCAGGTGTTGCTCGCGATCAGCGAGGTGCGCCCACCGTAGTCATCCGCGTTGTTGTTGTCGGTGCCCTGCAGCGAGTACGTCAAATGAGCGCCTTCGTTGTCGAACGGCCGCGCCATGCGCATGTTGATCGTGCCGGCCGCGCCACCTTCGACCATGCTCGCCGACGGGGTCTTGAACACTTCCAGCCTCGAGAACAGCTCCGGCGGGAACATGTCGAGCGGCACTTCGCGATTCGCGCCTGCTCCCTCCTGCGGGCCCTGGGCCACCGCGACCGGCGCGTTGTTCAACAGCACTCGCGTGAAATTGGTGTTCAAGCCGCGAATCGCGACCGTGGTGCCTTCGCCGCTGATTTCACGGGTGATCTGAATGCCGGGGATTCGTTGGAAGGACTCCGCGATGTTCGTGTCCGGGAACTTGCCGATGTCCTCGGCGAAGATCGCATCGACGAAGCCGACCGAGTCGCGCTTGGCCTCGGTGGAATCCTGAAGACTCTGACGGAAGCCGGTGACGATCACCTCTTCCAGCTCCATGGACTGTTGCTGCGCGTTTACCGACGTGGCGCCCGACGCCGCCGCCAGCAATGTTACCGCTACCGTCTGCGAGCGACGAATCCCGAAGAGCCCTTTCCGCTTGGACATATTGCGATCCCCCAAAAGAAATAGTTCGTTCGAAAGCTTTAAAGCCTGGTCCCCATGGCCGCCTCGAGCAGTGCAGCTGGAGTTTTATGCCCAGGCGACCACCACATTGGCCAGACCAGTTCTCCCAGATGGCCTGACCATAAACCAAGTATCTACTCGGACGCAACTGCTGGCATATTCGTCCGATGCTGCCGCCACGGCCGGAACGGCCCCGCCCGGCGGGCGATCTGATACTCGTCCCTGCATTGGCCAAACCGGCGCAACCCCTGCTATCTTGGCCACCGCACGAGCCTGAATCGAATTGGCCAACCACCGTGCAGCGATTGGTCTGGCCAATGCAGAGACACCAGCTTGGGGAGTTTGGCCATGCCCGAGTCACAGCGGTTGTATGAACGCATTGCGCAGGAAATTGCGACTTCGATTGCGCGCGGCGAGTACGCGATTGGCCAACGACTGCCCTCCGAGCGCGATCTCGCCCAGAAATTCGGAGTGTCCCGGCCGACCGTTCGCGAGGCCATGATTGCGCTGGAACTGGACGGCCTGGTGGATGTGCGAACCGGTTCGGGCGTGTATGTCACGCACAATTCGCCCCCCGCCGGTGTGACGGGCGAGAGAGATATCGGCCCGTTCGAACTGCTGGAAGCGCGCCGCGCGATCGAAAGTGAAGCCTGTGCGATGGCGGCCGTGCGAATCACCGCTGCACAACTCACCCAGCTGAGCGAGCTCGTCGCCGAGATGCGCAACGAGAACGAGCACGATGTGCAATTGAGCGAGGCGGCCGACCGTCGCTTCCATGAACTGATCGCGCAAGCGAGCGAAAATACAGCGATGATCGCGGCCGTCGAGATGTTGTGGGACGCGCGCTCGCGCTCTCCTCAGCATCGATCCATGGATGCGAAGGTACGCTCTCTCGGGATCAAGCCACGCGTCGATGAGCACGCGACGATTCTGAACGCCCTGAGGCAGCGAGATCCCGATGCCGCACGCGCAGCCATGCGCGCGCACCTGACGCAAGTTCTCGAAGCGACGTTCCAGGCGACGGAAACCGAGAAGCTCGAACAAGCCCGGGCCGAATTGACCGAACAACGCAAGCGCTACGCCCAGGGCGTCTAGGGCCGCACTCTACATCGTCGTAGCGCCCAGCTTTCGAGCCGCCCTCCCCGAGGACGTTGGAACATCGGATAACCAACGACTCAAGCATCGAGCAAATGTCGTACGCGAGCGGCCAGCTGCGCGCGATTGAAAGGCTTGGTCAGCAACTCGGCGTTGGGCTCCAGCTTGCCCTGTTGAAACATCGCGTCCTGCGCGTACCCGGTCGTGAACAGCACCGGCAGCTCGGGACGCATGCGGCGTGCCTTCTCCGCGAGCTCGCGGCCGTTCATGTGCGGCAGCCCCACATCGGTGAACAGCAAACGAATCTCCGGATGTGCGGCGATCATTTGCAGCGCCGAAGGACCGTCGGGCGAATGCAGGACCGAGAATCCAAGCTCCTGCAGGCACTCGATGCTGTAAGAACGCACATCCTGCTCGTCTTCGACGACCAGCACGGTCTCGCTGAAATTACCGCGGGGAGCCTCATCGCCGCTGCGATCGGGGCGTACTTTTACCGGAGCGTCGACGCGAGGCAGATACACCTTCACCGTCGTGCCTTCGCCGACCTCGCTATGCAATTTGACTGTGCCGCCCGACTGCTTCACGAAACCGAACACCTGGCTCAAGCCGAGCCCCGTGCCCTGTCCCATCGGTTTGGTGGTGAAGAACGGATCGAACGCGCGGGCGCTCACTTCCGGAGACATGCCGACGCCGGTATCGATCACGCTGATCACTGCATGCGGCCCGGCTTTCAGATCGCCCAGGCGCAAGGCCTCGTCCTCGCTCACGTTCGCGAGGTCGGTCGAGATGACCAAGGTGCCTTGGCCGGACATGGCGTCGCGAGCGTTCACCGCCAGGTTCAACAGCGCGCTCTCCATCTGATTGGGATCGACGCTGACCTGACCGACGCCGGCACTGAGCCGGGACTGCACGGCGATGCCTTCGGGCAGCGTGCGACGGATCAGTTCGAGCAGCGTCGTCACCAGTTGATTGACGCTGGTGGGTTTGGGATTGAGCGGCTGGCGGCGCGCGAATGCCAGGAGCTGATGAGTCAGTGCGGCGGCACGCTCGGCACCGCGTATCGCGTGTTCGATAGCACGGCGCAGTTTCTCATCGTTCTCCGGCGCGCGTCGCTGCACGGTGTCCAGATTTCCCAGGATCACCGTGAGCAGATTGTTGAAGTCGTGCGCGACGCCGCCGGTGAGCTGGCCGATCGCCTCCATTTTCTGCGCCTGGTTGAGCTGCTCCTGAATCAGCCGCCGCTCGGTCATGTCGCGTGTGATCTTCGCGTAGCCGGCGATCTGATTGTCGGGCCCGTAGATCGGGTCGATCAGCACGCTGGCCCAGAAGCGCGAGCCGTCCTTGCGCATGCGCCAGCCTTCGCCTTCGAACTTGCCCTGGGTCGCGACCAGGCTCAGCGAACGAGCGGGCAAGCCGATGGCACGATCCTCGGCAGTGTAGAACTGCGAGAAATGGCGGCCGATGATTTCATCGGCGCGGTAGCCCTTGATGCGTTCGGCACCCGGGTTCCACGAAGAAACAAAACCGTTCGGATCGAGCATGTAGATCGCGCAGTCCCTGACGCCCGCAACCAGCTGCGCGAACTGTCTTTCGGTGCGAGTCAAATCCTCGGTGCGCGAACGGACTTCCGATTTCAGCTCGTCGTTCAGATCGCGCAGCTCGCGGGTGACGCGAGCACGCTCGATCGCTTCCCAGGAGCGACTCGCGACCAGTTGCAACAGTTCGACTTCCTGCTGCTGCCAGTGACGCGGTTGATCGTGGTGAACCGACATTACAGCGTGCAGCTGGCCAGACTTGACCAGCGGTACGCAGACCCCCGAGCGAATCTGTGCCTCGCGATACCTCCTCAGCACGCTCTGGGTACGTGGATCGCTCTCGGAGTCCTCGAGAATGAAGACCTCTCCAGCCCGGATCAGCCTCTGAAATTCCGCCCCGAAATCGACCAGTGGATAGCGCCCGGCCAGCGGGGGCACGCCATCGGCGTAATCGCAAGTCACGCTGAATGAGTCTTGATCGCGCGCAACGTCGGCGTAAGCGCAGCGGCTCACCTTCATGTGCTGGGCGACGAAGCGGGACGCGACCGACCTGATCTCGGCGGCGTCGACCAGCGGGCGAATGGCCGCATCGAGGCCTAGCAGAAATTCGTAGGGAGCTGTCCGGGGAGGCAATTCTCTCATTGCCGCCTCATATGCCATTTACATACCCACCGTGCAAGCACAAACGACACAGTCGTGACAGGGCCAGCGAGTTCCACCACAACACTGTGAAACACGCATCGATGCTCCGACACGCCCTCGCTCCGATCGGGGCCGGCTGGGGTCATGACGCGCGTTTGAGCAGTGTCACGCGGGCCAATTCCGCCCCCCCGGCCTCCCGAGCTCCGGGCGTGCCCGAACGCGCAAAATCAACGTCCACAGCCTTGCGCGGGAGGTGACGAATCGGCACCATGCGGGCGACGGATACGCAGCTGCCGGCAACGCTCCGCGAACAAATCCATGGAGGTTTCTGCAGAGCCCTAGGGGGCGAGGTGATCCGTGCAAACTGTTTCCAGTGATGCTCCTGTCAGCACTCACGATACCGACTCGTCCAGCGACTCCTCCGTTCAGTTGTTGTCTCGACGAGCTCTTCCTCCGTTCGAGACATTGCGAGCCTTCGATGCCATCGCCCGCCTCGGCGGCGTACGCAAGGCGGCGCAGTATTTATGCCGTGACCACGCTGTCGTCAGCAGGCATCTGCGCGCCATCGAGGACTGGACCGGCACCAAGTTGATTGAACGGACGCCGGCCGGCAGCGTGCTGACCGAAGACGGCGTGCGTTATCACCGCGACATCGCCAGCGCGCTGGAGCTCATCGCCCGCGCCACGGTCGACTTGATCAAGCGCGGCAGCCAATCGCAATCCTGAGTCATCGAACGACTCGCACCGTCGCGGGATCAGCTCAGGGCGCGGGCTTCACGTCATAAACGACGACGCGCTCCCACAGGTGCTCGCAGTCGGCGACGAATTTTTTGTGGATGGGATGCACCTGATAGGCGTTCTGGCCGGCGACGTCCTCGAAGCACAAGATCTCGGAGGCGCTGTAGCTGGCATCGACCACGCCGCGCTGCTCGGTTTCGGCCGGTACGCCGATGTGAATGGCCTTGACGGTTTCGATCGCGCCGAGCGTCCTGAGTCCCGCCAGCAGTCGGGCCAGATCTTCCTTGGACTTGGGATTCTTGAGCCAGAAGAAGACATGGTGCACGACCGGGGGAATTGCCGCCTTGCCCGCCGCTTGGGCGCCCGAAGACGGCGCAGCGTCGGCTTGGGCGGCTACCGCGACGCCAGCCAGCGCGGCGGCGGCAGTGATCACTTCTCGTCGGCTATGGGTCGTCATGCAGGGTTCCTTTTGCCTGAGTGAATCCGCGGCGAGTATAAGCCGACGCGGGCGGTGAACCGGTCAGTCCTCTATGATTCCGACCATGGAAAGCACCTTGCATGCTCTTTCGCCACCGGCCGAGCGCTCGCGGGCCGTGGATGCGACCCGGCAACGCAGCCTGGTCGACGCATTGCGTGCCTTCCTGCCCGAAGACGCGGTTCTGTTTCGAGAAGAGGACACCCGACCTTACGAGTGCGACGGGCTCACGCTGTACCGCCAGTTGCCCATGGTCGTGGCTCTGCCGGACACGGAGGATCAGGTTCGACGCGTGCTGCAGCTCTGTCATGAGCACAACGTACCCGTCATCCCGCGTGGCGCAGGCACTGGCCTGTCCGGCAGCGCGCTGCCCCATCATGCGGGAGTGCTGCTCTCGCTCGCCAAGCTGAATCGGATTCTTTCGATCGATCCTCTCGCGAGAACCGCAACCGTCCAGCCCGGTGTACGCAATCTCGCGATCAGCGAAGCAGCAGCGCGTCATCGTCTGTACTACGCGCCCGATCCGTCCAGTCAGATCGCCTGCACCATCGGCGGCAACGTCGCCGAAAATTCCGGCGGCGTGCATTGTTTGAAATACGGCCTCACCGTTCACAACGTCCTGCGCGTGCGCGGCCTCACCATCGAAGGCGAGTGGGTGGAATTTGGGGGCCTCGCGCCGGATGCGCCCGGTCTGGATCTGTTGGCGCTGGTCATCGGCTCGGAAGGCATGCTGGCGGTCGTTACCGAAGTCACCGTGCGCCTCGTGCCAGTGGCGCAGACCGCTCGTTGCATCATGGCCAGCTTCGCGGATGTGGGCGAAGCCGGCGATGCGGTCGCTGCGCTGATCGCGGACGGCATCATCCCGGCGGGCCTGGAAATGCTGGATCGAGCCGCGACTCGGCTGGTCGAGCCCTTTGCGAATGCAGGTTACGATCTGGATGCCGCAGCGGTGTTGTTATGCGAATCGGACGGCACGCCCGAAGAAGTGGCCGAAGAAATCGAACGCATGACAGCAGTGCTGCTGGCCGCGCGCGCCACTCGGATTCAGGTATCGAACAGTGAAGCCGAACGTTTGCGTTTCTGGGCCGGCCGAAAGAATGCATTCCCCGCCGCCGGGCGAGCTTCGCCCGCCTACTACTGCATGGATGGCACGATTCCGCGACGTCGGCTCGGCGAAGTCTTGAAAGCGATTCAAGCGCTGGAGCCGAAGTATGGGCTGCGCTGTCCGAATGTATTTCATGCCGGCGATGGCAACTTGCACCCATTGATCCTGTTCGACGATGCCGATCCGGATTCGGTGGCGCGCGCCGAAGCCTTCGGCGCCGAGATCCTGGAGCTGTGCGTGCAAATGGGCGGCACGGTGACGGGCGAGCATGGGGTCGGCGTCGAGAAGCTGGATCAAATGTGCTCGCAGTTCGATCGAGCCACGCTCGACGCCTTTCTCGGCGTGAAGAGCGCGTTCGATCCTGCCGGCCTGCTCAATCCCGGCAAGGTCGTACCGACGCTGCACCGCTGCGCCGAGTACGGACGCATGCGTGTCCATGGTGGCAATGTTCGATTCCCCGACTTGCCGCGCTTCTGATGGATCAAGCACTCAGCCAGCTGTGCGAGACCGTGCGCGCCGCCTCGGAGGCGCACACGCCGCTGCTCATTCGAGCGGGCGGCACCAAAGACTTCTATGGGAATGCGTCCTCGGGCACCGTCCTCGATCCGCGCAGCGTCGCGGGTATCGTCGACTACGAGCCAACGGAGCTGGTCATCACTGCGAGGGCCGGCACTTCGCTCGCCGAGCTGGAGCAATTGTTGGCCGAGAACGGACAGCTGCTCGCGTTCGAACCGCCGCACTTCGGCGCCAACGCGACCATCGGCGGTTGTATCGCGGCCGGCCTGGCCGGCCCTCGGCGCGTTTCTTTCGGGCCGACTTATGGCGGCGTCCGTGATTTCGTGCTCGGCGCAAAGCTGATCGACGGTCGCGGTCAATTACTGACCTTCGGCGGCACGGTCATGAAGAACGTCGCCGGCTACGACGTCTCGCGAGTGCTCGCCGGTTCGATGGGCATTCTCGGCGTGATCGCCGAAGTGTCGATCAAGGTGCTGCCGCGTCCGATGTCACATCACACGCTGCGCTTCGAAATGACCGCAGACACCGCCATCTCCAAACTCAACGAGTGGGCGGGACGGCCGCTGCCGCTGTCGGCGTCGGCGTGGCATGAAGGCACGCTGTATTTGCGCCTGGCCGGCGCATCCGCCGCGGTGAGAGCTGCGCGTCATCAGCTCGGCGGCGAGGACTTCGACAACGAGCAAGCGGACGCTTTCTGGATCGGCATTCGCGAGCAGACGCATCCGTTCTTTGCCGACAACGCGCCGCTGTGGCGAATGTCAGTGCCTTCGACCGCCCCTGCCCTGTCCATCGGCGAGCCGCAGTTGATCGAATGGAACGGCGCGCTACGATGGCTGCGCACCGCTCGGCCTGCCGAACAGGTGCGAGAGTGCGCGACACGAGCCGGCGGTCATGCGACTCTGTTTCGAAATGGCGATCGCTCGGCGGGTGCGTTCACACCGCTGCCGGCACCGCTCGCAGCAATCCATCGACGGCTGAAAGCGCAGTTCGATCCGCTCAACCTGTTCAATCGCGGCCGGCTCTACCTCGATCTCTGACGTCGCCTCGACCATGAGAACGCAACTCGCCGAGTTCATCAAAGACACGCCCGAAGGCAAGCAAGCCGAGGAGATCGTGCGCCGCTGCGTGCATTGTGGCTTTTGCACGGCGACCTGCCCCACCTATCAACTGCTCGGCGATGAGCTGGATGGACCCCGCGGCCGCATCTACTTGATGAAGCAAGTGCTCGAAGGCGCCGAGCCCACCCGCAGCACCCAACTTCATCTGGATCGCTGCCTCACCTGCCGCGCTTGCGAGACGACCTGTCCTTCGGGAGTGCAATACGGCCGGCTGGTGGACATCGGACGCGCCATCGTCGAGAAAAAGATCGAGCGTCCGTTTGCGGAACGAGTTGCGCGCTCGGCGCTGAAACATGGCCTGACGAGCAAGCTGTTCGGGCCCGCGATGCGCACCGGCCAGGCAGTACGAGCGTTGCTGCCCGAATCGATTCGCGGCAAGGTTCCGCAACGACGCGCCCCTGGCGCGTGGCCGCAACGCTCGCACGCTCGCAAGATGTTGCTGCCGCTTGGCTGTGTGCAGCCGTCCATGTCACCCGGCATCGACGCCGCGACTGCCCGCGTGCTGGATGCACTCGACATCGAGGTGATCACGCCGCCGGCAAGCTGTTGTGGCGCGATCAAACATCATTTGAATGATCACGACGCGGCGTCGATCGAAGTCCGGCACAACATCGACGCATGGTGGCCGCACGTCGAAGCCGGCGCCGAGGCGATCGTGATGAATGCATCCGGCTGTGGCGCGATGGTCAAGGAATATGCGCACCTGTTGCGCAACGATCCGACATACGCGGAAAAAGCCACGCGCATCGTTGCTCTCACGAAAGATCTCGCTGAGCTGCTGCCTCCACATGCCGACAAGCTGACCAGCAAGCTCCGCCAGCAACCGGCCGAACGCGTCGTGTTTCATCCGCCGTGCACTCTGCAGCACGGACAGAAGATTCGCGGCGTCGTGGAGCAGCTACTCAGTGCGTTGGGCGCAGAAGTACTACCGCTCGCCGAGAGCCACCTGTGTTGCGGCTCGGCCGGCACCTACTCCATTCTGCAACCCGAGCTGAGCAAACAACTGCGCGAGCGCAAGCTCGAAGCGCTGCATGCCGAGCAGCCCGATGTGATCCTCTCGGCCAACATCGGCTGCATCACTCATCTCGCGAACGGCGCGCGGGCGCCGGTGCGCCACTGGATCGAGTGGCTCG
>Ga0065721_10005033_pt1 | contig 20230 bp, 23 predicted proteins | sample Mesricmetagenome_FD_59108 | JGI IMG/M metagenome (GOLD analysis project Ga0065721, IMG submission 59108) | Mesophilic microbial community from rice straw/compost enrichment Sample: eDNA_1 v2 (version 2) | ecosystem: Engineered > Solid waste > Grass > Composting > Bioreactor | place: USA: Davis... | reverse complement strand
TCGGCACCAACGACCCCATCGCCGGCTCGCCGCATGAGCTCGCTGCTCTCCTGCCACACGGGCGCGCGCTCGATATCCCCGGCCGGGACCACAACCTCGCTGTGGGCGACAAGGCGCACAAGCAGGGTGTCGTCGCCTTCCTCGCCGAGCAGGACGAAGCGTGAGGCGAAAAGCGGAATCGCCTGAATCGCTTGGCAGCGAGCGCTGAGATTGCGATTCCGGCGCTTCACGGACAGATTCAGCAACTTCGCGCGCCGAATCCGCAACTTGAGAAACTGATTCAAAGAGCCTTGGCGATGCTTGCGAATTGATTCAGCGCGCGCTGCCAAGTCCCTGAGCGGGAATCGCTTTTGCAAGCAGTGGCAGGACGGTGTCGCGGATCAGGCTGGCGAGGCGCCAGCGGTCGGCCTCGTGCGGCGGGAGCCACGCGAGTTCCGCGATCTCGGCCGCTGCGCGTGGCGTGCCGGCGAGGCGCACGGCAAAGAGATGGGCGAGGACATCGGTATCCGGCTCGTTTGCGGCGGGCGCCCTGAAGACGCCGAGCGGGCGGAGCGTGCCGGGCTGTGGCGCGACGCCGAGCTCCTCGGCGAGCTCGCGCGCGAGCGCCGCCTCGGGCGCTTCTCCCTCCTCGATCTTGCCGCCCGGCTGGATGAAGACGTCGCTGCCATGCTTGCGCACGACGAGAAGGCGTCCGCTTTCGTCGCGCACCGCCGCCACCGCGATCCTGAGACGCTTGCGTTCCGTCACCACGCTCACCTCATCGTCCGGTGAACTGCGGAGAGCGCTTGCCGAGGAAGGCGGCGCAGCCCTCGGCATAGTCGGCGCTGGCAAAGCAGGCATCGGCCAGGGCCTGGAGGTCGTCCGGCGTGCCAGCGCCGGGCAGGCCCGCGGCGGTGGCGATGGCCGCCTTGGCGGCGCGGATGGTCAGCGGTGCATTCGCGGCGATGGTTTCGGCAAGGCCCGCGGCTGCGTGCTCGATATCCCCGGCGGGCACCACCTTCTGGACGAGGCCGAGGGCGAGCGCCTCCGCCGCCTCGATGCGGCGGGCGGTGAAGATGAGGTCCTTGGCGGCGGCCGCGCCGATGGCGGCGACGATCATGCCCATCCCGGCGGGGGGATAGCCGACGCCGAGCCGTGCGGCCGGGATGGCGAAGACGGCGTCGTCCGCGGCGATGCGCAGATCGCAGGCCAGCGCGATGCCGAGCCCGCCGCCGAGGCAGAAGCCGCGGATCATGGCGAGCACCGGCTTCGGACAGGCGGCGACGGCCTCGAAGGCGGCGAGGTTCGCGGCCTCGTAGGCGCGCCCGCCCTCCGGGCTCGCCCTGAGCGAGCCGAACTCGCCGATGTCGGCGCCGGCCGTGAAGGCGACGTCGCCCGCGCCGCGGATGACGACGACGCGCACGTCCCCGTCAGCACCGAGGGCTGCCATAACCTCCGGGAAGGCGCGCCAGGTGGCGAAGTCGATGGCATTGCGGCGCGCCTCGTTGTCGATGGTCAGCGTCGCGATGCCGCCGGCAATGGACAGGCGCAGGCTGTGGGAGGCGGGAGGCGTCATGGCAGCGGGACTCTTTCTCGCGGCGACTCGGGACAGGTCGGGCGATGATATTGTCGACGGCGGCCGGGGGCGACCGGCCGCGCTGGCCAAGGGTGCGCCGGTGTCGCGCGTCTGGTCGAGAGCCGCCGCTCGCAGCCGATGCGGCACGATCTGCCGCAGGACCGCCCCGCTTGCCCCCTTGGCGCGCCGCCCACGGCGCCCTAACTTAGGCAGACCTTGCGGTGGGGCCGAGCTGTCCGGCCGTGGGCGCGCAACGACGAGGAGACGAGCATGGCCCCCGGTCAGACGAAGGCGAGCGAGCACAGGCGCCACGGTCTCGAGGCCGTCGATCCGGTTTGGACGCGGCTGCGCGAGGAAGCCGAGGCGGTGGTGACGCGTGAGCCGGAGCTCGCCGGGTTCGTCATCGCCACGATCCTCAACCATGAGACGCTGGAATCGGCCATCATCCACCGGGTCGCCTCGCGGCTCGACCACGATGTCGTCTCCAGCGAGCTGATCAGCCAGGCCTTCGGTGCCGCGATCGCCCATTCGCCCGAGATCGGCGAGGCGTTCCGGGCCGATATCGTCGCGGTCGCGGACCGCGACCCGGCCTGCACGCGGCTCATCGAGCCGGTGCTCTATTTCAAGGGCTTCCACGCCATCCAGACCTACCGGCTGGCACACTGGCTGTGGCAGCAGGGGCGGCGCGACTTCGCGCTCTATCTGCAGAGCCGCTCGTCCGAGGTGTTCCAGACGGACATCAACCCCGCGGCGCGCATCGGCAAGGGCATCTTCCTCGACCATGCGACGGGGCTCGTCGTCGGCCAGACGGCCGTCGTGGAGGACAATGTCTCGATCCTGCAGGGCGTCACCCTCGGGGGCACCGGCAAGGAGCGTGGTGACCGCCATCCCAAGATCCGCCAGGGCGTCCTGATCGGCGCCGGCGCCAAGATCCTCGGCAATATCGAGGTGGGCCAGTGCGCCCGCGTCGCGGCGGGCTCGGTCGTGCTGCAGGCGGTGCCGCGCAACACCACGGTTGCGGGTGTGCCGGCGCGAGTCGTCGGCACGGCCGGCTGTGCCGAGCCGGCGCGCAGCATGGACCAGATCCTCGCCGAGAAGTTGGGGGATTGAGGGTCTTCGCTCTTGCCCGTCGGCCTCTTTCCGTGGCAAGCGGGTGACCCTTCCGAAGACCCGAACACGAGAGGCGGCGCCATGGACAAGAACGAACTTGCCAAAGTCGAGCGGTTTCTGCGCCGCACCTTCGCCAATGCCGGCATCCGCGTCGTTGCGCGTCCGCGCAAGACCGACTCGGCGGAGGTCTATATCGGGGAAGAGTTCATCGGTGTGCTCTTCCTCGACGACGAGGACGGCGACAAGTCCTACAGCTTCCAGATGGCGATCCTCGACGCCGATCTCGAGGACTGAGCCGACGAGGCATTCATGACAAAGGACGCGTCCGGAGACGGGCGCGTCCTTTTTCGTTGCCTGCGGTCATTGCGGCTCGGTCGATGGCGCCATGACCGCAATGAGCCGCTCGGCGCCAGCGCCGAGCCGTGTCCAGTCGGCGAGCCGTTCCGGGCCGAAGCGCAGCATGACGTCGATGCCGGAAAGGCGCATCACCGTGGTGCAGAGCGGCGCGATGACGCTCGTCGCGGCCGGACGCGTGCAGCGGGCGAAGAAACGCCGCCCGTCGGGCGGGGCGAGATAAAGCTCCTCGCCCTCATAGGGCGTGCCGGGGCGGAAGCGGCGCAGCACGAGGCCACCGGGATTGGACCAGGTCTCGGGCGCGAGGAAGCGCATATAGAGCTTCGCCGGCCGCTCGGCGGGATCGAGCGCGGCGTCCGCCGGGACGAGAGTGACGGCGACGATCTCTCCGTCGCCCTCGGCAGCGGCCCCGGGCCAGGGAATGGCGAGGTCGAGCCGGGACACCCCGCCGCCCGAACGATCCATCGTCTCGCGCAGCCAGGATGCGGGCACGCTGAACGCATGGCCGGCGAGCTCGTAGTCGATGCGGGCCGGGGCGGGCTTCTGCGGCGCGGCGGGGCGCAGGAAGGCGATGCCCCCTAAGGCGACGGCGCCGGCAGCGACCGCCGCGAGCGACAGGCGCAGCAGGACGGAAGGTCGGCGGGCAACGACGGAAAAGAACCTTTCCGCTGCGAGGACCATGGTTGACGTGATCTCCAGGCCGCCAGAGGGCGGCTGGGGCCAAATTGCGCCATCTTGCCTAAGACCGCGTTAACCAAGTGTGGCGCCGTTGCGGAAGGGGAAGGGCGGGCTTGACGGCAGCCCACCGGCGGGCCCTCCTTGCGTCAATCGACTGTGGAGACCGTGATGCCCGTCTATGCCCTTGGCGATCTCAGCCCCGAACTGCCCGCCGCCGATCGTTTCTGGATCGCGCCCGATGCGCATGTGATCGGCCGTGTCCGGATCGGTGACGAGGTAGGGGTCTGGTTCGGCGCCGTGCTGCGCGGCGACAACGAGCTGATCGACATCGGCGACCGCAGCAACATCCAGGAAGGCGCCATGCTGCACACGGACATGGGCTTTCCGCTCACCGTGGGGCCGGATTGCACCATCGGCCACCACGCCATCCTGCACGGCTGCCGCATCGGCGCCTCCACACTCGTCGGCATGGGCGCCACGGTGCTCAACGGCGCGCGCATCGGCAACAACTGCCTCGTCGGCGCCAATGCGCTCGTCACCGAGGGCAAGGAATTTCCCGACGGCTCGCTCATCGTCGGCGCACCGGCCCGGGCCGTGCGCGCCCTCGACGAGAAGGCCCTCGCCGGGCTCAAGCTGTCGGCCATGGGCTATGTCGGCAACTGGCGCCGGTTCGCCGCGGGGCTGAAGCGCCTCGACTGAGCGTGTTCAGGGCGCCCCGTCCGCATGCGCCGTGATGACCGCGAGAAAGGCCTCGGCGTAGCGGGTGAGCTTCGACTCGCCGACGCCGGAGATGGCCGCGAGGTCGGAACGGGTGCGCGGGGTGCGCGCCGCCATTTCCTGCAGCGTGCGGTCGTGGAAGATGACGTAGGGCGGCACGTTCTGCTCCTTCGCCAGTTCGAGGCGCCGCGCGCGCAGCTTCTCGAAGAGCTCGCGATCCTCCTCCGGCAGCGCCTCCACCGTCTGCCGACGCGCGGCCTTCCGGCCGCCGGGCTTCGGCTTCTTCAGCGCCCGCAGCATGAGCGAGGACCGCTCGCGCAGGAAGCTCGCCCCCTTGGCGGAGATGGAGAGGCTGCCGTGCCCGGCGACGTCGACGGTCACGAGGCCGTGGGCGACGAGCTGCCGGATGATGGAGCGCCACTGGCTGCGGTCGAATTCCCGGCCGATGCCGTAGGTGGAGAGCTTGTCGTGCCCGAGCCGCTCGATGCGCTCGTCCTCCTCGCCCAGGAGCACGGCGACGACATGGGCCTGGCCGAAGCGTTCGCCCGTGCGGTGGATGCATGAGAGCAGCTTCTGGGCGGCGATGGTGCCGTCGAAGGTCTCCGGCGGGTCGAGGCAGACGTCGCAATTGCCGCAGGGCGGACAGTCGTCGCCAAAATAGCGCAGCAGCACCTGGCGACGGCACTGGCAGGATTCGGCGAAGCCGAGCAGCGCGTCGAGCTTGCGATGCTCCATGCGCTTGCGCTCCGTGGGAGCGTCGGATTCGTCGATGAAGCGGCGCCGCAGCGCCATGTCCTCGGCGCCGTAGAGCATGAGCGTCTCGGCAGGCAGCCCGTCGCGGCCGGCACGGCCGGTCTCCTGGTAATAGGCCTCGATGCTGGCCGGCAGGTCCACATGGACAACGAAGCGCACGTCCGGCTTGTCGATGCCCATGCCGAAGGCGATCGTGGCCACCATGACGAGGCCCTCGCCGTGCTGGAAGCGGCGCTGGTTGGCTTCGCGCGCCGCCATATCCATGCCGGCGTGATAGGCGAGGGCGGTGAAGCCGTGGGCGTTGAGCGTCGCCGCCACCTCCTCGGTCTTGCGTTTCGACAGGCAGTAGACGATGCCGCTCTCGCCCTGGCGTGCTGCGAGGAAGCGCAGCAGCTGCTGGGTCGTGCCCTGTTTCTCGGCGACGCCGTAGCGGATGTTGGGCCGGTCGAAGCCGGCGACGAAGCTGTTCTCGGTGCCGATGGCGAGATGGGCGACGATCTCCTCGCGCGTCGGGGCGTCGGCCGTGGCCGTCAGCGCCATGCGCGGCACGTCCGGAAAGAGGTCGACCAGCACGTCGAGGGCGCGATATTCGGGCCGGAAGTCGTGCCCCCATTGCGAGAGGCAATGGGCTTCGTCGATGGCGATGAGGGACAGGGGAACGGACTTCAGCCGCTCGAGGGTTTCCGGCCTGAGCAGGGTCTCCGGCGCCATGTAGAGAAGGTCGATCTCGCCGCGTCCCGCCTCGCGCCAGAGCTCGTCCTTCTCCGCGCCCCAGATCCGCGAGTTCAGGGCGGCCGCCCGCACGCCCGCCTGGCGCAGCGTCGCCACCTGGTCTTCCATCAGGGCGATGAGGGGCGAGACCACGAGCCCGGTGCCACGGCGCACCAGCGCCGGGATCTGGTAGCACAGCGACTTGCCGCCGCCGGTGGGCATCAGCACGAAGGCGTGCCGGCCGGCGATCACATGGTCGATGATCTCCGCCTGGCGGCCGCGGAAGGCGCCATAGCCATAGACGGTCTTGAGGATATCGAGCGGTTCGGCAGGCACACTGAGTCGCAAGATTGCGGAAGGGAGGTGCCTTGCTAGCCGATTTTCGCCGGCGGCGCACGCGGCCGCCGGCCTTCAGGCCGCGTCAGCGCGCCGCGGCGGTGGCCGTGCCGGCGTCGGGCTGGCCGAGGGCGACCCACTGCATCGTGTCCTGCTGCGACTGGCGCTTGATGAAGCGGTAGCCGGTCGCCGTCCACGAGAGGATGGAATCGCGCTTGTTGTCGAGGATGAAGTCGCCGCGGGTGGTGCGCACGGTCAGCACCGCATGGCCGTCACCAACCTCGTCGCGCACCACGGTGATCAGCAGGGCGCGGGCGGGGAAGCCCCGCTCGATGAGGAGCTTGCGCTTCATGAGGACGTAGTCCTCGCAGTCGCCCTTGCCGTCGACCGGCAGGTCCCACGATTCCTCGACGCCCCAGTGCTCCAGGTCGGTGACGGGCGTGATCGAGTGGTTCACGTCGAGATTGATGCGCACGATGTCGTGCCAGTCCGACCGGTCGAGGTCGATGACGCTGGGGCCGTCCGCGTCGTCGGTGCATTCGCTCCAGTTCGTGCGGCAGAAGGCGAGCCAGCCGACCGGCGGGCGGGCCGCTTCGCGCTCCAAGGCGGAGGATGCGTCGGGGAGGTTCACCTCGAGCTGGCGGGCCTGCGACAGGGACGCCGTCCTGCGCGTATCCGCGTCGGCCGTAGCGGCCATCGAAACGAGGCACAAGCCTGCCAGCGCCAGAATGACGGAGGTACGCGAACCCATCTACCGCCCCAACCCCATTAAGATTTCATTTACCTTTTCACAGGCGGGGGTGATGCCGCAAGGCGGCGCGGGCGTCAACGTCTCGTCAAGGTTAACGTTTGTTCATGGTGTGGTTTTCGCGGCACGCCTCGCAAACCGGCGGGCCCGCTCAGCGCGGGCTCGCCGTCATTTCGCCGCCCTGATGGCCGAGGGAGGTCCAGCCGGCGAAATCCTGGCTCTCGCGCTTCACGAAGACATAGCCGGTGGCGAGCCAGGGCAGGACGGCGTCGCGCTTGTTGTCGAGGATGAGGTCGCCGCGGTCGGTGCGCACCATCAGCACGGCATGGCCCTCGCCGTTCTCGTCGATGACGACGGCAAGGCGCAGGGCCCGCCCGGGCAGGCCGGCCTCGACGAGGAGCCGCCGCTTCAGGAGCGCGTAGTCCTCGCAGTCGCCCTTGCCGCTGTCGGGATAGTTCCAGCTCTCGACGACGCCCCACTGCTCCTCGTCGGTCTGCGGCACGATGGTGCCGTTGACCTTGCGGTTGATGGACGTCAGCAGCCGCCAGCGGCGGGCATCGAGGTTGACGAGCGCCTCTTCCCGCGGGTCGACGGCGCAATCAGCCGGATGCGCACTGCAGAACTGCAGCCAGCCGACCGGCGCGCGGGCGAGGCCGTGATCGGCCGCCGCGGGCGTCGGTTCCGGCCGCTGTCCGTAGGCGAGGGCACCGTCCGCGGCGACGGCGCCCGTGAGGATGAAGACCAATGCGACGATCGGATTTTTCATTGTCGCCTCCCAATTCGTCGGGAGGCATCATAGGGCAGTGAAATCCATCGACGTTGAATAAAACAAGCGTAATTTGACGAATATACTGGCCGTTAACGCATGATTTATTAAGTAAAGCAAAGATGAATGCAATTGCAGCGCATTTTATCGAAGCCCTGCACGCCACGGTGACGATGGGAGAGCGCCCTTTTCCAGCGTCTCGGCCGGATCTATCCCGGCCATCCACGTCTCCCGGCGTGTGCGCGATTTCATGGCGTGGATGCCCGCGACGAGCGCAGGAGAGCAGCTGGGCCGATTGCCTCCGCAGCAACCCGACGGCATGCCGTCAGAGCTCGATCGTCTCGTCGAAATCCTGTTCGGGCAGCGGTGTCAGGAACTCGACGGCGAAGCCACCTTCGAAATGGCGCGTCACGCGGCCCTCCGTCCGGCCCAGCGTCACCATGGTCCCCGACGCGGGAGCGGAGGCGGACGAGACGGCGGCGCCCGAGAGCGAAATGTCGATGATGCGCACGGTCTGGCGCTCGCCGCCGGCGATCTCCATCGTCGTCAGCTGCCGGTTCGGCACGATGCGCTCGTGGCGGCGGTCTTCCGGCAGCCCGAGGGTGTCGCGGTGCACCAGCCACATCAGCTGCGTGGCGATCTTCTCGCGCTTGCGCGGCGTCGCGGTGAAGCGCACGGCAAAGCCGTTGTCGATGTGACGGGTGATCTCGCCTTCGAGGCGGCCGATCTGCTCGAGATAGATGATGACCCGATCACCGATGGCGCCGACGGCCGGGGCGACGAGGCTGACGCCACCGGGCGACATGTCGAGCGTCTGGCACGGATATTCCTGCTTGTCCGGCAGCATGTAGCGGCCGACCAGCGTCACCGGCACCCGCTGATGGCGCCGGCGATCCAGCTTGTTGGCTCGCAAGGCAATACTTGTCGGTGAAATCGGCCGCGCCATCGTGTCGAAATACCAAGCAGCAGAGAATCAGCCATTGGATAAGTACAATGGATACTTGATCCCCGCCGATCCATGAAGCGCTGAAAGCGCATGGACAGTCATGCGCCGTTGCCTTGTGCGGGGCTTTTCCCGACTCTTCGCGGCGACACGCCGCCGCCCGGCTTCGACAGGGGCGGTCAGCTCCGGCCGCCGCGAAATACCATCAGATGCCCGCGCCGGTCCTGCAGGGGGCCTGTCGCGGCCGATCGCTCGGTCCCTTCCGGCCAGAGGACGCGTGCGGAGGTGAAGGTGAGGGGAGCAAGCGGGGTGAGGCCGAGCCAGCCGGGCGCGGTGGCGGGCGACAATGCGCCGAGCATGCGGGCGTGGGTCTTGCCGCGATAGCGCAGCGGCAGCAGCACGAGCTCGAGATCGAGTTGTTCCCCTGCCGGCGCAGCCGCTGCAGGGGTTTCCGGACGCGCCTCGGCGCCGGCGACCACGCCCGCCTGGTTGTCGAGCACGAGGGCGATGGCGCGCGCGCTCTCCTGCCGGCTGGCGTCCTGCCACAGCGAGGCGAAGGCGCGTCCCTTCAGGTCTTCCCCGACGAGCGTGCACAGCCGCGTGCCGGCCAGGCGGAACCGGGGCTCGCCGCCGTCGATGTCCAGGATGAAGGTGTCCCCCAGGATGTGGCGGATCTCGCCGGGCGCGATCTCTCCCCGCTCGGGCGCCGCCCGCTCCCCGCGCAGGCGGTTCCAGTAGTCGTAGAGTGCGCGGCTCGTCACATGTTTCATTTTGATCCGCTGTCGTCCCGGCTCCATGCGCAACCGTGCGGCGCGCCGGTGGGAGAGGGCGGCACGCGGCGCGTGATTGTGCCGTTTCCTCCCAGCCCGGCACGGTTGCCGACATCATGCCCCCGAGAATGCAGCACCCGTGCCAGGGATGGGGAGGGGCACCCGGCGTTTACCTTTCGTTAGGGTTAATATTTCCTTGCCGTTGCCCCTTTCGGGCGGCCGCGCCATGCTCCTGAGCATACGGCAAGAGGCCTTCCGGCCCTGCCGGCAGGGAACGTCGAACAAGACGGCCGGGCCGAGGCGCCACGGCCAGGAACAGGATGCCGCGGGGGGAGGGGCGACATGCCTCTCCCCCTTCGCGTTCGCGTGAGCCGTCCCTCGCTCGTGTGATCGCAGATTGACGCGGCGGGCAAACTGTTGCCTGTTGCCGCGGCGGCGGCCGAGGCGGGCGTCGTGCCCATTCCCGATGTTTGCCTTTCGGAGCCCATGTCGCACCAGCCTTCCTCCGGATCCTCGCGTGAGCCGATGTTCAACGCCCCGGCGGTCGTCGTGGGGTCGATCGCCGTCATCGTCGCCATCCATATCCTGCGCTCCGTCATCGGGGAGGAGATGGATTTCCGCGTCCTCGTCGATTTCGGCTTCATCCCGGCGCGGCTTCTCGTCGGCTTCGGCTTCGAGAGCCTCGATGCCGTCCTGGCCCGGGCGGCGGCGATGCCCGACGGCGGCTACTGGCAGATGTTCGCGCGGCTCGTCCTCGGCGAAGGCGCCGCGCCGTGGGCGCTCGTCACCTATGCGCTGCTGCACGGCTCCTGGGCGCATCTGGGGGCCAATTCCCTGTGGCTGCTCGCCTTCGGCAGCGCCGTCGCACGGCGCTTCGGTGCCGTTCGCTTCCTCCTCCTGTGCCTCGTCTGCTCCGTTGCAGGGGCGCTGGCGCATCTCGCGAGCCGGCCGCTCGACGTCGTGCCGATGATCGGCGCCTCGGGCGCCATCTCCGGGGTGATGGCGGCGGCCGCGCGTTTCGTCTTCCGGCCGGACTGGAGCCACATGTTCGGCATCGATCTCAGCGCCCATCGCATGCCGGCCGAGAGCCTCGGCCAGCTCATGCGCAACCGCCGGGCCCTTGCCTTCATCGGCATCTGGTTCGTCGTCAATCTCGCCTTCGGCGTCGCCGCCCTGCCGCTCGGCCTTGCCGAAGGCGGCATCGCCTGGGAGGCGCATATCGGCGGCTTCGTCGCCGGCCTGCTGCTCTTTCCGCTCTTCGACCGGACCCATTCGCACAAGCGCGCCGAGTGAGCCGCGGCATCTCTTCCGCCGCCTTGCGCTCGCCAGCGAGTGCAACCACTATGGGCCGAGTGGGTGAATCGCAGGCGTTCGGTGCCGTTGCGATCGCACGGGACCAGCGCCTCGATCTGGCATGGAGGAGCTGATGACCGTTGCCCAGATCCTGGCGGCCAAGGGCCGCAGCGTCGTGACCATTCCTCCGAACAAGACGCTCATGGAGGCGGCCCAGCTCCTCGCCGAGCGGCGCATCGGCGCCGTCGTCGTGGTGGACGAGGGAGGCAAGGTCCTCGGCATCCTCTCCGAGCGCGACATCGTCCGCGAGATCGCCAAGGCGGGGCTCGACGCCCTGAAGGAAGGGGTGAGCCGGCACATGACCGAGAAGGTCGTGACCTGCACGAGCGCCTCGGCCATCACCGATATCATGGGCATCATGACCGAAGGCAAGTTCCGCCACCTGCCGGTGGTGGAGGACGGCAAGCTGACGGGCCTCGTTTCCATCGGCGACGTGGTCAAGTACCGCGTGGCGGAGATCGAGGCCGAGCACAAGGCCATGCGCGAGTATATCGCCATGGCCTGATGGACGGCTGCGCCGAGGGCGGTCTGCTCAGCGCTGCTCGGCGAGCGGGACTTCCAGCATCTCGCGCAACTCGCCGAGCGCACGTTCGGCGGCTTCCATGCCGAGCGCGATGGCCTCGTCGGCGCGGTGGAAATCGAACAGCCCCATGCGACCGAGGCGCGGCGACACCATCACGTCCGGCGGATCGCCGGCGAGGCGCGAGCGGGCGATGCGATCCTGGGTGATGTTGAAGGCATCGACCATGACGGCGCCGATGCCCGGAGCCCCGTCCGAGCGCCGGCCGAACTGGCGCATGCGCATCGCCGCCCCGCGCACGGGGGCGAAGAGGCCGCGGGCAGCCTGGGCTTCCTCCTCCGCAAGGAGGTCTTCATCCGTGCCGTGTGCGGGAATGACGGCGCCGCGGCCGCGCGTGTCGCTGCCGTTGAGATTGACGCAGAGCACGATCTCGGCCCCGAGCGCGCGAGCCGCCGTGACCGGGATCGGGTTGACGAGCGCACCATCCATCAGCCAGCGACCGCCGAGCCGCACCGCATCGAAGATGCCGGGCAGGGCATAGGAAGCCCGCAGGGCCTCGGTGATGGAGCCGCGCGTCAGCCAGATCTCGTGGCCGCTGCCGAGTTCGGTGGCGATGGCGACGAAGCGGGGAGCAAGGGTCTCGATGCGGATGTCGCCGAGGTGGTGCGAGAGCATGCGCCTGAGGCGCTGGCCCGCGATGAGACCGGAGCCGTTGAGGTGGAAATCCATCAGCCCCATGACGCGCCGCTTGGTCAGCGTGCGTGCGAAATCCTCGAGCTCGTCCAGCTTGCCGCAGGCGAAGCAGCCGCCGACCACCGCGCCGATCGAGGTGCCGGCGATGACGTGCGGGACGAGGCCCTCGCGTGCGAGGACGCGCATGACGCCGATATGCGCCCAGCCGCGTGCCGCCCCGCCTCCGAGAGCGATGCCGAAAGGGCGCTGCGTCCGCGGCACGGCCGGGTTGGGCTCAACGGCCACGGTCGCCGTCAGCGATGCGAGGTCTTCGAACATCCGGTCGCCCTCCGCAGGAGCACAATGCAGCCTGGCAGGATGAAGTTGCCGCGGAATGAATGAAAGAGGCTTATGTCGTCCTTGTGTCGCCCCGGGGGGCTTCGGCTTTGGTCACCCGGGCGCCTCGTTCCGTGTCACGCCGCGCCGTCGAAGACGAGGCGTCCGCGCCCGTCCGGCTCGGTGACCACGCGCCGGTAGAAGCAGGAGCGGCGTCCCGTGTGGCAGCAGCCGCCGTCGCCGCCGACCTCGACCTTGAGGACGATGGCATCCTGGTCGCAGTCGACGCGCATCTCGACGACGGTCTGGATCTGGCCCGAGGTGTCCCCCTTGTGCCAGAGGCTGGCCCGCGAGCGGGACCAGTACCAGGCTTCGCCCGTCTCGATGGTGCGGGCGAGGGCCTCGGCGTTCATGTGGGCGACCATCAGCACCTCGCCGGTCGCCGCGTCGGTGGTGACGCAGGTCAGAAGCCCGTTCGCGTCGAAGGCCGGCATCAGCCGGTCCCCTTCCTCGACGTCGGTCTTGCTGCCGCGCGCGGCGATGAAGTCACAGCGTTCGCACATGTCCTGTCTCTCGGTTCGAAGCCCTGTCGGGAAGAATCATCCCGTTGTCCGGTCGCGCCCGCAGCGCAGCAGCGTGAAGAAGCGCACCTGTTCGGCCGGATCGTCGCGGAAGACGCCGCCGAAGCGGGTCGTCACCGTGAGCGAGCCCTGCTTCTGCACGCCGCGCATGGACATGCACATGTGCTCGGCCTCGATCATCACCGCCGTGCCGCGCGGGGAGAGCTGCGTCTCGATGGCGTCGGCGATCTGGGCCGTCAGCGCCTCCTGCGTCTGCAGGCGCCTGGCATAGGCGTCGACCAGCCGGGCGAATTTCGACAGGCCGACGACGCCGCCTGCGGGGTAATAGGCGATGTGCGCGCGGCCGACGAAGGGCACCATGTGGTGCTCGCAGTGGGAGTGGAAGGGAATGTCCCGCACGAGGACCATGTCGTCGTAGCCGCCGACATCGGTGAAGATGCTGTCGAGCAGATCGGCCGGGTTCTCGCGATAGCCGGCGTAGACCTCCTCGAAGGTGCGCACGACGCGCTCAGGCGTGTCCACGAGGCCTTCCCGGTCCGGATCGTCGCCGGCCCAGCGGATGAGGGTGCGCACGGCGGCCTCCGCCTCGGCGCGGCTCGGCCGGGCCGGCGCTGCGTTCTTGGCCGGGCCGTTCCCGGCGGTGCCTGGGTTCGATGGTCTCGCGGCGGTTTTCATCCGGCCTCTCCCGATCGGCGATGGCGGCGCCCGGCGCCGAACGCATTTCCTGCCGCGCATCGGCCGCACGCCGGCATCCGCCGCATCCCACGCCGTCGATCTCCGGCGGCATGCTTTTGCATCCATGCTTCGCGCCTTATATAGGGGACCGGCACGGATGGAACCAAATCCGTCGGGTTGGAGCTGGCATGCTCTCGGATATCTACAACAGGCGCATTCTGGAACTGGCGGCGGACATTCCGCGGCTCGGGCGGCTTGCCGCGCCGCATGGCAGCGCCACCGCCCATTCCAAGCTCTGCGGGTCGACGGTGACCGTCGACGTCGTGCTCGACGGCGGGCGCGTCAGCGATTTCGCCCATGACGTGAAGGCCTGCGCCCTCGGGCAGGCGTCGTCGTCCATCATGGCGCGCAACGTGATTGGGGCCGATGCGGCGGAACTGCGCGAATTGCGCGAGACGATGCGGCGCATGCTCAAGGAGAACGGGGCGCCGCCCGAGGGGCGCTGGGCGGAACTCGCCGTGCTCGAGCCGGTGCGCGACTACAAGGCCCGGCACGCCTCGACGCTGCTGACCTTCGATGCCGTCGTGGAGGCGGTCGACAAGGCCCTTCGGGCAAAAGCCGAGGCGGCGGCCGGGGCCTGATGCCCCGCCGCCGTTACACCTTGCTTACCAGGTGGTCTTGAACGAATAGGCAGCGGTGACGCCGACGCTGAACTGGTTGCGCGAGCCGAAGGTGCGCACGATCGGGCTCTTGCCCGCATCGCCGGTCAGGTAGTCATAGCGGCCGAAGACGGTGGTGTTCCACTCGTCGCTCCAGTCGTAGGACACGGCGGCGGCGGCACCGATGGAGCGCATGCCGCCATCGGCCTTGAAGGGCCAGACCCGGCCGTTGAGGGCGGCCTCGTAGGGCGTCACGCTGTAGTACTTGTCCATGTAGTCGCCGTCGGCGAGGACGACGCGCGGACCGCCGGAGATGGTGAGGCGATCGATCCGCTGCACCCAGTCGAGGCCGATGCTGCCGACGAAGCCGCTGCCGTTGAGGCCGTGGCGGATCTCGAAACGCGCACGCAGCTGCTCGGTCGGCCACAGCTCCACGAAGACGCCGGGCTCGATGGTCCAGTTGATCTTCGACAGGCCGTAGAGGCGCCGGTCGTCCTCGTAGTAGCGGCCGCCCTGATAGGCGGCGACGACGCCGAAGCTGACGAGCGGGTTGCCGTAGAAGGTGAGGCTCACCCCGTCGTCCGGCGCCGCGAACCGCTTGGGCTCGGTGGCGCGGCGGATGGTGAAGGACGGGAAGGCGACGAAGCTCGACTTGTCCGATCCTTCGTATTTGGGCGTGACCTGGGCATTGCCCTTGATCGTGAGGATCCAGTCGTTCGGGCCGACCGGCTCGCCGGCAAAGGTCGTCTCGTAGGGGCGGGACGACTGGGCGAGGGCGGTGGTGGTGGATGCGAGAACGCCGAGGGCCGAAGCGGCCAGGGTGGCGGCAAGAGCGACGCGGCTGCCAGACAATGTGCTACTCCTGAATGAATGCCGGCACTCTGGCGCAGCGCAGTTAACGTTTCGTGGCAAAAACGACGCGAAACGTGGCGCCTGCTCCAAGCGTAGCCATATGGAAGGCGATTCCCCAGCGGCGAGAAACATGAATCCCGGTCAGTGGATAGCGCATCTTCTCATTCGTGGCTACCAGCTCACGCTGTCGGCCTTCGTCGGGCGCCAGTGCCGGCACTGGCCGAGCTGCTCGGCCTATACGGACGAGGCTATCCAGAAGCACGGCGTGTGGGCCGGCGGGTGGATGGGCGTTGCGCGGATCTGCCGCTGCACGCCGCTTGGTACCAGCGGAATCGATCTCGTGCCGGAGGCGTTGCCGCCGGCAAGCACCTGGTATAAGCCGTGGACCTATGGGCGCTGGCGCGGCGTCAATGCGCCGCCGGCCTTCGCCTGCGAGGCCGTCGAACCGGACGGCGACGGTGCCTCGCCGCGAGGAGCCCCGTCCGGACAACCTTGAGACGAGAAACGCTTACCTGCCGTCGTTTGCAGGAGTGAGCGGGAGACTGTTGATGATCACGCTGACCTTTCCCGATGGCGCCGCGCGCCAGTTCCCCGAGGGCATTTCCGGCCGCGAAGTCGCCGAAGGCATCGCGAAGTCGCTCGCCAAGCGCACGGTCGCGATGGCGCTCGACGGCGTTCTCGCCGACCTTGCCGACCCGATCACGCGCGATGCCCGGATCGAGTTCGTCTCGCGCGGTGACCCGCGTGCGCTCGAGCTCATCCGGCACGACTGTGCCCACGTGCTCGCCGAGGCGGTGCAGACGCTCTTTCCCGGCACGCAGGTGACCATCGGCCCGGTCATCGAGAACGGCTTCTACTACGATTTCTATCGCGAGAAGCCCTTCACGCCCGAGGACTTCCCGGTGATCGAGGCGAAGATGCGCGAGATCATCGCGCGCGACGCCCCCTTCACGAAGGAGGAATGGTCCCGCGAGCAGGCGCGGTCGCATTTCGAGACGAAGGGCGAGGCCTTCAAGGTCGAGCTGGTCGATGCCATTCCGCCGGGCGAGACGCTGAAGATCTACCGGCAGGGCGAATGGCTCGACCTCTGCCGCGGGCCGCACATGACGAGCGTCGGCAAGGTCGGGTCCGCCTTCAAGCTGATGAAGGTGGCCGGCGCCTACTGGCGCGGCGATTCCAACAATCCGATGCTGACCCGCATCTACGGCACCGCCTGGGCCAGCCAGGAGGACCTCGACGCCTATCTCAGGCAGCTCGAGGAGGCCGAGAAGCGCGACCATCGCCGCCTCGGGCGGGAGATGGACCTGTTCCACTTCCAGGAGGAGGGGCCGGGCACCGTCTTCTGGCATCCCAAGGGCTGGACCCTGTTCCAGAGCCTCATCAGCTACATGCGCCGGCGCCTCGCCGCCGACTACGAGGAGGTGAACGCGCCGCAGCTCCTCGACAAGTCGCTGTGGGAGATCTCGGGCCACTGGGGCTGGTATCGCGAGAACATGTTCGCGGCGACCTCGGCCGGCGACGAGACCGAGGACGAGCGCGTCTTCGCCATCAAGCCCATGAACTGCCCGGGCCACGTGCAGATCTTCAAGCACGGGCTCAAGTCCTATCGCGACCTGCCGCTCCGGCTCGCCGAATTCGGCGCCGTGCACCGCTACGAGCCCTCGGGCGCGCTGCACGGGCTGATGCGCGTGCGCGCCTTCACGCAGGACGATGCGCATGTCTTCTGCACGGAGGANCAGCTCGCCGAGGAGTGCCTGAAGATCAACGATCTCATCTTGTCNACCTATGCCGACTTCGGCTTCGACGAGATCGTGGTCAAGCTCTCCACCCGGCCGGAGAAGCGCGTCGGCTCCGATGCCCTGTGGGACCACGCCGAGGAGGTGATGGGCAAGGTGCTCGAACAGATCGCCGCCAGGTCCGGCAACCGCATCAGGACGAGCATCAACCCGGGCGAGGGCGCCTTCTACGGGCCGAAGTTCGAATATGTGCTGCGGGACGCCATCGGCCGCGACTGGCAGTGCGGCACGACGCAGGTGGACTTCAACCTGCCGGAGCGCTTCGGCGCCTTCTACGTCGATCAGGACGGACAGAAGAAGACGCCGGTGATGGTGCACCGGGCCATCTGCGGCTCGATGGAGCGTTTCGCCGGCATCCTCATCGAGCATTTCGCCGGGCATTTCCCGCTGTGGCTCGCGCCCCAGCAGCTGATGGTCTGCACCATCACCTCGGAGGCGGACGACTATGCCGTCGAGGTGCTCAAGGCGGCGAAGAAGGCGGGCCTGCGCGGCGACGTCGACCTGCGCAACGAGAAGATCACCTACAAGGTGCGTGAGCACTCGCTCGCCAAGGTGCCGGTGCTCCTCGTCGTCGGCAAGAAGGAGGCGGCGGAGCGGACGGTCTCGATCCGCCGGCTCGGCTCACAGCAGCAGGTGTCGATGACGCTCGAGGAGGCGCTCGCCTCGCTGGCGGACGAGGCCGTGCCGCCGGACCTCCGCCGCGAGCGCGCCGAGGAGTCCGTGCTCAAGCAGGCCGTGGCCTGAGAAGCCATTCCCTCTCCCCCGCGCGGGGAGAGGGAGCCCATGCTCTCCCCCTACCGCGCCACCACTTCGATGTCGCGGTCCTGCCCGCTTTCGACGGTGAATTCGCGCGTGTAGACCTGCCCCTCGTGGCGGGCGATGACGACGTATTCACCCTCGGCCAGGACGAAGGAGGGGAAGGCGCCGATCTCCTCGCGGATGACGTCGCCGCCCGGGGTCAGCACGCTGAAGGCCGTGCCGGCGAAGGCCTCGCCGCCCGCGGCGCGGACGAGCTTCAGCGTTACCGTGGCGGCGCGGTGATTGAGCGTGGCGTCCGTGAGCTTGCCGTTCTCGACCTTGAGGTCGGCCCGCATGAGGGCGTTGGAATCGCCGTAGCTGGAGACGACGTGATAGGTCCCTTCCGGCAGGCGCACGACCGAGCCGGAGCGCGCCTTCTCGACGACGAGGCGGCCTTCGTCGTTGTTGCCGACGGGCACGAAGACCGAAAAGGTCATCCTNTCGGGCGGGATGGGGTTCGTGCCGATGGCGCCGCGGATGCGCAGCCCNCCGGCCGAGATCGTCAGCCGCTCGACGATGTCGCGCGTCAGGGAGACGCGGCGCGTGGCNCTGGCGAAGCCNTAGGCGGCATGGATGCGGTAGTCGCCCTTGGGCAGGGTCACGGANGGCGAAGCNTCCTCCGACTTGATCACCATCCTGAAGTCCTCGCCGTCCGGTGCGTCGGCATAGACGCGCCAGACGAGTCCTTCGCCGATGGGCTTGGTCTCGCCGGAGAAGACGGCGCTCAGATAGAGGGTCGCCGTGCCTTGCGTGTCCTGGAGCTGCGGCGGCGGCGCGTTCTGCAACCGTGGCGGCATCTGCGCGAGGGCGCCGGCTGCGAGGCAGGGCAGGCCAAACGCCGTCAGGGCAAGAGCGCTCCAGCGATTGAAGACCTTGATCACGTTGCTGGTTTTCCGTTTGTGCAAAGGTCCGGGAATGTCGGCCCGGCAGACCTCTCAATAGGCGCCCCGGCCAGCAGTTGCCACCCAATTGTGAATGGAAGGTGGCGCCGCGCCGTGGCACGGCCTCGCGCAAATGGCATTGCCGCGCGAGCGGCTATGCGCGCGACGGCGTTGACGCAGGACGGCGGAGCCGCGATGACAGCGGCGGGCACGAGGCGCCGAAACGACGCTTTTTCAAACAGTTCCAGCCTGGAGCGAAGAGCAGATGTCGAATGCAACGATCGAACTCCTCAGCGCGCGCCGTTCCGTGGCCGCCCGCCAGATGCAGGCTCCGGCGCCGAGCGAGGATGAACTCAAGACGCTCCTGACCCTCGCCGCGCGGGTGCCCGATCACGGCAAGCTCGCCCCCTGGCGCTTCATCGTCTTCTCGGGCGAGGCCCGCGTGAAGGCTGGAGAGATCATCGCTGCCGCCTTCGCCGCCGACAACCCGGAGGCGGACGAGAAGCGCCTCGCGGCCGAGCGCGAGCGTCTGACGGGCGCGCCGCTCGTCGTCGCGGTCGTCTCGCGCGCGGCGCCACATGCGAAGATCCCGGAGTGGGAACAGGTGCTGTCCGCCGGCGCGGTGTGCATGAACCTCGTCGTTGCCGCCAACGCGATGGGCTTCGCCACGAGCTGGATCACCGAGTGGTACGCCTATGACCGGCGCGTGCTCGAGGCGCTGGGCCTAGCCCCGCACGAGCGCATTGCAGGCTTCGTCCATATCGGCACGGCCAGCGAGAAGCCGGCGGACCGGCCGCGGCCGGAGCTGTCCTCCATCGTCACCCGTTTCGGCGAGTAGCGTCATGATCTACGACGCCATCGCCCGTGACCATGGGCTGCCGCACGATCCCTTCAAGGCACTCGTCGCGCCGCGGCCGATCGGCTGGATCTCGTCCCTCAACGAGCGCGGCGAGGCCAATCTCGCGCCCTACAGCTTCTTCAACGCCTTCTCGACCTATCCGGCCATCGTCGGCTTCTCCAGCGAGGGGCAGAAGGATTCCGTCGCCTTCATCGCCGAGACGGGCGAGTTCGTCTGCAACATCGCGACCTATCCCCTGCGCGATGCGATGAATGCGACCTCGGCGCCGCTGCCGCGCGGCGTCAGCGAGTTCGAGGCGGCGGGGCTCGCGCCGGAGCCGTCGCGCTTCGTCAAGCCGCCACGTGTGCGCGGCATCGCCGCGGCGCTCGAGTGCAAGCGCCTGCAGATCATCCGGCTCGAAGACATGGACGGGCGCGCCCTCGACCGCTGGCTGGTGCTGGGCCAGGTCGTCGGCATCTATATCGACGATCGCTACCTCAGGGACGGCCTCGTCGACACCGCCGCCATGCAGCCCATCGCGCGGCTCGGCTACCACGACTACAGCGTCGTGGACGAGGTGTTCTCCCTCGTGCGGCCGAAGGGCGGGGACTAGGGGCGGCCGGTGCGACTGCCCCTCTCCGCGCCGGCGGGGAGAGGGGGCGTGCCGCGCTTGCCTGATCCTGCCGTCTGCGGAATTTTGATCGTCATCCCTCTTTCGGAGCGCGCGCCAGCACCCGCTCGGCGCGCTTGAGATGGGGGCGGTCCACCATCTCGCCGCCGACGGCGAGGACGCCGGCCTGCGGATTGGCCGCGAAGGCCTCCACGATG
>Ga0065721_10050427_pt1 | contig 20243 bp, 16 predicted proteins | sample Mesricmetagenome_FD_59108 | JGI IMG/M metagenome (GOLD analysis project Ga0065721, IMG submission 59108) | Mesophilic microbial community from rice straw/compost enrichment Sample: eDNA_1 v2 (version 2) | ecosystem: Engineered > Solid waste > Grass > Composting > Bioreactor | place: USA: Davis... | reverse complement strand
GGCGCTGGCCGGCAAGTCTCTAGCCGAAGAAACCGCCAAGCCGGCGAAGCCGGGACGCGATCATCGCGCGGAGGAGAGCTGGAATCCCGAGACCTCCGGCATGACGATCGGGAAGCTTGCGACTTCTATCGCCACGATGGCTCCCGACACTCGGGTATCGGCCGCAGCCGAATGGTTCGAGTCCCAACCCGACAGCCACAGCATCGTCGTGGAGACCGGCGGCACCCCGCAGGGCTTGATTACGAGGGAGAGGCTGAACGGAATGCTGGCCTCCAAGTTCGGCGTGCCGCTCTATTGGAATCGGACCATCGACAAGATCATGGTGGAGAACCCGCTTGTCGCGGACGTCCATTCGCCGGTGGAGGCCGTGGCCCGGCGCGCCATGAACCGGCCGGATTCCCAGCTGTACGACACGGTGATCGTGACGGAGCAAGGCCGCTGCCTGGGCGGCGTTACCGTTAAAGTGCTGCTGGAATCCTTCGCTTCGCTGCAAGCGGAAGCGGCGCGGCGCGTGAATCCGCTCACGGGGCTTCCGGGCGGAGACAGCATCCGTCGGGAGATCGAAGCGCTCGTCCGATTAAAGAAGCCGTTCAGCGTCTACTACGCGGACCTCGATTATTTCAAATGGTTTAACGACAGCTACGGCTACAGCGCCGGAGACGACATGATCAAGTACACCGCCTCCGTTCTGGGCTCGGTGCTCGGGGATTCGGAGGAGGAAACCCACTCTTTCTTGGGCCATATCGGCGGGGATGATTTTATCGCGATCAGCGACCGAGCGGACGCCGATGCTTGCTGCCGCTCCTTCATCGAGAGGTTCCACGCGGGCGTTGACGCCTTCTACGGCACTTCCCGTCCGGAGATCGTGTTGAATCGGCACGGAGGGACGGTGGAGCAGCCTGGCGTGTCGCTGTCCATCGCCGTCATTCGTTGGGACGGATCCCGGGCCGTGAGCCACGAGCAGCTCTCGCAATGGGCCGCGGCTTACAAGAAGATCGCCAAGAACAAACCGGGAAGCTCGTATGCGATATACGAAGCGTCATTCGGAGACATGCTTTAACAACAGCGAGGAGGAAAAGGGAATGGCGCTGGGAACATCCCCCGTGCAACGAGTATCGCGGGCAACGGAGAAAGAGACGGCCTTGATCTACTTTTATTGGAGCAGCGACGGAAGAAGAAGCTCCCTTCTGGAGGCTCGGTTTAAGCAACGGGCGGAGCAATGGGTCCGGGAGTGCTTCGACGGGCCGCTGCTTCCTTACCGATTGGAATGGGCTCATGGCGATTTGATTCTATTTTTCCGCGCATCCAAACAACAGAGCCCCGCGCCGTTCAGGCGTTCGCTGCTGCTGGCCGCACAGGTATATAAGAAAAAATTAGAGGAGACGCTCTTGGCGCTGCGGGGACCGTCCGGGGAGGTTAAGCTTCATGCCGGATGCGCATTCGGCCTTCTCAAGAGAGGGAAGGATCCGGAGCGGCAGCTGCATGAATTGACGCGCGAAGCGATGCGAAGCAGCCATAACGCCGACGCGCTGGACGATGCTCTTCGCTTGAGCGAGCTAGATCGTCTGCTGGAGGAAAAGGCGTTGCGCTGCGTATACCAGCCGATCGTGAATATCCGCGAAGGACGGCCGCTCGGCTATGAGGCGCTGTCGAGGCCGCAGAACTCCGCAGTCTTCCCCGGGCCGCTTCCTTTGTTCGAATTCGCGGAGCGCGCAGGCAAGGATTATCCGCTGGACCAGCTCGCCCGCGAGCAAGCCATCTCCGGGAGCACGGGGCTCCATCCGGGAGAGAAGCTGTTCCTGAACCTGACTCCGCAGATCATCAACGATCCGCAATTCACCCCGTGGCAAACGCTCTCCCTGCTTCGGGAACACCGCCTGACTCCGGAGCAGGTCGTATTCGAAATCACGGAACGGTCCAGCATCGAGGACTTCGGCTCGGTGGAGCGCGTGCTGGCGCATTATCGCAACCAAGGCTACAAAATCGCCATCGACGACGTCGGCGCGGGCTATTCGTCGCTGCTGTCCATCGTCGAGCTAAAGCCCGATTACATCAAAGTGGACCGATCGATCGTAAGCGGCCTGCACGCGGACACGTTCAAAGCGCACATCCTCGAGACTCTTGTCCTGACCGCGAACCGGATGGGAATCGAGCTCATCGCCGAAGGCGTGGAAACTCAGGAGGAGTTGGACAAGCTTCTGTCGATGGGGGTGAATTACGCGCAAGGCTATCTTCTGGGGCGTCCGGGGGAGATTCGATCGGAGCAAGGGAGATGAAGGAGGCTCAAGGACGTCAATTGTCGATTTGGTGAAAAATGGACGCATCCCGGCGTTCCTATGGTACCCTAGTATAGCTTGAGAAACGGACAAGGGATGGAGTCTAACACGGTGAATTCGCAACTGACGATATATCTTACTCTGATCAGCTTATCGGGGATATTTAATCTCTTTCTGAGCCTCTACGTTTTCCCCCGCAGAACCCGGGTTCCGAGCTCTACCCTGCTGATCCTGTACTCGCTGGCGCTGACCGTCTACAGCTTCGGCTACGCCTTCGAGCTGAACAGCACGTCCACCGAAGAGGTTAAGCTGTGGAATATCCTGGAGTACGCCGGCATGTCCTTCTCCGTCCCGGTCGGCCTTCTCGTGATTCTCCAGTATCTCGGCAGGAAGCCCGCCCGCGCTTACCGGAACCTCCTATTTGTCATTCCGATCGCGACTTGGGTTCTCGTCGCCACCAACGATCTTCATCACTTCTTCTATAAAGAGTTCGCTTTGCTCGAAGGCAGCGGCGGCGTCCCCCGGTTGACGATCGGAGTCGGGGGATGGTACATCGTCTTCAATAGCTATGTGTTCTGCTGCTGGCTCGCCGGCCTCCTCCTTCTCATGAACCGATGGAAGCAGACAAGGAAGACGTATCGCCCTCAGCTGCTCGCTCTTATCTTCGGTCAGATCGCCCCGATGATCGCCGGGTTCGTCTATCTGTTCGGGATTATGCCGGGCAGTCTCGACCCTGTTCCGCTCGGCTTGACCGTCAGCTCGGGGCTCTACGTGTGGGCCGTGCTGGCGAACAAGCGCCTCACCGTCGTTCCGATCGCCAAGGAGACGATTTTCGACAGCACGGAGGTGGGCTTCCTCGTCCTCGATTCGACGAATCGGCTGATCGATTACAATCGAACGGCGGGACGGCTGCTCCCTTCTATCTCCCCGTATATGATCGGATGGGGGATCCATCGGCTCTGGGTCGAGCTCACGGGCAAGTCCCTATCCCTTCCGGAATTGCCCAAGGGCAAGCTGGAGGAGCTGAACGTGACGGCGGCAGGCGGCGCCCGGCTGTATTACGAGGTTCGCTGCTCCGTCCTTCGGCATCGGGACGGGGAAGAGGCCGGGCGCCTGCTCGCCCTGATCAACGTGACCGAGATGAAAAGGCTGCAGATGGAGCTGGAGCATCAGGCTTACCACGACGGTCTAACCCAGATCTACAATCGGGCCCACTTCGTCCAGCTCGCCCGGGATCTGCTGGAGCAGTCCCTAAACGCCGACCGATCGTTCACGGTCGTGCTGTTCGACATCGACTTCTTTAAGCGAGTCAACGATACTTACGGTCACGACATGGGGGACAAGGTGATCCGGCACGTCGTCTCGGTCTGCGGCGGAAGGCTGGAAGAGGACATGCTGTTCGCCCGTTATGGGGGAGAAGAATTCGTTCTCGCCCTGCCTTCCCGGAATTTGGCGGAAGGCTGCCGATTCGCCGAGAGCCTCCGGGAAGCGCTCGAGCATGCTCCGCTGGTCACTCAGCAGGGAACCGTCGCCCTTACGTCGAGCTTCGGAGTCGCCGAGACAAAGGGGAGAGGCGAGACGCTGGACGTCCTGCTCGGCCGTGCCGACGAGGCGCTGTACGAGTCCAAGCGCAACGGACGCAATCGTGTAAGCGCATAAGGGGCTTACCCCTCAAATAGGACGAACAGAGCAACCGAGCCGGATCGCCCGTCAGTTCCCTACAGCTCGAAAGTCAAGTTCGCCGGGGAGTCCGGAAGGTCGTTCTCCTCCTCGCCCGTAACCGGCACCCGGTCGCTTACCTCCTCGAATCTAAGCGTGTCTACCCAAGCTCGGCCGGGCCCGCTCAGCAGCAGCCCGAACGCGATCGCGAGAGCATCCTTGGGCACTCCAGCACGATCCGGTACTGGTTCCGGGGTCGGCTGCCGACGATCGGCCTTCTCCCCATATTGTCGAATCCGAGCATCTCTCCGCCACGGCCGTCGATTCGCATCCATAAACCGCACCAATTCTTGACGTCTTCGGTCTTCGCGAATCCCGTCAATTGAAGCCTCCGCCCCCGATACTCGTCGGCTTTGAACGTCTGCATCATCGTGGCGAAGGACAAGGACAGGTCTTCCTTGAGCCGTCTCTCGATGAGCGCCAGCACCGACTCCAAACCGTTTAACCTTTTCTCCGCGGTCATGGCCTCTCTCCTTTCTGAACTTAATTTACCATGAGGATGCCCTCCTCGTTTTGACCGAAATTGCGGTATAGAAGATCCCGGGTTGCAGCAGCCAAACGCTGTACGAATTGCTATTCAGAAATTGATTTAGGAGACCGATAGTTAACGAGGAGAAACTTAGCAGTTTAATAAGATTTTGGTCCTAATTCACAACAGCAAATGGAAGGAGTTCCAGCAGGATTCAGCTACATCAACCGCATTAGGCTTGTCTGTCGATTACGCGCTTATAAATCGAGACCAACATTGGAGGCAGACTCATGAAACGCAAGCTTAGCTTCAAGAACAGCTCCATTCGCATCAAACTCATCGTTCTGTTGCTCGTGATCTCCGTCGTTCCCCTTCTGATCGCGACCGCCTTGTCCATCACGTACACCAGCAGGACGACCGAGGCCGAAAACCACGACACGCAGCAAGAAATCGTCTCCATCTATACGTCGCAGATCGACAAGTGGATCCGGGACAAAGCGGCCAAGGCCGAGACGCTTGTCGCGAGCCATCCGGAATTCGCCGAAGGCAACGCCGATCAGATTCTCCCTCTGCTTCGTACGATCAAAGAAAGCGACAACGAAATTCAGAACTATAACTTCATAAACCCCGAAGGCGCCGGCATCGATATCTCAGGCACTTCCATCGATGTCAGCGATCGCGCGCACTTCCTCGCGGCCAAGGAATCCAAGCAAACCGCGATCGGGGATATGCTCGTCAGCAAAGTGTCCAATACCTACGTCTTCCCGATCGACGTTCCCGTGCTCGACGCTTCGGGCAACCTGGCCGGCGTTATCGTCGGCACCGTCTCGCCCGATACCTTCTCCGTCTTGACGAATCAGATCAAGCTCAAAGAGAGCGGCTTCGGATACCTCGTCTCCGGCACGGGCGAATACTATACCTACCCGGACAAAGAGCGCATCGGCAAGAATATCTCGGAATACGTTACCGGGAAGGGCGCGCAGTCCTTCATCGATCGGCTCCTGAAGGAGGATTCCGGCGCCATCGCTTACAAGGACGAGAACGGCGTCAAGACGATCAATCAATTCGAGACGATTCCGGGGACGAAGTGGAAGCTCGTCGTCTCCGTTCCGGAGCGCGAAGTGCTGGAATCGGTGAATCAATCGCGGAATCTGTCCGTTATCATCGTAGCCGTCGTCGCGCTGCTCACGATCGCGATTGCCGTCCTTCTATCGCGGTATATCTCGAATATCATGCTGACGATTGCCGCCTTCATGAAGAAGGTTGCGGGAGGCAATCTGACGGAGAGGTTGAAGGTCGATTCCGGCGACGAGATCGGTCAGATGAAGATCAACACGAACGCGATGCTGGATGCCTTCTCCGCCACCGTAGAGAAGATCAACGAGTCTATCGCCGGGGTCGTAGCGGCAAGCGAGCAGCTGCGTGAGGCGACGGAACGATCCTCCTCTCTCTCTCACGATATCGGAAGAACCGTCAACGTCATCGCGGAAGGCACCGCAAGCCAGCTGTCCGCCTCGGAACAAACGGCGATGGCATCGGAAGAGATGGCGAGCGGCGTGCAAAAAATCGCGGAATCCTCCAACTCCGTGTCCGAGCAAGCCTCCACCGTGATGCAGGAGGTCGAAAGCGGCAACGAGGAGATCAAACATGCGATCAAGCAAATTCATACCATCAGCGAATCCGCGAACCAGACGGCTCGCGTGATCGAGGAGCTGAACGCTCATTCGTCGGAAATCGGGCATATCGTGGACCTGATCTCCGACATTTCTAACCAGACGTCCCTGTTGTCGCTGAACGCTTCCATCGAGGCGGCACGGGCCGGAGAAGCGGGCAAAGGCTTCGCCGTCGTCGCGAACGAAGTGAAGAAGCTGGCGGAGCAAACCAGTACGTCGGTGAACAACATTGCGGGATTGATCGGAACCATACAGACGGCGTCTCGCGGAGCCTCTCAAGCGATCGTTCAGAACAAGCAGGATATCGAGCTCGGCTTGAAGAGCATGCGCCAAGTGGAGGAGTCCTTCACCGGCATCCGGCATGCCATTATAGACGTAACAGGCCAGGTGCAGGAGATCTCGGCCGCCTCGGAAGAGATGTCCGCGGGAACCGAAGAAATCTCCGCTTCCATGGGGGAGATGGTCAATATCGCCCAAGCATCGGCCAGCAATTCGAAGCAGGTCGCGGACCATTCGTCGGCTCAGCTTAAGCTGATCGACGAAATGTCGGCGGCGACGAACGAATTGACGCGGATGATGAACGATTTGAAGGAACGCGCGGCGTTGTTCAAGGTGAAGTAAACAAGAATCGGCCGTTCGGCGGGATTTTCCCCGGTGGATGGCCGATTTTCGTTTAGTGGCTCTTTGGACCTGGGAGCCATTGTCTGATGGATAAGAACCATCTATAATAGCAAGGTAGTGAAAACAATTCTCAATTGGATTGCCCATTTGAGTTGCCCTTCTATATTCGCGCGAACGGGGCGGAGGTGACCAACAGATGCTGGATAAACAACTGCCGTTGTGGAATCACGCGGCAATCACGGTACTCGACGTGCGGCGATGCGCCGTCGAGCCGGGGGACGATCTGATGCTGCGGCTGCCGGCAAGCGCGCTCCTGTACGCCAACGGCGGCAGAGGACAGCTGAGGCTAGACGGCGCGATCCACGCCATCGCCCCCGGCCATGTCTGGCATGCCGGCAAAGGCTCTTCTCTGAACATCGTCCGGGTGACGGAGGCCATGGATTATTTCCTCATCTACTACAAAGCGGTTTTGGTCCCTCCCTACCGCCGGCACCTGCTCGACCTGTACCGAGACAGCAACCCGTTTCGGGATTCGTACGGCTTCGTCCCCGCGAACCCGCTTCGGCTTTTAACCAAAATAGAACAGATGCATCTGCACTGGGGCCAGGGGGATCCGCTCGCCAAATTCCATGTCCGGGCCCTCTTCCATCAGCTCGTATTCGAGCTTCTGCGGCAGCGCGAACAGACGGAGCCTGCCCGGGATCCTCGCGGCGATCTCATCGAACGGGCCGTCCGGCTGATGGAACAGCACTATGTCGAGCCGTTTAGCCTGGACGACCTCGCGAACGATCTCCAATGCGGAGTCCGGCAGCTGCAGAGGTTATTCAAGGCTCATTACGGAATGAGCCCCATGGAATATCTGATTCGGCTTCGGATGGAGAAGGCCAAGGAGTTGCTTCTTAGAACCTCCGCGTCGATTGCGGACATCGCCGAAGCCGTGGGCTACCCCGACGCGTATCACTTTAGCCGGTATTTCAAGAAGCATTCCGGAATTCCTCCCCTGCAATATCGTCGCTCCGGTCGCAATAATCCATTTTCGCCGTCGCTTTCGTCCATTGGCTCCGAAGAGGACCTCTCTTATAGTTATGTTGATGATGAAAATCATTATCAACAAACAAGCAGAGGGGTTGCAAGAATGAATTCGCGCACGAGAACATTGGTTACCGTTAATTTCCTGCTCGTTCTTATGCTGTTATTGGGGGCCTGCTCTCTGGGCGGCAATAACAATGGGGCTAATAACGCATCGCCGTCGTCAGCGGCTTCCACGACGCCCGCACCGTCGGCTTCGGCCGCGGCCGAGACGCCGCAAAGCAGCTATCCGGTAACGATAAAGCACGTCAAAGGGGACTTCACGCTCGAGCAAAAGCCCGAGAACATCGCCGTGCTGGACGTTCAATACGTCGATCAGCTGGTCGCCTTGAACGAGCAGCCGGCCGGGAGCGTCAAGGCTGCCGGGTCCGACGCGGACTTCCCCGAATACCTGTCCGACAAGCTATCCGACGTAAAGGTGCTCGGCACCTACGAGGAGCCCAATCTGGAAGCCATCGTGGCGATGAACCCGGATCTGATCATCTGCACCGAGGTTCACGAGGAAATTTACGAGAGTCTGAACAAGATCGCGCCGACCATCATGCTCATCCGCAATGACGACTGGCGGGACACGCTGATCACGTTCGGCAAAATCATGGGCAAGGAAACGGAAGCCGAGCAACTGGTGGAGGCTTACAAAGAGAAAACGGCAAAGCTCTCCGCCGAGCTCGCCGCCAAGCTGGACGGACAGACCGTCTCGTTGATTCGCCCTCGCGACGATGCCATTCGAGTGCATACGGGCGATCACCGCACGGGCGCCATTCTTTATAAGGACTTGGGACTCCCGGCTCCGAAGATGGTCAGCGAAGTCGACGATACGTCCTTCAATGTCTCGCTCGAATCGCTGGCCGAGGTCGATGCCGACCACTACTTCCTGCTGACGGATGACATGTTCGGGGAGCTGGTGAAGGAATTCCAGAGCACGGCCACCTGGCAGTCGCTCGAAGCGGCGAAGAACAAACGGGTCTACACCGTGGACACGACGATGTGGATCGGCTATTACGGTCCGGTCGCGATTAACCTGGTCGTCGACGAGATTGCGCATTATCTGCTAGGAACTTCTTAACATGCGGCAGCATCTGTCGCTTGAGGAGCGGACATCCTTATCCGAGCGCTACGGTTTGCGGTTGCAGGGCGAGCCCCGCCCCTGCCTCCGCAGCATTGCGGCCATGGAGCTGCTGGATCGCGCGGCATGCGAGTCCTATCTGGATTGGCTGGGAGACTACATCGGATCCCCGACGCGCCAAGCGACGGCTTCCACCTTGGTCAAGAGATATGCTGCGATTGCCGTTTCGCCCGCTCTGTATTCCATGACCGTAAATAACAAGGGTCTGATGCTTGAACTGGAGCATTGCCTCCTCGAAACTCCCGAGCTTCCAGAGCATAACCCGCTTGGCACGAAGCTTCCCTATCTCAGCGTATCTTCGTACGGGATCAGCCTGCCGGCTCCCGATCAACGCCGGAACTGGCGGGAGCATACGGTGCGCGAGCTGTTCGCCGGGCATCTGACTCCCTTGATCCGCTCCCTGTCCGAGATCGCCCGGGTATCCAAGATGATTCTATGGGAAAATGCGCTCGTGCGCATGGTCCCGCTGTTCAAGGAAGCCATCGACTCGGCCGAGGACCCGACCGCCGCCGCGCGTATCCGCGAGGACTTCCGCTACATCGCCCGCGAAGCCCCGGGAGAGCTGTTCGGCGAACGCCGCAACCCTCTCTCCGCCCTGGTCGAGTCGACCGGGATGGATCGGGAAGGAGATTACAAGCATCGTCTGAGGCGCACTTGCTGCCTTTATTACAAAGTCTCGGCGGAATATTGCAGGCAATGTCCTCTTCCGCAGGAGTCTCGGGAATAAAAGAATAGGCCTCCATCCGCTTCGGCGGGTTGGAGGCCTTATTCCGTTTATTTGGCGGCGCCGAGAACAAGCTGCTCGACTTCCTTGTGCAATCCCCATACGTTGCAGGTCTGGTTAGCAAGGATAATGCCTCTAATACAAAAAAGTGCGGCAGCTCTCCAGGAAACGGCCGATCGGCTCCGCGGAATACTCGTTCCATGGAGCTTCCAGGAAGTCGTTGTCCGCGAGGAGATGGACTTTGTTCTCGCGAACGGCGGGCAGCTCGTTCCACAGCCTTGTCGCGATAAGCCCAGTCCACCTCGATTGCGAAGCCGGGCTCCGGCTCACGTGAACAAGAATTCGATCCGCTCCCATGTCCGTGAGCTCGCCCGGCTCGATCTCCCGGAACCAAGGAGTCATCTTGATCCCCGCCGGCGCGACAAAACCGAGATCGTCGTACAAAACCGTGCCCGCGCGACGCCCCCAAACCATAAGCCGGTCGCGGCCGACAAGTAGGACCAGCACGGCGTCTCGGCATACGATAGGCTCTAGCTTCTCTCGAACCGCCTCCGCCGTGCGGTCGTAGCGCTTCAACCATGCCTCCGCTTCCTCGTGCTTTTCCAAGAAGCTAGCTGTCTGCCTGAAGTGCGCGCGCCAATCCTCCTCCCCGTTCAGGAACAAGGAGGGCGCGACCTCTCTCAGCTTCTCCTGTTCCTCCGCGGGAACAAGTCCGTCGAAGCCGATGATTCGCTCGGGCCGCACCTCGCGCAGCGCCTCCAAGTTGAAGTCGTATCGGTGGCTCAGCGCCGTCCGAACCTCGTAGGCGTATCGGCTGCGATAGCGATCCGTCCAGAACTGGTCCATCGGGGCCGCGCAAGGAATCATGCGAAGGGCCAGCAATTGCCCGATGTTCGCCCAGCTGTACGCCGCTATTTTCAGTCTCTGGTTGCGTTGATAGATGGCGGGCGCGAAGCCGACTTGTTTTTTGAACAGGTGGCTGAAGTAGCTCTCGCTCGCATACCCGATCCGTTGAACGATATCCGTCAGGGAATGGTTGCCTTCGTTCATGAGACGCTTCGCCTCCTGCAGCCGCAAGTCCGTCCGGTATTCCATGACCCCCTTGCCGAACCGTTCCTTAAACAGTCGCATGAAGTGGAACCGGCTGAGGCCGGCGGAGGACGCAAGCGCATCGACGGTAATCTCGCTCGCGTAATTGCGCTCCAGCTGAAGCCGGGAAGCTTCAAGCGCAATCTCCGTTTGCCGCTCCTGATGATTAAGCGCCACGCTCAGCAGCTCAAGAAGACCGGCTTCGCAGCGGAGCCGGGACGAAGGCGTCATCCGGGCCCACTCATCGGCAATTAAATCGAAGAGCGCGCTCGTCGACGAAGAAGAAGGCATGGCCGCTTCCCCTAAGAACGAAAACAAGGCCTTCTCGCGGTTCGCGAATGGGGGAGCATCGTCCTTCGGCGTAAAGTAGACCTGGAATTCCAGCAGCAATAATTCCAGCGGGCTCTCCCAATAATTCGTCCATTCGATGAGCTGTCCCGGCGCGCAGACGAATAATGATCCGTGACGGAGGGCGTGAGGGCGGCCGTCAATGACCAGCCTGCCGCCGGGAGCGTTCGAGAGAAGAAGGAGATGGGCCTTCGACTTGATGAACGCTCTCTCCGTTAAAGAAGAGCAGGGAGCATCCCTTAGAATTCGGACGTCGAGCAACCGATAGCCGAGAAGGCCTGCAGCATCCTGCTGCAGGCCTAGCGGGGAAGGATTATTCATGGACATGGTTTAACACATCGTCGGCAATGAGACCGTTCGCAACCGGATTATCGTTGAACCAGTGACCGGAATCCACCTTGAAGACCGTGCTTTCCCGAACGGCTTTCAGAGACTTCCATAGCGCGTTATCCTCCGGAGGCTCCGAACGTCCCGGCCCGGAGATGACGAAGATGTAATCGACGTCCTTGAGATCGGCTAACGTCTCCATGGAGTAAGCCTCGAAGTCGCCCTTCAGAGCGGCAGGCTGCTTAAACCCGAGCGTCTGATAGAGGGTCTTGCCGCCATAGAAGTTAGGTCCGAACAGCTTAAAGCTCTTATCGTCCTGCGGAAGCAGAATGACCGCCGTCTTCTCGGAAGGCAGATCCCCCAGATGGCTCTTCGCGGCCTCCATCTTCTCCTCGTATTGCTCGAGAGCCTTCTTCGCGGCATCCTGTTCCCCGAGCAAATCGCCGAGCTTCTCCAGATTCGTCCGCCAGTCCGTATTGTCCTCCGAGAGGACGAAGGTCGGAGCGATCTTGGAGAACTGGTCGTAATCGATTTTGCCCATGTAGGACGGAGACAAGAAGAGGATAAGGTCCGGCTTGTAAGAGAGCGTCTCTTCCGCTGTCAACCCGTTGTCCATGTTTAGAGACGGAACACCGGAGAGCTTGTCCTGCAAGTACTGCTGGGGTTGGCCTCCTGCGCTCCATTGCGCGACCGGCGACACGCCCATGGCAGAGAGAGGATCCTCCAGGAACGGAGCGATAATACGCTGCGGATGGGCAGGCACCTCTACTTGGTGTCCCATGGCATCCGTGAGAACACGTGTGGCCGATGAGGATGGCGTTGAAGTTGCCGGTGCAGAGGCTTCGTTCGAGTTGTTGGAATTGCCGCATGCGGCTAACAGAACCATCATAAGGGCCATCAGCCCTGCCGAGACTGTATGTTTTGACAGCTTCATTTCTTTGCAGCTCCTAGTGTTGAGAGTGATTATCATTATCTCAATCAGTATAGAGCCAACTGCCTCCGTTGTGAATAAGGGATCGTGCTGTCTTTTGGGTCACCGGGCGCATTGTTGCGATATTCGCTCCATTGCGGACTTTGCGGAACAGTGGGGAGTTGGGGATTTACGAGTGATTATGGACGTAGTAGGAAATACAGAACGGGATGCGGTCGTGAATTCGCGATCGCATCCCGTTATTCTAAAATATTGTTTTATTGCTCTCCTGGATTCCTCACCGCAACGACAACAGCCTTATCCGAAAAGATTTCCACAGGCATATTCTCCTTCCGGTTCGATATATGCTCTGCCGAACACGGGATTAAGCAGCAAATCAAGCAACTTGTCTCGTACCGGCTTCGGCCAAACCACTTGGCGCACATTCATGATTTGAAATCAGAAGGCGAGATGGATTTAAGAAACTGTTCCATTGTCATTCCATTACCCGCTTTATAATCCGCACGACTATCCTGAATCATCTGTCGCAAGGCGGGATTGGCAGAAGCCTCTTCACTAATAGATACTTGATCTTCCTCTTGAAGTACGATGGTGAAGGTCCCCTTGCCTGGAATAAAAACTTGGGTAACGGATTCGCCCTGTTCATCCGGCTAATGTGTTCGAACAGTTCCGACTCGGTTTGCACTTTCTCCATTCCATTCACCACCCGAATTCATTTCTTTTATTATACCATGAGCTCCCTTTGGCTACCTAGGAAGGTTATCTAACTCGCCGAGCTGATCTCGATCTCATCTGCGCTAGTGCCGGAATTTATTCGCGATTCCCTAGTTACTAATTCCCCGCGGTTTCACATCCCCTTAACACAAAATCCTTCATCTGTTTACACCCATCGCCCACAATGGGGAACAAGGAATCCGATTTGGGCAAAAGAGAGGCCAGAACCATGTCGTTGCTGCATCAAATAGGAAGCAATCCCATCATCGCCGCTATCCGCCGAACGGAAGACGTGAACGCGGCACTGGAAAGTTCGGTCCGCAACCTGTTCTTCATGGGAGGAACCGTCAAAGAGCTGGTGCCGCTCGTTCGCGCGACGAAGGAGGCCGGCAAAGGGGCTTTCGTTCACGTCGATCTCGTACGCGGGCTGTCGAACACGGATCGGGAGAGCGTCGAGTGGATCGCGGAATACGCCAAGGCGGACGGCATCATCACTCCGAAGAGCCACCTTATTAAGGAGGCGAAGCGGTTCGGCCTGTACGCCATCCTGCATCTGTTCGTCATCGATTCCGGCGCATTGGAGAACGGACTTAAGCACTGCCGCCAAGCGGAGCCGGACGGAGTCGAGCTGATGCCGGGCGTCGTGGACAAGACGATCCGTACCTTCGCGTCCGAGCTCGAGCATCTTCCGATCGTCGCGAGCGGCCTGATCCAGACGCCGGAAGAGGCATCCCGCGCTTTAGCTTCCGGAGCCACCTCGCTGTCGGTCAGCAGCCAGTCGCTGTGGAATTTGGGGTTCGACGATCTTCCCGAGGTCCCGGACGAGAATTAACGCAATTCCGTCATACGTTTAACACGACGATTACACTCGGAATCTATCATTAGAGATAACTTCATATTCGATAATCGTTTGGTTACGGTTTAGAGTGATGACGAAGAGAAAGCTCTGAACAGCGATCATGCGGACCCGGGATAGGTCTGCGTGTTTGTTGCTCAGGGCTTTTTATTATGGCCATGGGGGGGATTTTCGATTGAGATTATGGACTAGAAAAAGCCGGGGAAAGCTGCTCGTTCCGCTCCTCTTCCTGGCTCCCGCACTGGCGCTGTACGCCGTGTTCTTCGTTTACCCGTTCGTCTTCACCTTCCTGCTGAGCTTCCAGCAGTGGGACATGATCAACCCCGAGAAGACGTTCGTAGGCTGGGATAACTATTCGCAGTTGATGAAGGACGACGTCTTCTGGATGTCCCTGCGCAACACGTTCTTGTACATGCTGATGACGATGCCGATCTCGATCGCTATCGGACTGGGGCTGGCGCTGTTGATCGAGAGCCTAAGAGGCGGCCGAGCGTTCTACAGGTTTATTTTCTACCTGCCGGTGGTCTCTTCGATCGCGGTCATCGCGATCATCTGGACGCTCATGTACGACGACCAGCACGGAATCGTCAACGAGCTGCTCGCGGCTATCGGAATCGACGGGCCGAACTGGCTGTCGCAGACCTCCAGCTCTCTCTGGGCGGTGGCCATCGTCGGCATTTGGAAAAGCTTCGGCTACGAGATGCTCCTCTTCACTTCAGGTCTTAAAGCCATCGACCGGGGAATCTACGAGGCGGCCTCCATTGATGGGGCCGGGAGACTCCGCAAGTTCGTCCACGTCACTCTTCCGCTGTTGTCGCCGATTACCCTGTTTATTTTTATCATGGGGATCATCTCCTCGTTCCAGAACTTCGCCTTGATCAAAATCATGACGGGCGGGGGACCGAACAACTCGTCGAACGTCCTCGTGTACGAGCTGTACCAGGAGGCGTTCCAATTCTTCAGCGTCGGCAAGGCGGCAGCCATCTCCATCCTGCTGTTCCTCATCGTCATGACGATAACGCTCGTTCAGCTGAAGGTTTCCCGCCATACCGTTCATTATCAATAATTAGCTGGGATTAAGGAGGCTATGCCCATGGTTCGTTACTGGAGACAAGCCGAGGAGACGGGCAAGCACCTGCTGCTGGCCGCCTTGGCGCTCCTCTCTCTCGTGCCGATTATTTGGATGCTCTCGATCTCTCTACGCTCCGAGGAGTACGTATTCTCCGGTCATTTGGTCTGGACGGGCCCGATCGATTGGGACGGCTATGTCCGGGCGCTGGTCGACATTCCCTTCTTCCGGTGGTTCGGCAACAGCCTGCGCATCGGGGTGCTTCAGACGGCCGGCCAGCTGTTCGTCGGCGTATGCGCCGCCTTCGCCTTCGCTTATTACCGGTTCCCGGGCAGGGACGCGCTGTTCCTGTTCGTGCTGATGACGATGATGATTCCGCTCCAGGTCACCCTGGTTCCGACCTACCTGATCGTGAATCAGATGGACGCGCTCAACACGTTCACCGGGGTCATCGTTCCCCATCTGGCCAGCGGCTACGTGATTTTCCTCCTTCGGCAGTCGTTCCTCGGCATCCCGAGAGAGCTGGCGGAGGCGGCGACGATCGACGGCTGCGGCCCGATCCGCACGATGTGGACCGTGTACGTCAGGCTGTCCGGCACGATGCTGTGGACGCTTGGCGTCATTACCTTCCTGGCCAACTTCAACGAGTTCAACTGGCCTCTTCTGGTGCTTACCGATCCGGGGAAAATGCCGCTGCCGCTAGCGTTCCAATACTTCCGCAGCGAGACGCAGATGGATTGGGGCGCGACGATGGCGGTGGCGGGCTTATCCATGCTTCCGGTGCTTCTTCTCTATCTGTTCGCCCAACGGCATATTATCGACGGTTTTGCTCAGAGCGGCTTGAAATAAACCGGGTCGGCTCTGATTGAAATAAAACCTTAATAAACAAGGGAGAGAATCCAAAATGCAAAAGAAAGCCAAACTGCTGCTGCCGATCGCTCTGTCCGTCGGACTTACGGCATGCGGGTCAAACGCCGCGGACGATGCGGCGCCCGCAGGCGCCTCGTCGTCCCCTTCCGCATCCGAGTCGCAAGCTGCCAGCGCTCCGATCGAGATCGAGTTCTGGAACATCCTCGGCGGGGAGTTGATCGATTCGCTCGTCAGCGACTATAACGCGTCTCAGTCTAAGGTTAAGGTTAATGCCGTTTACGTTCAGAACAGTTACGAAGGCATCGTCGAGAAGCTGCAGGTGCAAGCGGCGGCCAAGAAGCTGCCCGACGTCGTCACGAATGGCCTGCTGTACACGCGTTTCGCCAACGACACCGTCAAAGCCGTTCCGCTGGATTCGTTCATCGCTCAGGAGACGTACGACACGTCGGACTTTTTCCCCAGCATGCTGAAGCTGGGCCAGAACGACCAAGGCGAGCAGATCGGCCTGCCGTTCGGTATCAGCACCCCGATTCTCTACTACAACGCAGACCGCTTCCGCGAAGCAGGGCTCGATCCTGCCAATCCGCCGCAAACGTGGGAGGAACTCCCCCAAGTCGCTAAGCAGCTCACGGGAGACGGTCACTATGGAATCAGCGTGCCGCTCGACTTCGGCTGGCTTTATCAGGCGGTCATGGAGACGTACGGCGGCAGCATGATGAACGCGGACGGCAAGACGGTCGGGCTGGACTCCGAAGCGAGCATCAAAGCCGTGCAGACAATCGTCGACATGGTGAGCAAGGACAAGTCCATGCCGCTTCTGCAGCTGACTCAGACGTTCGACTCGATGGCCAAGGGCGACGTGTCCATGCTCGTCAATACGACGGCTGGTCTCGGCATGGTGCTTCCTACCGCGAAGTACGAGCTGATGACCGCTCCATTCCCGACCTATGCGGGCAATCGCGTCGTTCCGGCCGGCGGAGCCAACCTGATGATCTTCTCTCAGGATAAGGCGAAGCAGGAAGCGGCTTGGGACTTCGTCAAGTACCTGACCGACGCCAAGCGGTCCGTGAAGATCTCCGCTTCCACCGGCTACATGGTCTCCCGCCAGAGCGCCCTGGACGATCCGGATATGCAGAAGTTCCTGGAGGAGAACCCGGTTTATAAGGCCACTTACGGACAGATCGACACGATGGTGCCTTGGTTCAACTTCCCCGGCCAAGGCGGAACGCGCATCCAGAAGATCATCTCCGACCAGGTGCAAGCCGCGCTCCAAGGACAGAAATCGCCTGAGGAAGCCATGAAGGAAGCCGCCAAGCAAGCGAATGCTCTGATTCAATCTTAATTATTAGGAGGATGAGGTAAATGAAAAATCGGCAGATGATTTGGGATAACGAGAAGTATCAGACGGAGAAACGGCCTTGGTTCGGCGAGCTTCCGGAGCCGAAAGGCGGCGACTACGACTTCGCCATTCTGAGTGACCGGACCGGCGGCGCGGTGTACAACATGTTCGAGAAGGGGCTGGAGACGGCCGTCAGCCTGAAGCCCGAGTTCATTATCTCGATCGGCGACCTCGTCGAAGGCTACTGGACGGACGAGCAGGAAGCGCATGAAGAATGGGATCGGATCGATTCGCTGCTGGCAGGCGCGGACATCCCTCTTTTCCAAACGGTCGGCAATCACGACTACGGCAACGAGACGATGATGAAGGTATGGCATGAGCGCAAGGGCATCGACTATTACGCTTTCCGGTATGACCGCACGCTGTTCCTCATCGCCAATACGGAGACCGAATCGCTTCCTCTGCCCGAAGCATCGCTCGAGATGATCCAGAAGCTGAACCGTCACCTCATTCAGAATCCGCAGACGATGTTCGGCGATCTGCTGAAGGGAACGGACGAATACAGCCAGTTCGGCGGGTTCGAGATGACCGAGGAGAACCTGATCCAGCCTCACCTGAGCCACGAGCAGATCGACTTCTTCGAGAAGGTGCTGGCCGAGAATGCGGACGTCGACTGGACCTTCGTCTGCCTTCATCAGCCGGCTTGGAAGAAGAACGACCCGATCTTCGAGCGGCTGGAGAAGCTGCTCGCGGATCGCCGCTACACCGTCGTGTCCGGCCACGTCCACTACCTCGAGGTCACCGAGAAGCTCGGCCGCCAATATATCCAGATGGGCAAGACCGGCGGGCTCCATTGCTTCAAGGGGAAGGGCGACATCCATCATATCCTGTCTGTCAAGATGCGCGGAGGCGTTCCGCGGATCGACGTCATCCTGCTCGAAGGCGAAGGCGGTATCGACACGCTGGATTCCTACCTGAAGGAGCCGGCCGGAAACTAACAGAAGGAGCTTGTTCATGGACGGCATTTTGGAAAATAGCGTGTTGGGCGACGGCATCCGGGTCTTCTTCTTCGACCTCGACGGCTGCATCTACTTCGGAGGCGTACTGGCCGACGGGGCGAATGAACTGCTCGCGCTGCTTAGAGCTAAAGGCGTTGCAGTCGGTTTCATCACGAACAACTCCCGTGAGACCTCCGCGGAGATTCGGCGGAAGCTGATCGGGATGGGCTTGGCCATTCGGGATGAGGAGATTATCGTTACGGCTACGGAAGGAGTGGCCGACTATTTGGCGGAGCGGTACGGGGCTTCCTCCGTCAAGGTGGCCGGAAGCGCAAGCTTAAGCGCGGCGATTGAGCTTCGAGGGCACAGGATTCTCGGCTGGGAAGACCGCGAGAATGCCGATCTCGTCGTCGTCGGACGGGACACCGGGTTCAATTACGTGCGGCTTCAGCAAATCGTTAACGAAGCCCTTAAAGGCGCCCGGATTGTCGGCACCAATTCGGACGCCTCCCATCCCGGCTCTGAAGAAGAGCTCGTCCCCGAGACAGGCTCTCTCCTCGCTTCCGTTCGGGCTATCGTCGAAGACGAGATCGAGAGCATAGGGAAGCCTCATCCTTACTTGTATGAGATAGGGATGCGGGCGTATGGGGCCTCTCCTTCCGAGTGCGTTATGGTAGGGGATAACCTGATGACGGATATTGTTGGGGCGGCCAGGGTTGGGATGCCCGCGATTTGGGTTGGGGGAGCGGCTTCCGACATCTATCTAGACTCGATAATCGCTCCGGTGATTTCGTGCCATAAACTATCCGATCTGTTTGGAACAATAGTAAAACAATAGAATGATGCATTTATATTTATAACCCCGCTCTTGGCAGATTAGGCCGAGGCGGGGACTCTCTTCTTGTTCATAAAGTTACCGCTTCGCCTGCTTCTCGCGACCTTCTCGCCTCCATTCCCGTAAATAGATAGAAATGCCTGATTTGCGGCTTAACTAGGAGAACGGAGGGGAAGCCCATTGCAGTTGGTCCTGGACCAAATCGCAAAAACATTCGACAACAAGAAGGTGCTCCGAGGAGCTGGATTTACTTTTCAGAAGGGGAAGATCTACGGACTGCTCGGCCGCAACGGCGCCGGCAAAACGACGCTATTCAACTGCCTAAGCGGAGAAACGAAGATGGATGGCGGCCGTGCGCTGATCGAGGAGAACGGGACGACCCGCGAGCTGAAGGAGCAGGACGTCGGCTACGTGTACTCGCTGCCGATTCTGCCCGAATTCCTGACCGGCTACGAGTTCGTGAAGTTCTTCATGGACATCAACCGGGAGAAGCTTGAGCCGAATAAGACTCCGGACGATTACTTCGACCTGATGAGCATCGCGGAGGAAGACCGGCACCGGCTGATCAAGGGCTACTCGCACGGCATGAAGAACAAAATCCAGATGCTGCTGTTCCTCATGACGAAGCCGCCGGTCATTCTGCTGGACGAACCTCTGACCTCCTTCGACGTCATCGTGGCGCTGGAGATGAAGAACCTGCTGCGGTCGATGAAGCAGGATCACATCCTGATTTTCTCGACGCATATCCTGCAGCTCGCAACCGATCTGTGCGACGAGCTGGTCGTCCTCAACAACGGGCTGCTGTCACCCGTTCCGTCCGAGCTGCTGCGCAGTCCGGAATTCGAAGCCAGCGTGATCGAGCTGCTGAAGGATGAGAGCCATGCTGAAGACGCTTAATACGCTGCTCGCCATCCGCACGTCTTCCGCCGCCAACTGGTTTATTTATTTTTTCCGCAAGCTGCCGCTCCTCGGACGACTGATGCCTGCGACCGCCTACTCCAGCCTGAAGCTCAAGCGGTTCGTTGCCGTGCTCGTTCGAATCTTCAGCTACGTATGGGCATTCGCCTCGAAGTTCGCTTATACGGGATTGTTCGTCTACTGGCCTGCCGCGTCGCTCGGCGGGGAGCTGCCGCAGGACGATCGGCTTCTGCTGTTTTTCCATATTTTTAT
>Ga0065721_10050428_pt1 | contig 20253 bp, 16 predicted proteins | sample Mesricmetagenome_FD_59108 | JGI IMG/M metagenome (GOLD analysis project Ga0065721, IMG submission 59108) | Mesophilic microbial community from rice straw/compost enrichment Sample: eDNA_1 v2 (version 2) | ecosystem: Engineered > Solid waste > Grass > Composting > Bioreactor | place: USA: Davis... | reverse complement strand
CGCGATCTGTTCCAGTACATCGAGGGCTTCTACAATCCCCGCCGCCTGCACTCAGCCCTGGGCTACATCAGCCCCGCCGAGGCTGAACGCAGAGCGGCTTAACCCCGTCCACCTTTTCGGGGGAAGATCAAGGACGCGATCGTCACCCAGGCCAGCGGCTTCGCTGAACGGGACGCGACCTTGGCCATGCTCGATCGCAGACCGCGTCGCCACCGGATCACCTTGGGAGCCGACAAGGCCTACGACGTGCGGGCGTTCATCACAGAGCTACGCCAGCGCCAGGTCGTTCCCCACATCGCGGTCGATGGTCATGTCCGCGCCACCGCTGCGGTCTCCAAGCCCCGCAGCAGCGCCGTCGATAAGCGCACGATGCGCCATCCCGGCTATGCGATCAGCCAGCGCTGCCGAAAACGGATCGAGGAGATCTTTGGCTGGGCCAAGAGCGCCGCAGGCCTGTCGAAGGTGAAGCTCCGAGGTCGCGCCAGAGTCGACGCAGTCTTCACGCTGGCGCTCGCCGCCTACAACCTCATCCGCCTGCCAAAACTGCTCGGAGCGACGGCATGAGCGTCGTTGGTCGCTGGCGGATCATCGAGATGCCGGACTACGACGCCGACTATCCCGACATGATGGAGCCCGCCTTCATCCAGCTGGAGGCCGACGGCTCTGGGGAATTCGCCTTCGGCTGCGTCACGGGCCAGATCTTCGGCAGCGTCGCAGCGAACGCTGCAGCGTTCCGCTGGATGGGCAATGACGAGATGGACGAAGCTGAAGGCGACGGCTCCGTCGAACTGCGAGCCGATGGCGCCCTTGATGGCCGAATTTGCCTCAGGGACGGCGACGAAGTGAACTACGTCGCACGCCGCTGGACTTCTTCAACACCCTGCTAGGCTCTTTGCGCCGGGGATCAACGCCTTGACGGGAAAGACTCGTCAGTCTGCGCCGAAGCTGGATGCGTATTGCATCAGTTCTGCGGGCGACCGTGGCCCGCTGACCACATAGGCCGCGCCGTCCCGCTGCCAGTAGGCGACGACCTCGTCGCCCTTACGCGCGACTTCCGGCCGCCGGTCGCCCGACGTCACCGCGACCGCGAAGAGCTGAAGGCGGCGCCGGTCAGGCGCCTCGATGAGCAGGTTCACGCCAGGCCCGGTGTCGGTCGGAAAAACCTGAACGTCATGCACCCGCCAGCTTCCGGGAAAGGACGGAAGACGGATCCGGAGCCGCTCGCGGATTTCGGTCACGTTCAGGTGGGGGGTCTCCGCCTGCGAGACCATCTGCTGGCGAAGCTCCGCCGCCTCCCGGGACTCCTGCGCCTCCTCCACATACTCCGGCGGCGCGCCGCCGCCCGCCCTGCGCCAGCCGTCGAGGTCCTGGCATTCACCGGCGGCCCAGCCTGCGCCGGCGCCCACGCACGCGGCGAGGCCCACGGCCATGGCGGTTACGACGAAGCCCTTCCGCCGCCGGGGCGGCGCGGAGTCGCTGCGGAAATGGAACTGGGTCATGACGCCCGCCGCCATATCCGGATTGCAGGCCAGGAACCCCTCCACCTCCCGGCGTCTACGCGGGCTCAGACGGCCGCGGACATAGGCGTCGAGATCGGCGTCGGTGATGACCAGCCGGGCGGGGCCCTGGTCGTTCGCTGCCTCAGGCATCGCATCCATGTCCATCCAGCCGTTTCCCCAGATCGGCTGTTGCGACGTTAACCCGTTCTGAGCAGGCGGAGTAGCGGCCGGCTGCTTTCTGCGGCGCAAAGGCACAGATCGCCCAGGAATGCGTCAGCCCGGCGAGATTGTGGATCCAGCCCCCGCGTTGGGGTCCGCAGGCAGCGCCGGCGCTATGGTATCGCTCCGGCCGCAGACCGGACAGGTTCCGGGCCGGATCAGTCCGGCGTCCGCGCCGCCGGAAATGACGTCGGCCACAGAGGCCTGCAGCTCCTCAGGGCTTCCAGCTTCAGGTTTCCCGGTCATGGCGTCTCCCCTGGGAGGAAAGACGCGCCTGAGCGGATGAATCACACGCCCGCGCCGCACCCCGGCCCCGGGGCGGCGTTGCCCCTCAGTTGGTGGCCCGGATTTTCACCCCGTTAATCTCCACGTCGAAGACCCGGTCGGAGGGCCACCGCGGCTGCCCCAGACTGTTGCTCCAGGCCTTCCATTCCTGGTTCAGCCTGGCCACGACCTCGGGATGGCGGCCGGAGAGGTCGGCCTTCTCCACCGCGTCATCGGCGAGGTTGAAGAGCATGGTGACGGTCTCGCCCTGAGGCGTCGTATTGACGAGCAGTTTCCAGTCGCCGTCCCGGATGGCGTAGGAGGGCAGCGACCGCCAGTAGAGTTTGTCGTGCGGCCGGCCCGGGTCCTGCCCCTGAATGAAGGGCAGCAGGTTACGCCCGTCCGTCGGCCGGGCCGGATCTCCCGCAGCGCCCGCCACCGCGGTCGCTGTCGAGAAGATGTCCAGGGTGCTGACGGGGTTCTCATAGGTGAGCCCGGCCGGAATCTTACCGGGCCAGGACATCATGTACGGCACCCGCACGCCGCCCTCAGTCAGGTAGCGCTTGAAGCCGTTCAGAGGATCGTTCGAGCAGACGGTGCGCACATAGTCGGGGCAGCCGTTGTCGCTGACGAAGATGATGAGGGTGTTCCGCGTGAGATTGAGCTTTTCCAGCCGCTCCCGGATCCTGCCGACCCCCTCGTCGAGTTCGTTGACCACCGCCCGGTAGAGGCGGACGTTCGGATCTTCGACCGAGGAGACCTTCTCAAGCTGCGCCTTCGTCGCCTGGAAGGGCGTGTGAGGCGCAGTGTAGGTCATCATGAGGAAGAACGGCTGGTCTTTATTCCTGTCGATGAAGCTCAGGGCCCGCTCGGTGAAGGCGGTGGTCGCGTAGTCCGGCCTGTCCACCGGCCGCCCGTTCTCCTGGAACTGATTGGTGGGCGCATCCTCATAGGGCCTGGGCTGGCGGGCAGGATCCGGTGAGGAGACGACGTCCGGCCGGGCGGGGTCGGCGTAAGGCGTCTGGCCGCCCAGCACCCCGTAGAACTCATCAAACCCCAGGTTGTGCGGAAGGCGGTCCTGGCGCATGCCCAGGTGCCACTTGCCGAACAGCGCGGTCCTGTAGCCCGCGGCCTTCAGAGTGGCTGCGAGCGTCCGCTCGGCCGGATCGATGCCGTCGCGCCTGTTCTCATAGAGCTGATACTCGTGTCCGAAGCGCTGCTGGTAGCGTCCCGTCATCAGCGCCGCCCGGGACGGACTGCACAGCGCCGCCGTGGCGTAGCCCTGGGTGAAGCGGACCCCGTCTTTCGCGATCCGGTCGATGTTCGGCGTGGGATAGGGCGATCCGTAGCTCGACAGATCGCCGTAGCCCAGGTCGTCGGCCACGATGACCACGATGTTTGGCTTCTGGGCGGGCCTTGCGACAGCGAAGGATGCGCCCGCTGCGACGACGATGGCGACGAGGCCGATGGCGGCCGTCAGGGCTCGCGGAAAACGAAGGCGCTTCAGGGACATGTGGTGGCTCCTTCACGGGAGGGTCCGGCCGGACCGCGGGCGATGGCCATGCCAGCGAGGGGAGCGGCTGCCTCGCTCCCCGGCGGGTCAAGGCTCCGGTAGGCCGGCGAGCCGCCCAGGACGGCGTCGCGGACGCCATGCTTGAAAAGTTTGCCTGACGCTGTCCGCGGGAGGGGGCCGTCGTGCGCCCACAGGCGCTCAGGGATCTGGAAGCGCGCGAGCCGCCCTTCGAGGAAGCGCCGGATGTCTTCCGCCCGTAACGGAGCGTCGGCGTAAAGCGCCGCCCCGACCGTTTCTCCCAGGCGCTCGTCGGGAACGGCGAAGACCGCCGCCTCCAGGATCGCCGGATGCTCCAGGAGCGCGGCCTCCACCGCCGCGCAGGCGATATTCTCGCCGCCCCGGATGATCAGATCCTTGAGCCGGTCCACGATCCAGACGTAGCCGTCTGCGTCGATCCGGGCGATGTCGCCGGTGCGAAGCCATTCGCCGTCGAAGGCCTCGGCGTCCGCATCGGGCCGCCCCCAGTAGCCGCGCATCACCGAAGCGCCGCGGACAAGCAGCTCCCCCGGCGCATCGGGATCATCGCCGTCATTCCGGACCCGCAGATCGAGGACGGCTGAGGCGTGTCCCACCGAGCCCGGATGCTCCAGGTAATCGCGCCCGCGGATGCCGGCGCCGATGGCGTTGGTCTCGGTCATGCCCCACCCCGTAACCGGCAGCGCCGCCGGGAACACCTGAGGTATGGCCAGCACCTGTTCCGGCGCCCGGGCGGCGCCCCCGCCGCCGACAATCCGCAGCGAAGGAAGCTCAATGCGATGTCGTCTGGCGTAATCCAGCAGATCGGCGGTGACCGCCGACGGCGCATTGATCTGGGAGATCTGCTCCCGGACGATGAGCTCCGCCGCCGCCTGCGGATTCCAGCGGTACATGGTCACGAGCTTCCGCTGGGCCCGGAAGGTGCTCAGGCAGACGGCGTGCAGCCCCGTCACGTGGAAGAGCGGGATCGCGAGCAGGGCCGCTGGCTGCGCGACAGGCGCGGCGGCCGGAAGCCCGCCCAGAAGCTCCGCAATCTTCACGTCCAGCTCCCAGGAGAGCAGGGCGTTCAGGATGTTGCGATGGGTTGAAACCACGCCCTTCGGATGGCCGGTGCTGCCTGAAGTGTAGAGGATGGTGGCGTCGTCGTCGGGCCGGGGATCTCCCGGAACGGGCCCCGCCGGATCGCCCGCCCCCATGATCTCGTCCCACCCCGTGACGCCGGCCTCGGCGGCCGGCAGCCGCACGCCTACGAGCCGCACGCCCTGGCCGCCCGCAGCCCGCCACCGGCCGAGACGTTCCGCATCGGCGATCATCACCCGGGCGCCGCAGTCGTTGAGACCGAAGGCCAGCTCCTGCGGAGCCCAGAGCGCGTTCAGGGCCACGGCGATGGCGCCCATGGACGTGACGGCCTCGAAGGCGATGATCCACTCCGGATAGTTGCGCATGGCGATCGCCACCCGGTCCCCGGGGCGCACGCCGGCTTCAGCGGCAAGCCAGGCGGCGAGCCGCTGCGCCCTGGCCCAGGTCTCCGCGTAGGTCAGCCGCTCGGTTTCATAGACCAGGAAGTCTGCATCCGTGGCGTTGTCTTCATACAGGGCCCGCAGCGACGGGGGCGCGTTCCGGAATACCCGGCTCCGGCGGCCAAGGGCCGTCACCTCCTCCAGCTCATAGGGCTCGCCTGGCCCTGTCAGGCGGGCAAGCGCCTCATCGCGGGTCATGCGCCCTCCCGGTTACCCAGCCTCTCCCGCCCATTGTGGGTCATCGGCGCAGGCGCCGCCGCCGCCAAGGTTTGCGTCCAGTCATGCGCCTGGGGCATGGCCGGCTCCGGCGAGACCCCGCCGCCCAGGCCCCGGGCCGCCTTGCCGGCGATGTCGATGATCTGCCGCGCCAGGGGAGACTGCAGATATTCGGGCATGAGGAGCGCAATCCCGCGCCGCTCACGCACCTCCCCGTAGGCCAGCGGAATGACCCGGCCTGCCTTTACATCCCGCTCAAACAGGGGCGCGGGGCCAAAGCCGATCGCCTGGCCTTCCAGGACCACCCGGCGCAGCAGTTCATAGTCGCCTGTCTGCAGGGCTCTGAGGTGGCCGTTCTGAGCCTCGTTCAGGGAGATCGGGAAGGTTTCCCTGAGGGTGCGGGACACGGACAGGGAGGCGATGGGATAGGCCAGCACGTCGTCCGCCGTAAGCTCGCGCGCGATCTGGACGATCGGATGTTCGGAATGGGCGTGGAACCGGGTCTCGTAGCTGAAGAGCGAGATCGCCCGGGCTTCCTGATCATGGCGCAGGGCCTCCGCCGTCAGGATCTCGGACGATGCGAAAGCCACGTCGAGCTGTCTGGCCACCAGCTTCTGGGCAAGGCCCTCGGCCGTATCCAGAATGACCTGCACGCGCAGGTTCGAAAACCGCCGCCCGATCTCCAGGCAGACGTCCTCGAGGATCGTGGCCCGGGCCAGCGGCGCTGCGCCGATCCGCAGACGCCCGGCCTCGCCCCGGGCCATCTGCTGAACCTCGATCGCCACGGCGTCCATGCGCTCCAGGGCCGGCGCGATGCGCGAGACGATATATTCAGCGTAGGTGGTGGGCGTCGCCCCGTTGGGCCCGCGGTCGAACAGAATGACGCCCAGCTGATCCTCCACCCGGGCCAGACTGCGGCTCAAGGTGGGCTGGGAAATCTTCAGTGCACGGGCGGCGCCCCCGAGGCTCTTTCGCCTCCAGATCTCAAGGATCTGCCGTGCATGCCGGACGTCCATCCGGTTTGGGTAAGCGCTGCAGGAGCGCCCCACAAGGCCTGATCCCTTGTCCGACGGATTCACAGCCCCTCCCCCGATCCCCTGAAGGGCTCCCGGAGCGCCTCCCGATTGAGGCGCTCCGGGCCGAACGTTTCACCCCCGGGCGACATGGCGCCGGGCGGGCGCAGATCAGAACCGCGCCTTCACCTCGACGGCGGCCTGCCTGGGATCATTCAGGGTGCACCGCAAAGCGGTGGCGCCCGTGACCGCATTATTCAGGCCGAAGGCGGCGTTGTTGGGCTGGTTGAAGATGTTGGTGCAGAAGGCCTTGTCGGTGAGGTTCTGGCCGATCGCCGCCACCTCCCACTTCTGGTCTGGCCCGCGCAGCGCGATCCGGCCGCCCAGGATGGCGTAGCCGCTCTGGACGGAGTCCGGATTGTTGTCGCCGGCGGTTCCGAGATTGGCCTTGCTTGTGAAGCTTAAGTCCGCCCGCACCAGCCAGGACATCCCGTTGGCGAGATCTCCGATGTACTGGGCGGAAGCCGCCCCCTGCCATTTCGGCGAGAAGGGCAGCCGCTGGCCCGACAGATCCTGGGTGCCGCCCAGGCCCGGCAGGCCAGGCGCGCCCTGGAAGTCCAGGTACTTGGAGTCGAGATAGGTGCCGCCGAGCGTCAGGGTGAGTTGCGGGATCGGCCGGGCCGTCGTCTCCAGCTCCAGCCCCTGCTGACGGGCCTTGCCGTTGTTGCGGGTCCGGAACTGCAGGCCGTCGTAGCTGCGGAACTGCAGGTCATCGATGTCCGTGCGGAACAGGGTCGCGTTGAGCACGAGCCTGCGGTCGAACATCTGGGATTTCACCCCCAGCTCCCAGTTCTCCACCTCTTCGGCCAGGAAGGTCCGGATGAAGGCGTTGGCGGGGCTTCCGGTGGCGGGCGCGGAGTCAAAGCCGCCGGACTTGAAGCCCGTGGAGTAGCTGGCGAAGACCATGACGTCGTCGCTGGGCTTGTAGGCCCCGCTCAGCCGCCAGGTGACCTTATCCTCCTTCAGCGCCATGTCCGTCGACTCCGGGGCCTGGGCGGCGGCGGTGTTGCGGGTCAGCGCCCGGAAGGTGGCGGTCTTGTCGTCCTCGGAGTACCGGATGCCGCCGGTGACGCTGAGGGCCTCGGTCAGCTTGAAGGTGGCCTGACCGTAAGCGGCGAAGGATTCCGTGTCCTGCGTGAACACATAGTAGGACGCCCCCTCGAGGGGATTGCTCAGGCACGCGTTAAGCCTGGCCGCGGTGCCCGTGTTGCGGATGAAGACGTCGCAGAAGTCCCGGGTCAGGTCGATGTTCTGCCCGATGTCATAGGCCTCTTCGTAGTAGTAGAGGCCGGCGACGAAGTTCAGCCGTCCGCCCAGCAGGGTGTCGGGCGACAGGAGCTGCAGCTCCTCGGAGTGGTTCTGGCTGTCGGCGAAGGTCGTCCGGCGCTGGAGCTCAAGTGCCGTGTTGCCGTTGGACGCCTGGTACTGAATGTTCTTCCAGTCCCGGTAGCCGCTGATCAGCTTGAGCTGATAGCCCCCGGCCATCTCCCAGGTCAGCTCGCTTGCGAGCCCCGTCTGGTAGTCGGTGAGGTCGCCCGCGGTGGATTGCCGGACGTGGCGATAATAGGTGTCGTCCGTGTACGGAACAACGCCCTGAAGAGGTCCTGCCGGGCCGTCCGGATCCAGCGCCGCCTGCCAGCGGGCGAGCGTGGTCGGGTTCACCGTCTTCGACACCACCGAGATCGTGTTGTAGCCGTCGCCGCTGAGGTTCTGGTGATCGCCGCGCAGGGTCCAGGTGAGCGCAGGCGTGATGGTCCATTCCACCGCCGCCCGGCCCGAGAAGCCGTCGTTGCGGCCGATGCGCTTGCCGGTCAGATCATTGCGGCCAAACCCGTTCCCCTCATAGCCCAGAAGGGAGATGCGGGTTTTCAGCGTATCGGCAAGCGGGAGATCCGCCGCCGCCGCCACCCGGCGGACGCCATAGGTCCCCACAGTGACGGAGCCTTCAGCTGAGAAGACGTCCCCCGGAGCCTTCGTCCGGATGAGGACCGCGCCCACGGAGGCGTTGCGCCCGAACAGGGTGCCCTGCGGGCCCCGGAGCACTTCGACGGAGCCGATGTCGTTGAGCCCCGCGAGCATGGAGCCGATGCGCGGGACGTAGACCCCGTCCACGAAGGTCGCCACGCTGGGCTCGATGGCGGTGTTGCCGTTGGTGCCCACGCCGCGGAGCATGATGCGGGTGTTGCTGGTGTTGGAGGAGGTCGCCAGATAGAGACTGGGGGTGATCCTCCGCAGATCCCGGATGTCCTGGACGCCCGCCGCCTCCAGGGTCTCGCCGCTGAAGGCGCTCACCGAAATGGGCACGTCCTGGACGTTTTCCGCCCGCTTCTGCGCTGTGACGACGACTTCTTCGAGGGCGGCGCTCTCCTGAGCCTGGACGCTGCCTGCGAGCGCGGTGGCGAAAATCAGCGCTGCGCTGGATACAAGACGCACCTTCAGCCTGGTCATAATGTCCTCCCCCAGGTCTATGTTTATTGAAGCGACCGTAAGACCCGCCGGCCATACGCCGTAGCGAAAGCATTTGGCCGGAGTCATAGCTCCCAGGCAGGGGGCACCCGCCGGCCCCCGCTCCGGAACCGGACCACGTTTCGGATGCATGACAGCCCCCAATCTTCTTCTGCCCGCGACCTGGACCGGCGTCAGAGCCGGACGTCCGGCGCAGGACTGTGTGACCGGAGCCCCGTGAGGCCCCGCCAAGACCCCTCTTTTCCTATCTGTTTTCTGGGATATTCAATTCAGAAACTCTGAGGGCGCGCTCAGGAAGCCCGGTTCGCTTTGGGGGGCGGACCATGTTTCCGATGCATGACTGCCCTGAAGGTTCTTCTATCGCCCCGGTCCGGGACGGGCGTTAGCCTTGGAAATCCGGGCGGACGCCGCCGCCGCGGGGAGGTCCCCGTCGCAGAAGCGGTGACGCCATTGTCGGGGGGAGACGCGGGATATGGGAGCTCATCCGGGCACGCAGGCGCAGCCGGGGTTCAGTCTGGGACCTCAGGACGCGCTGAACGACCTGCGGATGTCCGACAGGGCTGTGCCCCTCTATAATCAGGTCAGGGCGTTCATCCGCGACGTCGTTGATCCCATGTCCGTGGAGTTTCACCGGCTGGGCGAGCGGCGGCCCGACATCTGGCGCCATGCGCCAGGTCAGCTGGAGCTGCTGGAAGAGGCCAAGGAAAAGGCCAAGGCCCAGGGCCTGTGGAATTTCTTCCTGCCCAACGCCCATACCGGCGAGGGCCTGTCCAATCTCGACTACGCCTACATCGCCTTTGAGCTGGGCAAGAACCACCTGGCCTCAGCCGTGATGAACTGCTCGGCGCCCGATACGGGCAATATGGAGGTGCTCGAACGCGTGGGCACCCCGGAGCAGAAGGAACAGTGGCTGAAGCCCCTGCTCGAGGGGAAGATCCGCTCGGCCTACTGCATGACCGAGCTCAACACCGCGAGCTCTGACGCCAAGAACATCGACACCCGGGCCGTCCGGGTGGGCGATGAGTACATCATCAACGGCGAGAAGCACTTCATCTCAGGCGCAGGCGACCCGCGCTGCAAGGTGATGATCACCATGGTGAGAACCGGCGGCGAGAACGATCCGCCGCACCTGCAGCTCTCCCAGATTCTCGTCCCGCTCCCCTGCGAAGGCGTGGAGATCGTGGGCGGCCAGCAGATCTTCGGGGACTATGAGGCGCCCCACGGCCACATGCACATCCGCTTCAGCAATGCGCGCGTGCCCGCCTCCAACATGCTCCTGGGCGAGGGCCGCGGCTTCGAGATCAGCCAGCTGCGGCTGGGACCGGGCCGGATCCACCACTGCATGCGCGCCATCGGCCGGGGCGAGCGGGCGCTGGATCTGATGGTCACCCGTGGCATGAGCCGGACCGCCTTCGGCAAGCCGATCATCCAGCTCGGCGGCAATCTGGAGATCGTCAGCCGGGCCCGTATCGAACTGGAGGCCATGCGCCTGATGGTGCTCAAGGCGGCCCGGGCCATGGACGTGCTGGGCAACCGGGAGGCCCGGGTCTGGATCCATATGGTCAAGGCCATGGTGCCTGAGCGGGTCTGCCGGATCATTGACCAGGCTATCCAGATCCACGGGGCGCTCGGGGTCTCCCAGCACACGCCCCTGGCCGAGCTCTGGGCGAAGACCCGCACCCTGCGGATCGCCGACGGCCCGGACGAGGTCCACCACATGGTGGTGGGCCGCCACGAGCTGCAGCAGTTCCGCGAGCAGCCGGCCGATCCCGCGCTGGCCGCGGTCTTCCGGAATTAAGGGGACGCCCATGGCGAGCGCGGAGGCGACCTTAAACGGCGAGGCCCGGATCACCGGCGAGGGCCATGTCAGCGGCTACGGCACCCGCGGCTACCGCAGCTGGGTGCTGGGCGTGCTGCTGATCATCTTCGTCCTGAACTTCATGGACCGCACCCTGCTGTCCGTGGTGGCGCCGCAGATGAAGCCGGAGCTCGGCATCTCGGACACCGCCTTTGGTTTGCTGACGGGCTTCGGTTTCGCCCTGCTGTTCACGATCGTGGGCATCCCGCTGGCCCAGCTCGCCGAGACCCGCCACCGGGTCTGGATCATGACCATCTGCGTGACCACCTGGTCGGTGATGACCGCCCTGTGCGGCCTGGCGGCGGACATCACCATCGGCTCGGTGACCATCGGCGCCTTCTGGATCCTGCTGGCCTGCCGGGTGGGCGTAGGCGTGGGCGAAGCCGGCAGCGTGCCGCAGTCCAACTCGATCATCGCCGACTACTTCCCCCCGCACGCCCGCTCCACCGCCATCGGCTTTTTCGGCATGGGCGTGACGCTCGGGACCATGGCGGCCAATGTGATCGGCGGCCCCATCACCGACGCCTTCGGCTGGCGGTGGGCCTTCATCCTTCTGGGGCTGCCGGGCGTCCTCATCGCCCTGCTCCTGAAGCTTACGGTGAAGGAGCCGCCCAGAGGCTTTACGGATCCGCCCGGGACGGTCAGGCGCGAGACGGTGCGCATGGCCGACGGCCTGCGCGAGATCGCCTCCAAGCGCTCATTCTACACCATGACCGCCGCCGCCGCCGTGGCGGCCTTCTGCGGCTATGGCCTGTCCACCTTCCAGTCGCTCTTCGTCACCCGCAGCTTCGGCATGACCGCGGGCGAGGCGGCGCTGACCATCAATGTGCCCGTCGCCATCGCCGCCGCCGCCGGCACCTTCCTCACCGGCTGGCTTGCGGAGAAGCTGCGCCCCCGCAGCATCACCGCCATCGCCTGGATTCCGGGCGCGGGCCTGCTGCTCTGCGTGCCCTTCTATTTCGTCGCCTTCTCCACCGAAGACATCCGGGTCTGCCTCGCCGGCCTCGCGATCGGCGGGGCGGTGAAGTACGGCTATGTGACCGCCCAGTACACCATCGGCCAGGGCGTGGTCTCCGCCCAGACCCGGGCGCTGGCCACGGCGGTGATGATGTTCGTCATCAACATGCTGGGCTACGGCCTGGGTCCGCTGTTCATCGGCTGGCTCTCCGACATGATCTTCGCCTGGCAGGTGGCCGACATGGGCGCCGGCGCCCTGACCCGCGCCGCCTGCGAGAGCGCGGCGCGGGCCACGCTCGCCCCCGGCCTTCAGGATGTCTGCGCCGTCGCCCACCCCCAGAGTCTGCAGCGGGCCATGCTGGTGACCGCCGCGCTTTATTCAGTGAGCGGCGTGCTGTTCCTGCTGACGGCGAGAACCCTGAAATCCGACTTGGTGGCCCGATGATGAGCCTCCACCATGCCCGGGGGGCGACGCCGCCTCCGCGAGTGAATGAAGGACGTATGAGATGAAGCTGGACGGCAAGGTCGTGGTGATCACGGGAGGCGGCAGCGGCATCGGCAAGGCCATGGCCGAACGCTTCCGCCAGGAGGGCGCCGAAAACCTTGTGATCGCCGATCTCGACGGCGAGGCGGCCCGGGCGGTGGCGGAGTCCGTGGGCGGCCTGGCTGTTCAGACGGATGTCTCGAAGGAGACGGACGTCCAGCGCATGGTGGAGCTGGCGGAAGGCCGTTTCGGTCGCATCGACCTCATGTGCTCCAACGCCGGCGTCTCCGTCCGGGACCCGGACTTCAACAACGCCACCTCGGCTTCCAACGACACCTGGTTGCTGGGCTGGAACGTCAATGTGATGGCTCACGTCTACGCCGCCCGGGCCGCCCTGCCCGGCATGATCGCCCGGGGCGGAGGCTATTTCCTGCACACGGTCTCGGCGGCGGGCCTGCTCAGCCAGCCCGGCAGCCCGGTCTACGCCACCACCAAACACGCCGCCGTGGGCTTCGCCGAGGCGCTCGCGATCACCCACAGGCGGGACAACATCGGCGTCTCAATCCTCTGCCCCCAGGCGGTGGACACGCCCATGATCCGCGGCGCCCGGGGCTCGCAGGCGGTCGACGGCGTGCTCTCGCCGCAGGATGTGGCCGGCTGCGTGGTGGAGGGTCTGGATAAGGAGACGTTCCTGATCCTGCCCCATCCTCAGGTCCTCACCTACATGCAGCGCAAGACCGGCGACTACGACCGGTGGATCGCGGGCATGGCCCGGCTCAGGGACAAGATCGCGCCCGCCGGCGCGGGTGCGGCCACGCCGGAGGCGGCCGCGCCCGGGACCGCCCCATGAGCGAGGACCTGCGCAGGGGCGCCACAGAGGCCACGCGCCTTGCGCACGAGGAGACGGCGCGCAGGCTTCCCCCTGACGACGGCGCCGACTTCGTCCTGGCCCGCCGGGGTTTCATCGGCACCCTTCCGGATGCGGAGGTTCCCGGGGCCTGGAGCCAGGCGCCCTTCGCGTTTCTGGAGGGCGAACGCCCCGACACCGTCAATCCCAGCCTCTGGCGGCAGGCGCGCCTGAACGCCCTGCACGGGCTCTATGAGGTGACCCCCGGGGTCTATCAGGTCCGGGGCTTCGACATCTCCAACGTCACTTTCGTGGAGGGACGCGAAGGCTGGATCGTCATCGATCCCCTCACCTCCGCCCAGCCGGCGGCGGCGGCCTTTGACCTTCTGAAGCGTCAGGTCCGCGACCGGCCGGTCTCGGCCGTCATCTACACCCACAGCCACGTGGACCATTACGGCGGGGTGATGGGCGTGCTCACCGAGGCGGACGTGGCCCGGGGCGTTCCCATTGTGGCCCCCAGGGGATTCCTGGAAGCCGCCGTCGCCGAGAACGTTCTGGCCGGCAATGTGATGAGCCGGCGGGCGACCTACATGTACGGCGGCCTGTTGCCGAAGGACGCCCGGGGCCATGTGGACTCTGGGCTTGGCAAGGGCACGTCCACGGGCCGGGTGGCCCTTGTCCCGCCCAACATCTCCATCGACCACACCGGCCAGCGGCTGACCCTCGACGGCGTGGAGATCGTCTTCCAGGTGACGCCGGACACCGAGGCGCCTGCGGAGATGAATTTCCACTTCCCCGGCCTGGGCGCCCTGTGCATGGCCGAGAACTGCACCTGCCACCTGCACAACCTCTACACGCCCCGGGGCGCCCAGGTGCGCGACGCCAAGGCCTGGGCCTGGTACATCGACGAGGCGATCGCGCTGTTCGGCGACAGGTCGCAGGTGATGTTCGCCAGCCATCACTGGCCCCGGTGGGAAGAAGCCGAGATCCGCAGGTTTCTCGCCAAGCAGCGGGATCTCTATAAGTACATCCACGACCAGACGCTCAGGATGGCCAACCACGGCATGACCGGGCCCGAGATCGCCGAGGTCCTGCGGCTGCCGCCCAGCCTTGAAGCGGAGTGGTACACCCGCAGCTACTACGGAACGCTCAGCCACAACGCCAAGGCGGTCTACCAGAAGTATCTGGGCTGGTTCGACGGCAACCCCGCCAACCTCAACCGCCATCCCCCCGAGGCCGCAGGCCGCCGCTATGTGGAGGCCATGGGCGGGCCTGAACGGGTGCTGGCCGAAGGCCGCAGGAGCTTCGAGACCGGCGACTACCGCTGGACGGCGGAGATCGTGGGCCACCTGGTGTTCGCCGATCCGGCCAACGCAGAGGCCCGGGCCCTGCAGGCCGACGCCCTGGAGCAGATGGGCTATCAGGCGGAATCCGGGCCCTGGCGGGATTTCTATCTCACTGGCGCCCAGGAGCTTCGCAAACCGAGGCCCAGGTCGGAGACGCCAAGGCAGGCCTCCGCCAACCAGCTTCGGACCCTGCCCGGCGACAGCCTGCTCGACGCCCTGTCGGTGCGGCTCAACGGCGAGGCCGCCGCAGACGAGACGCTTAGCTTCACGCTCTCCTTCACCGACACCGGCGAGCAGTTCGCCGTCCGGGTCGAGAACGCCGTGCTGCATCACCAGCCAGGGGGCGGCGGTCCTTCCGTGGCGCTGGCCCGGGGAGACCTCGTGGATCTCATCACCGGCGCCCGCAGCCCCGGCGACCTCGGTCTTTCGGGCGATGGCGCAGAGGCGCTGGCCCGGCTCGCCGGCCTGCTCGACCGCTTCGACCTCTGGTTCGAAATTTCCGCGCCCTGATCCCTGGAGACGCCAGAATGGCCAAGACTGAATTCGAGACCCTGCTCCTGGATGTGGCCGACGGGATCGCCACCATCACCCTGAACCGGCCGGACCGCCTGAACGCGTTCACGCCGAAGATGATGCTGGACATGATCGCGGCGTTCGACGCCACCGACGCCGACGACGACGTCAGGGCCGTCATCGTCACCGGCGCCGGACGGGGGTTCTGCGCCGGCGCCGATCTGGGATCGGGCGGGAGCACCTTCGACGACGGCGCCCGGGAGGCCGAGCGCCGGGCGGCGGGGGATACGGGCGATGTCACCCGGGACGGCGGCGGGCGGCTTTCCCTGCGCATCTTCCAGAGCCTCAAGCCGGTGATCGCCGCCGTGAACGGCGCAGCGGTGGGCGTGGGCGTCACCATGCAGCTGCCCATGGACATCCGGCTGGCCTCCCGGGAGGCGAAGTTCGGGTTCGTGTTCGGCAAGCGGGGCATCGCCATGGAAGCCTGCTCGTCCTGGTTCCTGCCCCGCCTGGTGGGTCCGCCCACGGCGCTGGAATGGTGCTATTCGGGGCGGATCTTCAGCGCCGAGGAGGCTCACAGCCGCGGGCTCATCCAGGCCCTGCATGCGCCCGACGAGCTGCTGCCGGCCGCCCGCGCGCTCGCCGCTGAGTTCGTGCAGAACACAGCCCCCGTCTCCATGGCGGTGACCCGCCAGCTGATCTGGCGCGGCCTGGTGGCCGATCATCCTATGGAGGCGCACCGGGCCGAGAGCCGCTCCATGCGCCTCAGGGGCGCCTCGGCCGATGCGAAGGAAGGGATCGCCGCCTTCCTCGAGAAGCGTCCGGCCGCCTTCCCCGACAGGGTCTCGGCCGGCCTGCCTGATCTGTGGCCGGACTGGCAGGAGCCTGAGTACCGGTGAGCCGTGCGTCAGTGAAGGAGACCGCCATGCCGGACTCGCCCAGGTCAGACCGTTCCGGTGCCGGACGGCGCGCGGCCTGCGCCTGCGCGCTTCTGGCCGTCCTGATCGCCGCAGGCTGCGCCCGAAGCCCCTCGCCGCCGCCCCGGGAGGCCGCCATGGCGCTCATCCCGGCGGCGACGGTGCAGATCGGCGACAACGAGGCTCCGCCGGACGAGCGTCCGCAGATGATGAAGCGGGTGGAAACCTTCCTCCTCGACCGCAGTCCGGTGACCGTCGCCCAGTTCCGGGCCTTCGTGGAGGCGACGGGCTATGTCACCGACGCTGAGCGCTTCGGAAGCGCCGGCGTGCTGGACAAGTCCGCCGGCGGCTGGACCCTCATGGCCGGCGCAGACTGGCGAAAACCCGCCGGGCCTTCCGCCCCGCCCGCCCCTGACGACCATCCGGTGACCCAGGTGAGCTTCCGTGACGCCGAGGCCTTCTGCGCCGCCTATGGCCTGCGCCTGCCGACGGAATTCGAGTGGGAGCGCGCCGCACGGCTGGGCCAGACGGCGGATGGTCATGTCTTCCGCGCCGGCGATCCGGCGAGCTTTGAGGGCCGCTGGCGGGCCAATGTCTGGCAGGGCCTGTTCCCCATCCTGGACGAAGGTCAGGACGGCTACCGGAGCACCTCTCCGGTCGGCGCCTTCGGCGAGGCGCCTTCCGGGCTCACCGACATGGCCGGCAACGTCTGGGAATGGACCGCGTCCTGGTACGCCCCTTACGGCTCTGATGCGGCCAGGGGCGAGGAGCGGGTCCAACGCGGCGGCTCATTCCTGTGCGACCCGTCCTTCTGCCAGGGCTTCCGGGTGACCGCCCGGGCCCACTCCACCCCGGACACCTCGCTGATGCACGTCGGGTTCCGGTGCGCCGCCAGCGGCGAGACGCCGCCGCCGAAGGGCGGCCGGATCTACACCCGGGCATCCCACCAGACGGCCCAGTCCGCCCGCGTTCAGGAGGCTTCATGAAACGCGCCATAGCCCTCGTTACGGCACTCGCCTTCGCCCTCGCCGCCTGCTCCACGCCGCCCGCGCCTAAGGTGGCGAAGACCGCCGCCAGCGTCACGGCCGGCCGGCCCAACGTGATCGTCATTCTCGCCGACGACCTCGGGTACGCTGACATCAGCGCCTACGGCGTCCAGCGGATCAGCACGCCCAACATCGACCGGATCGGGCTGGAAGGCGTCCGTTTCACCGACGCCTATGTCTCGGCGCCCGTGTGCGGGCCGTCCCGGGCGGGCCTCCAGACCGGACGGTATCAGGACCGCTTCGGCTATGAGTACAATAACGGGCCGCCCCGCCGGGACGTCGAGGAAAACCTTGGCCTGCCGCCCGGCGAGATGACCCTGGGCGACGTCCTGCGCAGGCAGGGCTACCAGACCGCCCTGGTGGGCAAGTGGCACCTGGGCAGCAACGACGACTACTACCCGACCAACCGCGGCTACGACCACTTCGTGGGCTTCCTGACAGGGGATACGTCCTACATGCGTCAGGACGCGCCGGGCCTCCACTACGCCCCCACAGGCGATGTGGCCCTGCCCTACCGGACGCCGCAGAGCCGGATCATCGAGGGCCCCGGCCGGACCCCGATCGACAATGAGGACGAGTACCTCACCGACTTCTTCAGCCGCCGGGCTGTGGAGTTTGTGACGACCGCAGCCCGGGACGATCATCCCTATTTCCTCATGCTGGCGCCCAATGCGCCGCACACCCCGCTGATGGCCACGGAGAAGTACTACAGCCGCTTCCCGCACATCGCCGACGAGAAGATCCGGACCTATGCGGCCATGATCTCGGCCCTCGACGACATGGTGGGCGAGGTGCTGAAGGCCGTCGACGCCTCCGGCGAGGGCGACAACACCATCGTGGTGTTCCTGAGCGACAACGGATGTGCGGCCTACATCCCGGGCCTGTGCGCCTGCGAGCCCCTGCGGGGCGGCAAGCTCAGCCACTACGAGGGCGGCGTCCGCGTGCCGATGATGATGCGCTGGCCGGCGAAACTGCGGCCCGGCCAGATCAACCGCGAGGTGGTCTCCAGCATGGACATCTTCCCGACGGTGCTTGCGGCCGCAGGCGGAACCCTGCCCCAGGACCGGGTTTACGACGGCGTGGACCTTGCCCCCTATCTCACCGGCGAGAAGGCCGGCCCGCCCCACGACCTGCTGGCCTGGCGCCGGCGCCCCATGGCCTCGATCCGGGTCGGGGACTGGAAACTCTGGAAGAGCCTGGACGGGGAGTTCACCTATCTGTTCAACCTCAAGGACGACCTGAACGAGGCCACGAACCTGGCCCAGAGCCGGCCCGACAAGCTTCGCGAACTTGAGGCCGCCTACGAGCGCTGGGCGAAGGACATGCAGGACCCGAAATGGCCGTCCAGACCGCCCCGGGACACCGATGTCTGCGGCACGCCGTTCAGGCTCCCGATCTGACGCCACGGCCCTGGAAGGCGGGCTGACGGGTCCGCGACCCCCATGCCGAGCGCCCTGAGGGGAACGGGAGGACTGTTCGTGACCGGGGATGCAGAACCAGGGTCCAGGGGAATCCGCGGGCGGCGCGGCGCGACTGCGCGCTGGGTGGCGCCCGCGTCCACCCGGACGACGCCGGGCCGGCGGGTGCTGGCCGGCCTGCGCGGCAGGTTCAGGACCAGCGAGGCCTGGTTCATTGTCCTTGCCGTCGCCGTAGGCGCCGTGGCCGGCCTCCTGGCCGTCTCCCAGGCCGGTCTCGCCCACTGGCTGCAGTCGAGGCTTTACGGCTTCTCCCTCGATGCGCGCCTGAGCGCGCTTCCCGAGATCAACCCCTGGAGAGTGCTCTGGCTGCCTGTGGGCGGCGCCCTGCTTGGCCTGCTCGCGTGGCTTTCGCAGCGGTGGCGGGGGCGCCGTCTGGTGGACGTGGTGGAAGCCAACGCCCTGCACGGAGGCGTGTTGTCCCTGCGCGACAGCGCGCTGATCTGCCTTCAGACCCTCGTCTCGAACGGGTTCGGGGCCTCAGTCGGTCTGGAGGCGGCCTACGCCCAGGCCGGCGGCGCGGCCGCCTCCCAGGCCGGGCAGCGGGCGAGGCTTCGCCGAAATGACCTGCGGACGCTGGTGGGCGCAGGGGCCGGCGCAGGCATCGGAGCCGCCTTCGGGGCGCCGCTGGCCGGCGCCTTCTACGCCTTTGAGGTGGTGCTGGGCTCCTATGCGCCCTCCATGATCGCGCCGGTGGCGGCGGCGTGTCTGACGAGCGCGCTGGTGGCGAGGCTGGTCGGATGGGCGCCCTACTCCATCGGGATCGCCGTCACCTCCTCGCCCAGTGCGGCGGCCTATCTGGCCTATGGCCTCCTGGGCGTGATCTGCGCCCTCGCCGGCATCGCCGTCATGCGGATGGTGGCGCTGGCGGAGGGCCTGGTGGGGCGCACAGGCGTGCCCGCCCCGGTCCAGCCCCTGATCGGGGGCGCAGTGCTTGCAGGTCTGGCGCTCATGTCGCCCCAGGTTCTGTCCTCAGGCCACGGGGCTCTGCATGCGGACCTGGCCGCACAGCTGGGGCTGAAGGCGCTGATCATCATCATCGTCCTGAAGACCCTGGCCTCGGTGACGGCTCTGGGCACAGGGTTCCGCGGGGGGCTGTTCTTCGCCGCCCTGTTCCTCGGGTCCCTCGTGGGCCAGGTCTACTGGACCCTGATCGACATCAGCCCGCTCCCGCTTTCCCTTCCGCGGGAGAACGCGGCCCTCGTTGGGATGGGCGCGCTGGCCACCGCCATTGTCGGATGTCCGCTGGCGATGTGCTTCCTCATCCTCGAGACCACCCACAGCCTGGGTCTCGCCACAGCGACGCTGGCCGCCTCCCTGGTGGCCAGCACCATCGTCCGGGAGCGGTTTGGCTATTCACTGTCGACGTGGCGGATGCACCTGCGGGGCGAGACGATCCGGAGCGCCCGGGACGTGGGCTGGATGCGGAGCCTCACCGCCAGCCGGCTCATGCGCACGGACCGGCCGGCCATCGCCGCCACAGCCCCGGTGTCTGAGTTCCGGCGTCGCTTTCCTCTGGGCTCTTCGACGCTCGTGGTGCTGCTGGACGATCAGCAGCGCTACGCGGGCGTGGTGACGGTGGCGGCCGCGCACCGCGAGGATGTCGCCGCTGACGCGCCGGCCTCCTCTCTGGCCAGGGGTCTTCAGGCGACGGTCACCCCCGGCACCACCATTGACCGGCTCATGGAAGCCTTCGAGCGCCATGAGACGGAGGAGCTCGCCGTGGTCGGCCCCGGCGGCCGGCTGCTGGGCGTGGTTTCAGAGGCCTATGCGGCGCGTCGCTACGCCAGCGAACTCGACAAGCAGCAGCAGGGGCTATTCGGCGAGCGGTGAGCGGTGAGCGGTGAGCTTCGCCTCCCGGTAAAATTCAGAACTGATCCTCCCCCGGTTTGGTGGACACCCATGCTAGAGCTTCGGCTCTGGAGAGGAGTGTCTGATGAGCAGTACGCGCCGGGTGTTTCCGGAGACCTTCAAACGGGAGGCGGTGGACCGTGTGGTCTCGAG
>Ga0065721_10006100_pt1 | contig 20265 bp, 13 predicted proteins | sample Mesricmetagenome_FD_59108 | JGI IMG/M metagenome (GOLD analysis project Ga0065721, IMG submission 59108) | Mesophilic microbial community from rice straw/compost enrichment Sample: eDNA_1 v2 (version 2) | ecosystem: Engineered > Solid waste > Grass > Composting > Bioreactor | place: USA: Davis... | reverse complement strand
GCGGCCCCCGAGGAGGCCGGAGCCGCTCCGGCTGCGCCGACCGTCGTCGGCACCTACAGTGCCGGCGGCAACCTCTATGTGATGTACTCGGACGGTTCCATCGAGGCCGAGACCGGCCGCGGCGTCTTCAAGTTCGCCTCGCTCGACGAGCTGAAGAACTATATCGCCACGGGAGAGGGCGGGCAGTTGCAGTCGCCGGGCCAGCCGGCGCCCAAGAAGGACTGACGGACTGACGGACGGTCGCCGGTTCGCCTCGGGCTCGCCGGCGATCTGCGCCTTTCGTCGGCCGTTCAGTCGGTCGGACCGGTCGCGACCGGGCAGTCGGTCCGGCTTCCCCATTCCGCCCATGAGCCGTCGTAGAGCGCGACGGGCGGCCTGCCCAGGGCATCGAGCGCGAGCCACAGGATCGCTGCCGACACGCCCGAGCCGCAACTGGTGATGACAGGCCGGTCGAGGCTGACGCCGGCTGCCTCGAACACGGGCCGGATGTCCTCCGGCGCCTTCAGCCGCCCCTGGTCGACGAGGCGTGCGTGCGGCACGTTGAAACTGCCCGGCATGCGCCCGGGGCGCACGCCGGGGCGCGGCTCCGGCGCCTCGCCGCGGAAGCGCTCCGGCGAGCGGGCATCGACGATCTGGGCCGAGCGATCCGCGAGCGCCGAGCGCACGCCCTCGACATCGGCGACGCCCTGCGGCGCCCGCGCCGTGAACTGTCGCCGAGGCGGCCGCACCGGCTCCCCGTCGACGGGCCGCCGCTCGGCCAGCCATTTCGGGAAGCCGCCGTCGAGGATCTTGACGTCCTCGGCGCCGAAGGCCCGGAACATCCACCACACCCGTGCCGCGGCGAGCAGGCCGGCGCCGTCGTAGACCACGATGCGCATCCCGTCGCCGATACCGAGCGCGCCAACGGCGTCCGCGAACCGTTCCGCCGTCGGCATCATGTGCGGCAGGTCGGTGGTCTCGTCGCGGATCGCCTCGATGTCGAAATGGACCGCACCGGGAATGTGCGCGGCGCGATATTCGGCGGCGCCGTCGCGGTTGTCCGTCGGCAGATACCAGGAGGCATCGACGATGGCGATGTCCGGCGCGCCGAGATGTTCGGCGAGCCAATCCGTGGACACGAAATGGGACGAAGGCAGCTTGGTTTCGCTCATGGCCTGATCCTCTGCGTTGCGGCTGCGCTCAGGCGAGCGCGATGCGCACGCGCCGGTTCTGCCGGCCCTTCTTCTCGATGGCGGTGATGGCCACCGCGCCGATCTCGCCGGTGCTCTTCACATGCGTGCCGCCGCAGGGCTGCAGGTCGAGCCCCTCGATCTCGACGAGTCGCACGGTGCCCGAGCCCATCGGCGGCTTGACCGACATGGTCTTGACGAGACCCGGATTGGCGAGGAGCTCCTCGTCGGTGATCCAGCGCTCGCGCACGGGCGCATCCTTCGCGATCATCTCGTTGAGCTTGAGACCGATCTCGTCCTTGTCGAGGCCGGCGTCGGGGATGTCGAAGTCGAGCCGGCCCTCGCCGTCGCCGATAGCACCGCCCGTCACGGGAAAGGGCAGGGCGACGGAGAGCAGATGCAGCGCGGTGTGCACGCGCATGCGCGCATGGCGGACGTCCCAGTCGAGGCGCAGGTTGACCCTGTCACCCACGGCCGGTGACGGCCCCGCGGCTGCGGGCACATGCGCGATCGTCGCACGGTCGGGGCCATAGACGGCGTTCGCGATGGCGATCTCCTCGCCGCCGGGCAGCGTCATCCAGCCGACATCGCCGGGCTGGCCGCCGCCCTGGGCATAGAAGATGGTGCGGTCGAGGATGATGCCGCCGTTCTCGGCGAGACCGATGACGGTCGCTTCGGCCGCCCTGGCATAGGGGTCGTCCCGGAACAGAAGGGTCGTCTTGCTCATCGCGGCCTCCGCAGAACAGGGTCGCGCGACCGTATGCGGCACCCTTGGCCGTCGCAAGCCCGCCGCGGACAGGGCAGGGCATCCGAGCCATGCTTCAGGGTAGGCCCGGTGCATTCCGGATCCCGAGCCTCCGCCTCCCGAGCGCAGGGCGCCGGAGGTGCAAGAACATCGACGGCGTGCAGCCCGGGCCGATTCCGCCCGCATTGTCCCCTGTTTATCAGGGCCGCATGTGGCGAAGATCCAGACCGCTCTCAGCCGACTGGCCATACCGATCTGAAGACCGACGGAATCTACGGACCGGCGACCACGGCGGCGGTGCTCGCCTACAAGCAGAAGCGGCGCATCGTGAACTTCACCTATCAGTCACGCGCTGACAGCATTGTCGGCAGATGACGTCGCGGTCCTGGATTGCGAAGTGCTCGGGCTGGCAGCACGCGAGGCCGTACCTACACGAATCGGGCGTGGGAGCTCCTTGAGCAACCCGCGCCCATTCTCGCACCTTACTGGCCGGAGAAACCGCACGGCACGCGGTTTCGAAGAGAGCCTGCGTCAGAAACTGTAGCGCACGCCGCCGTTAAGGGCCCAGCCGTCGAAGCCGCCGTCGGTCAGCTGGTGCTGCCAGGCGGCATCGCCGAAGATGGCGAGCCGATCCGACAGCATGCCCGTGATGCCGCCGCCCACCTGCACGGCGGTGCCGTACCGACCGGTCCCGAATCTGACACCGCTGAGGTCGACCGAGCCATTTTCAGCGAAGCCCTGAAGCAGGTTCACCTTGAGGTAGGGCGTGACGAAGCGGCCGTCGTCGGTCTCGAAGGCGCGAAGCAGGCGGCCGCCGACGCGCAGAAGGCCCTGGTCATGATCGCCGAGACGAACCCTGATGTTGTCCATGTCGGTCGACGAGTTGAACATCAGATGCTGCCAGGACACCTGAACCTGCGGCTCTACGACGAGGTTCTGCCAACCGAGCGCAATCGGATAGCCAGCCTCCAGCGAAGCGCCGATGCTCGTGCCGCTCAGCTTCCCCACGCGGCCCCGCATGGCGGTCTCCGCGTGGCCGTCGAACCATCCGCCGAACACGATGGCGTCGATGTACCAGCCCTCACGTGCCTGGAACGTGGCGATCGCGGAGATCTTCCCGTTGTCGAAGTCACCCTTGCTCCAACCGTCGATCGCGTCCGGCTCGAACTGCAGCTTGCCGTAGGATCCGGCGAGGCCGACCCGCAGCGTGCCGCGTGTATCGTCGAGCGCAACGGCGCTGCCACCCAGCTGGAAGGCCGCATAGTCCTGGGTCGAGTCGAAGCCATAGTTCGTGAAGCTGCGCGAGCTGGTGTAATCCATGCTGTAGCCGTAGGCGCGGACGAAGACCTCGCCTTGCTTCGGCAGCCCCTTGATCTGCGCATCGCGGATTTCGCCGAGGCGCCGATGCAGCTGGTCGACGTCCATCTGGCCGGCATTGAAGAGCGCCGTGGACAAGGTGATGTATGAGGGGACCTGCGGCGCAACGGCAAGGCGCGCATCGGGCGGCGGCACTGTCGTGCCGGGGGGCACCTCTCCGACGGGCGTGACATAGACGTTCTGCAGGCGGAAATCCCAGTACCCGTTCGGATTGCCCACGAGGTTCTGCCCCGGATCGGCGGCACCGAAGGCGGAACCTGGCCCGTAGGCGTTGAGGTGATACTGGAAGGGCGAGCCGGAGACGGTCGCATATCCCCCGGCCAGGGAAAACGCGCCTGCCGAGGAGGCGCCGGCCACCTGGATGATCGAGATGCCGGTGTTGTTCGTCGGCAGGTCCACGCTCGTATATGCACCGCTGCCCGACGAGCGGACGCTGACATTGGTGCTGCCGCTGGCATCGCCGGCAACCAGGAGGCGATCAGTCACCTGGTTCGCGAGCGGGCCGCCCGCGTTCAGAAAGGTGTTCAGGAACAGCGTGCCACCTTGGCCGACATAGCTGCCGGTGTTGAGCGTCGTGCCCGCCGGACCGCCCGCCACGCCCAGGCTCACGGCTCCCGCATTGGTGAGCGAGACGAGGGTCTGGTCATGCCCCGACAGATCGAGCGTGCCGCCCGCTTGCACGGTGTAGTTCGAATTCGGGCTGAAGACATTGGCCGCTCCGGCCGCGAGGGTGCCTCCGAAGATGCTCGTCGGCCCGCTGTAGGTGCTTGAGCCCGTCATGCGGGTGAAACCGCTGTGGACGTCGACCGCGCCGGTGCCGCTGATCGCGGCCCCGAAGGCATAGTTGCCGCTCGTGTCCGTATGGTTGAACACGAGGCCTCCCGTGCCGGCGCCGAAGGCGAGCGTCGGCGAGTTGAGCTGGCCCGGCGCCACCGGGCCCGCTCCCGCCGCCGCGCCGATATTCAGCGTGCCGGTCGAGCCCGCCTGCGCAGCGATGGTCGTGCCGCCCGTGGCGTTGAACGTCGCCTGATTGGCCACGGTCAATGTGCCCGTACCGGCATCGCCGACGGTAAGCGCCGCCGCCGTTACGCTTGAGCCCGCTCCGCTGACCAGGACATTGCCTACGCCCGTGCTCAGGCTGCCAATGCCGAAATGACCACCGGCGCTCACCATCGCCTGATCGAGTACGTTCAGCGTTCCCCCGCCCATCATTCCGATGTTGATGTCCTGGCTCGCCGTCATCGCCGAACCTGCACCGGTCACCGTGATGGTTCCGGTGGCCGTCGTCGCGGTCCAGGTATCACCGCCGGCATGAATGGAAAAATCGGAGTGCAGGAGGCCACCATTGCGAACGGTCACGCTGCCCGCGCCGGCCGTTCCACCGACGTAAATCCCTGCCTCCACGTTGATGGCTGAGCCCGGGCCATCGACCAATACGAACCCTTGGGATGTACTGCCGATGTTGCCGACAAACAGGCCGCCTACGCCAGGCGCGCCCGCGATGTTGACCGTACTTCCGCTCATCACGTTCAGGAAGCCGGTTGCGCCGTCCCCCATGCCGAGACCGATCGAGCCAGCTGTGTTCCAGATCGAATTGTTGCTTAATGTCACAGTGCCCGAAGAGCCTGCGACCTGCGCAATCCCTCCGGCGTTGCCGACAGCACCAGTCGTGTTGACGATCCCGCCGTTCGTAATGAGAAGCGTTCCTTGCACTCCGTCCGCGTTCCCAAGCAACAAACGCTCACTGGTCAACGCTCCGTTGTCGACCGTGATGTGTCCGTTGGCCTGATTGCCTAGGTAGAGGTAGGAAGGCGACGTAACTGAGCCGCCATTCTGGATGGTCAGCGATCCTTCGCTCGTGTTGCCGACGATCAGATCACTGCCGACATTCCAAGGATTGCCGCCGGGATAGATCGGGGTCACATCACCAGTCGCGCTGATTTGCTGAGCCAGGGCCGGCGATTGCGACAACGTCACAAGTCAAGGCAATGGCCGTGGACGTCAGCAGGTTGCGCTTCATCTCTTTCCTCGTCATGGCGCCCTTGTACCTCTTCTTGTCTGTGCGCGATGGCGACGCGTCAGGACGCGCCAGCTTTCAGCCCATCTTGGTAGCTGGGAAGTTTAGTGAGAGAAGATCAACGATAACCGGCTCATTCGTGAGCGGTCATCCCGCATGGGCAGCTTGTCGGCGACAGGTTTTTCGTGCCTGGAACAGTTACCGAACTGTAGTTTTCAAGCACGTCCGACTCCCCCGAGTGCCTTACACCACAGGTCGACCATACACGTCATCGGTGATGGATCAACGCACGGAAATGCAAGGGCACATGCAATTTTCTCGCGCCTGAAAATCTAAAGTTTTAATGAATTTTGCCAAAGGCTGCCCGCGGCCTTCCGCCCGCTCGATTCGGCGAGGGTCTGCCCATGCGAGCTCTCGGACGATGATCACCGCGACCTCTCGCCGTGCTGCGGATGCTGAAGGGAAGGGTGTCCTGTCGGGCTACCCGAGCCCGCTCTACAACGAGAGCCTGCAGAACTGGCGGCGGATGGAACGCTCCGCGCGCAATGGTGCCCATAGGCAGGCCGCGGAGGTGGTTTGGATGAACCGACAGGCCGCTACCCAGGTCAGAAACGGAGCCTTGCCCCGGACGCTTCGGACAGCGGTTCAGGCCCCAGCAAGAGCCTGCGGGGCGCTCTCGTTCGATCTTGCGCGAGGTCGCATCTGGTTTTGCGCGCCACATGAACAGCGGCAAGGCGCAGACCGGGACGATCGGCACATTCTGAGGCGTCACAATGATTTCGAGAGGAAGAAGGTGGCTCCCCGAGCAGGACTCGAACCTGCGACCATTCGATTAACAGTCGAACGCTCTACCGACTGAGCTATCGGGGATCACGGCCGGTTGACTATATCATGACAGGCGCGCCTGCAACCCCTTTTCGCGCCCATCGCAAGGCTGTGGATGCAGGGGGAGGGCAGCGCGAAAACGGATGTTGCGGAAAGGCCCGCGCCTTTGGTATGAACCCGCGGCGAGGCCTCGTGGCGGAGTGGTTACGCAGAGGACTGCAAATCCTTGCACCCCGGTTCGATTCCGGGCGAGGCCTCCACATCCGGCGATACCGCTTTCGGGATCGAACCCGCCGGCCCGATGCCAGCGGGAACGCTGCCCGGGGCGTCCTGCCGGCAGCGATCCTGAAAGGTCCCCCGATGCTCGATTTCGCCCAAGCCCGCCGCACCATGGTGGACTGCCAGGTCAGAACCTTCGACGTGGTGGACCACGCATTGCTGAGCGTCCTCGAGGAAGTGCCGCGCGAGCGTTTCGTGCCGGCCGGCGAGGAGGCCACCGCCTATTCCGACCGGGCCGTCACCTTGGCGCGATTCGCCGACGGCACGGCGCGCGTGATGCTGGCGCCGATGGTGCTCGCCCGCATGATCCAGGCCCTCGACGTGGAGCCCGGCAGCCGCATTCTCGATGTGGCCGGAGGCACGGGCTATTCGAGCGCCGTGATGGAGCGTCTCGGCGGCGAGGTCGTGATGATCGAGAGCGACCCGGCCCTGGCGGAGCGGGCGAAGGCCCTCCTGGCGGATCTCGGCTGCGAGGTCCCGGTCCATGTCGGGCCGGTCGCCGAGGGCCGCGCGGCGGGCGCGCCCTACGATCTGATTCTCGTGAACGGTGCCTATGAAGCCGTTCCCGACACGTTGCTTGCGCAGCTCGCCGAGGGCGGCAGGCTCGCCGTGGTCGACGCGTCGGAGGGAGCGGGCAGGGCCGTGCTCTTCCAGCGCGCGGGGGAAGCCGTCGGCTGCCGGCGCCTCTTCGACGCCTCGGCGCCGGTGGTCGAGGGGCTGCGGCGCGCGCCGTCCTTCCAGTTCTGACAACCCCGCACATTGCGGAGTGTGTCGCATTTTTGCGGCACAATCAGAAAAGTTGGCGCAAGCTTCAGCGTCAGCGGTTCTCGCTGCCGGATCCGGGTTGTATGCTCGCCGCGAGCGTTCGCAGGGGCTGGCACGTTCGACAAAGGACTCTGAGGTGCTTTTCAGGCCTCGACATGACGGGAAGGTGGCCGTGATTCGACATTCGAAGACCACCGGGGCGAAGTGGCTGAAGCTTGCGGCACTGTCCGGTACCATCCTCGCGTCCTGCGCCACCGCGCAGGCGGAGACGATGTCCGGCGCGCTGGCAAAGGCTTACGAGAACAACCCGTCGCTGAACGTTCAGCGTGCGCAGGTGCGTATCACCGACGAGAACGTGCCGCGGGCCAAGGGCGGCTGGCGTCCCACCATCACCGCGCAGGGCACCATCGGGGCCGTCGCGCTGAATTCGCGCACGCCCAACGTGGGCCGCTCGAACGATGATCTGTTCCGCCGCACCATCGGCATCGAGGTGCAGCAGATGATCTTCGACAGCGGACGGACGCTCAATAACGTGCGTGCGTCCGAATCGCAGGTCTTCAGCGCCCGCGAAACCCTTCGCAACGCCGAGCAGAGCGTGCTTCTCGACGGCGTCATCGCCTACATGAACGTGCTGCGCGACACCGCCGTCTACAACCTGCAGACCAACAACGTCGAGGTGCTGCAGGAGCAGTTGCGCCAGACGAAGGACAGGTTCGACGTCGGTGAGGTCACCCGCACCGACGTGGCCCAGGCCGAGGCGGCGCTGGCCGCCGGGCGCGCCCAGCAGAGCGTGGCCCAGGCCAATCTCAGGGCCAGCATCGCGACCTACCGCCAGGTGATCGGTGTCGAGCCCAGAAAGCTGGGGCCGGGCGTTTCGGCGGAGAAATACCTGCCCAAGACGGTGGACCAGGCCGTCGCCCTCGGCCTGCAGCGTCATCCGGCGATCGCCTCGGCGCAGCACAGCGTCGACACGGCCGAGCTGCAGGTGAAGGCGACGGAGGCGCAGCTGCTGCCGGACTTCCGCGTCGCGGCGGGCGTGTCGCAGAGCTGGGACCAGACGATCTCGGGCGACCGGCGCACGAGCGCCTCGATCATCGGCACGCTCAACGTCCCGATCTACGAGGGCGGCGTTGTCTATGCGCAGACCCGGCAGGCCAAGGAGACGGCCGGGCAGGCGCGCATCCAGGTCGATCTCATCCGGGATCAGGTGCGCCAGCAGGTTATCGCCACCTGGTCGCAGCTGGAGGCGGCCAAGCAGCAGATCACTGCGGCGCAGGCGCAGGTGGAAGCCAACCAGGTCGCGCTCGAGGGCGTCCGCGAGGAGGCCAAGGTAGGCCAGCGCACGACCCTCGACGTTCTCAACGCCCAGCAGGCGCTGCTCAATTCCCGCGTGGAGCTGGTGACGGCCCAGCGTGACCGAATCGTCGCCTCTTATGGCGTGCTCTCGGCCGTCGGCCGCCTGTCGGCACCGACGCTCGGCCTCAGGGTCGCGACCTACGATCCGAAAATCCACTTCGAGCAGGTCAAGGATAAGTGGATCGGCCTCGACACGCCGAGTGGCAAATAGCAGCTATGGTACATTGCGGCCCAAATGCCGCTAAATCCTGTGGTCTTTGGGGCGGGGCGCTTGCCTCGCCCTTTGTGCGTGAAATACTCGGCTCAGGGAGATGGACGTGATTCCCGCGTCCGACAACGATCGGTGCGACGCATGAATTCGGCGAGCCCCAAGCTGCAGGACCCTGCGAAGACGCCCGAGCCGACAATGGACGAGATTCTCGCGTCCATCCGGCGCATCATCACGGAGGACCAGTCCCCGACTGCGCCGGCCGCCCGGCTGCCCTCGGTGGAGGAGCGCAGCGCTCGACAGGACAATGGTCGTCACGAGAACGTTCGTCCCGAGAATACGCGTCGGGAGATCGCCGGCCATGAGCGGGTGCGGCGGGACGAATCCTTCCTGCCGGAGCCGCCGCGCAGGCCGGTTGCGGCTGAGGAGGCCGGGGTCGATCTCCGCCAGCCCGCCCTGGCGCCTGCACCGAATGTGACGCCCCCGGCCGCATCGGCAGGAGGCGAGGGCCTCTCGCGCGCCGCCATCGAGCGCACCATCGCCGAAGAGGCCGTGCCGTCGCTGGTCGCTTCGCTCTCGGCGGCGCTGCCGCCGCGGCAGCCCGAGCCTGCGGGCGCCGAGCAGGAGACGAGGGACGAGCTGCTCTCCCCGCAGACCGGCGCCAGCGTCGCCTCCTCCTTCGAGGCCCTGACGTCGAATATCTCCGGCCAGGGCGCACGTACGCTGGAGGATCTGGTGCGCGAGATGCTGCGCCCCATGCTGAAGGCGTGGCTCGACGACAATCTTCCGGCGCTCGTCGAGCGGCTCGTGCGGCAGGAGATCGAACGGGTGGCGCGCGGCGGCCGGCGCTGAGCGCTGGTCCTGCGCTGCTGGCGGGGCTCGACCGGCCGGCCTGGCCGGTCGGCGATTGACTTATGCCCTCTGCTTCGCTTTCTACCAGTCGGTTCCCCGCACCGGCCCCTGCCGGCGCGTGCAAATGGTTTGGGTGATGGACAAGACTTTCGAGCCGGGCGCCGTCGAGGCGCGGATTTCCGCCGTGTGGGAGAAGGAAGAGGCGTTTCGCGCCGGGCGTGCGGACCGCGCCGGGGCGCCGCCCTATTGCATCGTCATTCCCCCGCCGAACGTCACCGGCTCGCTCCACATGGGGCATGCGCTCAACAACACGCTTCAGGACGTGCTGTGCCGCTTCGAGCGCATGCGCGGCAAGGACGTGCTGTGGCAGCCTGGCATGGACCACGCCGGCATCGCCACCCAGATGGTGGTCGAGCGTCAGCTCATGGAGCGGCAGGAGCCGTCCCGCCGGGACCTCGGGCGCGACCGCTTCGTGGAACGCGTCTGGGCATGGAAGGAGCAGTCCGGCGGCGCCATCATCAACCAGCTGAAGCGCCTCGGCGCCTCCTGCGACTGGTCGCGCGAGCGCTTCACGATGGACGANGGNCTGTCGCAGGCCGTCGTCAAGGTCTTCGTCGCCCTCCATGCCGAAGGGCTGATCTACAAGGACAAGCGCCTCGTCAACTGGGACCCGCGCTTCCTCACCGCCATCTCCGACCTCGAGGTGCAGCAGGTCGAGGTCAAGGGCCATCTCTGGCACATCCGCTACCCCGTCGAGGGGGAGGCGGGACGCTTCATCACGGTTGCCACGACCAGGCCGGAGACCATGCTGGGCGACACGGCCGTGGCGGTCCATCCCGAGGATGAGCGCTATCGCGATCTCATCGGCAAGAACGTCGTGCTGCCGCTCGTCGGCCGCCGCATCCCGATCGTCGCCGATGCCTATTCCGATCCGGAAAAGGGCACCGGTGCCGTCAAGATCACGCCGGCGCATGATTTCAACGACTTCGACGTCGGCAAGCGTCACGGCCTCAGGCTCGTCAACGTGCTCGGCCCGGAGGCCGAGATCACGGTGCGCGACAACGAGGCCTTCCTCGAGGGCGCTGAGGCCGGCGCCGATCTCGACGCGGTGCTCGCGCTTCATGGGCTCGATCGCTTCGAGGCGCGCAAGCGCATCGTCGCCATGCTGGAGGAGCGGGAGCTGCTCGAGAAGATCGAGCCGCACACCCACATGGTGCCGCACGGCGACCGCTCCGGCGTCGTCATCGAGCCCTGGCTGACGGACCAGTGGTACCTCGACGTCAAGCCGCTCGCCGAGAAGGCGCTCGCCGCCGTGCGCGCCGGCAAGACGCGCTTCGTCCCCGAGACGTGGGAGAAGACCTACTTCCAGTGGCTCGAGAACATCGAGCCGTGGTGCATCTCGCGCCAGCTCTGGTGGGGGCACCAGATCCCCGCGTGGTACGGGCCGGATGGCCATGTCTTCGTCGCCGCGGGCGAGGACGAGGCGATGTCCGCCGCGGCCCGCCACTACGGCCGCGAGGTGTCGCTCACCCGCGACGAGGACGTGCTCGATACCTGGTTCTCCTCCGCGCTGTGGCCCTTCTCGACCCTCGGCTGGCCGGACAAGACGCCGGAGCTCGCCCGCTATTATCCGACGAGCACGCTCGTCACCGGCTTCGACATCATCTTCTTCTGGGTCGCCCGGATGATGATGATGGGCATCCACTTCATGGATGACGTGCCCTTCCGCGACGTCTACATCCACGCCCTCGTCCGCGACGAGAAGGGGGCGAAGATGTCGAAGTCCAAGGGCAACGTCATCGACCCGCTGGACCTCGTCGAGAAATACGGCGCCGATGCCCTGCGCTTCACGCTCGCCGCCATGGCGGCGCAGGGACGCGACATCAAGCTTTCGACGCAACGCGTTGAGGGCTATCGCAATTTCGCGACCAAGATCTGGAACGCGGCACGCTTCGCCGAAATGAACGGCTGCGTGCGCGTGGCGGCTTTCACGCCGGACCAGGCGACGCTGACGCTCAATCGCTGGATCCTCGGCGAGTGCGGCGCGGCCGCCGGCGCCGTGACGGCAGCGCTCGAGGCGTTCAAGTTCAACGAAGCCGCGGGCGCGGCCTACCGCTTCGTGTGGAACCTCTTCTGCGACTGGTATCTCGAGCTCGCCAAGCCCGTGCTGCAGGGCGAGGACGGCCCCGCCAAGGACGAGACGCGGGCGACGATCGCCTTCGTCCTCGACGAGATCTGCAAGCTGCTGCACCCCTTCATGCCCTTCCTCACAGAGGAACTGTGGGCCATCAAGGGCGAGGAGGGGCCCGCGCGCGAGACGATCCTGGCGCTCGCGTCGTGGCCTGAAACGAAGGCGGCGGGAGATGCCGAGGCGGAGGCCGAGATCGGCTGGATCATCGACCTCGTGTCCGACATCCGCTCCGCCCGGGCGGAGACGAACGTTCCCGCCGGCGCGCAGGTGCCGCTCGTCTTCGTCGGTGCCTCCGCACAGACCCGGGCGCGCGTCGCGCGCTGGGAGGATGTGCTGCGCCGCCTCGCCCGCCTCGGCGACATCAGCTATGCCGAAGCCGTGCCCGGGGGCAGCATCCAGCTCATCGTCCGCGGCGAGGTGGCGGCCCTGCCGCTCGCCGGCCTCGTCGATCTCGCGGCCGAGCGTGCCCGGCTCGAGAAGGAACTCGGCAAGCTCGATGCGGACATCGCCCGCATCGACGCCAAGCTCGCCAATGCGGATTTCATCGCCCGCGCCCCGGAAGAGGTCGTGGAGGAGCAGAAGGAACGCCGGGAAGCCGCGCTCCTGCGCCAGGGCAAGATCCGCGAAGCGCTCGCGCGCCTCGCCGGCGCCGCATAACGCGTAAGGTTAATTTCCCGTCAATTTTATGTGACTTCAGCGCAACAGGCCGTGACGATCATCGATCGCCGCGGCCTGCGCGCCATGGCTGCCGCGAAGCCGCCATAAACGAGTCGCACCTCTTTACGCACAGCAAATCCTTGAAAGTGCTGCGGTTTGGCTGCGGGGTCCAAGGTTCTGGCAAGCAATTGCCGGGAACACTGGGCTCGTGGGGTGCCTCTTGGCATCACCGCAGGCTTCTGGGAAAGAATTGCCTCGCAAGGGGCAGGGCGAACAGGGAGTGCGTTGCCAGATGGACGCGCGCGTCTTCGATAAGGCGAAGCTGCCCAGCCGTCATGTGACGGAGGGGCCCGCGCGTGCGCCCCATCGCTCCTACTATTACGCCATGGGCCTGACGGAGCGGCAGATCCATCAGCCCTTCGTCGGTGTCGCCAGTTGCTGGAACGAGGCGGCCCCGTGCAACATCGCCCTGATGCGCCAGGCCCAGGCGGTGAAGAAGGGTGTCGCATCCGCCGGGGGCACGCCGCGCGAATTCTGCACCATCACCGTCACCGACGGCATCGCCATGGGCCACCAGGGCATGAAGTCGTCGCTCGTCTCGCGCGAGGTCATCGCCGACTCGGTCGAACTCACCATGCGCGGCCATTGCTACGACGCGCTCGTCGGCCTCGCCGGCTGCGACAAGTCGCTGCCCGGCATGATGATGGCCATGGTGCGCCTCAACGTGCCGTCGATCTTCATCTACGGCGGCTCCATCCTGCCGGGCAACTTCCGCGGCAAGCCGGTCACCGTGCAGGACGTGTTCGAGGCGGTCGGCCGCCATTCCGTCGGCAAGATGTCCGACGACGACCTCGCCGAGCTGGAGCAGGTCGCCTGCCCCTCGGCCGGGGCCTGCGGCGCCCAGTTCACCGCCAACACCATGGCGACCGTCTCCGAGGCCATCGGCCTCGCGCTGCCCTATTCGGCCGGCGCCCCGGCGCCTTACGAGATCCGCGACAGCTTCTGCATGACCGCGGGTGAGATGATCATGGAGCTCGTCGCCCGGCAGATCCGCCCGCGCGACATCGTCACCCTGAAGGCGCTGGAGAATGCGGCGACCGTGGTGGCCGCCTCGGGCGGCTCCACCAATGCGGCCCTGCATCTGCCGGCCATCGCCCACGAGGCCGGTATCAAGTTCGACCTCTTCGACGTCGCCGAGATCTTCCGCCGCACGCCCTATATCGCGGACCTCAAGCCCGGCGGGCGCTATGTCGCCAAGGACATGTTCGAGATCGGCGGCATTCCGCTCCTGATGAAGACCTTGCTCGATCACGGCTTCCTTCACGGCGAGTGCATGACCGTGACGGGCCGCACCATCGAGGAGAACCTCGCCTCGGTGCGCTGGAACGACGAGCAGGACGTGGTGCGCCCTGCCGACGCGCCGCTGTCGCCGACGGGCGGGGTCGTCGGCCTCAGCGGCAACCTCGCGCCGGATGGCGCCATCGTGAAGGTGGCCGGCATGGACGAGGACAGCCTCGTCTTTGCGGGGCCGGCCCGCTGCTTCGACAGCGAGGAGGCCTGCTTCGAGGCGGTGAAGAACCGCGCCTACGACGAGGGCGACGTGCTCGTCATCCGCTACGAGGGACCGCGCGGCGGCCCCGGCATGCGCGAGATGCTGGCCACCACCGCCGCTCTCTACGGGCAGGGCATGGGCGACAAGGTGGCGCTCATTACGGACGGGCGCTTCTCCGGCGCGACGCGTGGCCTGTGCATCGGCCATGTCGGACCGGAGGCGGCCGTCGGCGGGCCGATCGGCTTGCTGCGCGACGGCGACATCATCGAGATCGATGCCGTGGCCGGCAGGCTCGATGTGCGGGTGTCCGAGGCGGAGATGGCGCGTCGGCGCGCCGTCTGGGCCCCGCGCGAGACGGACTATGGCTCGGGGGCACTCTGGAAATATGCGCAGACGGTCGGGCCGGCGCGCGGCGGCGCCGTGACCCACCCTGGCGCGTTTGATGAAAAGCACTGCTATGCTGACCAGTAGAGTACTTGCGTACGGGCTTGGAGCCCTCGTTTTCGCCGCCGCCACACCGGCGGCCGTGGCGCTCGACGGTCCGCGTTCGGCCGCCGCCCCCGTGATCGGCGCCTCGCCGACCGACGCCTTCAAGTCGGTGCGGGACGCCTTCAAGACCGGCATCCGCGACTACAACGCCGGCGACAAGGTCGGTGCCGTGCGCGCCCTCGAATATGCGGCGACGCAGGGCCACACCATGGCGCTGTGGAAGCTCGGCCGCATGTATGCCGAGGGCGATGGCGTCGGCCACGATGACCTCAAGGCTTTCGAGTATTTCTCGAAGATCGCCGACCAATATGCCGACGAGAGCCCGGCATCTGCGAACGCGCGCTTCGTCTCCAGCGCCTTTGTCGCGCTCGGCGGCTATTTCCTCGAAGGCATCCCGGGCAGCTACGTCAAGCGCGACGTCAGCCGCGCCGTGGACATGCTCTACTACGCCGCCTCCTATTACGGCGATCCGGATGCCCAGTACGGGCTCGCGCGCCTCTATCTCGAGGGCCTCGGCGTCGACAAGGACAGCCGCCAGGCGGCGCGCTGGCTGCACCTCTCGGCGGAGAAGGGCCACCATGCCGCCCAGGCCTTGCTCGGCAACCTCCTCATCATCGGTGACGGGGTGCCACGGCAGGGCGCCCGCGGCCTGATGTGGCTGACGATGGCCCGCGAGGCGGCGGACCCGCAGAAGGACAGCTGGATCATCGACCTGCACGACAGGGCCTTCTCGGCCGCGAGCGAAAGCGACCGGCAGGCGGCGCTCGCCTACATGCAGCAATATCTCAGCAAGCACCGCTAAGGGATTCTGCCGACTCAGGCTTCCGGGACCGGTGCGCTCTCCGCCGTCCGCGCCCGATGATAGGCGTAGAGCCGTGCATGTCGGGACCCCTCCGGGGTCCGCGACAGCCTGTCGAGGAGATCCTGCGCTGACGGCAGGCCGTTGATGGCGGCCTCGATGGCGGCATCGTGCCGCCGGCGGAAATCGTCGAAAGCTGCGTTCGTCCCGTCCGCTCCCGAGACGAGGGCATAAAGCCGCGTTGCCTCGCCGCGGCCGCGCAGGCGCACCTCGTCGACGAGGAGGAAGCCGAAGGCGGGTGCCGCGGCCACGACCTCGCCCGAGACGAGGATCGGCTCCCCGTAGACCTTGCTCGTCTGCTCGATCCGCGCCGCGGCGTTCACGGTGTCGCCGACGGCGGAATAGTCGAAGCGGTGGAGCGAGCCGAGGTTGCCGACGCAGGCCGGACCGGTGTGGATGCCGATGCCCACGGCGAGCGGCGGCAGGCCCTCCTGCGCCAGGGCCGGGGCAAGCCGCCCGATCGCCGCCTGCATGGCAAGGGCAGCTTGGAGCGCCTTCGCCACGTGATCGGGCACGTCGAGCGGCGCATTCCAGAAGGCCATGAGGCCGTCGCCGAGGAACTTGTCGATAGTGCCGCCGTGACGCATGACCTCCTCGGTGAGCGGCGTGTGTACGGTGTTGAGGAAGGTGACGACCTCGCGCGCGTCGAGCCGCTCGGCACGGCTGGTGAAGCCGCGGATGTCGGCGAAGAGCACCGTGACGGGGCGGATCTCCCCACCGAGCGCGAGGCGCCCCGGTTCGCGTGCCAGCGCCGCCACCACCTCGGGCGACAGGTAGCGCGCGAAGGCCTGGCGGATCCAGCGACGTTCCGCCTCCGTGCGGCGCAAGGCGATGACGATGGCGCTGGCGAAGGATGCCGCCGTGCCGGCGAGCGGCCAGACCGGATCGATGAGCATCGCCCCGAGCGAGAAGGCGAGCCAGCTTGCCGCGACGGCGGCGGCGGCAAGGCCGAGGAAGGCGAGGGCACTGACGAGCGGGCGCACGCGCAAGGCGAAGCCCGCGGCGAGGGCGCTGAGGGCGAGAAGCGCGGCGACCTCGATGCCCGGCGCATAGTCCGGCCGTGCCAGGCGGGCGCCCGACAGGACGTGCTCCAGGAATTCCGCATGGATGTCGACGCCGGGCACGGCCGCCTCGAGCGGNGTCGCGCGCACGTCGGCGAGGGCGGCGGCGCTCGTGCCCACGAGGNCGATGGCGCCGGCAAGGNCNNCGGTATCGGCGGAGCCGTCGAGCAGGCGCCAGGCGGCGAGGCGGCGCTCCGGCCGCGTGCCGGCATAATGGATGCGCAATGCGCCGTCCGCCTCCGTAGCGATGCTGGCGTCGCCGATGCGCACGGCGGTGATCCCCGTCTGGCGGCCGAAGGCGGTTTCGCCGCTCGCGTTCGAGGCGCGCACGAGGATGGTCGATGCCCCTTGCGCGACACGCAGCGCCTCGCTCGCCAATCCCGGCACGAGCCTGTCGCCAAGCGCCGCGAGCGTCGGCACGCGCCGCACGACGAGGTCGCGGTCCGGCACCCAGTTCAGCGCCCCGAGGCCTGCCGCCGGCTCTGTGAACAGCGGCAGGGAGGGGATGACGCCCGAAAAGCGCGGGACGAACGTCAGCGGATCGTCGCCCGCCGTGGCAAAGCCGGCCTTGAGCGCGAAGGAGGCCTCGCCCGGGGCATTCGTCAGCGTCAGGCTCATGACGACGGGGGCAGAGGTGATGGCCTCGGCCAGCTGCTCGTCGCCCGATGCCTCCCCGGGACCGGTCGTCCGCTCCGGCTCCGACAGGAGGATATCGAACGCGACGACGGCGGCACCGGCTGCCTGCAGCCGGTCGACGATCGCGGCGAGGTGCGCCCGCGACCATGGCCATTGGCCGAGACGGGCGAGGCTGTCGTCGTCGATGTCGACGATACGCACGGGCAGGGCAGGGTCGTAAGGGCGCGGTGACAGCCGCTGGTAGCTGTCGAAGGTGATATCGCGCACAGCACGTACCGGCATCGGCGCCGATAGGATGAGCGCGGCGGTGGCGACCACCGGCACGAGCACGGCTGCCCAGCCGCCCGGGCGCAGACGGCGGCGCGCACCTCGGCTCGCGTCCTCCGGTGTCGCGTTGCTGTCCTGCATGGGCCGTCTCCGTCTGCAGGAGGAATGTCGCAATCGGCGGGGCGCAAGGCAAATGGTGCGCGTCGCTCGTGCGCTGCCTGCATTGCAGGTTATAGTTGCGGACAGGGAAGGGGGGATGCGATGGCAAGGTGCACGATTGCCACGGTGGTGGCTCTGGCCGCCGGCTTTCTCGCGACGGTCGGCGGACCCGCTGTGGCACAGACGGACATCGGCGCCGCCGTGATCGCCGAGCGCCAGGTGTCGGGCAGCCTCAATGGACAGGTGCGGACGGTCGCGGTCGGTTCGGACGTCTTCGCCGACGAGGTCATCCGCACCGGCCGGGACAGCGCGGCCCGCCTCGTCTTCCTCGACGAAACCCAGCTGATGATGACGGCCAATGCCGTCGTCACGCTCGACCGCTTCGTCTTCAATCCCGACCGGACGGCGACGGAGGCCGTGGTGCGCGCCACGCGCGGTGCCTTCCGCTGGGTGAGCGGGGCCTCGCCCTCCGGTGCCTACGAGATCCGCACCCCGATCGCGACCATCGGCGTGCGCGGCACGGTCTTCGATCTTCTCGTGGAGGCCGCGCGCGTCACGGTGGTGCTGCAGGAGGGAATGATCGAGGTCTGCACGCTCGCGCGCCGCTGTGTCGAGGTGGGGCGGCCTGGCGACGTGGTCGTCGTTACCCGCGCCGGCCTTTCGGGGCCGGTGCCCGGTTCGGCGAACACCTTCGACTTCTTCGAGGCCTGCCTGCAGAGCAGCAACCGGGCCCTGTGCCGCCAGGCGGAACAGGAGCCGGCACGGCAGCCGATCTACTGGCTCGACCGCAACGGCCCGGGTTCGCCCGGCTCCTCTTCTTCGGACGGCGGAGGCTCGTCGCAGGGCGGCAATCGTGGCGGGGGCGGTCAGGGCGGCCAGAGCGGCGGCAATCCGGGCGGCGGTGGCCAGAGCGGCGGCAATCAGGGAGGCGGAACGCCCGGAGCCACCGGACCGTGAACGCCGCGCCTACAGGTCGAATTCGGCCATGACGGGCACGTGATCGGAGGGCTTGTCCCAGCCGCGCGTGTGCTTGACCACGGTGACGCTCCTGAGCCGGTCGGCCGCCTGCGGCGACAGGAGCAGATGATCGATGCGGATGCCGTTGTTCTTCTGCCACGCTCCGGCCTGGTAGTCCCAGAAGGTGTAGAGGCCCGCGGCATCGGTTGTGGCGCGCAGGGCATCACAGAAGCCGAGGTTGAGAAGGCTGCGGAACTTTTCCCGCGTCGTCGGCAGGAAGAGCGCATCGTTTACCCACAGCTCCGGCCGGGCTGCATCCTTCGGCTCGGGGATGACGTTGAAGTCGCCCGCGATCACGAAAGGCTCCTCCTCGGCGAGCCGGGCCCGGGCGTGGGCGTTGAGCCGGTCCATCCAGGCGAGCTTGTAGCTGTACTTCTCGGACGGTACGGGGTTGCCGTTCGGCAGGTAGATGGCGGCGATGCGCGCCGCGCCCTTCTCTCCCGGCACGAGCGCCTCGACGAAGCGCGCCTGCCCGTCCTCGTCGTCGCCCGGCAGGCGGAGCCGGATGTCCTCCAGCGGCCGCTTGGAGAGGATGGCGACGCCGTTGAAGCTCTTCTGCCCGCACAGCGCGATGTTGTAGCCGGTGCCGTCGAGCTCGAGCCGCGGGAAGGCGTCCTCCTGGCACTTCAACTCCTGCAGGCAGACGACATCGGGCGCTTCCTCCTTCAGGAAGCGCAGCAGATGCTCCAGCCGCTGCTTGACGGAATTGACGTTCCAGGTGGCGATCCGCATGGCGTGTCGGCTCCGGCGAAGGGGTGTTGCCTCATCGTCATGGAGATGTGACACGGGAGAGGCGGCACCGCAATCACGCGAAGGCGAGGGGTGGGGGATGGACAGGTCGTCCTGGCATGCGCCGATCGATGCCTATTGCGAGCGCATCGATCCGAGCTTCTGGTCCGAGCCCGTCAATGCGCTGACGAACGGCGCCTTCATCATCGCGGCGATCGCGGCAGCGGTGCTTTGGCTGCGGGCGCCGCGGCGGGACTGGCTGGTCGCGATCCTGATCGTGCTGGCCTTTGCCGTGGGCGTCGGCTCCTTCCTCTTCCACACGGTCGCGACGCGCTGGGCGGCGCTCGCCGATGTCGTGCCCATCGCGCTGTTCATCATCGTCTATTTCTTCCTCGCCATGCGGCGCTACCTGGAGCTTCCGCTGTGGGCGGCGCTCGCCGTCACGGTGCTGTTCCAGGCGTTTTCGATGACCGTGCCGGGCCTGTGGCTCGACTTCGCCCGCGCGCAGTTCGGCTACGATCCGCTCAACGGCTCGGCCGGTTACCTGCCGGCGGCCGCTGCGATGATCGTCGTCGGGACCATGGCATGGCGCGGCAAGCCGGCCGTCGGGCGCGCGCTCGTCGGCATCGGCGGCCTGTTCGTCGTGTCGCTGACCTTCCGCAGCATCGATTCGCTCGTCTGCGGCGCGCTGCCGCTCGGCACCCACTTCCTGTGGCACCTCGCCAATGCGCTCGTGCTGTTCCTGCTGCTGCGGGTTGCGTTACGCAGGCCGGCCTGACGGCGGCCAGCGCCGAGGGCACCACGGACTTGGCGCGCTTCTGTCGCCGCCGGCGTTAGCCGGCCCCGGCAACGGCCCTGATACCGTCGATGACGAACTGGACCGCAAGGGCGGCGAGGATGACGCCGAGCAGCCGCGTGAGCACGATGTTCCCCGTCGTGCCGAGCAGCCGCGAGATGCCGTTTGCGAGATAGAAGACGACGAGGCAGAGCGCCAGCACCGCGGCGATCATGGCGAGCAGCAGGACGAGCCGCACCGGCTCGCCGCCCGCCTGGCC
>Ga0065721_10005642_pt1 | contig 20268 bp, 13 predicted proteins | sample Mesricmetagenome_FD_59108 | JGI IMG/M metagenome (GOLD analysis project Ga0065721, IMG submission 59108) | Mesophilic microbial community from rice straw/compost enrichment Sample: eDNA_1 v2 (version 2) | ecosystem: Engineered > Solid waste > Grass > Composting > Bioreactor | place: USA: Davis... | reverse complement strand
CAACAACTGTGACAATCCTGCCCAATGCGCCATTCACATTTAGCTGCCCGGCAGATATCACGGTTCCAACGAACCAGGGTCAATGTTATGCAACCGGAGTGAATCTGGGTACGCCAACTGTTGACGGTTGTGGCAATATAGTGGTGACAAATAATGCACCTGCGCAGTTCCCGGTTGGTACAACTGATGTAACCTGGAGAGCACAACGTGGAGGACAGATCATCACTTGTGTACAAAAAGTTACGGTGTTTGATAATCAAAACCCGGTATACACAGCACCACCAACTTTGAATCTGTGCCTGGCGCCAGGTGGAATGTATGATATTCCGGTTCCGGCTTACAGTGACAACTGTGGTATCATGAGTGTACGCTACACCATACTTGGTGCAACACAGCGTGAAGGCCAGGGCGCTAATGCCAGCGGACAATTTAACCCGGGTCAGTCGCAGATTATCTGGTGGATCACAGACGTGAATCTGAATACGTCAACACCGATCACATATGTGAACATTTCAACAACACCATGCCTGACACAAACCAGACCAGGTGTTGAGGTTAACAATAATCCGAAGCTCCAGCAACCGTTGTTAAACATGGAGATCAGCGCTTATCCGAATCCATCGCAGAATTACTTCAACGTGAAGGTCAACAGTCCGGTGAAGGAAACTGTCGAGATCAGGATGTATGATAACCTGGGTAAAATGGTTGAAATAAGACGCGGAGCCCCTGACCAGGTTTACAGGTTTGGTGAAGGTGTCGCTGCCGGATTGTATATCATCGAAGCAAGACAAAACGGAATGAAGGATAAAGCAACAATAAGAGTCGTTAAAGCAAATTGATTGTTCCTAAAACCAAAACTTAGGCCATTCGCGAAAGCGAGTGGCCTTTTCTTTGGGTTTCCTGTGAAGGGTGCTGCGTAGGTGTGAATGTGCAGTGCTCAATTTTCAACGTACAATAAAAAATGACACGGCGCCATTCACCTAACAGGGTAAGGTTCTGAAGTACCTGCTATGGCCTAAGTCGTCCTGAAGTTTTATTTGAAAAAGATTAAGGCATAAAAGAAACATAGGAGGAGTAGAATGTCTATGTTCCTATGAAATTCTATATTACCACTGTTGTTCAGCTACGCAACAAGTCATAAAGTTATTTCAAAATAATGTTGGTTCATGAATGCAGCGTATGAACACCTAAACATTCTGTGAGCAAACTTCGCACCTACTCCGTTCAATTACATACAGCCATTCTACTTGAACATTGATCACTGAACATTGACACATTGAGCATTTCCCCCTACGCAATAGCTATAAGTGCATCACATTAATAAGTCCGTCTTTCCATTTCAGAAAATACAGTTTCTTATTTTCAAAATAATCCAGCGACATATTTGATCTGTTCAACACCGGTTGGATATCGTATTCTGTAAAAAGATTTTCGTCCTTGCTGCTCAAATTTGATTCGAGTTCATCACCGTGTTTGAGCAACAGTTTGACAAATTTCCAGGTGGCGGCATAACCACGGAAAACCATATCACTTGGCCTGGCATACATCGTGGTGTTGAAGTATTCAGTAATGCCCTGGCTGACTTTATCATTTCCAGAGTTGTGAAACGGTGTACTGTAAATGATTTCCGGCCCCTTGTATTCAGGTCTTGAAAATTCACGAATGCCGTCCCATGTGGGCATACCCATAATTACAATCGGATATGTTTTGGAAATAGAAGCAAGTTGCAATGCAAGATTTTTTCCAAAATTCATATCAAGACTGCCGGCAATGCAGACAGTAGTCTTTGTAGAGTCTAGATATTGTTTTAAATGCGCCGCGGTGAATGTTGACGGCAGATCAACATATTTCAACTTCAAAGGCACAGAACGCGTCTGCTTTGCGTATTCATCAAACTGAGATTTTATGGCGTCATCGGCAGTTCCCTTGCGACGGAACACAACCAGTGACTCGAGCGGGTAATATTTTTGAATAAAACGATAGATGCCTTCACATTGTGTACGAAGGGTAGGATTGAGTAAAACGAAATAAGGATTGCCCGTTGTACCCACATCGTTCGGAACGGTCGCATTGATCACCGGGATCTTTTTTTTCAATGCAAAATCTGATAATGCGCGCACTTCATTGTAACTGCAATGAGCAATGACCAGCGATACATTATCCAGTTCCGGTTTGGCCAGTTGTTGCTGCAGTGATTCCGATGCCGAACGGGTGTCATAGATATATACATCCACTTCGGCGCCTTCAAGACTTAATGAATCCAGCGCGAGCTGAGCTCCTTCGTAAAACTCAAGACCGGAGTTGAAGAATTTGGGAAAATTATTTTTCGCATAGCGATATTCATTATTTGCATCAAACGCTGAATCAAGATATAGCGGCGCAAAAATGGCTACGCGGGGTTTTGTAACAGGATTGTCCTGAATAACCGTACTGTCCTGGGCCTGCAGGAATGAAACAGCAAACAATAGCAGACCAAAAAAAATATGTTTCTTCTTCATAAGAAAGGGTTGAACCGGATCACCAGTTTTTCTATTCCCATTCAATGGTTGCCGGGGGCTTACTGCTGATATCATATACCACCCGGTTGATACCTTTGACATTATTGATGATCTCATTCGAAATATTTGCCAGGAATTCATAGGGCAGATGCGACCAGTCAGCCGTCATACCATCCACACTACTCACTGCCCTTAAGGCCAGGGTGAATTCATAAGTGCGTTCATCACCCATGACACCCACACTTTTAACCGGTAACAAGATAGCACCGGCCTGCCAAACGGTTGCATACAACTGGTGTTCTTTCAGGCCTTTAACATATATATCATCCGCTTCCTGCAGTAATTTTACTTTTTCCTCTGTTACTTCTCCGAGGATCCGGATCGCAAGGCCGGGACCCGGAAAAGGATGACGGTCAATCATATCAGCCGGTATCCCCAATTCACGGCCAACTTTTCTTACTTCATCTTTAAACAACGAGCGTAATGGTTCAATCAGCTCAAGATGCAAATGCTCCGGCAAGCCACCCACATTATGATGCGACTTGATGGTTACCGAAGGACCATGTACAGATACACTTTCGATTACATCAGGATATATTGTACCCTGGCCCAACATATCAATGCCTTTAATCTTCCCGGCTTCTTCCTGGAAGATATCGATGAATAAACTTCCAATTACCTTACGTTTGGCCTCAGGGTCTGATTTCCCTTTCAAGCCATCATAAAATCGTTGTTTCGCATCAATGCCCTTTACATTTAATCCCAGGTTGGCATAGGTTTTTAAAACGGTTTCAAACTCATTTTTCCGCAATACACCATTGTCCACGAAGATCCCGTATAAACGGTCTCCTATGGCTTTATGGATTAATGTGGCCGCAACAGTAGAATCTACACCACCGCTTAACGCCATTACAACTTTGCGGTCACCGATTTGACGACGCAATGATTCCACGGTGTCAGTGATAAAATGAGCCGGCGTCCAGTCCTGGCTGCAACCACAAACATTGACCAGGAAGTTGAACAGCAATTTTTTTCCTTCGATCGTATGATAAACCTCGGGGTGAAACTGTACACCATAAAGCGCAAATGATCCTGTTCCATCCTGCACCCTTCGAAAAGCCGCAACGGGTATGCTTACGGTGTCAGCCAGTAATTCGAACCCTTTAGGCAATTCTGCAATGGTATCACTGTGACTCATCCAAGCCTGGCTCTGCGACTCCACATTATTCAGCAATACGTCTTCACGGGTGATCCTGAGCTGGGCACGACCGTATTCCCGCTTATCACTTTTTTCTACCCGGCCGCCAAAACGCTTGGCTGTCAGCTGGGCACCATAGCAAATGCCGAGGACCGGAACCTTACTTACGATCTGTTGCACATCCACATCCGGGGCATCAGTTTCATTAACCGAGCAGGGCGAACCGGAAAGAATGACTCCCTTCAGGTGCGGTTCAAATGCTATGGGTTTATTGAAAGGGACGATTTCACAGTATACATTGGCTTCTCTAACAGCGCGGGCGATCAACTGGGTATATTGGGAGCCGAAATCGAGGATCAGTATCTTTTCCGTCATGGCCGCGAAGGTAAAAAAAGGTTTTGGCTTAATACGAATGTGTTTGTTCACCAGCATATCTGGACAATCATTGCCATATTTTTAAACGAAAGGCTGTATTTTCCATCTTTTATTACAGTTTATATGAGAAAAATTCTAACTGGCTGCTTCTCTTTATTGTTTTTCACATTCAGCCTCACCACCAAAGCCCAGGACCTGTCGTATTTTTTGCCTGACAGCGTCAAATATGATCCAAAAATTCCCAGGCCTGCCGACATTATTCACCATGAAGTAGGCGAATACCATGTTACACATGACCGCCTGGTTAATTACATGCGTGCAATTGCTGCCGCAGCACCCGGACGGGTGAAACTGGAGACCATGGGTTTTACGTATGAAAAAAGGCCACAGGTTCTTTTAATTATCACATCACCCCGGAACCATCAACGTCTTGAAGAGATCAGGCAACAGCANGTTCAACTCACTGACCCCTCTGCATCCGGNGGATTGAATATCGANAATATGCCNATCGTTGTCTGGGTTGGACATTCCATTCATGGTAATGAACAAAGCGGCAGCAATGCATCACTGCTTAGTGCCTATTACCTGGCAGCAGCACAGGGGCCGCAGATAGATGATCTTTTGGAAAATACTGTTATCCTGTTCGACCCGTCTTTCAATCCCGATGGCATGCAACGCTTTTCAACCTGGGTCAACCAACATCGCAGCAAAAATCTGGTCAGCGATCCCAATGACCGTGAATACAACGAAGTATGGCCGGGTGGCCGTTACAACCATTACTGGTTTGACCTCAATCGTGACTGGCTGCCTGCGGTACATGTGGAAAGTCAAAACAGGCTTGAATGGTTCCATCGCTGGAAACCGAATATCCTCACCGATCACCATGAGCAGGGTAGTAATGCCACTTTCTTTTTCCAGCCAGGCGTGCCTTCCCGCGTAAATCCATTGACACCCGCACGCAACCAGGAATTGACTGCCAGCCTGGGTAAATTCCATGCCCAATACCTGGATCGCATCGGATCATTGTATTTTACCCGCGAAAATTATGATGATTTTTATTACGGTAAAGGGTCAACATACCCCGATATCAACGGCTCCATCGGCATTTTATTTGAACAGGCTTCATCACGCGGGCATTTACAGGAAACAGCTAACGGACTCCTGAGTTTTCCTTTTACCATCCGGAATCAATTTGTAACAACACTGTCAACACTGGAAGGTGCGCGTGTTTTACGGAAAGAATTTCTGCAATGGCAACGCGATTTTTATAAAACGGCCATGTCCGAATCTGCAAGTGCGCCTGTAAAAGCTTATGTATTCGGTGATGAAAATGATCGCGCAAGAACTGCTTCTTTCGTTGAAATGTTATTACGCCATCAAATTGAGATATATGCGCCAAAGTCTGATATTGAAGCAGGTGGTATCCGCTTTCAGCCGGGAAGCTCATTTGTTGTACCGGCTAATCAACCTCAATTCAGACTGATCCGTGCCATTTTTGAAAAAACATTTGAATATCGTGACAGCCTGTTCTATGATATCACCACCTGGACCATGCCCCTGGCGTTTGGATTGCCGTCAGCTGAATTGAATGCTTCGCAATTCAGGCCTGCAAGCCTGGGAGAACGAGTCACAAAGACACCGGAGATAAAAAGCGAAATCATTGGTAGTGAAACGGGCAAAGCGTATGCTTATCTGTTTGAATGGGATGAGTTCTTTGCACCGCGTGCTTTGTATGAGTTGCAAAAAGCAGGTGTACTGGTAAAAGTAGCCACCAATCGTTTCCAGGCAACAGTCAATGGATCGCCACGCCAGTTTGATTACGGTACGATCATGATACCTGTACAGCTGCAAACTATTCCTGCAGACAGGCTTTCCACTTTGTTGAACGATGTGGTAAAAAGAAATTATCTGCGCGCTTATGCTGTCCAGGGTGGAAGTGTTCAATCGGGTAGTGATCTTGGAAGCAGCCGGTTCAATGTAGTGGCTCAACCAAAAATTGCGATGATCACCGGTTCAGGGGTGAGTGCGCTTGACGCGGGAGAAGTATGGCATCTCCTCGATCAACGCATGAACATTCCTGCCACACATCTTGAACCAGGAACCTTTAACAGCGTCAGCCTCGATCGATATAATACCCTGATCATGGTTGGTGGAAACTATAACGAGCTCAACAAAGATAAATTGAGAGCCTGGGTTCAACAGGGTGGTACTTTGATTTTGACAGAAGAAGCTGTAAGCTGGGCTGCACAAAATGGTATTTCAACGGTAAGCATTAAAAGAGCAAGACCGGGTTCAGACAGTACGCGCAGCCTGACCTATGTTGACCGGGAACAGGTAGATGGCGCTCAAAGAATGAGTGGTGCCATTTTCAACGCGGAGATAGATCTGTCACATCCGCTTGCTTATGGATACAATCAAAAAACGATCAGCCTGTTCAAAGCCAACAGGGTTTTTATGGAGAAAAGCAAGAATCCATATGCTTCACCTTTTGTGTATGGAGGTAAACCTTTGCAAAGTGGCTGGGTGAGCAAAGAAAATGCGGATGCAGTTAAAAACACTGCCGCGGTGATTGTAAATACAGTTGGAAGCGGACGCGTGATCAATATCGCTGATAATCCCAATTTCCGCGCCTTCTGGCAGGGAGGGATGAAGTTATTTATGAACGCGATCTTTTTCGGAAGAAATATCGATGCAGCCAGCGGCAGGGCAGAAGAATAACCTTAACAAAAGTTTTCCAATCCGCCATCGGAAAAAAAGCGGAACAAACCGGTGAATTTCCCATGGAAGGGCTCAAACCGGGGGCGAAATTGCGGCTATAACGGTAACGAAGCGGCGGTTAAGCAAAAGTTATTCACTTAGCTGGCGAAGTTATCCATCCCGCCCCTGGTTATGCGCCCAGGCGAAGGAATAATGCTAACTTGCCGCTTTATTTACGTCATTTTTAAATTTGAGCACTATGATGAAGTTACAGGTGATCGGCCGACTCGGCAAAGACTGTGTAGTAAACACTGTTAATGGGAAGAACGTGATCAATTTCACCGTTGCCCATTCTGAAAAATATCGTGACAGCCAGGGAAACAACCAGGAAAGAACTACCTGGGTGGATTGTGCGTACTGGACTGATCGCACTGCGATTTCGCCTTACCTTACAAAGGGAACACAGGTTTTTGTGGAAGGTACTCCTGAGGTGAGAACTTTTACACGCCAGGACGGAACCAGTGGAGCATCACTTTCACTCCGTGTTCGCGAGGTGCAATTATTGGGCAGCAGGGGCGATTCAGGTGGCAGTGCCCCGTCATCTTATGGTGGTCAAACTTCTGGTTCACAACCTGTGCCTTCGGCCAACGAAATTACCGAGCCGATTGACGATCTGCCATTCTAAATGGATTGACAGTTTTTGATCCCTCTCTTTTGCTCAAGCAGAAGAGGGGGATTTGTTTTATATGAATTGTCGTTTCTTTGCCGCATGCCCGAACAGATTTTTTCCTACCAGCATTTATTTGAATTTACCACACAAGTATTTAAGAAAATTGGATGTAGTGATGAGCATGCGGATACGGCTTCAAAAGCCCTGCTCTCAGCAGATCTGCGTGGTGTGGATTCTCATGGTGTGGCACGCCTTAGCGGTTATGTGCGCCTGTGGGAAGCAAAGCGGGTCAATGCAAAACCTGAAATTCGGGTCATTCATGAAACACCATCAACTGCGGTGGTTGACGGTGACAGTGGTCTTGGATTGGTGGTGGCGCCCTATGCCATGAAAATTGCCATTGATAAAGCGGGAAAGGCTGGCACCGGGTGGGTAAGTGTACAAAACAGCAATCATTTCGGTATTGCCGGTTATCATGCCATGCAGGCATTGCAACATGATATGATCGGCTTGGCTATGACGAATGCCAGTCCGTTGGTGGCACCTACATTCTCCATTGACCGGATGCTTGGCACCAATCCAATTTGTGTGGCAGCGCCCGCAGGTGAGGAACCACCCTTTGTTGCTGATTTGGCTACTACCACTGCTGCTAATGGCAAACTTGAAATCTTACAAAGAAAAAATGCAGAGACGCCGGGCGGATGGGTGCAGGATAAAGATGGTAATCCAAGTCATGATCCCCATATTTTGAAAAAAGGCGGTTCATTGCTCCCCCTCGGCGGTGATCGGGATCATGGTAGTCATAAAGGATACGCTTTGGGTGCAATCGTAGATATTTTCTCTGCACTACTCAGCGGTGCCAACTATGCACCATGGGTTCCGCCATTCCCGGCTTATGTGCCCATGCCTGAACAACAACCGGGAAAAGGCATCGGACATTTCCTCGGAGCCATGAGGATAGACGCATTCAGACCAGCATCAGAATTCAAACAGGCAATGGACCACTGGATCCGTGGGTTCAGAAATTGTCGCACCATACCGGGTGAAGAAAAAGTGCTGGTGCCCGGTGATCCGGAACGTGAATTTGAAAACGATCGTTCGGTAAATGGAATTCCGCTCCTGGAATCTGTGGTCACAGATCTCAAACAAACGGGAGAAAAATTTGGCATAAAGCTGGGCTGACACTTCGCATCGTGAGGCAGGTAACTTACATGCAATTATCTTTGCAGCCGTTTCACTAAATAGTATCCACATGAAAGTAATGAAGTTTGGCGGGACCAGTGTTGGCAAGCCTGAACGCATGCGCCAGATTGTATCTCTTGTCACCCGTGAATCAGAACCGGTGATTGTTGTGTTATCGGCTTTGTCCGGCACCACCAATGCATTGGTAGAAATCGGAGAACAGATTGCAAAGAGTGATCGCAGCGCTGCGCGTCAGTCCATCGACAAACTCGAAGCACACTATCATGCTTTCGTGGAGGAATTATTACAAAAACCTGAAACCTTAGCTAAAGCTAAAAGTATTCTTGCCGAACATTTCGAATTCCTGAACATCATTCTCAAGATTTCATTTAGTGAAGCATTGAGCAAGGACATTCTTGCACAGGGTGAATTGCTATCTACAAAATTATTCTGTACTTATCTTGAAGAGCAGGGACTCGGCCATGCGCTTTTACCGGCTCTTGAATTCATGACCATCGATTCATATGATGAACCACAAATTGGAAGCATCAAGGTAAGATTGAGCCAGTTGCTTCAACATCATAAGGACAAAAAGCTTTTTGTAACCCAGGGTTATATCTGCCGCAATTCAAGGGGAGAAGTTGATAACCTCAAACGCGGAGGAAGTGATTATTCAGCCTCATTGATTGCAGCAGCAATCGGTGCATCAGTATGTGAAATATGGACAGATATTGATGGCATGCACAACAACGATCCACGCGTCGTGAAGAAAACACTTCCGGTTGAACAATTGAGTTTCGACGAAGCTGCCGAACTTGCCTATTTTGGTGCAAAGATTTTGCATCCTGCCTCAATATGGCCGGCACAGTCCTATAAGATTCCTGTAAAATTGCTCAACACCATGGAGCCTGCTGCCAGGGGAACATTAATCACCCAGGAGGCTGGTAGTGTGGGAGTGAAAGCCGTTGCAGCCAAAGACAATATCATTGCCATTCGCATCAAGAGCAGCCGTATGTTGCTCGCTTATGGTTTTCTCCGGAAGATTTTTGAAGTGTTTGAGAAATACCGCACACCTATTGATATGATCACAACTTCCGAAGTGGCAGTTTCCCTCACCATTGATAATCCGGTTTACCTGAAAGAAATATTAAAGGAACTGGAACCCTTCGGGTCTGTGGAAGTGGATCACAACCAAACCATCATTTCTGTGGTTGGAAACGAGATCTCGCAAACCACGGATATCGTCAAGAAACTCTTTGGTTCAATCATGAATATTCCCGTGCGTATGGTGTCTTATGGAGGAAGCCCGCATAATATTTCCCTGCTGATATCGGCTGAGCATAAATCTAAAATGCTGCAGCAGCTAAATAAGGGGATGTTTGGATTGGATTAGGAAGGGGAGTAGGGAGTGGCTAGTGGCGAGTAGGAAGAAAGCCTCTCAACAGAACAGAGCATTTATGCTAAAAAGGATTAGAACGTCACATAAATCCCTATGTTGGACCTATTGTTTCAATGCTGTTCTCAAAAAAGCAACTGGTTAAAAGGATAGTGCCGTTCTAATTGACATTTTAGCTACTCAACTTGATAATCGATCGTTGATCGTTGAGTATTGAGCATTGAATTACGCAACGGAACTATAGTTCACCATCATCATCCTCTTCTTCATCCCCATCCAACGTATAGATAGCAATAGCTCCTCCTGATCCACCCCAGTTTCGAATAAACGGGCCCTTGATTACTTTGATCATCGCGATATCAGATACAGGCAGCATATTGAGGTAATCGAAACTTACAGGTATTTCATCCACATACACTGTGGCAAGCTGATTGCGGATGTATGGAATGGAGACATTCGCCCTTGTCTGGTAAACCTGCAAGCCCGCCACTCTTCCCTTAAGCCATTCCAAAACATTCGTATAAGCATTAGCTGATATTGCAGCGGGGTCATACTGCATATCGAAGTATTCTCCATGTGCGGAAGCAAACATGGGGCTGCAATATTTTTCATTTAAAATTTCTGCTTTTGAAGGCGGTTGCGGCAGTCGTTGTTGCCCTGCAAGCGATAATGCAGGTAATATGAATAGTATTAAGATAAGGTTCTTCATAAATCCATCCTCCTCTTACAATTTACTACATAATTGTGTTAGAGGATGGTTAAGGTTACTCGCCGGGCCGCTGATATACCCTCACATAATCCACCAGCATCTGTTGTGGCCAGATTGTGGTGTCAACGCCTTTCTGTCCGCCCCAGTTTCCGCCGACAGCAATATTCAGGAGAAGATGCATTTTGTTGTCGAATGGCCAGGCTTCATAGCCCGTTCCGTCATTTCCAAATCGGAAATAATATTCGCCATCCATGCCCACACGCACAGAGTCCTTATCCCATTCCACACTATATATATGAAAATTCTCTGAGCAATCATTTACGAAAATGGTATCCGTTTTTTGCGTGCCAATAACGTGGTTAAATTTCTTTGTATGAACAGATGCATGAATAAATCCCTGGTTAAAACCAACATGCTCCATGATGTCTATTTCTCCATCATCAGGCCAGTTTAACGGGGTGGTTGAGCCCAGCATCCAGATGGCCGGCCAGGTTCCCAGACCTTTCGGAAGCTTCGCCCTGACATCGATCTTTCCATATTTCCAGTCGCCCTTGTTTTTTGTTACTAGCCGGGCGGATGTATAATCTCTCTCCTCCATTTTCTCCCGTTGTGCTTCGATGGTAAGCATTCCTTTTTCAACGCGGGCATTTTTCGTACGACCAGAAGTGTAATACTGCAGTTCATTATTTCCCCATCCATGACCCCCAACCTCGGCTGTCCATTTTGTTGAATCCGGCAACCCGTTATAATTAAACTCATCACTCCAAACCAGTTCCCAGTCTTGTTTTTCGGAGGCACAACCTGAAATGATCAACAGGGCAATGATGTACAAATACTTCATCGAGTTTTTTTATTTCAGTTAAAGTTAATCAATTGAATGAAGCCTTTACCGGTAGCCTTTATTGTCAGTGGCAAGTCGTCTGTCATGTGGCTGCGTGAATGCAGGACACGGATAGAACAGATGGTTGGATTGACACGGATATAGTCTCCTGTTGGTTTTGTATAATTAAAAAAAGTGCACTAAGTCAGACATTAGTTGCGTAGGAAACCCTCCCACTTGCCACTTGCCACTCGCCATTAGGACAGGGGATGGAAAGGATGATCGGACTGACACGGATAAGACTTCAACTTGTTTTGCGAGCTGAAAATCCAGAGCACATAGTCAGACATTAGTTTCGAAGGAAACTCTCCCACTCGCCGCTCCCATGCTTCAAGTTCGAGTTTTCACGTTTCGGTATAATAGGCGCTTATTTTCAAAGCATTCCACAAGTCTTTTTTGTCTCTTGCAAACAGGGTTATACAGATAATCCATACTCTCATCAAATCACTCATGCTTATGAAACGCGTTTTGTATTCAATCTGCGTAGGCCTGTTTTTGTCTTTAAACAGCCATGCGCAAACACAGGTAAAAGGAACAGTAACTTCAGATGATGGCCGTCCGCTTTATGGCGCAACCGTTACGGTCAAAGGAACCAAAATAGCCACAGTGGCCAACAGTGAAGGTAATTATGTAATAACGGTACCATCTTCAAATAGTATACTGGTAGTGAGCACCGTGGGATTTATAACGGCCGAGCAACAGGTTACCGGTGCCGATATGGACTTTATCCTGCAACGAGACGACCGCCGCCTGTCTGAGGTAGTAGTTGTTGGTTATGGCCAGTCACAAAAAAGAAATGTCAGCGGCTCGATAAGTCGCGTCACTGCCCGCGAAATCGAAAATCAGCCGGTACAAAGTTTTGAATCTGCCTTGCAGGGTAAAGCCCCCGGTGTGGTGATAGAAAACAGTAGTGGTAAAGTAGGTCAGGGCATCAAGATCCGCATTCGTGGTACCTCTTCTCTCTCTGCAAGCAGTCAGCCGTTATATGTTGTGGATGGTGTGCCATTAACCACGGCAAGCCAGTCAGACATCAACAATGAGCCTACCAACCCGCTTATTGATTTAAACCCGAATGATATTGAATCGATCGAAGTATTGAAAGATGCTTCGGCTTCTGCCATCTACGGGGCCCGCGCAACTAATGGTGTTGTGCTGATCACAACAAAAAAGGGAACGCGTAATAATAAAACCGTTGTGGAACTGAATACCAGTTATGGTTTCTCAAATCCAACTAAGAAAAGAGGCTTCCTCAATGCCAGGGAATATGTTGAATTGATCCGCGAAGCGGGGATCAACGACGGCAAAATTGATTTTCGTGACGGCGTTACCGGTTATCCGTCTGAACAGGCTGCTATCGACGATTATGTTTCCTTCTACGAATCATTTATCGACTATTATTCTTTGGGAACTGACTGGCGCAATGCGGAAGTGGATGTTAACTATGAAGACCAGCTCTTCAATAAAAATGCCGGCAACAAACAATTTGATCTGTCGGTAAGGGGTGGTAATGAAAAGACCCGCTTCTTTGCTTCCGGTTTTTACAACGACCAGGAAGCTATCGTAATTGCCAATCGTTTCAGGCGATACGGTGGAAGACTTAACCTCGACCACTCCATAAATGATAAGGTGACTATTGGAATTAACCTGTCTTCCGCAAGGTCACAACTGGATCGTATCACAAATGATAATGCGTTTTCCACACCGGGGCAACTGGTGGCACAAATTCCGGTTTCTCCGTTATATGACCCGGTGACAGGTGACTATAATGAAAATACTTTGTATTCAAATGGTCTGCTCGATGCGAAGTACAACAGCGACAAGCAGGTTACTTACCGGAATATCGGTAATGTTTTCGCTAATATTTCCATACTGCCTTCCTTGTCATTCCGCTCGGAATTTGGCGCGGATATCCTGAATATGACAGAAGAAGCTTTTGCGGATAAACGTACACAGGACGGACAGGGTGTAGGTATCGGACAATACTTCACTTCACAAAATGTGTCATTCAATACGAACAATTATTTTACCTATACACCTAATATCAATGAGAATATAAAGCTCTCCGCCCTTGTTGGGATGAGTTATTTGCAAAACGACTTCAGGCAATCCAACCAGCAGGCGGAAGCTTATCCTTCACCGGCGGTTAAAAACCTGGCAGGCGCTACTGATGTGACATTTGGTAATTCTCTCAATGCACGATATAATTTCCTTTCATATTTCCTAAGATCCAATGTCACCTTCAATGGAAAATACCTGTTTGGCGGAAGTGTGCGGATTGATGGATCATCAAGATTTGGTCCGGATAACCGGTATGGTACATTCCCTGCATTGTCCGCAGGATGGATATTGTCTGAAGAAAATTTCCTGAAAGAAGTGGATTTTCTTAATTACCTGAAACTTCGCGGCAGTTGGGGCATTACCGGCAACGCGGAGATTGGTGAAAGCCAGTTTTATGATCTCTTTGCCATTTCAAACTATCCCGGTCTGCCCGGCTTTATACCGGTACAATTGGGTGATCCAAAACTAAAGTGGGAGAGAACCAACCAGGTGGATATAGGCCTTGAATTTGGATTATTCGGTAACAGGCTTACCGGTGAACTTGACTGGTATAATAAACAGACCAATGATCTGTTGCTTGCCGTAAACGTGCCGGCAACAAATGGTTATTTCGATAATATCAATTTCCTCAATACCATTTTTCAAAACCTTGGTAGTTTGGAGAACAAGGGATTTGAAATCCTTTTGAACAGCCGGAATATCGAAACAAAGGATTTCAAATGGACGACTTCATTCAATATTGCTTTCAACAAAAACAAAGTAAAAAATATCCAGGGCCAGGTGATCGAGGGCAGCAGCTTCCAGCGTGCGGTGGAAGGTGAACCCATCGGTGTATTTTTTATGCCGAAATATCTTGGTGTGGATCCCGCCACGGGAGATGCATTATACCAGGGACAGGATGATAAGCCTACAACTAATTATAATGCAGCGAAGCGCATGGTTGTGGGTGATCCCAATCCTGATTTTACAGGCGGCTTCAGCAACACTTTTTCGTATAAAGGAATTGACCTGAACGTGTTTTTTACGTTTGTACAGGGAAATGAGATTTATAATAATGCCGGCCGATTTATGAGTTCAGGATTTGGAGGCGGACTCGATAATCAGACAAAGGAAATACTCAGACGTTGGAAAAACCCGGGCGATATAACAGATATTCCCCGTGTCAGTCTTTCTTTTCCCACCGGGCATCGTACTTCCTCACGCTGGATCTATGATGGTTCTTATATCCGCCTGCGCCAATTAAGTATTGGATATAATTTACCGGAATCCGTTGTGCAAAGCCTGAAGATCTCTGCAGCGCGTTTATATGTTTCCGGAACCAATCTTTGGACAAAAACGGATTATATCAGTGATCCTGAAGTGAACACTCTGGGTACGGGTGTGACAGGAGTAAGAAATATTTCTACGGGTGTAGATTTTTACACTATACCTCAACCACGCACCATCACTGTCGGACTCAATGTAAAATTCTAGACCATCAATCTGTTTCCTTAAAAATGCAAGCAATGAAAAATAATATAAAGATCCTCCTGCTACTGATCATGACCGGGATCATGGCATGTAATAAAAAACTGGATGTGGCTCCGCAGAACACGCTCACTCCAGATCAGATCAAGTCTGCCGATGACATCCGGGCGGTATTGTTTGGAGCATATGCCACACTTCAAAATGCAAACAGCCTGGGTGAGAAATACAACACCTTCGGAGAACTGTTGGTGCACAATGGCGATATCGACTGGGCGGGTACTTTTGAAACCTATACTGATCTTTCACAGAATACGCAAGTGAACACTTCCCCGGAAGTATACCGCGTCTGGGCTAATTCATATCATACCATTAATACGGTAAACATTGTACTAAACAAGCTGGATGTATTATTGGGCGATGAAAGAACAGAAGTGGAAGGCGAAGCTAAATTCATGCGTGCCCTTTCTTATTACTACCTGATTAATTTATTTGCGCTTCCATATTCTGCGGGCAATACATCCGGTAATCCGGGTGTTCCCATTATTTTGGAGCCGGTAACCGGTTATGTACCTGAAAGAGATAAATTACCCAGGGCTAGCGTTGAAGAAGTATACAACCAAATTTTAAGTGACCTGCAGGATGCAGTGGACAAACTGCCTGAGGGAAGTGCTGATGCAAGAGCTGACCGTTATGCAGCACTGGCATTGCTTTCAAGGGTATACCTTTCCCAATTGAAATATACCGAAGCTGCCACTGCAGCTAATGAAGTGATTGAATCAGGTGCTTATTCACTGACAGGAACATTTGCCTCTGCATTCAATAATGTGGCCAATAGTTCCGAAGATATTTTTGCCATACAACAAACCAGCCAGAGCAATTCAGGTACATCCAACTTTGGTATGACCACTTTTTATTCAGGTGATCCAATCGGTCGTGGTGAAATTCAGATCACAAATGCGCACCTTGCAAAGTATGAAGCCAATGATGCCCGCAAAGCATTTTTTTATACCGGCAGCAGTATTTCCGGCTCTGTCGGAAATATGACCGGTAAATGGCGTCAGCTTTATCGTGTGATACCGGTGTTCCGTCTTGCTGAAATGTACCTGACACGTGCAGAAGCCAATTATCGCAAGGGTGGTGCGCCCATTGGTCCAAATACACCATTGGAAGATGTGAATATTGTGCGCAACCGCGCGGGTCTTTCTGATCTTGGATCCATTGCCAGCGCCGATGTGATTGTTAAGGAAAGATATCTTGAACTGGCTTTTGAGGGCGACAGGTTTTTCACCGTGAAAAGATTAAAGCTGACGGTGGGAGGACTTCCTTATGACCATAATAAACTTATCCTTCCCATCCCGCAAAGGGAAATAGATCTCGGTAACGCGCTTCCACAGAATCCGGGTTACTGATTTGGCTTCGGGTCATTGCCGTACTGGTGTATTTTCACACCGGTGCGGCTTTTTTATGTGTCGAAATTATTTTGTTGTGGANGCAAGTGTATGTGATGCAAAAAGATGTCCCGCCATCTTNCNGTCATGACCATATACATCATCACGGAAATTCAATTCTCCCTTGCTGTTTACCCATGCTGTAAAATACCCGATAAACACAGGTATGGTCTTTTCGAGCGTTACATATTTTTCTTTACGGCTGTTCATCGCCTGCGTGATTTTTTCTTCCGTCCAGGTTGTATCGTTTCTTAATAAATAGGTCGCCAGTTTTTTTGCGTCTGAAAGCCGGATACACCCATGACTAAAAGCCCTTTTGCTTTCTTTAAACAGGCTTTTTGCGGGGGTATCGTGCAGGTAAATATTATAACTGTTGGGGAAAAGAAATTTCACCAGGCCCAGCGCATTGTTTGGTCCCGGTTTTTGACGAAAGCCGCCCGCATATTTCTCCATATTATGACTCGCGAGATAATTGGGATTCTTACGCAGTGCCGGTATAATTTCATTTTTAGTGATTCCCGGTGGTACATTCCAGTAAGGGCTGAACACAACATATTTCATATCTCCGTGAAATATGACGGTATGGTGCGCAGTAGAGCCAACTACCACATCCATGCTCCAGGCAAGTTTTCCCGATTCAAAAACATGCAAACGGAATTCGGGAATATTCACCAGCATATAATCCCCGGCCGGCTCGGCCGGTACCCAGCGCATGCGTTCCATATTGATCAGCAATCTGCGGGTAAATTCATTTATGGGCTGGTTGATTTTCGTGAAAAATGCCTTTCCTGCCACACCATCTTCCGTAAGTCCATGACGTCTTTGGAAAATTTTTACAGCATCCTCGGTTTCTTCTGTGAATAGTCCACTGCTGTCATAGTCGGGTAAATCGCCCAATAAATGCAATCTGTATTTAATGGACCGGATGGTTTCTGAAGAGTCTCCCTTACGATAAACTTTTTCACCGGGAACTTTTTCCGCCGGCCATTTCTTTTCGATCTCATAATACTTGAGAAGCTGTTCTTTTAATAAGTTGTAATGCCGGTTTACCGGTTCATAAGCCGTGAGATTTTTTCCTTTGTTGATCAGCATCGAATCCAGGAAGTCAACGGGATTGATTTTTTTACGCGGAATAAACCAGTTCAAATCCTGGACATTAACACCCCGTCCTGCATAAGCCCTGTAAGTATATCGTAAAAACTGGTAGGTAAGTGTGAGCTCGGTATTCAGCACACGTGTATCGGTTGCCTTGATGAGTGAATCGGTTTGTAATGAGTCTACACTTTCCTGCAAACTTGCATTGTATAGAGTGCTGTCGCCACTGTAACTGATATAATTGTTTTGGAGGGCCAAAAAAGTACTGGCATAGTCGGCCATTCCGTCCCTGTAAAACCAGGCAAACTGGTAGTTTCGACTATTGTAAAAACTCCGCAATTTGTTTGACAGCGTGTCGTGCATGGGGTGGGCGGCAATAAAACTTTCCAATGCAAGACTGTCAAAAAATAACTCACTCACCGAGTTCCTGATCGTGATGGTTGTATCACGCTCTGCAACATCGGCTCCGGCTTCGTGCTGGCGGCAAGACTGCAGAAAGCAGGTAATAACAATGATGATGCAGTTAAGGTATGTATAGTAGCGCATGGTCGGTGCAAAAATAGAATCCTGTACCGAACTTTATATGCATTTATTTAAGAAACATCTTGCTAACCAGTTTTCGATCATGGCCATAAATATCACCCCGGAAATGTAACTCACCATCATCTTCCACCCAGGCTGTATAATAGGTGATGATAACGGGTACCGGTTTTTTCAGTTTGACAAATTTCTCTTCACCACTGTTCATCGCCTCTTCTATCTTCTCGTCGGTCCATTCACGTTGATCCTGCAAGAGGTATTTCGCCATCTTTTTGGGTTCTCTTAACCGGATACAACCATGACTGAATGCGCGTTTATCTTTTTTAAATAAACTTTTCGCAGGGGTATCGTGAAAATAAATGTCGAAACTGTTGGGGAATAAAAATTTCACTTTGCCCAGCGCATTTTTTTCGCCAGGCAACTGTCTTATCTCCGGTATGCTGTCCGTTTCCGATTCCTTTACGATTTCCATGTTTTCTTTCTCAAGATAGTCCGGATCTTTTGCCATGGCGGGAAGTATTTCTTTTTCAACAATGCTTTTGGGTACATTCCAGTATGGACTAAATACCACCTGGTTGAGACTTCCTGTAAAAATGCGGGTGTCATGCCCGCCTTTTCCCACCACCACATCCATGTCAAAAACATTTTTCCCGTCTTCTTTCACATGCAGCATAAATGCCGGAATGTTTACCAGGATCAGCCTGCCCTCCGGTTCCACGGGCAGCCAACGCATCCGGTCCATATTGATGAGAATCTGTTTAATCCTTTCTTCAACAGGTATATCCATTTCGGCTATGGTGGATTCACTCACAATGCCATCGGCATCCAGTCCATGACGCCGTTGGAATTTTATTACGGATGAATCCAGCTGATCATTAAATACATCTGAACTGTCATTGGCCGGAAATCCGTCGGTAAATTGCAATCTTTTCTTGATGGCAAATACTACCGGTGATTTGGAACCCTTCTTTAATATTTTTTTCTGTTTTGGAATAAAAGTCCAGCCGCCTTTTTTCGCAATGTCAAGGTATTGGGCAAGTTTTTCTTTAAGTAATCCATAAGATGGATTTACATCTTCATAGTACTTATCGTCTTTGTGTTTTTTATTGAGCAGGGAATCAGCCAGCTTTAACGCATCAAGTTTTACATAGGGTATAAACCGCTCCATCTCTTTCCGCTTCACAAAGTCTTTCTGATACGCCCTGAGCGTATGAATGATGAATTGCTGCGTTAATTCGATTTCCGTATTGATATAATTTTTATTCGACGCCGATGGAGACAAATCCTCTTCAGAGATCAGGCGGTCCATTCTTTTTTGAAGCGATTTGTTCTCAAAGGCTGTATCTCCGGATGTTCGCGCATAATGATTGTGAAGGTTCCAGAAACCACGCGCCTGTTCGGTAAGTCCATCATCCGAAAACCAGGCAAACTGGTAATTGCGTGTATTATAAAAACTTCGTATTCTTCTTGATATGGAATCAGGGATTTTTTTTTCAGCTATAAAACTTTCAACCCTTGAACTGTCAATAAAAAGACTGCTGTAAGAGTTTGCCTTAGTGATGCTGTAGTTTCTCGAAGAAACTTTCTTATTCTTTTTTTCCGAGACTTCACCGGCGTCATTACAGGAGGTACAGATTATCGTAAGAGCAAGTAAGCCAAAAACAATTTTGTTCATACTGGCAATTTTGCAAAGACTATGCCTGCAACAAAAACATGTAATTGTTGATAATTACGGAATGTTTTTCGATAAAAGTGGGTAAAAAAATGCCAGCCTCAGTTTTCGGGGCTGGCATTTAAATGATGAATGCTTGATTAGTCTTTCTTCGGAGCTGCAGGCTCTCCCTTCAGGTGTTTATCGAGGAACTGCAATATTTGTCCGTAACCTTTTATCTCATTTTCTTTTTTCACAAAACCATGTCCTTCGTCGGGGAATACCACATACTCAACCGGCACATCATTTTTCTTAACGGCTTCCACGATCTCATCGCTTTCCACTTTCAATACGCGTGGGTCATTGGCTCCCTGCAATACCATTAATGGTTTGCGGATTTTTGA
>Ga0065721_10005238_pt1 | contig 20269 bp, 16 predicted proteins | sample Mesricmetagenome_FD_59108 | JGI IMG/M metagenome (GOLD analysis project Ga0065721, IMG submission 59108) | Mesophilic microbial community from rice straw/compost enrichment Sample: eDNA_1 v2 (version 2) | ecosystem: Engineered > Solid waste > Grass > Composting > Bioreactor | place: USA: Davis... | reverse complement strand
ATCGCATCCTATGCTGCAAGCACGCTCGGTGAAGTCGTGTCGCAGATACGCAGCGAGAATGGCGACACCGACCCGGTGCTCCTCGTCAATGGCCAGCCCCTTAGCGATCCCGACGACATCGCCGATATCCCCGTCGAAGCCGTCGCCCGGATCGAGACGCTTCCGCGCGGCTCGGCGCAGCGCGTGGGGGGCAATGCGGGGCAGCGCGCCTATAATATCGTCCTGCGCCCTTCGGTTCGCAGCCTTACCCTCACCGCAAGCCGCGAGACCGCGACCGAGGGCGGGTGGGGCAATTCGCGCGGCGAGGCGATCGTCACCTACATAAAGGGTCGTGATCGCATCAACCTGACGCTTCGCGGCGGCCAGTCGGGAACGCTCTATGAATCCGAGCGCGACTTCATTCCGCGATCCCTTGCCATTCCCTATTCGCCGCTCGGCAATCTCCTTCCGGCCTTCGGAACTGAAATCGATCCCGCGCTCTCTGCGCTCGTCGGCGTTCCGGTGGGCAGCGTTGCCTTGCCCGAGGGAATCGATAATCCCTCGCTCGCCGATCTTGCCTCGGGCGCCAATCGCCTCAATCCCGTCGGTGACGGGGCCTATCGCAGTTTGCGGGGCTCCTACCGTCCCATCGAACTTTCGCTTTCGGGGAATAAGGAGCTGGCCTCCTGGCTTGCGCTCTCCTTCAACGGCAGGCTCAGCTGGAACGTCAACCGAAGCGCGAGCGGGCTTCCGACCGGACGCTTCCTCATCCCGGCCTTTCACCCGCTCACGCCGTTTGACAGCGGCGCAAGCCTGCTCCTCAGCGATGCGGCGCGTCCCTTACGAAGCGAAAACAGGTCGAACTTTCGCTCGCTCTCTGCAACGCTCAACGCCAACAAGGGGAGCTGGCGCGCGACGCTGTCGGGCCGGTGGGATGAGCGGCGTTCCGCCTATATTTCCCGCTTCAGCGGACCGCTTACCGGCGGGGCAAATCTTGTGCCTGCCGATGTCAATCCGTTCGACGGCTCGCTCGCCGCGCTCATTCCGATCAGCGAGCGGCAAAGCAACAGCCGGGGACGAAATGGCGCCTTGCTCATCGATGCCGAGGGGCCGGTGGCAGAGCTTTGGGCCGGTCCGCTTCGCTTTCGCGCCGCAACGGGCGCTCTCTGGACACGCTATCGCGCCGAGGACACGTCGGGGCTAAGGTCGCTCGATCGCCACGAATATAGCGGCCGGCTCGGCGTCACCATTCCCTTGACGAGCCGCGCAACGCCCTTCCTGCCCGACCTTGGCGACAGCGAGCTTGCTCTCGACATCGGGCGGACCGACCTCGGCCGCTTCGGGTCGCTCAGGCGCCACTCTTTCGCATTCAACTGGCAGCCCGCCGATTGGCTCCGCGTCGTGGCTCTCGATAGCCGCGAGGACCGGGCGATTGTGCCCGAGCTTCTCTCGGCGCCGGTGGTGATCACCCCCAATCTTGCCTATTTCGATCCGCTCACGGGGGATACGGTCGATGTGACCGCGATCTACGGTGGCGGCGGTGATCTGCAAAACGAAGAACAGCGAACCCGCAGCATCGCGCTGACGCTCACGCCTTATCGCAAATATGGCCTCCAGTTCGATACCGAGTACAGCCAAAACGATCTGCGCAACCAGATCGGCGCGCTCCCCCCGCCAAGCGCCGCTATTGTTGCAGCCTTTCCCGATCGCTTCCAGCGCGACGCAAATGGCACGCTTACCCTCGTCGACAATCGCTCGGTGAACTTTGCGCGGCAGCGCGGCGAGCAACTGCGCTTCGGGCTCCGGCTTGCCTTCCCCCTGTGGGGCGCCGTGCCCGGGGCAGCTGGAAGCACGCCGCCGCGATCGTCATCCGCGCCCCGGCCGATTCCGCTGCGCTTGCAAGTCAACGTGTCGCACACCTGGCTCCTCAGCAACCGCACCGTCATTCGCGAGGGATTGCCCGAGATTGACCTTCTGAACGGCGGCGTGGTCGGGCTGTCGGGCGGTCAACAGCGCCATTACACCACGGGCAGCATTGCTCTCACCCAGGGCGGGAGCGGGGTCCGGATCGAAGCGCAGCGGCGCGGTGCGAGCAATATCGTCATCGGATCGTTCGCCGATCCCGATCTCCTCGCATTCGGGGCGCTCACCACCATCGACCTGAAAGCGTTCGCCGATGTCGGCCGGGCCTTCCCCCGGAGCAAGGCGCTCAAGAATGTGCGCTTGACCGCCTCGTTCGACAATCTCCTGAACAATCGCCAGCGAGTGACCAACCTCGCGGGCGAAACCCCGCAGGCCTACCAGCCCATACGCCGCGATCCGATTGGTCGGACCTTCCTCGTTGAATTGCGCAAGGTGTTCTGATGTGAGGGTGCAGGGCGCGCGCCTGCGTGTCGCGAAGGCTTCGAACAGCTGCTCGATCGTCGGCGCCCAACGGATACGGGCAACCCCTTTGTCCCGAAGGGGCGATGGTGTTTGTTTGTCCACGGCAGGGACATGCCGAGGCTATAGGATCTAGCCGAGGATGGCTTTCGCAGAAGGCCGGCGTTTCGGATCGATCATACGTTACATTAGTGTCGAATGTGCTTGAGTCCGACTTTTCGGAAACTTGGAAGCTCAACCTAGAGAAATTCGGAAAATCTCCGTTTCTCGGATAGCTTACCCGTGAATGGAATGCAGCGGTGCGCGACAACTCCTGATGGAAAATCCACAAATCTCTCAGCATAGAAGCTGCACAGGCCAAGAATCGTCGACTTTTACTATTATTTTTTAGTGGTTTATTTGAATCTGGATTTGGAGCGGGTGAAGGGAATCTCGAAATTAGGATAAGCTCAGGCGCATTGGCTAACAGATCTCGGCCAATCATCTCGCCACCGTCCAGGAGCCCCAAGGTTCCCCAGTCTGAATCGAGTGAATGGCCCCTGACATTAAACTCGGACCTACACACCGCACGCGACAAATCGTAGACAAAAATCCCGCAAAACCGCGTCGTTCGGACCGTAGCGGCTTCTCCTTTAACTCTGAATTGCTGGCATTCGCGCCAGTCAGATTCAATAAAGTGGCCGCAAAAGGCCTTGATCGCCGACGTTCTATGGCGCCAGGTTATACCCCCCTACTGCGGAAGTTTTGACGTGAGGCGCAAGCATGACGACCCTGTTCAAAGTCCAAAATGGCCAACTGATCCGAGCCGAGCGCCGCGCGCTGTCGCAAGAGCGGATGATTGAAGATTGGGTGGCGGCCGATCCCTCGTTGCTGGGTCTGGACGCGCTCATCGTCGGTCGACAGGTCGCCACTGACCATGGCAAGTTCATCGATCTGCTCGCGATCGACCGTTCCGGTGGACTGGTCATTATCGAACTCAAGAAGGATCGCACCCCGCGCGACATCGTAGCGCAGATACTCGATTATGCCACATGGGTCCGAGGCCTGACCACGCCAGCAGTCTATGAACTGGCCGAACGCCACCTTGGCACTCGGCTGGCCGCCACGTTTCAGGAGCGTTTCGGCGAGCGTATCCCCGAACAACTCAACGGCTCCCATTCCATGCTCATCGTAGCCAGCGAGCTTGACCCGGCATCGCGGCGGATCGTGGAGTATCTGTCGGAAGAGCATGGCGTCGCCATCAATACCGCCTTCTTCAACGTGTTCGGGGCCGATGGCTCCGAATGGGTGACCACCGACTTCCTACTTGATCAAGCCGCGGTTGAGGAACGGTCCGAGCGGAAAGTGCGCGCACCGTGGTCTGGCTTCTATTTCGTCAACGCCGGGCTGCGCGATCACCGCTCATGGAAGGACATGCGACGCTATGGCTATGTGCAGGCCGGTGGCGGCACCTTCTATTCCGGGCGGCTGGATCAATTGAGCGTCGGCGATAAGATTTTCGTCTATCACAAGGGCGCGGGCTATATCGGCTATGGCATTGTGACCTCCCCCAAGGTGCTGGCCAGCCAATTCGAGACGGCGAACGGACCCTTGTTCGATCAGCCCTTGGACGGCCCAGCGATTAAATCCCGCTCCAGCGACCCGGACCTCGCAGAGTATGTCGTGGGAGTCGAATGGAAGCGGACTTTCGATGCTGACGATCCGCGAACTTTCCGGGGCATCTTTGCCAACCAGAATGTCGTTTGCCGCCTTCGCGATCCGGCGACGGTAGACTTCCTTGTCCAAGAATTCGGCGTCGAAGTTGATTAACTTTCCTATGAGCGAACGCTTGCGGCCTGATTACTGCTAATTACAGTGGATTTTCCGGGTTTGCCTGGACGACTGCGTACATCGGGGGCAGGAAATTGGAGCGGGTGAAGGGAATCGAACCCTCGTCGTAAGCTTGGGAAGCTTCTGCTCTACCATTGAGCTACACCCGCATTTCAATCACTTAGCTGCAGTCTGGCCTGAAAGTTTACAGGGCGGTTTACAGCTTCGACCTCAAAGCGCGCTCGGCGAGTGCCACGTCGATGATGCTTGCGTCAATATCCCAATTGCAGTTTGGCGTTTCCGGGGGTGAAATGGATCACAACGTTCCACTGATCCGCTCCCCGATCGCGCGCACAATCGCGCTCTGGTCTACGTAGCTCCGCCTAATGCCAGCCACCTGGTCGGGCGCCCAGCCCATGATCTCGGCGACCTCTTCATTGGACAATCCCGCGCGCAGTAGCTTGGTGCAGAAGGTGCCACGCAAGTCGTGGATATGCTTAGCTGTCGTTCTGCCCGTCTCGTCGTCGACGTGAACAATGCGCGCGTAGTCACGCACGCGATTGAAACTTGTTCCGAAGCCATCGCCGCTCCATGCCACGCCACGGCTATTCACGAGCACGTTGTTGACGCCCGACTTTCTCATCCTGCCGCGGAGCAGCTCAAGGTGGGCGTCCAGCTCGGGAATGCGGGGGATTACCGCGAAGCGACGCTTGCCCTTGCTGATTTTTGCGGCCTTCTTCTGGATGGCATGGGGAAGAATTTCATCCCAGGTCAGCGAGACGAGGTCAGCGCGCCGCAGGCCCGTCAATGCGGCCAGCTTAACACCATCGGCGATGTGCGGCACACCTAGCTCGGCTGCAGCACTGGCGAACCTTTCGATTTCGTCGTATGACCAGATGATGCTGGCTCTGGCGCCGCCCTTGTAGAGCTTGGGGATCCGGCTCGCGACATTTATCGGGACCTGTCCACGCAGCCTTCCGAATTCCAAGAGGGCTCGTAGAACGACGACCCCGATGTCAGCACCGCGCGGCGTATCTGCACGAGAGTCGCGCCATGCAACCACCTTGGCCGTCATTCTTGGGTCCGCCCAGACGGTAAGTGGCGTATCGCCCCACTTCTCCTCGATGCGATCCAGCGCCGACCCCCATGTCTTTTGAGTTGTGGCAGCTAGCGAGGTCCAGTCGGGGCTCGCGGGTCTCCATGCCCGAATGAGCGATCTAAGCGTGGGCTGGGGTTCGATGACAACTGGCTTTGCCGCTTCAATCAAGCGGCGAAGCTCGGAGGTTGATAGTTTCGGACGCTGCCACCCAATATGACGCGCGATCTGTGGCCCACCGCGGTATGCATAGACATACCAGCAAGGAGGTCCGTTCTTTCGCGGCTTCTTTACGTAGTGAACGCCTGCAATCACAGCTGGCCTGCGGCGTCCCACTTGTCGAAGTCATTTGCGGGCTCGTTGCGAGCTAGCTCAGCAGGCACAACACGTATCGTTCCATCGGGAAGAAGCTCGACACTTCCGATCGCCATGCCGGCCGACTTGATGGCGGAAATCGCTCGACGCACGGCAGCACTCGTGGCATACGTATTTTTATAAACACTCATGTGTGTCTAATAACACGCATTTATCGACGTTGCAAGAGGGCGAGATGCGCGAGCGAACTGTGCCAGAGAATCCTTACCCATACGCGGACACCATCGCGTCTGGCATGCTGCGGACGGCGGTGGAGCGGGCCGGACAGAGGCGTGGCCTGTCGCTCCGCGGCCTGGCCAAGCAACTGGGCTACAAGCAAGCCACGGTGTTGAGTCATATGGCAAACGGAAGAATTCCGGTGCCCCTGGAGCGCGCAACCGATATTGCAGAAGCCTTGGAAATACCTGCCGCGGACTTCTTTCGCGCCGCGGTCGCACAGCGAAACCCTGCAGCAATGCACCTGTTGGAGCCGCATGGCGCGGCCGCGGAAGAGGGCGCGCGCATGAACATGGTGACCCAGCTGGTTGAACTTTCTGGTGGCGCGCTTGATGATCTGACCGAAGGCCAGAAGGAGGTTCTCAGGGAGGTTGTCCTAGACAGAAATGCCGCGCGAAGGTGGCTATCGCCCGCGGAGATCCCTCTAATCCTACTCTTGCGACGATTGCGGCCGGAGCTCAGCCGCGAAGGCTTGAAGAGTCACGATCTGTCGGCGATCGAGCGAGCATTATCCTGAGGCTCTTGCATGTGTGCTCGTAAACACGTATCATGTGTGAACTATGATACACGCCAGCACACATTCATCATCACTACGACGCGCCTACATCGACATGCTTTCAAGCAATCGGTTTCCTCACGCGCTCACACTGAACACAGATCGGGAGCTTTCCCCCAATAGGCTGCGCTCCATCTTTGGAAACTTCTGCATGAACGTCGACCGCGTGATTCATGCAAAGCAGCACGTTAGCAAATTACCCAGCTCCGACCGGTTCCTCGCAATCGCTTGGCCTGAGAACCTGGATACCAATGCTCATCTGCATGTGGCGGCTGACCTGAGGGGCTTTGCCGCGCGCGTAGGGGGCATCGACCCAACGGCGCTCGGGAAGATCTGGCACCGGGCGAGCCGAGGGGCGGGAAGTGTGCATGTCCAGGATATGACGTCCCGAGGTTGGGCCTCGTATATCACGAAGAAGGCGAGCGGGGCGGATCCCCTCTACTTCATCTCGACGGATTTCCATCCGAACTAAGCCTTCTTCACATAACCGCGCCGCCTGTCGGCGCGGACCAAGGACGCGACCGCCGGTCGTCCCTCCTTACGCAGTCCAAGGCTCCTGACTGCTTAACCCGCCTCATAGATCAGGGCGGGCATTAGAATAAGAGTATCCAACGAAAACAACGCGATTGGGAATCTAGGGGCCACACATCCACCAACGATGGAATCCATGACCCACTGAATTTCCCACCCGCTTCCATCGACTGGATGAGTCANAAGATTTCTACACCGNAACCAAGAGAAAGACTGTGTATGAATATCTTTACCGCTCGATTTCCNGAGATTGCTGGCTACCTGACNGTCATTGCAGAAGCGAACGCAAAGGCTCAGCACCTAGCGCTTCAATGGTTCCANCATAGGTTTCATCGAGAACCNGGAGATTTCACAATCGACGCCGATAACACCGACTGGGAACTCGGGCGTCACATCTTGCTTCCTCGCGCTCGGGNCGAGGGCATTGCCTACTGGGTTCGGGACCTCGGGTGGATTGTAGTTCCTCCGGACTTCGAGGATCCNGGTGCTTACTACCGATCGCTAGCACCCGTCCTCTGCCATGAGTTCGTGACCAGCCGGGAAGATGCCCGGACATTGATCTTCGCCACGTCGTGGGAAGAGGCTGACCTAATTTTTGAAACCTGGAAGGAACTGCACGGACGTCCTGACGATCAGTTGTGGCGGGCGGAGCAGGATATTAAGGCGCCTACAACGGGGGAACGCTGGTCGCGCCTTCGCACCGATCAGGCGCTCGGATTCGTCGGTCTTGCTCGGTCGGGTGTCGCCGGGTGGGAGGTCGTGCCCCCGTGGCATCCCTATGCCGGCGACTTCGTGCACGGGCATTGGACGGACAACACCCGATTTCCGGGAGACCTCCTTCGATAAGTGGTCACGTTGTTTCCATGTTGGTTCCGTAGAATCAACGATTTCAGTCCAAAGCTAACACTTGCAGGGCGGTTTTCGTCGGTTTTCTGCGGATTTGATGTGGAGGTCGGTTTACTTCTTAGGTTCCTATGGAACCTTTTGAATCGAACAACAGCCATCGGGGGGGGGGTGACAAATACTTGAGGAATAGAAGACAACGGGGTAGCGAAGCCGACGAAACTATATGATGCAGTAGGGGGTGGGCGTCATTCATGGGTGAAGCTTTTTTCGACTCCCCTATTCTGAACTCACCTTATTCTGAGCCAGAACGCCACTGGGAACTTGACGAGCAGGGTCAACCGACAAACGTCCTCGTGCCGAGGAGGCGTCCAAGCGCGTTGGTTTCGCCGATACCAAAAGCAAAGAAAATTCGAGGCAAAGCCGTTCAAACTGACTTCCTCGTCGACGATAGCGGTGACGAGTATAACCCGGTTGAAGTCATCAACGGCATTCGCTCGGCCGTGGCAAGTTGGCGCCGGCTGCCCGAGAGCCAGTGGCAAGTCACACCGACAACCGCGCGGCTACTGCGCCACTGGCGCACACACGATTTCGCAAATCAGCGTCCTTTCTTCTGCCAGGTCGAAGCCGTCGAGACGGTCATCTGGATGACCGAAGTCGCTCCGCGTTCATCCGCGCAGGGGCGGCGCTTCTGGGCACATCTCGAGGCGGCCAATGCGGCTTCAAACCCGGACCTGATGCGACTGGCACTCAAGCTCGCAACTGGCGCCGGCAAGACGACGGTAATGGCAATGCTCATCGCCTGGCAGACGCTCAACGCTGTGCGTCATCCAAATGCGAAGCGTTTCTCGAAAGGCTTCTTGGTCGTCGCGCCGGGGATAACCATCAAGGATCGTCTGCGCGTCCTCCAGCCGAACGACCCCGAGAGCTATTACCAAAGCCGCGAAATCGTGCCTGAGGACATGCTTATGGANCTCGGCCGGGCGAAGATCGTCATAACCAATTACCATGCATTCAAAAAGAAGGACGAGATTCCGCTGAACAAGGTGCAGCAGGCCGCGCTGCGCACGACACCGAGACAGGAGAGCGACGGGGCGATGATCCGCCGCGTCGCCGGCGAACTGATGGGCCTCAAGAATATCGTCGTNATCAACGACGAGGCGCATCATTGCTATCGCGAACGCCCCCTCACCGACGAAGAACGGAAGAGTCTCAAGGGCGATGATCTCGCCGAAGCGAAGGAAGCCAATGAAGCCGCGCGCCTGTGGATTTCGGGCATCGAAGCGGTGAAGCGCGAACTGGGCGTGTCCATGGTCTACGACCTNTCGGCGACCCCCTTCTTCTTACGAGGTTCCGGCTATCGTGAAGGATCGCTGTTCGGCTGGGTCATGAGCGATTTCAGCCTGATGGACGCGATTGAGTGTGGGATCGTGAAACTGCCGCGTGTGCCGGTGATGGACAATGTCCCGGGGGGCGACACGCCGATGTTTCGCAATCTCTGGGAGTATGTCGGCAAACAGCTCCCAAAGAAAGGCAGAGGGAACGCGAAGGGCCTCGACCCCCAAAAACTGCCAAACGAACTACTCGCGGCGATTGATGCGCTCTATGGTCATTATGAGAAGACCTACGAGCTATGGCGCGAGGCAGGAATCGGGGTCGATCCAGTCTTCATCGTGGTATGCAACAACACCGCAACCTCGAAGCTCGTTCACGACTACATCGCCGGCTACGAGATCGAGGACGAGCATGGCACAATCACTCAGATTCGAGGGAAGTGCGAGCTGTTCCGCAATTACGACCCGGACGGCACCGCTCTGCCGCGAATGCGCACGTTGCTGATCGACAGCCTGCAGCTCGAGAGCGGCGAAGCAATCAGCCCGGAGTTCCGCGACGCTGCGAAAGACGAGATAGCGCGCTTCAAGGACGAGTTGATTCAACGGACCGGCGACCGCGCCGCTGCCGACAAGATCGATGACGCTTCGATCTTACGCGAAGTGATGAACACCGTCGGCCGCAAGGGTCAGCTTGGCGAAGGTATCCGCTGCGTTGTCTCCGTGTCGATGCTGACCGAGGGGTGGGACGCCAACACGGTCACGCACGTGCTCGGTGTTCGCGCTTTCGGCACACAATTGCTGTGCGAGCAGGTCATCGGCCGGGCGCTCCGCCGCCAATCCTATCAACTAAAGGCTGACGGCCTCTTCCCGGTTGAATATGCTGATGTCCTCGGCATCCCGTTCGACTTCACCGCGCAGCCGGTCGTTTCCAAACCGTCGCCGCCTGAGAATATGGTGCGGGTTCATGCGATCAGCCCTGCGCGGGATGCTTCGGAGATTCGCTATCCGCGCGTTGAGGGGTATCGCACCGAACTGCCCAGTGAGAAGCTAACTGCAACCTTCACGCAGGATTCAACGCTCGAGCTCACCCCCGAACTCGTGGGCGCGACCGAGACCATCAATTCCGGCATTATCGGCGAGACTGCCGATCTGACCATCGAGCATTTGTCGACCACGCGTGCGGCGGAAATCCACCTGCGGCTCGCCGATTGGATAGTGAAGCGCCGGATGACCAACGCTGGCGAGCGTCCCAATATTTCGCTAATCGTGCAGATGAAGTCGGTTGTTCGCCGCTGGATTACCGAGCACGTCGTGCTGAGTGGTGGCACCCAGCCTGCCCAACTCATGTATTACAGCATCGCCGACCGCGCCGCAGACCGCATCATGGCGGCGATCACGCGCGGGCAGGAGGGCGGCGGCCGCGTCCTTGCGATGCTCGACCCTTACAATCGCGAGGGCAGCACCCGGCACGTCAGCTTCATGACGAGTAAGGATCGTTATGAAACGAGCGAACGCTGCCACATGAACTTTGCTGTGATCGACAGCGACTGGGAGGCCGAGTTCTGCCGTGTCGCCGACAAGCACCCGCGCGTTCTCGCCTGGGCCAAAAACCACAATCTAGGTTTCGAAGTGCCCTATAACGCAGCGGGCGAAGCGCGCCGCTATCGCCCTGACTTCATCCTGCGGGTCGACGACGGTCGCGGTCACGACGACCCTCTTAACGTCGTGGTCGAGATCAAGGGCGCGCGGGACGAGGATGACAAAGACAAGGCGGAGACGATGCGCACCCTCTGGGTGCCGGGTGTGAACGCATTGGGCGATTATGGGCGCTGGGACTTCGCTGAATTCACCGATGTTTGGACGATAGCCACCGAATTCGCGGGCAAAGTGGAAGCTTGGCTCGATACGGTAGGCCGAGAAAGGGCCGTTGCGTGAGCACCTCAAAAAGTGAGCGCTGTTCTTTTGCTCGTGACGAGCATCGGCAGCAGTCCGAATATTTCGCCAAAGCTTTCCCGGACAAGGAGCGATTTCGGGATCGCGTATTCCAATTGGGAGGTAAGGATCGTCTGGCCGGCTTGATGGGACATGGGAAGCAGATCGAGAAAGTCTTCCAGCGAGAAAAAATCCAATGGCACAGCTACATCGGCCACGCGCGATCATCGCAAGCTTGCTGCATCAACTTCCTGATGCCTTTTGCCGACAAACCTGAAATCCTCTCCCGTTGGCTTGAAGTGCTGCTGGGCGCCCCTTCCCCGGAAGTTTTACCGATCGAGAGAGGGCCGAATGGCCAAGACTGGTTCGTGACCTTCGAATATACGGGCCCGAACAAGGTCGACTATCTCGGCGAAGCAGGGGGGCGCGCTCCCGGTCGCGGCGCGAATGCAACGGCTGCCGATGCAGCAGTCGCCTTCGTAGATCGCGATGGTCGCCGCCAACTCCTGCTGATCGAATGGAAATATACAGAGCAATACCAAACCCATCGGTTGAGCGGCTCCAACGAAACGCGGCATCGCCGCTACGCGGACAAGCTCTTTGAGCCGAACGGACCTATCTCAGACGGGCATGGGCTAGTGTTCGAGGATTTTCTGTTCGAGCCAGTATATCAGCTCGTGCGGCAGCAAATGCTCGCGTGGCAGATTGAGCATCATCCGGATAGCGGCTTTGACCGCGTTCGGGTCCTGCATCTCTCCCCATCGAAAAATCGCGCGCTGCATCACATCACAGCTCCCGGATTCCGTCAGTTATCGGGCGAAAGCTTCGACGATGTGTTCTCGGCATATCGAGCTTGCCTCATCGATAAAGAGGCGTTTCTGAACCAGCACATCGAAGAAGCGTTTGGTGATCTCGCCTCTTGGCCCGATGTCGATTGGTATACCGCGCTTTCAGAGCGGTATCCCAGCTTGTGTCGTGCATCGGGCGTGGGAGCCAGTCCAGATGCATAAAGGGGTCAGCCGCTTTCAGCGAGGCACGCGGGGCATTGGAGCGCGTCTCCACGCTAAACAGCCTTGGACGATTGCCCGCGGGGTGGCGGGCCTGAACGAAACGACCGAGGGGGTNTAGGTATGAGTTTCGATAGCACNAAGACCACGCTCGAAAAGCTGCTCGAACAGGTGCATNCCGGTGAACTTCAGCTTCCCGAATTNCAACGCGACTATGTNTGGAGCGAGGATGCGGTGGTCAGTCTACTCTCCAGCATTGCGCGAGGCTATCCCGTCGGCGCTCTGTTAACCCTTGAACGCGGCGGTGAGGTCGATTTCCAGCCGCGCGGGATCGAAGGCACGAGCTTCGGCAACGTCGAGCCCGATCATCTGCTGCTAGATGGACAACAGCGCATGACCTCACTCTATCAGGCGCTCTACACGGACTCGCCCGCTTGTCTGAAGAACGTAAAAGGTTTGAAGGTGGAGCGTCATCTGTTTGTCCACATTCCGACGGCCGTCGGAGAGGGCCAGAGCTTTGAAGACGCAATTCAGCTTGTCGGCGGAGATCGTCGTCGGATGAAGCCGTTTGGACGCGAGGTCGATCTCGATGTCTCTACCGCTGCGCTGCAATTCGAACAGCACATGTTCCCGCTTGATCAGGTCTTCGACGAAGACGACTGGATCTATGGCTGGCGTGACTTCTGGAAAGAGCGGGGCGAAGACGTGTCAGATCAGGAGAAGCGCTTCAAGCAAAACGTCATCAAACGCATCCAGAAATATGAAATGCCCATCATCCGCCTTACGAAGGAAAACGGTCGCGAAGCGGTCTGCACAATTTTCGAAAAGGTGAATGTCGGAGGGGTTAAGCTGGATGCCTTCGAGCTGCTTACGGCTATCTATGCCGGTAAAGAGTTCGATCTGCGCCGCGACTGGGCCGGCACCAAGAGCGAACACGGCCGCCTCGGCCGTATCAGAAAGACAACGCCCGACAACGGAGTTTTTGCGAAGCTTGGCAATCTCGACTTCCTGCAAGCTTGCACCATCCTGCATACGCGCGACGTGCGTGCCGATCGTGCGGCGGAAGGAAAGGAGGGTGCCGACCTGCCGCCGGTTAGCTGTAAACGCGAAGCCCTGCTCTCGCTGCCGCTGGAGGCGTATAAGCGGCACGCCGACGCTGTGGAAGCAGGCTTCATAGAAGCCGCCAAATTTCTAAACGACCAACGTATCCTGTGGGCTTGGGATGTCCCCTACCCGCCTCAAATCGTCGCGCTCGCATCGTTGTTTGCTGTATTGAAAAGCAAGGCAAACAACGCGGCCTTTCGACAACAGTTGGCGCGCTGGTTCTGGTCCGGCGTTCTGGGAGAATATTACGGCTCCAGCACCGAGACCAAGATCGCGCGTGACGTGGTTGAGATCGAAGCCTGGCTGGAAGGCGGCCCGATGCCACGCACCCTGTTCGATACGCATTTCCAGACCGATCGTCTTCTGACCCTTCGCACACGAGGTTCTGCTGCATATAAGGGTTTTCATGCGCTGCTCATGCGTTCCGGTTGCATCGATTTTGTGAGCGGCAAGGGCGTCGAGCTGATGACCGTCTATCAGGACCCGATCGACATCCATCATGTCTTCCCGGTTGACTGGTGTGAGAAGAACGGGATTCCGCCAGCCACCTACAATTCGATCGTCAACAAGACGCCGATGTCGGCGGAAACCAATCGTGCGATCCTCCGAGGTGACGCGCCTTCAGTCTATCTTGCGCGGATCGAAAGGCGCACGGGTATGACAAGCGAGGCGTTGGACGACATCCTACGTTCTCACCTGATTGATCCGGTTCTTCTGCGCGCCGACGATTTCGAAGCGTTTTTCGCAGATCGCATGGCCAAGTTGAGTGCGCTTGCTGGAAACGCGATGGGGAAAGATGTGATTGATCGGGCCGAACCGGAAGAAGGAATCGCCGTAGATGACGTCACCGTTGACGAAGAAGACCGGATGGAAGCCGCAATATAATGGCCAAGAAGCCCCTTACCGTCGACACGCTCACCCATGACGAGGCCACCCGCCGTAACGCGCCGACAGCGGAGCTGGAGGCGTTTGTGCCGCCCGAGGTGAAGACGCCGATCCGCGTGGCCTATGAGCGGCGCAATCCCGATCTTGATCCGCAGCTGGTGTGGCGCGGCAAGGATATGGCCGACTGGTCCGAACTGATCGTCGAGGCGCCCCCCCTCTATATCCAGGAAAAGATCCACCCCAAGGCGCTGATCGAGGATCTGAAGCGCGCTGCCTCGCGCCGCGCCGAGCCCGAGATCGCGCCCGACCTGTTCGCCGATTTCAACGGGATCGAGCCTGATCAGCGCACCGAATTTTACGAGCATGACCAGCATTGGTCGAACCGCATGATCCTGGGCGATGGCCTGAAGGTCATGGCCAGCCTTGCCGAGCGTGAGGGGCTGAAGGGCAAGGTCCAGTGCATCTATTTCGATCCGCCTTATGGCATCAAGTTCAACTCAAACTTCCAATGGTCGACCACCAGCCGTGACGTGAAGGACGGCAAGGCCGATCATTTCAGCCGCGAGCCCGAACAGGTGAAGGCGTTCCGCGATACCTGGGCCGATGGCATCCACAGCTACCTCACCTACCTCCGCGACCGGCTGACCGTCGCGCGCGACTTGCTGACCGAGAGCGGCAGCGTGTTCGTGCAGATCGGGGATGAGAATGTGCACCGCGTTCGAGCGCTGATGGATGAGGTGTTTGGGGATGAGAACTTCGTCAGCGAGATAACCGTCCAGAAGGCAGGCTCGACATTCGCTGAATACCTCGGCGGCGTTGCGGATTATGTGCTTTGGTTCGCTAAGAGCCGGCCCCGACTCAAATACCGGGCACTTTACGATCAGCGTCGACTGACCGAAGAAGACTCCGGTCGTTTCACGCTGGTGCGTAACGACGACGGATCGCTGCGACCCAAAAGCGAATTTCTCGGGACGCCTTCCGCTNCAGTCTGCATCGGCGGGTCGCGACAAAGGCGAAGGTGCCGCAAGTTGGTTTCCCGTTGACCTAGGCGGCAAGGTTTATCGGCCAACGATGCAAAGTCGTTGGAAAACTAATGAAAGTGGAATGGAGAGGCTCAAACGTGCCAGTCGCTTGATCCCGTTGGCTACTTCCATTCGCTATGCGCGGACGTTCAGCGATTTTTCTGTTTCGACGCGCACCAACATTTGGAACGATCTCGCAGGTGCCACTGATAAAACTTATGTAGTGCAGACTTCTACCGCAGTAGTGGCCCGCTGCATCCTGATGACAACCGACCCCGGCGACCTGGTCCTCGATCCCACATGCGGATCGGGCACCACCGCTTATGTCGCCGAGCAATGGGGGCGGCGCTGGATCACGATCGACACCAGCCGAGTGGCGCTCGCACTCGCCCGCGCGCGGATCATGGGCGCGCGCTATCCTTGGTATCTGCTCGCCGACAGCCGCGAGGGGCAGGTGAAGGAAGCGGAGGTGACGCGCTCCGTCCCCGCCGACACGCCCACTTATGGCCGCGTCCGCCAGGGCTTCATCTACAAGCGTGTGCCGCACATCACGCTCAAATCCATCGCCAACAATGCCGAAATCGACACGATCTGGGAAGAGTATCAGACCCGGCTCGAACCGCTGCGCGAAGCGCTGAATTCGGCGCTGGGGACAAATTGGCAGGAATGGGAAATCCCGCGCGAAGCGGCGGTTGGCTGGTCCGATGCGGCACGCACCGCGCATGCCGCGTGGTGGGAACAGCGCATTGCCCGACAGAAGGAGATCGACGCCTCGATCGCGGCGAAGGCTGACACCGAATATCTCTATGACCAGCCCTATGAGGACAAAAGCCGTGTCCGCGTCGCCGGGCCGTTCACGGTCGAAAGCCTCTCGCCCCACCGCGTGCCCGCAATGGATGTGGACGACAGCCTGTTCGACGAACTCGAAGCCGCCGAGGGCCGCCGACAAAAGGGCGCTGCGGCCGAAAGCGCCGACTTTGCGGAGATGGTGCTGGAGAACCTCAAGCGCTCCGGCGTGCAGCAACCGCACAAGGCCGATCGCCTCGTCTTCGCCTCGCTCAAACCATGGCCCGGCAAGTGGATCTGTGCTGAGGGTGCCGTGCGTCAGGCCTCCGAGGGCGAGAGCGATGCGCTGTCTGACAGCCCCACGCGCCGCGCCGCGATCCTGGTCGGCCCCGAATATGGCACCGTCGCCCGCGCCGACCTCACCGCTGCCGCGCGCGAGGCGATGGAGGCGGGCTTCGACCTGCTGATCGCCGCATCCTTCAACTTCGATGCCCATGCATCCGAATTCGATCGCATGGGCGCGCTCACCGTGCTTCAGGCGCGGATCAACCCCGATCTGCACATGCCCGATCTCGCCAATACCGGCGCGGGCAACTTGTTCACCGTGTTCGGCGAGCCCGACATTCGGGTGCATGACGAGGGCGACGGCTGCATCAGCATCGAGGTCGAGGGGGTCGACATGTATAAGGGTGGCGAGATTGTCAGCGGCGCGGCCGACGACATCGCCGTGTGGTTCATCGACACCGACTATAATTACGAGAGCTTTTTTGTTCGCCACGCATACTTCCCGGGCGCGAACGACCCCTACAGGGCGCTCAAAACTACGCTTAAGGCGGAGATCGATGCCGAGGCATGGGAAAGCTTGAAACGCACTCGTTCTCGGCCGTTCCCCAAGCCTGCGAGCGGCAAGGTGGCAGTAAAGGTCATCAATCACCTCGGGGACGAAGTGATGAAGGTGGTGGGGGTTTGATGTATTACAAATTTCGATCGTCTCAGCGGCCGGAGTTTACAGTCGATATACTGGAGAACAATCGGCTATTTTGCTCTGACTGGCGCGATTTAAATGATCCGATGGAAGGGACCTACGACACCTTGATCACCGGAAGCTCGCCGAACCACCTAGAATGCGTGAGGGAAATTTACTCCAGCAAGGTCCGGTTGCGAGTTTGCAGCCTTTCCGAAACTTACAAGTCTCACGCAATGTGGGCCTATTATGCCGATGAATTCAGGGGGGCGGCTATTGAACTAAAGCTTCCTTCCTACGCAGTGACGAGGATCGACTATGCCTCCGGGCTTCGCATTCATAAATGGCAGACAGACTCTAATCCCTATCAAATAGCGCGCAAAATTCTGACAACGAAACACAGCGATTGGGAGGCAGAGAAGGAGGTTAGAGTCCTCCATGATCAAGAGTTTTACGAGCTTCCACCGGGGGCCATTCAGCGGGTAATCCTTGGATCTAGGGCAACCAGCTCTTTCGAAAATGCCATTCGCAACGCAGCTGGGATGGTGCCCGTTTATCGCCTTTCTGTTCGAAGCGGAGATCTTCACGCTTCAGTATGACGTTACTTTTACTCCTTTCGAATGCTTGCTTGGCAGATCTACCAACGGGGTGGGGCAAATGTTGATCCGGAACTACGGCCTCTTCTGGAGTCGCGAAAAGGTGTGGTGGGGCTCAGGCGGGAAAGGAAATGCAGGCTCATTGCTTGGCAAAAAGAAGGGTGCCAAGCGAAAAGAGCCTGTCGATTTCCGAGACCAACGTGGCGTCTATGTCCTTTACGATGAAACGTTTCGGATCATGTATATCGGCCAAGCTGGTGGACGTGCAGATCAGTGCCTCTTTCAACGATTGAAGCAGCATCGAGACGATCATTTAGCCGAGCGCTGGAAGCTATTCAGTTGGTTTGGCACACGGGGGGTCTCCGGCAAAGGTCTAACAGACAAAAATGAATTGAAACCTAGCCTTACCGATGCCCTGAACCATATCGAAGCCATTATGTTGGCGGCGACCGAGCCTCCACTCAATTTACAGCGCGGCCGATTTGGTTCGGATGTTGCTCAGTATCTTCAGTATTATGAGGAGGTGGACGACGAGGAATGACCCTCCTCTACGCCTCGACATTTTCCAGGGCCCTTGTTCGCCTGACAGCCAATGAACAAAAGCAGGTGAAGATTACGGCGTTCGACTTGGCGCAGGACGAGGCGGGCAACGGACTCCAACTGCACCGTGTCGAAGCCTCGCCGGGTTTCTGGACCGCGAGGGTCAATCAGGACATTCGCATCGTCCTGCACAAGGATGGCGAGCACACGTTGCTTGCCTGGGTCGATCATCATGATGACGCATATCGTTGGGCCGAGCGCCGCAAAATTGTGCCGCACGAACGCACCGGCGCGATGCAAATCGTCGAGGTGGTCGAGCGCACCGAGGAGCGTCTCGTTTACACCGTGGGGGAAGCCGGTGCACCAGATGTTCCAGTTCAACCGGTGGCCGCGCATAGGCCCTTTGCCGAACTGAGCGACGACGAACTGCTGAATGTTGGCGTTCCCCGTGACTGGCTAGATGCGGTGCGCGATTCCGACGCGGCAAGCGTCGATGGGCTCTTTGCCGCGCTGCCTGACGAGGCTGCGGAGGCTCTGCTCGATCATGCGACCGGCGGCCGTCTCGCGGATCATATGGTGCTGCCTGCGGCACCTGGCGCTGACCCGTTCAGCCACCCTGACGCAATGCGCCGCTTCCGCGCAGTCGATGGTATCGAGGAATTGCGCGCCGCGCTCAACGCGCCATTCGACCAGTGGGCCGTGTTCCTGCACCCCGCGCAGCGCGCGCCGGTGACGCGCGACTGGTTGGGCCCGGCGCGCGTCTCGGGTTCGGCTGGCACCGGAAAGACGATCGTTGCGCTACATCGCGCCGTGCATCTCGCATCGCGCGACGATGCACAAATCCTCCTCACCACATTCTCCGAAAAACTGGCCGCCAATCTTTCCACTAAGATCGAGTTGCTGACCGCGGCGCATCCTGAACGCCGCAGACGGATTTCCGTTCGCGCAATCGATGAGGCTGCGGNCNAACTCTTCAAGCTGCATTTCGGTGACCCACAGCTGGCCACGGATAATCACATCACACAAGCCATGGAAGCCGCCGTGTCGGCAGGGCTGGGCAATAACCTCGAACGCCAATTTCTGATCGAGGAATGGACCGAGCTCGTGGACGCTTGGGGACTGCGCAGCGGTGAAGAATATGCCGTCGTGCCTCGCATCGGTCGCCGGACGCGGCTGGGCTCAAAGCAGCGCGAGGCGGCTTGGGCGGCTTTCGCGTTTGTCAGAAAATGGCTCGCTGAGCGCAATCTGGTCACTCTCGCCGACCTTTATGGGAGATTGACGGATTGGCTCGATAACGGTGGCCAGGCGCCATTCACCCACGTTGTGATAGATGAAGCACAAGACCTGTCAGTGGCACAGGCCAAGTTCCTGGCCGCGGTTGGTCGCACCGGCGGGCGCGACGCACTTTTCTTCACTGGCGACCTCGGCCAGCGAATTTTCCACCTCCCATTCTCCTNGGCGCGCTTGGGGCTCGATGTGCGCGGGCGTGCGCAAATCCTGAAGGTNTGTTACCGCACCTCTCACCAGATCCGCAGCACTGCCGACCGACTGCTTGGGTCGGAAATCGTGGATCAAGACGGCATAGAAGAGAGCCGNCGCGGCACGGTTTCAGTGTTCGATGGCCCGGAGCCGAGCGTGATGCTGNTTGGCGATGCTGAGGANGAAATCTCGGCTGTTTCCCAATGGTTGAAAGGGAGNATTTGCGAGCGAGTGCCCGAGGGCGAGATCGCGATCCTAGTCNGGAGCGAGCACCTNATGAGGCGCGCCACNGCAGCGGCAGACGCCGCGGGCATTCAGCCCGTCATCTTAACGATGCATGATGCCAAGGGTCTCGAGTTTCGCGTTGTGGCGGTGATGGCTCTCGACGAAGACGTTCTGCCCGATTCACGCCGCTTGATCGGTATCGGGGACATCAACGACCTTGAAGCTGTCCAGGAAACCGAGCGCCACCTGCTATACGTCGCGGCGACGCGCGCCCGCGACCGCCTGCTACTGTCGGGCGTCGAACCAGGCTCCGAGTTTCTGGACGACCTCGCGGCAAAGCACAGCCGATAGCACCGAGACGACCGTCTCGTCGGCACCGGTCCATCAATCGCAGGCATTCGGCAGCGAGTTTCCGGACACGGCCCCCTAGCGATTTCCGTCAATGCATTCCCTGACGTTTGCCATTTGAGATCCGGCGAATGTGTCGACCATTCGATCTCCTGCGACGCGTCGTCAGCAACCCTATTGAAGGAGACGCCTGATAGTCAAACTCCGATTCTTCCAGCCGCTTACGCAGCGCGGTCTCCAAGTCGCATATCACTTCCGAT
>Ga0065721_10004848_pt1 | contig 20269 bp, 17 predicted proteins | sample Mesricmetagenome_FD_59108 | JGI IMG/M metagenome (GOLD analysis project Ga0065721, IMG submission 59108) | Mesophilic microbial community from rice straw/compost enrichment Sample: eDNA_1 v2 (version 2) | ecosystem: Engineered > Solid waste > Grass > Composting > Bioreactor | place: USA: Davis... | reverse complement strand
AACCATGTCGCATTTGTTCAAGAATACGACGATGTAAGGAACGCCTACTTGGCGGGAGAGCAGGATGTGCTCGCGCGTTTGCGGCATTGGGCCGTCAGCAGCGGATACGACGAGGATTGCGCCGTCCATCTGAGCAGCACCCGTGATCATGTTCTTAACGTAGTCGGCGTGTCCAGGGCAGTCAACGTGAGCGTAGTGACGGTTAGGAGTCTCATACTCAACGTGAGCCGTGGAGATCGTGATGCCGCGCTCGCGCTCTTCTGGAGCTTTGTCGATTTGGTCGAACGCTACAGCAGCGCCGCTGCCGTATTTTTTGTTCAATACCGTCGTGATTGCAGCAGTCGTCGTCGTTTTACCGTGGTCAACGTGACCGATCGTACCGATGTTAACGTGTGGTTTTGTACGTTCAAACTTAGCCTTTGCCATTGGTCAGTTCCTCCTTAATAAGGAAAAGAATTATATTATTTGGCGGGGAGGAGCGCTTATGCGGCGTTCCTCTTGCCCGACCACTTCCAACGATGCTTATTCTTTGCCTTTATGCTTCGAGATGATCTCTTCAGCAATGTTCTTAGGCACTTCTTCGTAGTGGGACAGCTCCATCGAGAACACGCCGCGGCCTTGCGTACCGGAACGTAGCGTCGTGGAATATCCGAACATCTCGGAAAGCGGCACTTTCGCACGAATGATCTGCGCGCCGAAACGCATGTCGGATCCTTCGATGCGTCCGCGGCGAGAGCTCAGCATGCCCATTACGTCGCCGAAGTATTCTTCCGGCACCGTAACTTCGACTTTCATGATCGGCTCGAGCAAAATCGGCTTACATTTTTCTTTAGCGGCTTTAAGCGCCATAGAACCTGCGATTTTGAACGCCATCTCATTGGAGTCGACGTCATGGTAAGATCCGTCGAATACGGTAGCTTTAACGTCTACGAGCGGGAAGCCCGCCAAGACGCCGTTCTTCATCGATTCTTCGATACCTACTCCGATTGGAGCAATGTACTCTCTAGGAATCGCGCCGCCGACGACTTTGCTTTCGAAGATGAAGCCGGTACCGGCTTCTTGCGGTTCGAACTCAACCCAACAATGGCCATATTGACCACGGCCGCCGGACTGACGAACGAACTTGCCTTCGACCTTAGCAGCAACGGTGAACGTCTCGCGGTAAGCAACTTGAGGTTTACCGACGTTCGTCTCAACTTTGAATTCACGGTTCATACGGTCAACCATGATTTCCAAGTGGAGCTCGCCCATCCCGGAAATAATCGTTTGGCCCGTCTCTTCGTCCGTATGAGCACGGAAAGTCGGATCTTCCTCCGTGAGCTTCTGAAGAGCGATACCCATCTTATCTTGGTCGGCCTTCGTCTTAGGCTCGACAGCAAGCTGGATAACCGGCTCGGCGAAGTTCATGGATTCGAGGATTACCGGATTCTTCTCGTCGCACAGCGTATCGCCGGTCGTCGTATCTTTGAGGCCTACAGCAGCAGCGATATCGCCCGCGTAAACTTCGTTGATTTCTTGACGGCTGTTCGCGTGCATCTGAAGAATACGTCCGATCCGCTCGCGTTTGCCTTTCGTTGCATTCACGACGTAGGAGCCGGAAGTCAATATACCGGAGTATACGCGGAAGAACGTCAGCTTACCGACGAACGGGTCAGTCATGATTTTGAATGCCAACGCCGAGAACGGCTGGTTGTCATCCGATTTGCGAATCGTCTCCGTACCGTCTTCCAGGTGGCCTTTGATGTCAGGAACATCCGTTGGCGCTGGAAGGTAAGCTACGACCGCGTCCAACATCGGCTGAACGCCTTTGTTGCGGTAAGAAGAGCCGCATACGACAGGGAAGATCTTAACTTCGCAGACGCCTTTACGGAGAGCAGCTTTCAGTTCCGGAATGGTGATTTCTTCGCCTTCCAGATACTTCATCATAAGCTCTTCGTCAAGTTCAGCGACTTTCTCGACCAATTCCATGCGAAGCGCTTCTGCTTGATCCTTAAGATCGGCAGGAACTTCTTCCGTTACCGGATCTTTGCCGAGATCGTCTTGGTATTTATAAGCGACCATCTCAACGAGGTCGATCATACCTACGAAGTGGTTCTCAGCGCCGATCGGCAATTGGATAGCGACAGCATTAGCGCCAAGACGTTCCTTCATGTCTTTAACGACGTTCAGGTAGTCCGCGCCGATGATGTCCATTTTGTTAACGTAAGCGATACGTGGAACGCCGTAACGGTCAGCTTGGCGCCATACCGTCTCGGATTGCGGTTCAACGCCTTCTTTGGCACTGAACACGCCTACTGCTCCATCTAATACGCGCAGAGAGCGCTCGACCTCTACCGTAAAGTCAACGTGACCCGGAGTGTCGATAATATTGATGCGATGGCCCTTCCACTGAGCAGTCGTTGCGGCAGACGTAATCGTGATGCCGCGCTCTTGTTCTTGTTCCATCCAGTCCATCGTCGCAGCGCCTTCGTGCACTTCGCCGATCTTATGGGTACGGCCCGTGTAGAACAAGATACGTTCTGTCGTCGTGGTTTTACCCGCATCAATATGCGCCATAATGCCGATGTTGCGCGTATTCTGCAAGGAGAACTCTCTTGGCATGCGGTGTTACTCCCTTCATATGACTTGCTTAAGCAAATCCTACCAGCGGTAGTGAGCGAACGCTCTGTTCGCTTCCGCCATCTTGTGCGTGTCCTCGCGCTTCTTCACTGCAGCTCCCGTGTTATTGGAAGCATCCAGGATTTCAGCTGCCAAACGTTCTTCCATCGTCTTCTCGCCGCGGTTGCGGGAGTAGTTGACGAGCCAACGCAGTCCGAGGGACGTACGGCGCTCAGGCTTAACTTCGATCGGTACTTGGTAGTTCGCACCACCGACGCGACGAGCTTTAACCTCAAGCACTGGCATGATGTTCTTGATTGCGGCTTCGAAGACCTCCATTGGATCTTTACCCGAACGCTCTTTGATCAAGTTGAATGCATCATACAAAAGTTGCGAAGCAACGCCTCTCTTACCGTCGATCATAATGCGGTTGATAAGGCGCGTAACGAGCTTGCTGTTATATATCGGATCCGGGAGCACGTCCCGTTTCGTTACTGGTCCTTTACGTGGCATCGAAAAATTCCTCCTTTCTCCTTGCTTGTGTTCAATAGGCGCGAATCAAGCGATCAAGTCGCTCGCCGGCTTATTAGGATTTCTTAGCTTTAGGTCTCTTCGTGCCGTATTTGGAACGAGCCTGCATACGGTTGTTAACGCCTGCAGTATCCAATGCGCCGCGAACGATGTGATAACGAACCCCTGGAAGGTCTTTTACACGACCGCCGCGAATAAGAACGACGCTGTGCTCTTGCAGGTTGTGACCGATACCTGGGATGTACGCTGTCACCTCGACACGGTTCGTCAGACGCACACGAGCGTATTTACGTAGTGCAGAGTTCGGTTTCTTAGGCGTCATCGTGCCTACGCGAGTGCAAACACCGCGTTTTTGTGGCGCGCTCAAATCCGTTTCCTCACGCTTCAGGGCGTTGAAGCCTTTTTGCAGTGCAGGGGATTTCGATTTGACGACCTTCGGTTGACGGCCTTTACGTACGAGCTGGTTAATTGTTGGCATGTTGCCACCCCCTTCCGATGATACATACATGATAAAAAGTAATGAAGACGACATGACCGCTTCGCCGTTTGCGTAGTCCACAGACCCAGGCGGTTCATTTTGAGAGACGAGAAAGGGCTCGACCGGACTTCTTCCTTCAAGATTTGCACCTATCAAGACGAATCCGAGCCAAACCCAACTACCTTATCCTCAACGATCGCAGCCATTGCTGCGCCGGCTTCAATGCCTATGCGCTTAGTCCGTGCCGATTGGCGGCCACAGAATGGCACACGTCCGGCACACACTAGAACATATTATCACTTCACTTTGCCCATGTCAAGGAATGATCTTACGCTCAGAACAACCTCTTTTTCATCCATCTGAGGAAAATGATTTGCAGCGCTAACACGTAAATGAATACGGCGGAGAAAGTAATCAGTGCTTCTTGAAAGTCGATGTCTGCGTCCTCATTGAGCATCGCCATGACGCGATAACACGGAGGGATCAGCCAGGATAAGAAGGCGACAGAATCAGGTAGATAATCCGTAATTCCCGCGCCAGCAAGCGATATCGATAAGACTATGAAAAGGCCAAGCCATAACTGCCATTTTGGCCAAATACAATTTGGTTATACTGCCCAAGTTAAGAACGGTAATCGCTTGCTGCGCACGGTCTTCGACGTCTGGAGAGTCACTTCCTTTATTCTCTCCGTGAGCTCTCCGTCCGGGATGCCTCGCATCTTCCCCATACTGCGTAAATATTCGACGGCATTAAAGTTTAACTTCGAGAATCTTTCGGGTGCGTAACCGATTCTCAGCGGTCCCCCGGTCTTCATGGCGACCCGCTCACCTTTATCGAACTATCGCCACCGTCGGTGTCGCCTGTCTAGCAAAAAAGCGGATACCTCGAGGGTATCCGCTTAGGGGGTAGTGATTACTCTACGCCAACCGGCTCAAGCTCTGTTGCCGCTTCGTCCGTCGGCTCGTCGAATGGCGAGACGACACGGATGTTGCGATAACGGGCCATTCCTGTTCCGGCAGGAATGAGCTTACCGATAATGACGTTCTCCTTAAGACCGAGCAAGCGGTCGACTTTGCCTTTGATGGCAGCATCCGTAAGCACGCGAGTCGTCTCTTGGAACGATGCGGCCGAGAGGAACGAATCCGTCTCGAGCGATGCTTTCGTGATACCGAGCAAGACCGGGCGGGCAACCGCCGGTTCTTTGTCGGCCAGAATAGCTTCGCGGTTAGCCGCTTCGTACTCGTGGATGTCCACGAATGCGCCTGGAAGAAGGATCGTGTCGCCCGGGTCAACGATCTTGATCTTACGCAACATCTGCTTGATCATAACCTCGACGTGTTTATCGTTGATTTCTACGCCTTGGTTCCGGTATACGCGTTGAACTTCTTGCAGGATATAGTTCTGAACGCCGCGGATGCCTTTAATTCTCAGCATTTCCTTCGGATCGATCGAACCGTCGGTCAGCTCGTCGCCCGCTTCCACTTGTTGGCCTTGAACGACGCGGATACGCGAACCGTAGCTAACAGGGTAAACCTTGGATTCTGCTGTACCTTGAATTTCGATCTCGCGACGATCTTTGGTCTCGCGAATTTCTTTGACTACGCCGTCCATCTCGGAGATGATCGCTTGGCCTTTCGGGTTCCGAGCTTCGAAGAGCTCTTGGATACGCGGCAAACCTTGCGTAATATCGTCTCCGGCAACGCCCCCGGTATGGAACGTACGCATCGTGAGCTGCGTTCCCGGCTCGCCGATCGATTGAGCGGCGATGATGCCGACCGCTTCACCGATCTCGACTTTCTTACCGGTTGCCAGGTTGCGGCCGTAGCAGAGCTTACATACGCCATGACGGGCGCGGCAGCTCAGTACGGAACGGATCGGTACTTTCTTAATATCGGCGGCAATGATCGCTTCCGCCTTAGGCGTATCGATCAGCTCGTTGCGCGCGACGATAACTTCTTTGGTCTCTGGATGACGGATCGTTTCGAAGGCATAACGGCCTTCGATACGGTCGAACAGATCCTCGATGACCTCCTTGCCGTCTTCGATTCGGGATACGACGATCCCTTTGTCCGTGCCGCAATCGTCCTCGCGAACGATAACGTCTTGGGCAACGTCAACGAGACGACGGGTCAAGTAACCCGAGTCAGCGGTCCGAAGCGCCGTATCGGCAAGACCTTTCCGCGCGCCATGGGTCGAGATGAAGTACTCGAGTACCGTAAGGCCTTCGCGGAAGTTCGATTTGATCGGCAACTCGATGATCCGACCGGACGGGTTCGCCATCAGGCCGCGCATGCCGCCGAGCTGCGTAATCTGCGATTTGTTACCGCGCGCTTTGGAGTCGACCATGAGCATGATCGAGTTGTAACGATCCATGGACTTCATCAGAATGTCCGTGATTTCGTCCTTCGCTTTACTCCAAATTTCGATAACGCGGTCACGGCGTTCTTCGTCCGTGATCAGACCGCGGCGGTATTGAGTCGTGACGACTTTAACGCGCTCTTCGGATTGACCGAGAATTTCTTGCTTCTCTTTCGGAACGACGACGTCCGCGACGGCGACCGTGATCCCTGCGCGCGTCGAGTACGTGAAACCGAGCTGCTTGATATTATCGAGAATCATCGAAGTCTTCGTCGTATGGTAAATACGGAAGCACTCGCCGATGATTTGACCGAGATATTCTTTGCCTACGGCGCCGGCAGTCGGAACTTCTTCGATAATCTTAGCGATGTCCGCGCCTTTGTCGTAGATGAAATATTTCTCCGGCGTGCCGTTCACGAGGTTCGTCTTCGTCGCCTCGTTGATATACGGGAACGTGTCCGGGAAAATCTCGTTGAAAATGACTTTGCCGATCGTCGTAACGAGCAGCGCGTCTTGCTGTTTCTCCGTGAAAGACTTCTTCTTGAGCTCTCTAACCGGGATGACGATGCGGGAATGCAAGCTAATACCGGCATTGCGGTGGTAAGCCGAAACCGCTTCGTTAACATTCGCGACTCTAAGGCCCGTACCGTAGGCTTCCTTGTTATCCATCGTCAGATAGTAACAACCGAGAACCATATCCTGAGAAGGCGTAACGACTGGCTTGCCGTCTTTAGGGTTCAAGATGTTGCCAGCGGCAAGCATAAGCAAGCGTGCTTCCGCTTGCGCTTCAGCCGACAACGGCACGTGTACAGCCATCTGGTCACCGTCGAAGTCGGCGTTGTATGCCGTACATACGAGCGGGTGAAGCTTGATGGCGCGGCCTTCGACGAGAATCGGTTCGAACGCTTGGATACCGAGTCTGTGAAGCGTAGGCGCGCGGTTCAGCAGAACCGGATGTTCCTTGATGACTTCCTCGAGAACGTCCCACACTTCAGGGCTTACGCGTTCAACTTTGCGCTTCGCGCTCTTGATGTTGTGGGCAAGTCCTTTAAGCACGAGCTCTTTCATGACGAAAGGCTTGAACAACTCCAGCGCCATCTCCTTAGGCAAGCCGCATTGATACATCTTGAGGCTTGGGCCTACGACGATAACGGAACGTCCGGAGTAGTCTACGCGCTTACCGAGCAAGTTCTGACGGAAACGGCCTTGCTTACCTTTCAGCATATGGCTGAGAGATTTAAGCGGACGGTTGCCCGGGCCCGTTACCGGACGGCCGCGACGACCGTTATCGATCAAGGCGTCAACCGCTTCTTGCAGCATGCGCTTCTCGTTCTGAACGATAATGTCTGGCGCGCCAAGGTCCAGCAGACGCTTGAGGCGGTTGTTACGGTTGATTACGCGGCGGTACAGGTCGTTCAAGTCGGAAGTCGCGAAGCGGCCGCCGTCGAGCTGTACCATCGGACGAAGCTCCGGAGGAATAACCGGAAGCACGTCGAGAATCATCCAATCCGGCAGGTTGCCGGAGTTGCGGAACGATTCGACGACTTCAAGGCGCTTGATCGCGCGGTTGCGGCGTTGGCCTTGAGCCGTGCGAAGCTCTTCCCTTAGCAGTTCGAGCTCGCGATCGAGATCGATATCTTGCAGAAGCTTCTTAACGGCCTCCGCGCCCATGCCCGCGGAGAACGCATAGCCATACTTCTCGCGGTAGCTGCGGTATTCTTTCTCGGAGAGCAGCTGCTTCTTCTCCAGCGGCGTGTCGCCCGGATCCGTTACAACGTACGAAGCGAAGTAAATGATCTCTTCGAGGGAACGCGGAGACATGTCGAGCGCGAGGCCCATCCGGCTAGGAATCCCTTTGAAATACCAAATGTGCGATACGGGCGCGGCCAATTCGATATGGCCCATCCGCTCGCGGCGAACCTTGGCGCGCGTAACTTCGACGCCGCAGCGATCGCACACGACGCCTTTATAGCGAACGCGTTTATATTTGCCGCAATGACATTCCCAGTCCTTCGTCGGACCGAAAATTTTCTCGCAGAACAAGCCTTCCTTCTCCGGCTTCAACGTACGGTAGTTGATCGTTTCCGGCTTCTTGACTTCGCCTCTCGACCAAGACCGGATTTTGTCCGGGGAAGCGAGACCGATCTTCATGAACTCAAAGTTGTTGACGTCTAGCAAGGAGCAAGCCCTCCTTAATTTACCCCGCAAAGCCGCGCGACCGTTCTAAGCCAATCGCGACAGCCTTGCAGGGGCACCGATTAAAGGTTGAATTATTCTACACCGACTTCAGAGCCTTCTAGATTGAGGTTGAGCTTATCTCCAGCGGCATCGTCTTCATCGTCGATTTCTTTCATTTCGATCTCTTGTTCGTCACCGGACAAGATCTTCACGTCCATACCCAAGCTCTGAAGTTCTTTGATCAGAACCTTGAACGATTCAGGCACGCCTGGTTCCGGCACGTTCTCGCCTTTGACGATCGATTCGTACGTCTTCACGCGGCCGACCACGTCGTCCGATTTGACCGTAAGAATCTCTTGCAGCGTATAGGCCGCGCCGTAGGCCTCGAGCGCCCAAACTTCCATCTCCCCGAAGCGCTGGCCGCCGAATTGGGCTTTACCGCCCAACGGCTGCTGCGTAACGAGCGAGTATGGACCCGTGGAACGAGCATGGATCTTATCGTCGACCATGTGCGCCAGCTTGATCATATACATAACGCCGACGGTAACTTCGCGCTCGAACTCTTCGCCCGAGCGTCCGTCGCGCAGACGCCACTTACCGTTGCGCTGCATGCCGGCTTCTTCCATCGTATCGAATACGTCGTACTCGGTAGCGCCGTCGAATACCGGCGTTGCCGCATGGATGCCGAGCAAACGGCAAGCCATGCCAAGGTGAACCTCGAGTACCTGACCGATGTTCATCCGGGAAGGAACCCCCAGCGGGTTCAGTACGACCTGAACAGGCGTACCGTCCGGCAGGAACGGCATATCTTCTTCCGGCAGGATGCGGGCGATAACCCCTTTGTTACCGTGACGGCCGGCCATCTTATCGCCTTCGGAAATCTTACGCTTCTGAGCGATATAAGCGCGTACCAATTGGTTAACGCCAGGAGGCAGCTCGTCGCCGTTCTCGCGAGTGAACACCTTCACGTCTACGACGATACCGTCCGTACCGTGAGGTACGCGGAGCGACGTATCGCGAACCTCGCGCGCCTTCTCGCCGAAGATCGCATGCAGAAGGCGTTCTTCCGCCGTCAGCTCGGTAACGCCCTTAGGCGTAACTTTACCGACGAGGATATCCCCAGCGCTGATCTCGGCGCCGACGCGGATAATGCCGCGCTCGTCGAGGTTGCGCAGCGCGTCTTCGCCGACGTTCGGGATGTCGCGCGTGATCTCTTCCGGGCCAAGCTTCGTGTCGCGCGCTTCGGACTCGTACTCCTCGATATGGATCGAAGTGTAGACGTCTTCGCGTACAAGCTTCTCGGACAGCAGGATCGCATCCTCGTAGTTGTAGCCTTCCCACGTCATGAACGCAACGACGACGTTGCGGCCAAGCGCCAGTTCACCGGTTTCGGTCGAAGGACCGTCCGCGAGAATGTCGCCCTTCTTGATCACTTCGCCGCGCTTAACGAGCGGACGTTGGTTAATGCAAGTTCCTTGGTTGGAACGCATGAATTTCTGAAGCTTGTACTTGATCACATCGCCTTTGACTTCCTTGCCGTCGATGATCTCGACGCGGCGAAGCTGGATTTCATTGGCAGACACGCGCTCGATGATTCCGTCGTATTTGGACACAATACATACCCCGGAATCCTTCGCGGACTTGTACTCCATGCCTGTTCCGACGAACGGCGCTTCAGGCACGAGCAATGGCACGGCCTGACGCTGCATGTTGGAACCCATCAACGCGCGGTTCGAGTCATCGTTCTCGAGGAACGGAATCATCGCCGTCGCGACGGATACGACCTGCTTAGGAGATACGTCCATGTAGTCTACGCGATCGGAAGACATCGTCTGGATGTTATCCGTCTGTCTGTTGATCCGCACGATGACCTGTTCGTCCGTGAACGTGCCGTCAGGGTTCAGCTTCGCGTTCGCCTGAGCGATGATATAGTTATCTTCTTCGTCCGCGGTCATGTAGACGATCTCGTCGGTTACCGAGTTCGTCTTCGGATCTACTTTACGGTACGGAGCTTCGATGAAGCCGTACTCGTTAATGCGCGCGAAAGTAGACAGCGAGTTGATCAGACCGATGTTCGGACCTTCCGGCGTCTCGATCGGGCACATCCGTCCATAGTGCGAGTGGTGAACGTCGCGGACTTCGAAGCCTGCGCGTTCGCGAGTCAAACCGCCCGGACCGAGCGCGGACAGACGGCGCTTATGCGTAAGCTCTGCAAGCGGGTTCGTCTGATCCATGAACTGGGACAGCTGCGAGGAACCGAAGAATTCCTTGATCGCCGCGATGACAGGACGAATGTTGATCAGCGCCTGCGGCGTGATCGCGTTCTGATCCTGAATGGACATCCGCTCGCGAACGACCCGTTCCATACGGGACAGACCGATACGGAATTGGTTCTGCAGCAGTTCGCCTACGGAGCGCAGACGACGGTTGCCCAAGTGGTCGATATCGTCCGTGCTGCCGATGCCGTGCAGCAGGTTCATGAAGTAGTTAATCGAAGAGATAATATCCGCCGGCGTAATGTTCTTCACCGATTTGTCGATGATGCCGTTGGAGATGACCTTCACGACTTTGCCGTCTTCGATCGGAGAGAATACGCTGACGCATTGCAGCGGAATATCATCCGATTCCATAACGCCGCCAGCTACGTGGTACGTTCTGAAACCGACGTTGTTCTCCAGCATAGGGAGAATTTGATCCAGCAGACGACGGTCGATCATCTGGCCGGCTTCAGCGATAATTTCGCCGGTGGACGGATCCACGAGCGTCTCCGCGAGCCGTTGGTTGAACAACCGGTTCTTGATATGGAGCTTTTTGTTGATTTTATAGCGACCTACGTTAGCAAGGTCATAACGCTTCGGATCGAAGAACCGTGCGATCAGCAAGCTGCGCGCGTTCTCCAGCGTCGGCGGTTCGCCCGGACGAAGACGCTCGTAGATCTCGATGAGCGCTTTCTCGGTGGAATCCGTGTTGTCCTTCTCCAACGTATTGCGAATGTATTCGTCTTGACCGAGGAGGTCGAGAATTTCCGCGTCCGTGCCGAAGCCAAGGGAACGCAGAAGCACCGTCACCGGAATTTTCCGCGTGCGGTCGATACGAACGTAAATAATATCTTTAGCATCCGTCTCGAGCTCGAGCCATGCGCCGCGGTTCGGGATTACGGTAGCCGTGTACGTCTTCTTGCCGTTTTTGTCTACTTTCGTGCTGTAGTAGACGCTCGGGGAGCGTACCAGCTGGCTGACGATAACCCGTTCCGCACCATTAATAATGAACGTGCCGGTTTCCGTCATAAGCGGGAAATCGCCCATGAACACTTCCTGTTCTTTGACCTCGCCGGTCTCCTTGTTGAGCAGCCGTACTTTAACGCGCAATGGAGCCGCATAAGTAACATCGCGTTCCTTCGCTTCATCGACGGAATATTTCGGTTCGCCTAAGCTGTAATCGATGAATTCCAGCACGAGATTGCCCGTGAAGTCCGAAATCGGCGAAATGTCCTGGAAAATCTCGCGCAGTCCTTCGTCCAAAAACTTCTGGTACGATTGCTGCTGGATTTCGATCAGGTTCGGGACGTCCAACACTTCATTAATGCGGGCGTAGCTGCGCCGCGTGCGGCGGCCATACTGAACAAGATGTCCTGCCAACTTAACCTCACCCCTTAAGTCTGCTTCAACACAAAAATAAAGAAAAGCCCTTATGCGCCGGTTGGCGGCACAATGGCAACCCATCCTGTCCTTACCCCAAAACAAACCCATTATACGCCAAACGACTGGAATTTATTCCTGGGAAAGGATCGGAGTTTCGAGTACGTTATTTCGGAAGACAATTAGCCCATCCTAATACTGACATTTTTTAATAATACCACAGCAGAAATGTCAAGTCAAATGTTTTATGCCTTGGTACTTCTATACACTCGGAAGCCTTTGTCTTTGCCGACCTCTGTGACATGGTCTTCGCCGAATACTTCCTCGAGCTTCGCCCGAGCGCTGGGAGCGCCCTGCTTGTTCTGAATGACGATCCATAATGAACCGCCTGGTTTCAGATAGTCGACAGCATCAGCCAACAACTTATGGACGACCGTTTTGCCTGCTCGAATCGGAGGATTCGATAGAATGACGTCGAACGCTCGATCCTTAACCGCGGCGAACAGATCGCTCGGATGGAACGACACGTTAGAGATGCCGTTCTCCTTCGCGTTAAGCTCGGCCAGCTCGACCGCCCTCTCGTTGATGTCGATCATCGTCACATGTCCTTGCGGCGCAAGGCGAGCTGCCGTCAGCCCCATCGGCCCGTAACCGCAGCCGACATCGAGCACTTGGTCATCCGGCTTGATCTCCATCAAGTCGATAAGTACTCGGCTTCCGTAGTCCACCCCGTCCCGCGAAAACACGCCCGCATCCGACGTCAGCCGTAAAGGAAAGCCTCGAAGCGAAGCCGTGAACGCCTGCCGGTTACTCGCCGACTTCGGCTTGCTCGAATAGTAATGATCGTTCATCTCGTCTCACCCTTAGTCATCATACGCCAATATAGACGTGAACAAACCCCTCGAAGAAAATCTCCAAGGGGTTCGCCCGAATTGCGAATTACTTAACTTCGACTTTAGCGCCAGCTTCTTCAAGCTTAGCTTTGATCGCGTCAGCGTCAGCTTTGGAAACTTTCTCTTTGATTGCTTTAGGTGCGTTGTCGACAACGTCTTTAGCTTCTTTCAAGCCGAGGCCAGTGATTTCGCGAACAACTTTGATAACGTTGATTTTGGAAGCGCCAGCGTCCGTAAGAACAACGTCGAACTCAGTTTGTTCTGCAGCTTCAGCAGCAGCGCCGCCGCCAGCTACAACTGCAACTGGAGCTGCAGCCGTTACGCCGAATTCTTCTTCGATTGCTTTAACGAGATCGTTCAGTTCAAGAACGGTCATAGCCTTGATGGCTTCCAAGATTTGCTCTTTACTCATGGGATTACCCTCCGTTTATTTGAGATCATAGGATCTTCTTAAGTTTGTTCGTGCATGGGTTACGCGCTTGCTTCGTTCTTCTCTGCGACCGCTTTGACAGCGAGCGCAACGTTGCGCATTGGTGCTTGCAGGACGCTAAGCAACATGGAGAGCAAACCTTCGCGGGAAGGCAGTTCCGCCAGCGCTTTGATCTGTGCAGCATCTACATAACGACCTTCGACAACGCCGCCTTTAACCTTCAGCGCATCGTTCTTCTTCGCGAAATCGTTGATGATTTTCGCGGGAGCGACTGCGTCCTTGGAGAAAGCGACAGCCGTAGGGCCCGTCAAGATGGCATCCAGCTCGGTAAGCTCAACGTTAGCCGCTGCGCGGCTCACGAGAGAGTTCTTAAGAACTTGGAATTCGACGCCTGCTTCACGAAGCTGTTTGCGAAGCAAAGTCACTTGCTCCACGTTCAGACCGCGGTAGTCGGCGACGACCGTCGTCGTGCTTTCGCGCAATTTCGTCGCGATTACATCAACTTCTTGTTGTTTCGCGGCGATAATTTTTGCGTTTGCCATTGTGTACACCTCCTAAAGTCTCGATATACCGCAATATTATACTCGTCCCCGTCATTGGAGGCATAAAGAATGCCCCCGCAGACTAAGCGGAGGCATGATCATTCATTCACCAAGCATCAAGACGCAAGCATCCCATGCAACGGAAAATTATATCCACACACCTCGGTAGGAAATTAAGCGCATGTTCTCGCAAGGATCACATGGGCACCTACGGTCTACGGTATCCATATTCGATTTCAACTCCATCAGCTTACCACGAGGGGTAATCCGATGTCAAAGTTAGTTTTTACCGTCAACCCGGCCGAGGCCGATTCGATTAGCGGTATGCAGCTACGTCTACGCGTGCGCCTGGGCCCATCGTCGAGGAGATCGAGATGTTCTTCAGGTATACGCCTTTCGAAGATGCAGGCTTCGCGCGGTTCAACGCGTCAATCAGCGCTTTAAGGTTGTCATTGAGCTTCTCAGCATCGAAGGAAACCTTGCCGATCGGAGCGTGGATTTGTCCAGCTTTGTCTAGACGGTATTCGATCTTACCGGCTTTAATCTCGGCGATAGCTTTAGCAACGTCGTTCGTTACCGTGCCCGCTTTAGGGTTCGGCATCAAGCCTTTGCCCCCGAGAATACGGCCCAGTTTACCAACTTCGCCCATCATGTCCGGCGTTGCTACGCAGACGTCGAACTCGAACCAACCTTGTTGGATCTTCTGGATGAGGTCAGCATCCCCTACGTAATCCGCGCCGGCAGCTTCAGCTTCTTTCAGCTTGTCGCCTTTCGCGAATACGAGGACGCGTTGCGTTTTACCCGTGCCGTGAGGCAGGACGACAACGCCGCGCACGTTCTGGTCTTGCTTTCTCGGATCGACGCCGAGACGGACGGCTGCTTCGACGGTTTCGTCGAACTTAGCCGTTGCGGCTTTCTTAACCAGCTCGATCGCTTCCGCGGACGAATAAGTAGCGTCGCGGTCGATCAGCTTAGCGGATTCATTGTACTTCTTGCCGTGTTTAGCCATGTTGTGCTCCTCCTTGTGTGGTTTTAACGGAAGTCTCCTCCCACAGTCCCTGCGAACGAATCCGCAACGACCGACGGACCGCAGTCCGTCTATTCGATCAGGAATATCCTAATCGGCGATTAGTCTTCGATCGTAACGCCCATCGAACGGGCAGTACCTTCGACCATACGCATAGCTGCTTCAACGGAAGCCGCGTTAAGATCTTGCATTTTTTGCTCGGCGATTTCACGTACTTTCGCGCGTTTAACCGTAGCGACTTTCTTCTTGTTCGGCTCGCCGGATCCTTTAGGGATACCTGCAGCGACACGCAGCAATACAGCAGCTGGCGGAGTCTTAGTCACGAAGTCGAAGGAACGGTCCTCATATACCGAGATAACAACCGGAATAATCAATCCAGCTTGATCCGCGGTACGTGCATTGAATTCCTTACAGAAAGCCATGATGTTTACGCCAGCTTGACCGAGTGCAGGACCGATCGGCGGCGCAGGGTTAGCTTTACCCGCAGGTACTTGCAGCTTCACCAATTTGATGACCTTTTTTGCCATGATGCACACCTCCTTGCCCAGTAATGCGGTTTAACGAGACCTAATCAAAGATCCAATCTCTCCCGCTCTTTCAAGAAACCCCAACCATGATGATTTATATCTTTTCCACCTGAGTGAAGTCCAACTCAAGCGGGGTTTCCCTGCCGAACATGTTAACGTGAACCTTCAGCTTGCTTTTCTCGGGAAGAATCTCTTCGACCGACCCGACGAAATCAGCGAAAGGCCCGACCTTAACGCGGACGTTCTCCTTAAGCTCGAAGTCGATAACCGGCTTCGGCTCCTCCATGCCCATGTGTTGCAGAATCTGCTCCACTTCTTCGGGCAACAGAGCAGTCGGCTTCGATCCAGATCCCGTAGAGCCAACAAACCCGGTAACACCAGGAGTGTTGCGCACGACGTACCAGGAATCGTCCGTCTGAATCATTTCCACAAGAACATAGCCGGGATACACTTTGCGCATCACGGTTTTCTTCTTGCCGTCCTTATTGACAATCTCTTCTTCCATCGGCACTAGGACGCGAAAGATCTTGTCCTGCATGCCCATAGATTCGACCCGTTTCTCCAGGTTCGCCTTAACCTTGTTCTCGTACCCGGAGTACGTGTGCACTACATACCATCTTTTCTCCATGGAAAAGCCACCTTTAGGTTCCTGCGTCAAACGACTAGTTCAACGAGGGATGAGATGCCGATGTCCAGTCCCCAGAAGTATACCGTTACCAGCAGCACGGTCACGATAACGACGATCGTGTAGCTGATAAGTTCTTTCCGGCTGGGCCAACGGACTTTCTTAAGCTCGCCCCAACTGTCGCCGAAAAACGAAAAAAAGGACCCAAAGCTCTGTTTCATTTTGGCCAGCACGTCATTACCTCCTAGGACTTAGCGCGTCTCGCGATGAGGAGTATGTTCGTTGCAGTATCTGCAGAACTTCTTCAACTCGATGCGATCGGAGTGCGTCCGTTTGTTCTTGCTCGACGTATAGTTACGTTGCTTGCAGTTCGTGCAAGCCAGAGTGATGATCACCCGCATCCCTTCCACCTCCCGGGATAACAACTTCATAAAAAACAACCATCAGCGGAAACTCCAGCTTGGCGAACCAAGGCTGATAGTCGGAATCGCTCTCGCGACGGTGTACCGTCACGACAACATTTCCTGGTGTTTCGCCGATGATTCAGACCTGCGCATAAGAAGCCACCTTTAAGGTTACTAAAACAATTTATCACAGGGCTAAATCGATGTCAACGAAAACCGTCGGGAGAAACGCTGGCAATAATTTAATAGAAGTCGCCTTGCTATGCCCGTCGCATAAGGGTCGCGAGAGGAATTGACGATCGGCCTCAGAGCCTAGCACCATTCTTCCAACTTTTCGCCGCCTTTAATCGTCTAATATTGAAAGAATCGTAGCGTTGCGGCAAATCAACGGTTTCGGGCAAATAAAAAAGCAGCTCTCAAAGCGCTGCTCGGTCGTTCGATATGAATGGATGAGGGCAGGAATCTCAGCTTCCGACGTCGCGAACTTCCAGGTACCTCTCCAGCTTCCGCTTGACCCGCTGAAGGGCGTTGTCGATGGATTTGACGTGACGGTCGAGATCGACCGCGATCTCCTGATAGGATCTGCCGTCGAGGTAAAGCATGAGTACTTTGCGTTCCAGATCGCTTAGAATTTCCGACATCTTGTCTTCGAGGCCGAAGAACTCTTCTTGGTTGATGATCATCTCTTCCGGGTCGCAAACCCTTGAGCCGCATATGACGTCCAGCAACGTTCGGTCCGAATCTTCGTCGTAGATCGGCTTGTCCAAAGAAACGTAAGAATTAAGCGGTATATGCTTCTGCCGCGTCGCGGTCTTGATGGCCGTAATAATCTGGCGGGTGATGCACAGCTCGGCGAAAGCTTTGAAGGATGCCAGCTTGTCGCCTTTGAAGTCGCGAATGGCCTTGTACAGCCCGATCATGCCTTCTTGCACGATGTCTTCGCGCTCCGCGCCAATCAAAAAGTAAGAACGCGCTTTCGCCCTTACGAAATTGCGGTACTTATTGATCAGGAACTCCAACGCTTCGCTGTCGCCTAGACGGACGTCTTCTACGATGTCCTCGTCGGTCTTGAAGTCGTATTCACGTGTTGCCAGCCTCTCCAAGTCGACGCTCACGAATATCCCTCCGGTCTGCTCAGCGTGCTGGGACCTGCAAATCTAATAAACTATTAACAATATACTTGATAAACCCTATAGCGTCAATGGATTTGAACCTAACCCCAAACTTAAGGACGGTGGAAAAAATGTTAATTGTCTCCACCTTTTGACCCATTCGCATCGAGACCTCTCCGCATATTCTCCAGTTTTCGCCATATATCGTCGCTCAATGAACTGCCTAGTTCGTTGCGTTTAGGCTTAGGGTCACGTTTTATCGTCGTTTGGATTTCGTTGCTGCTTTGCTCTACGGCGATCTTAAGTTCACGCGCCGATACCCTTAGAGCCCCCTTGCCGAAGGCGACGTGCTGCTCGGTCAGATCGGACGTCGCCACGTACACGTTGCGCCGCGCGGAAATCCAATCTCCCACGAGGCGCTCGATGCATTCATCCGCGGTCTCCCGCTCCCTCGTGAACATCACCCGAACCTTGCGGTGCTTATAATCCGAGCCTAAACCGCCGGCCACGTGATAGGCATCGAACACGACGGTGACGTTAACGCCGGAATAGCTTTGGTAGTCCGCGAGCATCTCGAGCAACCGATCGCGGGCGTTCTCCAGTTTCTCGTTCTTGAGGGTGGCTAGCTCAGGCCAAGCTCCGATGATGTTATAGCCGTCGACGAGCAGGACGTCTTCACGCTTCCGCATGACGCTGACGAACGACCTCGTATAAGATAACGCCTGCCGCGACGGATGCGTTGAGCGAGTTCACGTGGCCGAACATCGGTAGCGATAGAATGAAATCGCACTTCTCCCTTACGAGGCGGGACAAGCCCTTGCCCTCGCTGCCGATCACGACCGCGAGCGGACCCGTCAGCTTCGTCTGATGGAAGCTTTGCGGGGCGCCGGCGTCGGCGCCGGCGATCCAAATTCCGGCTTCCTTCAGCTTCTCCATCGTCTGTACGAGATTCGCCACCCGCGCGACCGGCACGTACTCGACCGCTCCCGCGGATGTCTTCGCCACGACGGCGGTAAGGCCGGCGCTTCTGCGCTTAGGCACGATTACGCCATGGACGCCGGTGCAATCGGCGGTGCGCAGGATGGAACCGAGATTGTGCGGGTCTTCGATCTCGTCGAGCAGCACGATGAACGGCGCTTCGCCCCGTTCCGCTGCGCGGGCGAGCAAATCCTCGACTTCCGCATAAGCGATCGCGGCCGCTTGGGCGACAACGCCCTGGTGCTGCATCTCCGGCGCGAGCTGGTCGAGCTTGCGCTTGTCGACGAGCTGCACGACGACGCCGCGGGCTTTGGCTTCCTCCATGATCGGCTGAACGAGATGGCGCTGCGCCTCTTTATATAAGAAAATCTTGTTGAGCGCGCGGCCCGCCTTCATCGCTTCCAGCACCGGGTGCTTGCCGGCGATGAGCTCCTCTTCGTTGCCGCCATGCTGCGTCGTTGCAACGTCCAGATCGTCATCCGCCGCAGGCCGAGAGACAGGTGCCGCGGACACGTGCGCGTTATTCCGGCGATCGCCTCCGCTCGAGCGGTTCCATCCTCCGCCTTGGCGCTTGTCCGATCCTTTGGAGGAGCCGCGACCGCCGCCGAACTTGCCGCCTTCCTTACGATTGTTCATCTTTATCGTCCTTTCTTAGAGAGCCAACTTTCTATATTGAACGGACTATGCGTAACTCCGAGCTCTTTGCCCACTTACGCGAGAATTAGTCGGTTTGGGCGACTAACTCCGAGCTCTTTGCCCACTTACGCGAGAATTAGTCGGTTTGAACGACTAACTCCGAGCACATCGCACACTTACGCGAGAATTAGTCGGTTTGAGCGACTAACTCCTAGCACATCACACACTTACGCGAGAATTAGTCGGTTTGAACGACTAACTCCTAGCACATCACACACTTACGCGAGAATTAGTCGGTTTGACCGACTAACTCTGAGCACATCACACACTTACGCAAGAATTAGTCGGTTCAGGCGACTAACTCCGAGCTCTTTGCCCACTTTCGCGAGAATTAGTCGGTTTGAACGACTAACTCCGAGCAACTCACACGCCGCCATCCGCTTCCTCGAACGCGAGCCCGATCAGCTGCTCGAGCCGCTCCTTCTCGCCGCGGTAGTACAAGTAGCCGATCAAGCATTCGAGCGCGGTAGCCTGCCGGTAATCGGCCGGATCGGCGTTCCTCGGCGGCTGGCCCGACTTCGTATTGCGGCCGCGCCTCACGATATCCGCTTCCTCTTCCGTCAGAATCGGATGCCAACGCTGCAGCAGCTTGGCCTGCGCGGCCGCCGACACGTAGCGGGTCGCCGCGCGGTGCAGCTCATGCGGCTTGCGCGAGCGTCCGGCCACGAGGCGCTGGCGAATATACACTTCGAACACCGCGTCGCCGATATAAGCGAGCACGACGGGATTGAGCAAATTCACCGGCGTATCCGGCGGCACCACTGGCGCGATTACGGCAGGCAGATCAAATTCCATCGGCTTCGTCATTTGCGGCGCCAACGCATGCCTTGCGGCGTGTCTTCCAATACGATGCCCCGTTTCGCCAGCAAATCACGGATTTCGTCCGCGCGCTTCCAGTTGCGGCTGCTTCTCGCTTCCGCGCGCTCGGCGATCAACGCGTCGACTTCTTCGTCAAGCAAGCCCGCTTCCTCACGCGCTGGCAGCAAGCCGAGCACGTTGTCCATCGCTTCGAACCGCTCCAGAATCGCGAGCAAATCCGCCTCGCTCACCGATTCGCGCTGCAGGTAGTTGTTCGCTTCCGCTACCAGGCCGAACCAAGCGGTAATCGCATCCGGCGTGCCGAAGTCGTCGTCCATGCTGGCGTTGAACTGCGCCTGCAGCTCGGCGAGCCGCGCTTGCAGCGCTTCGTCCTTCGCGAGCGACAACGAACCCTTCGCCACCGTCGACAGGCGATGCACGACGTTGTCCCGGCTG
>Ga0065721_10001196_pt1 | contig 20289 bp, 17 predicted proteins | sample Mesricmetagenome_FD_59108 | JGI IMG/M metagenome (GOLD analysis project Ga0065721, IMG submission 59108) | Mesophilic microbial community from rice straw/compost enrichment Sample: eDNA_1 v2 (version 2) | ecosystem: Engineered > Solid waste > Grass > Composting > Bioreactor | place: USA: Davis... | reverse complement strand
CGCGCACCTTCGCCAACGGCGAGATCTACGCCCGCTACGGCGACAGCATCCGCGGCGCCGACGTGTTCGTCGTGCAGTCGCACTGCCCGCCGATCAACGAGTGGCTCATGGAGCAGCTCATCATGATCGACGCCGCGAAGCGCGCGAGCGCGAAGCGCATCACCGTCGTCGCGCCGTTCTACCCCTACGCGCGGCAAGACAAGAAGGGCCGCGGCCGCGAGCCCATCTCCGCCCGACTCGTCGCCGACCTCTACAAGGCCGCGGGCGCCGACCGCATCATGAGCGTCGACCTCCACGCCGCGCAGATCCAGGGCTTCTTCGACGGCCCGGTCGACCACCTCTTCGCGATGCCCGTGCTGCTCGAGCATTTCCGCGCGAAACTCGACACGTCGACCCTCACGGTGGTGAGCCCCGACATGGGACGAGTGCGCGTCGCCGACGTCTGGAGCGACAAGCTCGGCGCGCCGCTCGCCATCATCCACAAGCGTCGCGACCCGAAGGTCGCCAACCAGGTGAGCGTGCACGAGATCGTCGGCGAGGTCGAGGGCCGCGTCTGCCTGCTCGTCGACGACCTCATCGACACCGGCCGCACGATCGCCAAGGCCGCGGAGGCGCTCAAGAAACACGGTGCGCTCGGCGTCGTCGTCGCGGCGACGCACGCGGTGTTCTCCGACCCCGCGGTCGAGATCCTCCAGAGCGACTTCATCGACCGGGTCGTCGTCACCGACACCCTGCCGGTGCCCGAGGAGAAGCGCTGGGACCGCCTGACGGTGCTCCCGATCGCGCCGCTGCTCGCGCGCGCCATCCACGAGGTGTTCGACGACGGGTCGGTCACCTCGATGTTCGATGGGGCCGCGTAGGCCTCGACACGCGGCCGCGCCGCTACTCGACCGCCGAGATCGCTCAGCGACCCCAGGCGCCCGAGGGGGCGCTCACGACGGGGACGTCGTGGTAATGCCAGTGGCCGCCCCACGCATAGTGGCCGCCGGCCCACGGCGACGCCCAGATCGCGTACTCGATCTGGTCGGTCGGGGCGGAGGACGCGAAGCCCGCGGCGATGTCGCGGTACATGCCGCTCGTCGTGAGGGCCTTCGCGACGACGCGCGCCGATTCCTCGAGGGTCGAGTACGACGCGAATCCGCCCGCGCCGATGTTGAGCGGGTTGTTGCGTGTGTACCAGCTCTCGGGGCCGTTCTCCTGGCGCATCCAGCGCAGGATGACGGTCACGTTGCTGTCGGTGACCGGCCAGCCCGCGTAGAGGAGGACGAGCTTCGCCCAGTCGTGGTTGGTTCCGCCGCGGATGTAGGTCTCGGGGCCGGGCGTGGAGCCGAACTCGTCCCGCGTGACCGGCTGGGCCGCCGCGGCGGCGACGTCCGCGTGGGCGGATGACATGACGAACGCCTGCGCGTGGGCGCGCGTGTACTCGTCGCGGAGGTCGGCGTTCGAGGGGAGCACGCCGAGCGGCGCGACCACGATGGCCGTGACGAGGATGCCGGTGCCCACCGTGGCGCCGGCGGCGCTACGGGCGATGGTGCGGAGACGCGAAGTACGGGAAGACATTCGCCGGGGAGGCTAACAGCCGCACCCCGGGTCAACCTGGGAAGAGCCCCAGCGATTCCACCAAGACCTCGTGACCCGAGAAGTCGCGCGCGTAGCAGTACCAGGACGGTCCGCCGGGCCCCGCGACCTCGAAGCGCGGCACGGATTCGTACCCCGGCGCGGTCGACGTCACGATGGCCGCGCAGTGGGCGTCGGCGAGCCGGTTCTGCAGCACGACCGTCGCGTAGAGCCCCGGGACGACGAGCCCGAGGATGCCCAGCACGATGACGACCCGCATGACGGGGAGGGTCGCCGGGTGCCGCAGCGGGCGACCGTGCTCGTGCGGCACGTAGCCCCGCAGCTCCGGCGGGTCGTCGTCGTGGGTCACTCCACCATTCGACCACCTCGCGGCCCTCGGTACGATGCCCGCGTGAGCGATCCGGACGCCGCGCCCGCGCGGGGCACCGTCGGCGAGGTCTTCGGGGCGTTCCTGAAGCTCGGGCTCACCTCGTTCGGCGGCCCGATCGCGCACCTCGGCTACTTCCGCGCCGAACTCGTGGAGCGCCGTCGCTGGATCGACGAACGCGGCTACGCCGACCTCGTCGCGCTCTCCCAGTTCCTCCCCGGTCCGGCGTCGAGCCAGGTCGGCTTCGCCCTCGGGCTCCGGCGGGCGGGACCCCTCGGGGCGCTCGCGGCGTTCCTCGCGTTCACCCTCCCGTCGGCGGCCCTCCTCGTCGCGTTCGCCGCGGGGGCGGCGCTCCTCGACGGCCCCGTCGCGACGGGTGCGCTCGCGGGGTTGAAGATCGTCGCGGTCGCGGTCGTCGCGCACGCGGTGCTCGGGATGGCGCGCGCCCTCACCCCGGACGCGCGGCGGGCGGGCATCGCCGTCGCCGCGATCGCGCTCACCGTGCTCGTCGGCGGCGGGCTCGGGCAGCTCGGGGCGATCGTGCTGGGCGCCGTCGCGGGACTCGTCCTCTGCCGCGTGCCCGGCGAGCCGGCCGCCNAGGGCGGCGCGTTCCGCGTGCCGAGGGCCGTCGGGGTCGCCGCGCTCGCCGCGTTCGCGGCGCTTCTCGCCGGGCTCCCCGTGCTCGCGGCGCTCGTGCGCGACCCCGCGCTGTCGCTCGCCGACGCCTTCTACCGGGCGGGCTCCCTCGTGTTCGGCGGCGGGCACGTCGTGCTGCCGCTCCTCGAGGCCGAGGTCGTCGCCCCGGGGTGGGTGGGGTCGTCGGAGTTCCTCGCCGGCTACGGGGCGGCGCAAGCGGTGCCCGGCCCGCTGTTCTCGTTCGCGGCCTACCTCGGCGCGATCGCGGAGCCGGGCCCCGGAGGGGTCGCGGGGGCGGCGCTCGCGCTCGTCGCCGTGTTCCTGCCCGGCTTCCTCCTGCTCGTCGGGGTGCTGCCGTTCTGGGACGCGCTCCGCCGCCGCTCCGGCGCCCAGGCGATCCTGCGCGGTGCCAACGCGGCCGTCGTCGGCATCCTCGCGGCCGCCCTCTACGACCCGGTGTTCGTCTCCGCCGTCGTCGACGGGCCGACGTTCGTGCTCGCGGCGCTGTGCTTCGCGCTCCTCGTCGCGGCGCGCACCCCGCCGTGGGTCGTCGTGCTCGTGGGCGCGGCGGGCGGCATCCTGGTCGCCCTCGTGGCCTAGCCCTCCATCTCGGCGGCGGCCTGCCCGAGCGCGGCGCGGAACGCGAGCACCGACGGCCGCGACGCGATCGTCGCGCGCGTCGACGTGAACACCGTGCGGCGCGGATCGCCGTCGAGCGCCGCGAGGTGCACGGTCGGCGGCGCGCCCTGCCAGATGAGGTCGGGCAGAAGTGCGACCGCGTGACCCGTCTGGATGAGGCGCACGTGCGCCTGGAGGTCGGCCGTCTCGAAGCGCACCCGCGGCTCGAACCCGGCACGGCGGCACGCCTGCTCGGCCCAGTGCCGGGACGCGGCGCCGTGCGGCTCCATGACCCACGGCGCGTCGGCGGCGTCGACGATTGAGCGTGCGGTGAGGCTGCCCTCCCGGGGGCTCGCGAGGCGGATGGCGTCGGTCGTGAGCGGGTGGCGGTCGAGTCCGGGCAGGTGGGGGGCGGCGTGGCCGGGGTACTCCTCGGCGATGACGAGGTCGAAGTCGCGCGCGAACGTCTCGTGGAGCGCGGTCTCCGGCTCCCGCTGGGTGACGACGGGCGTCACCGCGGGGTGCTCGACGGCGAGGACGTCGAGTGCGCGGGGGAGGAGGGCGAGCGCCGCGGACTGGAACATCGCGACGCGCAGGATGCCGGACGCCGTCGTGAGCGACGCCGCGAGGTCGGCCTCGGCGCGCTCGAGCCGCTCCAGGATGTCGCCGGTGTGCTCGACGAGCAGCTCGGCGTGGGGCGTGAGCTGGAGTCTGCGGCCCGCGCGGAGGAGGAGGGGGACCCCTGCCTCCTTCTCGAGCTGGGCGAGCTGCTGGGAGATGGCGGAGGGGGTCTGGTGGAGCGCGGAGGCGACGGCGGTGATGGTGCCCCGGAGTCTCAACTCCCGCAGGAGGGCGAGGCGGCGGACGTCGAGCACAGCGTCGACCCCTTTCGGTGTGGCCCTCGCACAGTTCAGGAGAACTGATGATTACTGCAAAGAATTCGTTGCTTTACCTTACGATACGCGCGGCCGGATACGTGCTCGCGTGACTCCCCGTGCTTCCGTGAAGAACCTCGCCGCCGTCGACGCCGACACCGTCGTCGGCCAGGTGCGCGCCTGGCTGAAGGATGCCGAGGGACTCCCCGTCGATCCCTCCGCGAAGCGCCTCGCCGGCCTCCTCCAGGACCCCGCCGGTCTCGAGTTCGCTGTCGGCTTCGTCGACGGCGTCGTCCGGCCCGAAGACGCCCGGGTGGCCGGCCGCAACCTCGCTCGCCTCGCGACCCGCCCGCCGCGCTTCCTCTCCTGGCCGCTGCGCACGGCCATCCGCCTCGGCGGGATCGCGGCGCGCCTCGTGCCGGGGATCGTCGTGCCGATCGCGTCCCGCGTGCTGCGCGGCATGGTCGCCCACCTCGTCATCGACGCGAAGGATCCGGGCCTCGGCCGCGCACTCGCCCGCATCCGCGGCCGCGGGATGCGCCCCAACGTCAACCTGCTCGGCGAGGCCGTGCTCGGTGCGCAGGAGGCGGCGAAGCGTCTCGCCGGCACCGAGCGGCTGCTCGCCCGCGACGACGTCGACTACGTGTCGATCAAGGTCTCCGCGACCGTCGCGCCGCACAACCCGTGGGCGTTCGACGAAGCCGTGGCTCACATCGTCGAGGCGCTCACGCCGCTCTTCGAGCAGGCCGCGACGACGACGCCGCACAAGTTCGTCAACCTCGACATGGAGGAGTACAAGGACCTCGACCTCACGATCGCGGTCTTCACCGCCATCCTCGACAAGGAGCACCTGCGCGGGCTCGAGGCCGGGATCGTGCTCCAGGCCTACCTCCCCGACGCGCTCGGCGCGTACCTGCGGCTGCAGGAGTGGGCGCACGCGCGCCGGGCGGCCGGCGGAGCGGGGATCAAGGTGCGCGTCGTGAAGGGCGCCAACCTCCCGATGGAGCGCGTCGACGCCGACCTCCACGACTGGCCGCTCGCGACCTGGCACTCCAAGCAGGAGAGCGACACCAACTACAAGCGCGTGCTCGACGCGGCGCTGCGTCCCGACCGCATCCAGGACGTCCGGATCGGGGGTCGCCGGACACAACCTCTTCGACCTCGCCTACGCCAAGCATCTCGCGCGGGCCCGCGGCGTCGAGGCGGGCGTCGAGTTCGAGATGCTGCTCGGGATGGCGCCCGCGCAGGCGGAGGTCGTGCGCCGCGACATGGGCGGNCTGCTNCTCTACACGCCCGTCGTCGCCGCGGCCGACTTCGACTCCGCGATCGCNTACCTCATCCGNCGGCTTGAGGAGGGCGCGAGCCNNGAGAACTTCATGTCGGCCGTGTTCGAGCTCCACCGCAACGAGGGGCTGTTCGCGCGGGAGCGCGACCGTTTCCTCGCCTCGCTCGCCGACCTCGACGACGCCGTCCCGTCGCCGCACCGCGTGCAGGACCGCACGGCCGAGGTCGCCGAGGTCTCCCGCGAGTTCCGCAACGCGCCCGACAGCGACCCGTCGATCGCCGCCAACCGCGCGTGGGCTCGCGGCATCCTCGATCGGGCGCGCACGAGCGACCTCGGTGCGTCGACCGTCGCGGAGTCGACGATCGGGGAGGCGGCCGAGCTCAACGACCTCGTCGCCGGCGTCGTGCAGTCCGCGGCCGGCTGGGCCGACCTCGGGGCGCGCGGCCGCGCCGCCGTCCTGCGTCGCGCGGCGATGATCCTCGAGCGCCACCGCGGCGACCTCATCGAGGTCATGGCGGCCGAGGCCGGGAAGACGTTCGACCAGGCCGACCCGGAGGTCTCCGAGGCGATCGACTTCGCCGCCTACTACGCCGCCCGCGCGCTCGACCTCGACCACCTCGACGGTGCGACGTTCGTGCCGGCGAAGCTCACCGTCGTGATCCCGCCGTGGAACTTCCCGGTCGCCATCCCCGCGGGGTCGACCCTGGCCGCGCTCGCCTCCGGGTCCGCCGTCGTCATCAAGCCCGCGCGCCGCTCCGCCCGCAGCGCGGCCGTCATGGTGGAGGCGCTCTGGGAGGCCGGAGTGCCGCGGGACGTGCTGCGNTTCGTGCAGTTCTCCGACTCNTCGCTCGGCGAGCNGCTCATCNCCGACNNNCGCGTCGANCAGGTCATCCTCACCGGNGGCTNCGAGACGGCNGAGCTGTTCCGCGAGTTCCGCCCTGGGCTGCGGCTCCTCGCCGAGACGAGCGGCAAGAACGCGATGATCGTCACCCCGAGCGCGGACCTCGACCTCGCCGCGAAGGATGTCGCCTATTCCGCGTTCGGGCACGCGGGACAGAAGTGCTCGGCGGTGTCTCTCGCCATCCTCGTCGGGTCGGTCGCCGACTCCCACCGCTTCCGCGCGCAGCTGCTCGACGCCGTCGCCTCGCTGTCCGTCGGCGAGCCCACCGACCCGTCGAACCGGATGGGGCCGCTCATCGCGCCCGCCGAAGGCAAGCTGCTCAAGGCGCTCACGACGCTGGAGCGCGGCGAGTCGTGGCTGCTCGAGCCGCGGAAGCTCGACGCCGACGGCCGCATCTGGAGTCCCGGCATCAAGGACGGCGTCACGCCGGGCTCGGAGTTCCACCGCGTCGAGTACTTCGGGCCGGTGCTCGGCATCCTCCGCGCACGCGACCTCGACGAGGCGATCGCCCTGCAGAACGCGGTCGACTACGGGCTCACCGCGGGGCTGCACTCGCTCGACGCGGACGAGATCGCCCGGTGGGTCGATCGTGTCGAGGCGGGCAACCTCTACGTCAACCGCGGCACGACGGGCGCCATCGTGCAGCGTCAGCCGTTCGGCGGGTGGAAGAAGTCGGTCGTCGGTCCGGGCGCGAAGGCGGGCGGGCCGAACTACCTCCTCGGTCTCGGGTCCTTCCGGCCTGCGGAGGCGGCCCCGGCATCCGGAGCCCTTCCGCCGAGCCTGGCCGGGATCGTCGCGGCCTTCGCCGGCGCCGAGGAGCGCGCCTACCTCGAGCGCGCCGCCGGGAGCGACGCCCGCGCGCAGGCCGCCGAGTTCGGCGTGACGCGCGACGTGTCCGGCCTCGCGGCGGAGCGCAACGCGTTCCGCTACCGCACCGTGCCCGTCACGATCCGGGCGGAGCGGCTCGCGTCGCCCGTCGAGGTCGCCCGCGTCGTGCTCGCCGGCCTCGCGGCGGGAGCCCCGGTCGCGCTGTCGGCCCCGGCGGGATGGGGGCCGGCCGCGGTCGCCGCGTTCCGGGAGGCCGGCGTCGAGGTGCGCACCGAGGACGAGCCGGCCTGGCTCGAGACCGCCCGGGAGCTGAGGGACGCGCGGGTGCGCCTCGTCGGCGGCTCCGCGGAGGTCCTCCTCGAGTCGATCGGCGGGCGCCCCGACGTCACCGTCTACGACAGCCCCGTCACCGAGGCGGGGCGGGTCGAGCAGCTGCCGTTCCTGCGGGAGCAGGCGATCTCGGTCACCGCGCACCGCTTCGGCACCCCCTCGCCCGTCGTCGACGCCGTCCCGCTCACCGCCCACTGAACAGGGTTGGATGGAGGGGTGACCGCACCCCTCGAGTACCGCGTCGACGATCGGCTCGCGCGCATCGTCCTCAACCGCCCCGATCGGCTCAACGCCTTCGACGAGGAGCTCGCGGAGGCGTGGCGCGATGCGTGCCGCGCGGCGACGACGGATCCCGCGGTGGGCGCCATCCTCGTCGCCGGCAACGGCCGGGCGTTCTGCGCGGGCGGCGACGTGCGCGCCATGGTGGGGCTGCCGGGGGAGCGGATCACCGCGCTCGCCGGCGTCATCAACGAGGGCCAGCTCGCCCTCCTCGAATCCGACCTCCCGGTCGTCGCGGCGGCCCACGGCACGACGGCGGGCGGGGGGGCTCGGCATCCTGTTGTCGAGCGACTACGCGGTCGTCGGCTCCGACTCCCGCATCGGCAGCCTCTACGCGAAGGTCGGCCTCACGCCCGATCTCACCGTCTCCGCCCTCCTCGCCGACGCTGTCGGGGAGCGCCGTGCGCTCCGGCTCGTGCTCGACGACCGGATGCTGACCGCCGACGAGGCGCTCGACTGGGGTCTCGTGGCGGAGGTCGTCGACCCCGACCGGGTGCTCGCGCGCGCCGAGGAGGTCGCTCGCGGCTGGCTCTCGGGAGGCGGCGGGCGCCTACGGGCAGGCGAAGCGTCTCGTGCGCTCGCGCCGCACCCGCACCCTGCGGGAGCAGCTCGCCGAGGAGGCCCGCACGATCGGCGCCGCCCTCGACGGCGACGAGGCCCGCTCCCGCGTCACCGCCTTCTGACCCCGCACCCGGCTACCGCGTTTTGCGTCTCAGTACGCGTGCGAGAACGCTGAACCAGACGCAAAACGCGGGATCGCCCGCGAGGACGCCCGCGAGGACGGGAGACGTCAGTGCGAGTCGGTCGCGGAGATCTCGGAGCGGTCGCCGCTCCAGAGGGTGTGGAAGGTGCCCTCGCGGTCGATCCGCTTGTACGTGTGCGCACCGAAGAAGTCGCGCTGCCCCTGCACGAGCGCCGCCGGGAGCCGCTCCGCACGCAGCCCGTCGTAGTACGACAGCGACGACGAGAACGCGGGGGCCGGGATGCCGGCGACCGCGGCCGACGCGACGACGCGGCGCCAGGCGTCCTGCGTGCGGGTGATGGCGGCGCGGAAGTACGGCGCGGTGATGAGGGCGACGAGGCCCGGGTCGTCGGCGTAGGACTCGGTGATGCGGTTGAGGAACTGCGCGCGGATGATGCAGCCGCCGCGCCAGATCTTCGCGATCTCGCCCTTCTCGATGTCCCAGCCGTACTGCTCGGCCCCCGCGACGATCGCGTCGAAGCCCTGGCTGTAGGCGACGATCTTCGACGCGTAGAGCGCCTGCCGCACGTCCTCGATGAAGGCGTCGGCATCCGCCACGGCGGGGACGGCGGGACCCGGGAGGTTGCCCGCGGCGGCGCGCTGCAGCGGCTTCGACGAGAGCGACCGGGCGAACACCGCCTCCGCGATGCCCGACACGGGCACGCCGAGATCGAGCGCGGTCTGCACCGTCCACGCGCCCGTGCCCTTCGCCCCGGCCTGGTCGAGGATGACGTCGACGAGGGGCTCGCCGGTGTCGGCGTCGACCTGGCGGAGCACCTCGGCGGTGATCTCGATGAGGTACGACTCGAGCTCCCCGCGGTTCCACTCGGCGAAGATCTCGGCGATCTCCGCCGGCGTCTTGCCGGTGCCGCGGCGGATGAGGTCGTACGCCTCCGCGATGAGCTGCATGTCGGCGTACTCGATGCCGTTGTGGATCATCTTCACGAAGTGCCCGGCGCCGTCGGTGCCGACGTGGGTCACGCACGGCTCGCCCTCGGCGACGGCGGCGATCGACTTCAGGATCGGGCCGAGCGTCTCCCAGGCCTCGGCGGAGCCGCCGGGCATGATCGACGGCCCGTTGAGGGCGCCCTCCTCGCCGCCNGAGATGCCGGCNCCGACGAAGTTGATGCCNGTCTCGCGCACCGCCNTCTCNCGNCGGATGGTGTCGGTGAAGAGCGCGTTGCCGCCGTCGACGATGATGTCGCCCGGCTCGAACACCTTGCACGAGNTCGTCGATGACGGCGTCGGTNCCGCGGCCGGCCTGCACCATGATGAGCGCNGTGCGCGGCTTCTGCAGCGCGGCCGCGAACTCCGCGTAGGACTTGGTGACGACGAAGCCCGCCTCGGGGTGCTCGGCGACGAGCGCGTCGGTCTTCTCCGGCGACCGGTTGAAGATCGCGACGGTGTTGCCCTCGCGCGACGCGAGGTTGCGGGCGAGGTTGCTGCCCATGACGGCGAGTCCGACGACTCCGATGTTGGCGGTGGCGGTGGGGGGTGTGATGGTCACGAGAGCCCAGGCTACTAGCGTGGGTCGGGTGAGTTTCCCCCGGTCCGTCGTCGTCATGGGTGTCTCGGGGACGGGCAAGTCGACCATCGGCCGCGCGCTCGCCGAGGCCCTCGGCATCCCGTTCGTCGAGGGCGACGACCTGCACCCCGAGGTGAACCGCGCGAAGATGGCGGCCGGCATCCCGCTCACCGACGACGACCGCGCTCCGTGGCTGGACGCGGTCGCCGCGGAGTTGCGGCGACCCGTCGTGGTCGCGTGCTCGGCGCTCAAGCGGCGCTACCGCGACCGGCTGCGGGAGGCGGCGCCCGACCTCGAGCTCGTGTACCTGCACGGTGCGGCGGAGCTGCTGGCGGCGCGCATGGAGGGACGGGAGGGCCACTTCATGCCCACGTCGCTCCTGTGGTCGCAGCTCGACACGCTCGAGGAGCCCGGGGGCGACGAGGAGCCGATCGGGGTCGACGTGGCGCTGCGCCCGGACGAGATCGTGGAACTCGTCATGCACCGGCTGACGAAAGAGGGGGACGCGTGAGCGACCTGAGGATCGTGGTGGCGTCGCCGCTCGAGGAGGAGAACGCGCGGCTCCTCGCGGACCTGGAGCCGCGACTCGAGGTCGTCTACGAGCCCGACCTGCTCCGGAAGGGCCGGGACGCGGCGCAGCAGGAGGCGTTCGAGCGGCTCCTCGACTCCGCGGAGGCGCTGTTCGGGGTGCCCGACGGGTCGGGCAAGGCGCTCGCCCGCACGGTGGCGGCGAACCCGCGGCTGCGCTGGGTGCACACGATCCCCGCCGGCGGGGGTCAGCAGGTCAGGGCGGCGCGGCTCGCGCCCGAGGACCTCGAGCGGATCGCGTTCACGACGTCGGCCGGGGTGTTCAGCGAGGCGCTCGCCGAGTTCGCGGTGCTCGGGGTGCTCTGGGGCGCGAAGCGCGTCGGCCACCTGCTCGAGCTCCAGGCACGTGCCGAGTGGGGCGAGCGGTTCACGCCCGACTCGGTGAGCGGCTCCACCGTGCTCGTCGTCGGACTCGGCGGCATCGGGCGCACGACGGCGGAGAAGCTCGCGGCGCTCGGAGCTCGCGTGGTCGGTGTCCATCGCCGCGAGGTGGAGGCGACGGGGGTGGAGCGCATCGTGCCCGTCGAACGCTTCGCCGAGGCGGCCGCGGAGGCGGACGCGATCGTGCTGTGCCTCCCGGGTACGGAGTCCACGAAGGGGATGCTGAGCGCCGAGGTGATCGCGGCGGCGAAGCCGGGCGTCACCGTCGTCAACGTGGGACGCGGGTCGACGGTCGACGAGCCCGCGCTCATCGCGGCCCTCGAGAGCGGCCAGGTCGGCGCCGCGGTGCTCGACGTCATGGCGGTCGAGCCCCTCCCCGCCGACAGCCCCCTGTGGTCGTCGCCGAACGTGCTCATCAGCCCGCACACCGCCGGACTCGCGCCGGGCGACGAGCGTGCGATCACCGAGCTCGTCGCCGACAACGCCCGCCGCCTCCTCGACGGGGAGCCGCTGCGGAACGTCGTCGACACCGTCGAGTTCTACTGAGGCGCTCTCAGGGCCCGCGGGTAGGCTGACCGCGTGGCGCGGCCCTTCCTGAGTCTCCTCGTCGCCGCCGTGGCGTCGGCGGGAGGGCTCGTGCTCACCTCGGTCGGCGCGGTGACGCACTACGGGCTCACCGCCGTCGGACGCTCCGGCGAGACGATCGGACCCGCCGTCGCGGCGCTGGCCGGCATCGCGCTCGTCGGACTCGCCGCCGGGTCGCTCGCGATCCACTGGGTCGGCGCGCTCCTCCTCGGCGGCGTGCACGCCCTGCTCGGACTGCTCGCGCTCGTCGCCCCCTTCGGCAACCCGTTCGCGGGCGGCATCTTCAGCCCCGTCTTCCAGATCACGCGGATGCTCGGCACGTTCGACCGCGTTCTCAGCGAGGAGGCCGCGGTCTTCTTCTTCTCCGGCACCGCCCTCATCGTCGGCGCCTTCCTCTCGGCGGCGGCGCTCGGCATCCGCTCGCGTCGCGTCTCCGGCTGGTCGACCCGCAGGGCGGTCGCCCTCTCCTCCACCGTGGGGGCGGCGGCGCTCACCGTCGCGGTGGCCCTCCACCTCGTCGCCGGCGGACACCTCTCGGTGTCGGTGCTGCAGTTCATGCGGTACGACGCGGGGTTCGCCGCGCTCACCGTCGTCGCGGGGGTCTTCGCGGGACTCGCCGGGCTGCTGTTGCGCTGGTCGTCGCTCGGCGTGTTCATCGTGAGCGGCATCGTGCTCATCGCGGGCATCGCGACGTTCCTCCTCCCCGTCCCCCCGCAATTCGAGGGCCGGCTCATCACCGGCTACGGGATGCTCGCCGTCGCCGGGGCGACATTCGTCGGGGCCGCGCTCGGCGGGCTCGCCCGGTCCGCCGACGAGGTGACGGAGGATCCCGAGCCGCTGTAACATGGCTCACTGAACTTCGGCGAGGGCCCCTCCGCGGGGCCGTGATCGACGCGGTGGGGTGGCCCCAGGTCTTCCTCGCGCTTTCGTGCGTTCGAGTTGAACAAGACAATCGACAGGGCTGACGCCCAGAAACCAGGAGTACAGCCATGGCTGACACCAACGACAACAAGCTGACCGCCGAGGTGCGCACCGAGTTCGGCAAGGGCTTCGCCCGCCGCCTGCGCGCCGCCGGCAAGATCCCCGCCGTCATCTACGGCCACGGCACCGAGCCCCAGCACGTCGCCCTCCCCGGTCACGAGACGGCCCTCATCATCCGCAAGGCCAACCAGGTGCTCGACCTCCAGATCGAGGGCAAGAGCCAGCTCGCGCTCGTCAAGGACGTGCAGAAGGACCCGGTGCACCAGATCATCGAGCACCTCGACCTCGTGGTCGTCCGCAAGGGCGAGAAGGTCACCGTCGACGTGCCCGTGCACCTCGAGGGCGAGGCGGCCGCCGGCACGAGCGTCAACCAGGACCTCACGACCCTGTCGCTCGAGGTCGAGGCGACCCACATCCCCGAGAGCGTCACGGTGAGCATCGAGGGCCTCGAGGAGGGCGCCCACGTCCTCGCCGGCGACGTGAAGCTCCCGCAGGGCGCGACGCTCGTCACCGACCCGGAGCACCTCGTCGTCGGCATCACCGCCGCCACCGTCGTCGACCTCGGCGAGACCGAGGAGGCCGCTGCCGAGGGCGAGGCGCCCGCGGAGGACGCCGCCGAGGCTCCGGCCGAGGCCGAGTAACCCGTCACCTTGGCGGACGATCGCTGGCTCGTGGTCGGGCTCGGGAATCCCGGGCCCGGCTACGCCGGCCACCGCCACAACGTCGGCCAGATGGTCGTCGCCGAGCTCGCGTCCCGGATCGGCACGCCGCTGAAGGCGCACAAGGCGGGGGCATCCATCGCGGAGGGTCGTGTGCGGCCCGGGGGCGACCGGGTGACCCTCGCGGTGCCGTCGACGTTCATGAACCTGTCGGGTCGCCCCGTCGCGGCGCTCCTCAAGTTCTACTCGCTCGACGCGTCCCGGCTCGTCGTCATCCACGACGAGCTCGATCTGCCGTTCGACACCGTCCGCCTGAAGCTGGGCGGCGGTCCGGGCGGGCACAACGGCATCCGCGACATCATCAACGTCGCGGGGCCCGACTTCGTCCGCGTGCGGGTCGGCATCGGCCGCCCCCCGGGTCGTCAGGACCCCGCCGACTTCGTGCTGTCGCCGTTCTCGAAGGCGGAGCGCGAGGTGCTGCCGAACCTGATCGTCGACGCCGCGGATGCCACGTGGGACGTCCTCTCGGACGGCCTCCTCGCCGCGCAGCAGCGCTGGCACTCCCCGTCCTGACCGACCCGCGGGTTGAGGAGCGCCCGCCGGAGGCGGACGCGTCTCGAAACCCATGCCGAGCAACCGGGCCGGGTTTCGAGACGCGTACCGCTGCGCGCTGCGCTCCTCAACCCGCGGCGGGTGTCATCCGGCGCGCGTAAGCTCGAACGAGTGGGTCTCGATGCGATGATTCCGGCGCTGTCGCGCGCCTCCGTTCTCGAACCCGCGCTCCGCCGGGCGGATCGGGATGCCGACTTCTCGCTCGTCGACGGACTCCGGGTGCCGGCGATCGGCGCGCTGCTCGACGCCCGCGGGGAGGCCCAGGCCGCGCTCCTCGTCACCGCGACGAGCCGTGAGTCCGACGCCGTGGTCGCTGCGCTCGGCTGCTACCTCCCCGGCGCGACGGTGCTCGCGTTCCCCGCGTGGGAGACGCTGCCCCACGAGCGGCTGAGCCCGAGCGCCGAGACCGTGGGCCGGCGTCTGCACGCGCTCCGCGAGGTCGCCCGCTGGAGCTCCGAGCGGCGAGGGCACCTCGTCGTCGTGGCGAGCGTGCGCGCCGCGCTCCAGCCGATCGTGCCGGGACTCGCCGACATCCCGACCCTCGAGCTCGCCCGCGGCGGTCGCGGCTACGACCTCGCCGACCTCTCGCGCCGGCTCACCGAGCTCGCGTACGCCCGCGTCGACCTCGTGACGAGGCGCGGCGAGTTCGCGGTGCGGGGCGGCATCCTCGACGTGTTCCCGCCCGACGCGGAGCATCCGCTGCGCGCCGACTTCTTCGGCGACGAGCTCGAGTCGCTCAAGCCCTTCTCCGTCGCCGACCAGCGCTCCCTCCCGGAGGACCTGGAGCGCATCGACCTGCTGCCGAGCCGCGAGCTCCTGCTGACGGAGGCCGTCCGGCAGCGGGCGCGCGAACTGAAGGCCGAGTTCCCGGGCCTGCAGCAGCTGCTCGAGAAGGTGTCGGAGGGCATCCCGGCGGAGGGGATGGAGTCGCTCGCCCCCGCCCTCGTCGGCGACCTCGTTCCCGTCACCGACGTGCTGCCCGAGGATGCCGCGGTCGCGATCCTCAGCCCGGAGCGGGTCGCGACGCGCGCCCTCAGCCTCGCGGAGACGAACCGGGAGTTCCTGGAGGCGGCGTGGAGCGCGGCGACGGCGGGTGCGCAGGCCCCGATCAGCCTCGACCGCGGCGACTTCCTCACCGTGCAGCAGCTCCGCGCCGCCGCGGCGCCGCGCACGTGGTGGACGTTCAGCCCGTTCGACTCCGACGCCGACGAGGTCACCCGCATCGCGGGCACGCCGATCCCGAGCTTCTCGGGCCAGGTCGAGGGTGCCGTCGAGTACGTCGCGGGACTCGTGCGCGACGGCTGGTCGGTCACCGTCACCGCCGCCGGCGCCGGCATGGTGGAACGCGCGCGCGACGTGCTCGCGCAGGCCGGGGTGGAGCCGACGGTCGCGCAGGGCACGATCGAGGCGGGCTTCGCACTCCTCGACGAGAAGGTCGCGCTGCTCTCGGAGGCGGAGTTCTACGGGCGGGCCGCGGCGCTCGACGGCCGGGGCGCGAAGAAGCTCGCGAGTCGCCGCCGCAACGTCGTCGACCCGCTCCAGCTCAAGCCCGGCGACTACGTCGTGCACGAGACCCACGGCATCGGCCGTTTCGTCGAGCTCATCCAGCGCGAGGTCGCGTCGGGGGAGCGCACCGCGCGCGGTCCGCTCGGCACGACGCACGCGAAGGTCGTGCGCGAGTACCTCGTGCTCGAGTACGCACCGAGCAAGCGCGGCGGGGCGCCCGACCGGCTGAGTGTGCCGACCGACCAGCTCGACCTGCTCACCCGCTACGTCGGGGGCGAGGCGCCGGCGCTGTCGAAGATGGGCGGCTCCGACTGGGCGGCGGCGAAGGGCAAGGCGCGCAAGGCGGTGCGCGACATCGCCGTCGAGCTCGTGAAGCTCTACTCCGCCCGCATGGCGAGCCCCGGGTACGCGTTCAGCAAGGACACCCCGTGGCAGCGAGAGCTCGAGGAGGCGTTCCCCTACGCGGAGACGCCCGACCAGCTCCAGACGATCGACGAGGTGAAGGCCGACATGGAGCGGCCGATCCCGATGGACCGTCTCATCTCCGGCGACGTCGGCTACGGCAAGACCGAGGTCGCGGTGCGCGCCGCGTTCAAGGCCGTGCAGGACGGCAAGCAGGTCGCGGTGCTCGTGCCGACGACGCTCCTCGTGCGTCAGCACATGGAGACGTTCACGGAGCGCTTCGCCGGATTCCCCGTGCACCTGCGCGCGCTCAGCCGCTTCCAGACCGACAAGGAGTCGAAGGAGACGATCGAGGGTCTCGCGTCGGGCGAGGTCGACGTCGTCATCGGCACCCACCGCATCCTCTCGGAGAGCGTGCGGTTCAGAGACCTGGGGCTCGTCATCATCGACGAGGAGCAGCGCTTCGGCGTCGAGCACAAGGACGCGCTCAAGAAGCTGAAGACGAACGTCGACATCCTCGCGATGTCGGCGACGCCGATCCCGCGCACCCTCGAGATGGCGGTGACGGGCATCCGCGAGATGTCGACCCTCGCGACCCCGCCGGAGGACCGGCACCCGATCCTCACCTTCGTCGGCCCGTACAACGAGAAGCAGGTGGCGGCGGCGATTCGACGCGAGCTGCTGCGCGAGGGTCAGGTGTTCTTCGTGCACAACCGGGTGTCGAGCATCAACAAGGTGGCGGCGCAGCTCGCGGAGCTCGTGCCGGAGGCCCGCATCGCCGTCGCCCACGGGCAGCTGTCGGAGAGCGTGCTCGAGCAGGTCATCGTCGACTTCTGGGAGCGCAAGTTCGACGTGCTGGTGTCGACGACGATCATCGAGACGGGCATCGACATCGCCAACGCGAACACGCTGATCATCGACCACGCCGACAAGTACGGCCTGAGCCAGTTGCACCAGATCCGCGGTCGTGTGGGCCGCGGCCGGGAGCGGGCGTACGCCTACTTCCTCTACGACGACGCGAAGCCGCTCACCGAGACGGCGCAGGACCGGCTGGAGACGATCGCGGCGAACACGGAACTCGGCGCGGGCATGCAGGTGGCGCTCAAGGACCTCGAGATCCGCGGCGCCGGGAACCTGCTCGGCGGCGAGCAGTCCGGTCACATCGCGGGCGTCGGCTTCGACCTCTACCTGCGCATGATCGGGGAGGCCGTGGCGACGTTCCGCGGCGACGTCGCGGAAGGGCAGACGGAGCTGCGGCTCGAGCTGCCGGTGGACGCCCGCATCCCGGAGGAGTACCTGGAGAGCGAGCGGCTGCGGCTCGAGGCCTACCAGAAGCTGTCGACAGCGGCGGCGCCGGCGGCGTCGGACGACTCGATCGACCTCGTCGCCGAGGAGCTCACCGACCGCTACGGCGACCTGCCGGAGGCGGTGCAGAACCTCGTCGCGATCTCGCGGCTGCGGCGCGTCGCCGTGAAGGCGGGTCTGTCGGACGTCGTCGCGGTCGGCGGCAACCTCCGCGTCGCCCCCGCCGAGCTCCCCGACTCGAAGCAGTTGCGGCTCAAGCGCATGTACCCGGGAGCCCGCCTCTTCGCGCAGGCGAAGGCGCTCAGCATCCCCCTGCCGGAGAACACGACCGATCAGGAGCTCATCGCGTGGGTCGGAGGCGTGCTGGGCGCGCTCTTCACGAAGGAGGAGGCGCCCGCCGCCGGGTGATCGTCAACCCTCGGTGATGGAGAGGATGTTGCCGGCCGGGTCGGTGAACCAGGCGATGTCGGGGCCCCAGCCCGCGGAGGCCCGCATGATGCCGCGGTCGTCCTGCGGCATCCCGTCGTAACGCTCCAGCTCGATGCCGGAGGCCGCGAGCTCGTCGGCTGCGACGTCGATGTCGGCGACGCGGAAGTTGAGCACCGTGTAGGTGGCCGGTCGGTGGTCGTCCTTGGGGTAGATGAAGAGACGGCCCTGGGGAAGCTCGACGTCGAGCCCGATCTCGGTCTGCGTGACGGGCAGTCCGAGCTGGGTGCCATAGAAGGCTGCGGCGGCCGTGAGGTCGTCGACGGAGAATCCGCTGAAGGAGCCGGTCGTGGTCAACATGCCCCAGCTTCCCACCGCCGACGCGTCGCGACCAGGGTCAGCGTCTCGCGGCCGTCCCGAGCACGAGGGGGATGAGCACCATCGACCGCAGATCGAAGAGCGCGTGCAGGGCGATCGGCACGAGGATGCTGCCCGTCACCAGATAGAGGTAGACGAAGACAACGCCGACGATCGTGGAGGCGAGCACCCCGGTGGGGCCCTGGTAGGCGTGGAGGAGCCCGAACAGGAGCGTCGCCGCGACGAATGCGACGACGCCCTCGCCCGTGATGGCGTAGACGAGCGCGGGGATCCCGAGGCGAAAGAGCAGCTCCTCGACGACGCCCGCGTTGATGGACAGCGCGGCGCCGTACGGCAGCTCGCCGCGCGTGCGGGGGAGGAGCGCGCGGATGTCGCCGAGCGCGGGCGCCTCGTCGATCGGGGTGCCGCGCAGCAGGAGCGCGGGGAGCACGAGGACGGCCACGACGAGGACGGTGACCCCGAGCGCGACCCAGGGGCCGTACGGGGCGCCGAGCACGTCGCGCGACGCGGCGATGGGCGGCCACTCCTGTGCGGCGGCGAGGAGCGGCGCGATCGACGCCCAGCCGCCCAGGATGCTCGCGGCGGCGAGTCCGCCGAGCGCGAGGAACGCCTCGATCAGCCAGCGCCGGTAGACCCTCTGCCGCGCGAGCGTCGAGCGGAGTCTCTTGAACCGCGCGTAGTCGCGTCGTTCGCGCGCGGCGGCCCGCCAGACCAGCGCGCCCGTGACGACGCCGAGGAGGGCGAGGGCGGTGAGGTCCACCGTCCCATTCAACCGGACGCGCCTCGGCGTCGCGGTGCCCGGATCCGCGAGGATGTCCGGGGACGGGAGAGCCGGTGGCGCGTGACGATGTGGGGTTCAGGTCCCCGCGCGGTCCGGTGCTGCTCGCCGGGATGCTCGCGACCGCCCTCGTCGCCGTCGACGCGACGATCCTCGCGACCGCGGTGCCGTCCGTCGTCGAGGACCTCGGCGGGTTCGAGGCCTATCCCTGGCTCTTCTCCGCCTACCTGCTGACGCAGGCGGTGCTCGTTCCGGTGTACGCGAAGCTCGCCGACATGCTGGGGCGCAAGCCCGTGCTCCTGTTCGGGATCGGCGCGTTCGTCGTCGGCTCGGTGCTGTGCGCGCTCGCGCCGGGGATGGTGCCGCTCATCGCGTTCCGGGCGGTGCAGGGGATCGGTGCGGGCGCGATCCTGCCGGGCGTCATGACGATCATCGGCGACCTGTACTCGGTGGAGGAGCGGGCCCGCATCCAGGGCTACCTCGCGAGCGTGTGGGCGGTCGCGTCGGTCGCGGGCCCCGCCCTCGGCGGCGTCTTCTCGCAGTACGCGGGGTGGCCGTGGATCTTCTGGATCAACGTGCCGCTCGGGGCGCTCGCCGCCTGGCTCCTGGTGCGCGGCTTCCGCGAGGAGGTGCCGCGGCGCACTCACCGCATCGACTACGCCGGCTCGGCGCTGCTGTGCGTGGGGCTCACGCTCCTGCTGCTCGCGATCCTCGAGGGCGGTGTCGCCTGGGAGTGGACGTCGCCCGTGTCGGTCGCGCTCTTCGGCGGCGCCGCGCTCGTATTCGTCGCCTTCGTGCTCGTCGAGCGCCGGGCCGCCGAACCGGTGCTCTCGCTCGGCGTCATCACGCGCCCGATCGTGCTGACGACGAGCCTCACCGCGGCCGTCGTCGGCGTGCTGCTGCTCGGGGTGACGTCGTTCGCCCCGACCTATCTGCAGACCTCGGCGGGCGCCGATCCGCTCGTCGCCGGGCTCGCCGTCGCGGCCCTCACCTTCGGCTGGCCGATCGCGTCGACGCTCGCGGGCCGGCTGTACCTCAGGCTCGGCTTCAAGGCGACGATCCTCATCGGCGCCGTCGTGACGGTGGGCGGCGGGGTCTTCCTGGCCCTGTGCGCGCCCCACCCCCATGTGGCCCTCGTCGCGGGCGCGTGCCTCGTCATGGGGTTCGGGCTGGGACTCGTCGCCTCGCCGAGCCTCGTCGTCGCGCAGGCGAGCGTGCCCTGGCACGAGCGCGGCGTCGTCACAGGCCTCAACGCGTTCCTCCGCAGCCTCGGGAGCACGGTCGGCGTCGCCGTCCTCGGCTCGATCGCGAACTCGACGATCGAGGCCCACGGCGGCGACGAGCACGATCCGGCGACGATCGTGGCGTCGTCGACGGCGGTGTTCGTCACGGTCGCTGCGGTGTGCGCCCTGCTGCTCGTGACGGCCGCCGTCATGCCGCGCACGCCGCCGCCGCGCCGCGACGCGGTGACCCTCCCGCCGGAGCCCGGCGTCTAGCCCGAGCGTGCACGCCCGGTCACCATTCCCTGCGCGACGCGACGTCCCAGGGCCGGGGGCCGGGGGACAGGATGACGGGGTGACGCGATCCGACGTGGGCTTCCGGTCCGAGCGGGGGCCGGTCCTCCTCGCCATCATGCTGTCGAACCTCCTCATCGCGATCGACATCGCGGTGCTGTCGACCGCGGTGCCCACGGTCGTCGCCGACATCGGGGGCTTCGAGGCGTT
>Ga0065721_10050425_pt1 | contig 20291 bp, 23 predicted proteins | sample Mesricmetagenome_FD_59108 | JGI IMG/M metagenome (GOLD analysis project Ga0065721, IMG submission 59108) | Mesophilic microbial community from rice straw/compost enrichment Sample: eDNA_1 v2 (version 2) | ecosystem: Engineered > Solid waste > Grass > Composting > Bioreactor | place: USA: Davis... | reverse complement strand
CCCTTCCACACGCTTGAAGATAAGATAGGCTGACATCTTATCTTCGGAGAGATCGACTTGTATGGCCTCATCCAAGTTCGTTATCTGCTCATTAGACATGGTACTCTCCTCCAGACAGCGGGTGTCATTTGTGCATCAATTGGTCCTTCTGCTTGCCGAGCGCCGCTCTTAACCTAAGAATCGCTTTGGAGTGAAGCTGAGAGATTCGAGAAGGCGACAACGACATCACTTCGGCGATCTCGCTAAGCGACAAGTCTTCATAGTAGAAAAGCGAGACGACGGTTCTCTCCTTCGGGGTCAACCGATCGATTCCTTGCATCAAGGTTTCTTTCAGAAAAGTGTCATGAACCCTGGATTCCGGATTCACGGCTTTATCGTCGATGAGAAGGGAGAGACGAGTCTCCGACTCTTCTTCCCGGATCGGATCCTCCAGGGAGCAGATGGTCGATACCGCCACTTCCTGGAGCATCTGTTGAAATTCCTTGTTCGATATGTTGAGGTAGCTGCATACCTCTTCGTCCGTGGCGGATCTCAAATTCCGCTGCTCCAGAACGGCGTACGCATCTTCCATTTTTTTCGCTTTGTCTCTTACCGAGCGGGGCACCCAATCCCCTTGACGAAGACCATCGATGATGGAGCCACGGATTCGCCAAGATGCATACGTCTCGAACTGCAGCCCCCTCTGATAGTCGAACTTCTCGATGGCGTCGATCAGCCCCATGGCTCCGTTGCTGGCCAAGTCGTCTTTCGTGACGTTCTTGGGCAGCCCCACGGCCATTCGGCTCGATACGTAATCCACGAGCGGCAAATAATGTTCGATCAGCTGCTTTTTGGCATCCAGATCTCCATCTTCCTTCCAACTCTGCCAGAACGATTGGTGGGAAAGCCGAGAACGCTTATGATCGATCATTTTTGCTTCACCTTCCTTATTCGTCCTTCATGTGTCGAACCGCCTGAACCATGTCATCCGTGTTTACGTTGTCCAGTGAAACCAGCTTGGCCGGCTGCAAGGGTTGAAAATCCGCGGGACGCGCCGGCTCGCCCGACCATTGTCCCTTCATTAAGTCCGTTAGCTGCGGATCGTCGCTCGGCGTCGCGAGATCGAGCACGGAACCGCGTTCGTCCTCCGGGGACTCCTTCGGAATTCCGGAAGGCTTAAGCAGAACCGAAAGCACGATTTGAATCGCGACGGCGAGAGCCAGAAAAGCGACGAACGCGTAAAAACTGCGAATAAGCGTGGTGGTCACCGTGTTGCTTCCTATCGAGAAGAGGAAGGTCAACACGGCTCCGAATCCGCCGAAGCCGACGAGTAGACGCCAAGATCGGGCCATGTTATATCTCCTTTACTCCATGCTGCACGCTGCGGATATAGAGAATGCCGGTCTGGCTGCTCAGCTCCACCGTGCGACCGAAGTTGCCTCCCGTATCCTCGGAGACGATCGGAATCCCCATGCCGGTTAAGGCTTGCTTCGTGGATTCGACATTCCGCGGTCCGATCCTCAGACTGTCGTTGCCGCCCGCGAAAGCGAACATTTGCGCCCCGCCGGCAAGCTTGGCGACCAGCCTTCTCCTATCCGCTCCCAGCTCCAGCATCCTTCTTAGAAGCTCGGGAATCGCCGTATCCGCATATTTGGCGATATTCAGCTGTCCTTCACGGGCGATCTCCGAGGACGGCAGCATGATGTGCGCCATCCCGGCTATCATCCGGATCGGATCGAACAAGGTTAATCCTACGCAAGAGCCTAGCCCCGTCGTCTTAAGGGAGGCTCCGCCGGAGGCGACGTTCAAGTCCGCCATTCCGACTTTGACGATGTTGTCTTCCGTCATTCCAGAGGCACTCCAAGGGACACGAACATTCGTTCGAAGGACTGCGGGTCCGGAATGAAGAAGAAATGTCCCTCCGCTTCCTGTTCGCCCTTCAAGAAGGTCGTATCGATCAGAAGAGCTTCGTCTCCCATCGTGCCGAATTGCAGCACCCCGTAGCTGAGAACGGCTCCGGCCATGTCCACCGCGATCGACGGCACCGAAGGAGACATCGCGAGGCCTGTCAGATCCGCTAAAGACGACAAATAAGATCCGGCGAGAATGTTGCCTATCTCGCACAGGGCCGACAGCTCGAGCTCGGAATAAGAGTCTTTCTCGGAAGCCTCGATGCCGAGCAGCACGTGGAGCACCCTGGCGGCCTGCTTCCTGCTCATCAGGAAAAACATGTTGCCGGGAGCATCCCCGTCCACCCGGAGGAAAATCGCCGCGACGACTTCCTCCGAGCCGCCGACTCGATCCGCTATCCTCTCGAAAGGAACAAAGCTGACGGTCGGGACGGACATGTCGACGGGCTTGTCCAGAAGTCTCGACAACGCAGTCGCGGCGTGTCCCGCGCCGATGTTCCCCACCTCGCGGAGAACGTCCATCTTGAAATCCGGATTGTGATTGAACAGCTCCACCCGTTATTCTCCCATCTGCTCCAGCTGGATGATCTCCGAACGGTTAAGAACTTCCGATAGATTCAGGAGGATAAGCAGTCGATTCTCTCCTAAGGTAGCTACGCCGCTCAAATACTTCGCCTTGATTCCGCCTACCACTTCAGGCGGCACTCCGATCGAATCGCTCATGATGTCGACGACGTCGTTCGCGGAATCGACGATAAAGCCGACCTCCAGCTCGTTCGCGGCGACGATAATGATCCGGGTGTTCTCCGTCGGCTCGGACTCCGGCAGCCCGAAGCGTCCTCTTAAGTCGATAACGGGAATGACGACGCCGCGAAGATTAAGGACGCCTTTAACGAATGCCGGCGTCTTCGGTACGCGAGTAATCGGCATCATGCGCTCGATCGTTCTTACTTTGTCTACTTCGATGCCGTATTCTTCATGCCCAAGCGTAAAGACAATTACCTTCAATTCCTCTGCCATGTCGAGCCCTCCTCGATTGATCTTGCGTTATTTGATAAGAGCGTTCGGGTCTACGATGAGAGCGACTTGGCCGTCTCCCATGATCGTCGCGCCCGAGATCAGCTTCTGGTTCGCCAAGTACTTGCCGAGCGTCTTAAGGACGATTTCGCTTTGGCTTACGAATTCGTCGACGAGAACCGCCGCGAGCTTGTCGCCTTTGCGAATGACGAGCATCTCTGTCTCTTTCTCGTCGTCATCGCGATAATCCGGCGAATCCAGCAGCTTCGCCAGCGAAACAACCGGAATGATCGCCTTGCGGTACTCGATGACCTTGTTGCCGTGCAGATTCCGGATGTCCTCTCTCCGGATCATGCCCGTCTCCACGATGGAGGAAAGCGGGAAAGCGTACTTCTCGGAGCCCAGCTTGATCAGCATGGCGGAGATGATCGACAGAGTCAGCGGCAGCTGGATCGAGAAAATCGAGCCTTGCCCGATTGTCGAGGTTACGCTGACTTGGCCGCCGAGCGATTCGATCTTGGACTTGACGACATCGAGTCCGACTCCGCGGCCCGAGATGTCGGAGATCTTGTCCGCCGTGCTGAAGCCGGGAGCGAACAGCAGCATGTTGATCTCGTCGTCGCTCAGCTTCTTCGAATCCTCGAGACTCACGATGCCCTTGGAGATCGCGATGTCGAGAACCTTCGGCCGGTTGATGCCGCCGCCGTTGTCCTCGATCTCGATAAAGACATGGTTGCCGCTGTGGTAAGCGCGAAGATGAACCGTTCCCGTGTCCGGCTTGCCCGCCGCAATCCGCGCCGCGGGCATCTCGATCCCGTGGTCGACGGAATTCCGGATCAAGTGAACGAGCGGATCCCCGATCTCGTCGATAACCGTACGATCGAGTTCGGTCTCGGCTCCCGTGATGATCAGGTCCAGCTTCTTGTCCAGCGACTTGGCCAAGTCCCGCACCATCCGCGGGAAGCGGTTAAAGACGCTCTCCACCGGAACCATCCGCAGCTTTAGGACGATATTCTGCAGGTCGCCGCTCACGCGGGCCATATGCTCGACCGTCTCCGTCAGGTCGTTGCGGCGAATTTCGGTAGCCAGCTGCTCGAGTCTCGAACGATCGATCAAGAGCTCGCTGAACAGGTTCATGAGCGTATCCAAGCGCTCGATGTCGACGCGGATCGTTCGGCTTGCGTTCGCGGCTGCTCCCGCCGCCGGACGGGCTGGCGCCTTATCCGCTGCCGCCGGTTTGGCTGCCGACGCCGCGGGCGCCGCCGGCGCGGGTGCCGCGGCTGCGGCCGCCGCTTGCTGCATGGCTTGAATCTGCTGCTCCGCCGCCTCTTCCTTCGATTGGTCGAGCTCGGCGAGAGAGGAACGGTCGACCGGCATCACCATGGCCGATTCGATCTCCGATACTTTCAGAATCCCCTCGCGAAGGGCGTCTTCTTCGATCTGCGAGATATAGTAAACCGAGAAGCTTCTATCGAATTTATCCTGCTCGATATCTTGAACGGACGGATGGGACTTGACGATCTCGCCGTTCTTCTCGAGGAAGTCGAAGACCATATAGGCGCGAACGGCTTTGAGAACGCAGTCCTCTCGAATGAACACTTGAACGTGAAACACTTTCATTCCGCTGTCTATCGACTGCTCCAGAATCGAGAGCTGGAACTGGTCGAGCAGCAGCTCGGTGGCGACGATGGGCTTGTCCGAGGAAGAGTCCGCTGCCGCCTTCGCTCCCGACGCTCCGCTGAAATCTCCGCGGACGATCGCTTTCAGCGTCTCGACCAGATCGCCGACTTCCGCTTTGCCCGTGCCTCCGCCAACGACGTCTTGCACCATGCCGTCGAGCGCGTCCAAACATTTGAACAGGGTATCGAAAATCATGCCGTTCATCGTAAGCTTGGAGTTGCGCACCAAATCCAAAACGTTCTCCATTTCGTGGGTCAGGGATGCCAGATCCTCGAAGCCCATCGTTGCGGACATTCCCTTCAGCGTATGCGCGGAACGGAAAATAATCTGAACGATGCTGATATCCTCTGGCGATTGCTCCAACTTCAGCATGCTCTCGTTAAGAGATTGCAGATGATCGTTGGCCTCGTCGATAAAGATGGATAAGTACTGATTCATTTCCACTGTACGGACACCTCCTGGGCGACTGTCTTACCTCGATATCTACCTCTTCCTAGCGGTCACTTCGTGGACTAGCGCCGGCGCGATCTGCTGCAAGTTCAGCACTTGCGAAGCGGCTCCGAGCTCGACGGCGGAACGCGGCATTCCGTATACGACGCAGGTTTGCTCCGATTCGGCGATCAGGGTCTCCGCGCCATCCTCTTGCAGGGCTTTCATCGCTCTGGCGCCGTCGCTTCCCATCCCCGTCATCAGCACGACGTGCCGCTTCATGTCCTTCACGCCGATGAGCGACTCGAACAGCCGATCGACCGACGGACGATGTCCCGAGACCTGCGCATCGTCCGACAAGGCGATTCGGTACGCGCCGGCAGAGTCCCGAGCCAATGTCATGTGCCGTCCTCCAGGCGCGATATAGGCCGTGCCGGTCAATACGCGGTCCCCATCGGCGGCTTCGCAGACATGAATCTTCGTGAAGTTGTCCAGCCGCTGGGCGAGCGAATGGGTGAATTTGGGAGGCATATGCTGAACGATCAGGATCGGAGCCGGAAAATCGGGCGGAATCGAGGTCAGCACCTCCTGCAGAGCTCGAGGCCCCCCCGTCGATGTGCCGATCGCCACGATATGGCCGAAGGTCGGTTTGCCCGGGACCTTCTGATCCGACTTCCCCTTGCTCCCGGCAGCCTCGCCGACCGGTACTCGCTTGGCTTCCGTGCTGTCCGGCGGAGAATGGGCGGAATCCTTGCGAGTCTCCGGCTTCGTTCTGTCTTGCCCGGTACTGGCGGCCAGCTTGCCGCTTGCCGCAGCCGGCTTGTCCGCCTGCGCGAATCGTTTGGCCGCCGCTCCCGATTCGCTGCCGTTTCGCGTTACGCTCGTCTTCTTCGGGATATCGCCCGATGGCTTAGGTACCGTCGGGGGAAGCTTGCCCGTCTTCTTGGCCGGCGGAGATGGAATCTCCTTCTGCGGCATCGGCGGCAGGACGTCCGGCTGCTTGCGTCCCATTGGCATCTCTAGCTTGTCGAGCTTCTCAAGCCTATCGGACGACGCAAGCTTATGATTCTCTGGCGGAGCGGCAGGCTCTGCCGGCGGCGCCAGCGCTCGGCTGTCCTCCTTGGGCTCCTCTTCCCGCTCGGCGAAATCGTCCGCCGAGGCGAGCATTCGGGCGTTCTCGCTTTTGGCAACTTCAACGGCGACGTGCAGCTTCTCCCGCAGGCTGTCGCCGACTTGCATGATATCCAGCTTCACCGAGCCGTCCGGCTTGCGGATAAAATCCAGCGCTCCGTATTGCAGGGCTTTAATCGTGTCCCTTGTCCCGTTGTCCGTTACGGCCGAAAGCATGATGACGGGCGTAGGTCTTAAGGTCATGATCCTTCTTAACGCTTCGAGGCCGTTCATGGACGGCATCTCCAGATCCATCGTGATGACGTCCGGTCCGATCGCAAGCGTCTTCTCGATCGCCTCAAGGCCGTCGGAAGCCGTAGCCGCCACCTCGAAGGACGGATCGGCGGAGATAAAATCGCTGAAAACTTTACGCATGAAAGGGGAATCGTCAACGACTAGCACTTTGAATCTTGCCATATGGGGTCCCCTCTCTTGTCTGGATGTCTAGTATATGTACATTAACTTGCTAGCTAGCTCCATAAGCGGCGCATTCGTTGGAGGAAGCCTCTTACCCCGCTGTCCTCCGCCGGTTTCTCTTCGGACAAGTAAGCCGACGCGATTCTCTCGACTCCCCGATTCGCCAGACTATCCGGATAAGCGACGGAGAAGGCGGTCTGGCGTTTAACGGCTTTCATGACATGGCTGTCGTCGGGCACGAATCCTAGCAAGGGCAATTCCAAATTCAAGTATTTGCCGGCGACCTGCTGGATGTTGTTCGCCGTCTGTTGGCCTTCCTTGTCGTCGGAGACCCGATTCACCACGAGCCGGAATCGGACTTCGTGCCCCATCGACTTGACCATCTTGATAAGAGCGTAGGCATCCGTGATCGAGGTAGGTTCGGGCGTCGTAATGACGATCGTCTCTTGGGCGGCCGTGATGAAGCGAAGCGTCTCCTTCGACAATCCGGCGCCGGTATCGAACAGCAGGAAGTCCACATGGCCGTGCAGCTTGCCGATCTGATCGGCGAAATAGTCGAGCTCCGCGTCGCTAAGCCGGATAAGATCCTTGAAGCCGGAGCCCCCCGCGATGAATTTAAGTCCTCCCGGTCCGGTCTGGATGATGTCCCAGATCGTTTTCTCTCTCTTCAGGAGATGGAAGAGATTGTACTCTGCCGGAGTTCCCAGCAGCACGTCGATGTTCGCCATGCCGATATCCGCATCGAATAGCAGGACGCTGTAGCCTCGTTTCTGCAAGGCAAGCGCGAAGTTCAAGCTGAAGTTCGACTTGCCTACCCCGCCTTTGCCGCTTGTGACCGTTACGATGCGGGTCTGTTTGTCCATTGTCATCTGTTCGCGATTCGACACGAGGTTCCGCAGCGCTTCCGCTTGGTCATTCATCTTGCAGCTCTCCTAGCAACCGATGGATAAGGTCTTCGGGGTCAAAGTTGCGAATGTCGTCCGGAACGGTCTGCCCGCATGTCACGTAAGAGATTTCATAATCGAATGCCATGACCAAGTTTAGAATGGAGCCGAAGGAGTCTGTCTCGTCCATCTTGGTGAACAACAACCGTTTGACGCCGTATTTCGCGAATTGGCCGGCTACCTGTTTCATGTCTTGATATTTATGGGTAAGGCTCAATACAAGAATGTTCTCGGACTGTTCGCCCGGAGCCAGCAGCGCGTTCACCTCGGAGACGAACATCTCGTTGCGGTAATTGCGGCCCGCCGTGTCCATAAAGATCAAATCGCGATCTTCCAGCTTCTTGTAGGCTTTGGGAAGCTCGGAAGCGGAGAACACCACCTCAAGCGGAACGTTCAAGATCTCCGCGTAGGTTCTGAGCTGGTCGACGGCCGCGATCCGGTAGGTGTCCGCCGTGAGGAATCCGACGGTTCTTCGATGAACGAAAGCTTGATCGGCCGCCAGCTTCGCGATGGTTGTCGTCTTGCCGACTCCGGTAGGACCAACGAAATTCACGATTCGGGTCGTCGCGGAAATCCCTTGTCCTGCCGAAGGAGAAAGCCAACCTCGCAGAACCTCGCGCCCCTTCTCGTAAACAAGCTTGGGATCTTCTCCCTGGGATCCTTCAAGCAGCTCAATGACGTTCTCCGCGAACCGTTCGACAAGCGCCGGCTCAACCCCTTGTTCGGCCAGTTGCTTCGACAGCTTCAAGACGGGCTCCGGAATAACGCGAAACGTCTGCTGGCGGTTCATCTCCCGCATCATTTCTTTCATGGCCCGAAGCTCTTGCAGGAGAGAAGCGGTCTCGTCTTCTATCGGAGAGCTGACGGCGGTTCTCGACGGTTTCGGCGTCTCGTCCGCTTGAGGAGACGTCAACGTCGCGACCGCCGATCTGCCGGCAGATTCGGTGCGAGCCTCGCTTGAAGCTTCGGCGATCGGCCTGCTTGCTCCCGTGAAGCCCGCGATCATCTCCAGCGCCGTTTCCGCCGCCCGGGACGCCGCTTCCTCTCCCCGATTCTCGGCACTGCCCGTTCGAACGGCTGCCGCCGGTTCCAAGGTAACCGTCTGGGACGAGCCGCGAGGGACAGCGCCTTGATGGTATCGGTCCCTGACCGCTTGTGGCGGCATAAAAGAAGGAGCGTTCTCGGGTACCGGCTCGAAGGGCTCCGGCTTCGCCGGCATCGGCGGTTCGGCCTTCCGCGCGGATGGCGGAGGCAAAACCGAATTGTCGGCGGGGCGAACGATAGGGCCGCGGGAAGGCGCCGGCTTCGGCTTAGCCGATTGCTCGTCTACGGCGGCGATAACCTCCACGCGCTTCTTGCGGAACATGCCAAGAAATCCGCCAACGCGGATTTCCTTGGTATTTAGAATGACGGCGTCCGATCCAAGCTCCGTGCGAATCTTCTGGACCGCTTCCGGCAGATCTTGGACCAAGTATCGTTTGACCTTCATGCGTTCACCACCCCGACGCTTTGCACTTCAATATTCGGCTCCAGTTCGCTGTACGAGATAACGGGTATATCCTGCATGCTGCGCTCGAGCATCTGGCGCATGTACATGCGAATGGTCGGCGACGTCAGAATGATCGGCTGCTGGCCAAGCTGCAGCACCCGGTTCACTTGCTCCGTCAGTCTGGAATAAATCGCTTGCGTGGACGGAGGATCCAACGCGAGATAGCTGCCCTGATCGGACTGCTGGACGGAATCGGATATTTTCTTCTCCACCGCCGGACTGACCGTAATCACTTTAAGCGGTTCGTTCGGGTTCGCGTATTGAAGCGTGATCTGCCTGGACAACGCTTGCCGAACATATTCGGTCAGCACCTCCGGATCCTTCGTATACTTGCCATAGTCGGCAAGCGTCTCGAAGATCGTCACCAGATCCCGAATCGAGATCTTCTCTTTAAGCAGCTTGGCCAGCACCTTCTGAACGTCGCCGATCGATAGAGTCGAAGGAATAAGATCCTCGATAAGAGTCGGGTAGCTTTCCTTGACGCTGTCGATAAGGGATTTGGTCTCTTGACGGCCGAGCAGCTCGTGAGCGTACTTCTTGATCACTTCCGTCAGATGCGTCGCAACGACGGAAGGCGGATCGACCACCGTATAACCGGCCATCTCGGCGCGCTCCTTGGTCGCTTCGTCGATCCAGAGAGCCGGCAATCCGAAAGCGGGTTCCTTCGTCTCGATGCCCGTCACCGAATCGTCGTCATACCCTGGGCTCATAGCCAAATAGTGGTTAAGCAGTAATTCGCCACGAGCTACCAAATTTCCTTTCATTTTGATAATATATTCGTTCGGTTTTAGTTGAATGTTGTCGCGAATTCGGATAACCGGGACGATAAGTCCCATCTCGAGAGCGCATTGCCGGCGAATCATGATGATTCGATCGAGCAGGTCTCCCCCCTGCTGGGTATCCGCGAGCGGGATCAGACCGTAACCGAATTCGAATTCGATCGGGTCGACCTGCAGCAGGCTGATGACGCTCTCCGGACTGCGCACTCCTTCGATCTCCTTCTCTTCGACAAGCAGATCCTCTTCCTTTTGTTTGCGGGTGACGCTCTTCTGCAACCTATAAGCGGCGAAGGCCAGCACCGCGGAGATCGGAAACGTTGCGAGCGGGCCGATCGGCGTCGCGATGCCGAGAAGGGCGATCGTCCCCGCTACGATATATAGCAGCTTAGGGAATCGGAGCATCTGCTCCATCAAATCTTGGGCCAGATTGCCCTCCGAAGCGGCTCGGGTTACGATAATGCCCGTTGCAGTACTGATCAAGAGAGCGGGAATCTGGCTGACCAAGCCGTCGCCGATCGTCAATATGGAATAGGTATTCAATGCTTCCATGACCGGCATGCCGTGAATGACCATGCCGACAATGATGCCGGCAATCAGGTTGATCGCGACGATGATAATGCTGGCGACCGCATCCCCCTTAACGAATTTGCTCGCCCCGTCCATCGCTCCGTAGAAGTCAGCTTCCTTCTCGATCTTCTCGCGGCGTTCCTTCGCCTGTTGTTCGTTGATAAGGCCGGCGTTCAAGTCCGCATCGATACTCATCTGCTTGCCGGGCATCGCGTCGAGCGTAAATCTCGCCGCAACTTCGGAAACACGCTCAGCGCCTCTAGTAATGACGATGAACTGCACGATGACGAGAATGAGGAAAACGACGAAGCCGATGGCGAGTTCCCCGCCCGCGACGAACTCGCCGAACGTATGAACGACCTTGCCGGCTTCCGCTTCCGAAAGAATTAGCCGCGTCGTCGAGATATTCAAAGCCAATCTAAAAAGAGTGGTAATCAGCAACAACGTCGGAAAGATCGAGAACTGCAGGGAATCCTGCGTATTCATGGAAATCAGCAGAATCATGATCGCTACCGAGATGTTAATGATGAGCAGAATGTCGAGCAGCCCTTTGGGAATGGGGACGACCATCATCAGGACAATGCCTATGACGCCGACAAGAATGCTTATGTCCCGAATTTTCAAGGCGTTCCCTCCCTATCAATGTCCCAGAATGACTTCAAGCGCAAGCCCATCTTAAGCCTTGCGTCTTCCTTTTAAACGATATATGTATGCCAGTACCTCGGCGACTGCCTGGAACAGGTCGGGCGGAATCGCTTGTCCTACTTCCGCTCGTTCGTACAGAGCCCGAGCCAACGGTTTGTTTTCCATAATCATGACATCGTTCTTCTTGGCGATCTCCCGAATCCGCAGCGCCAGATAATCTTGGCCCTTGGCTATGACCTTCGGTGCATCCATCTGCGAGGAATCGTATTTAAGCGCGACCGCAAAGTGGGTAGGGTTCGTGATGATGACATCCGCGTTCGGTACTTCCTGCATCATTCGCATGATGGCCATCCGGCGCTGCCTTTCCCTAATCTTGGATTTGACCTTGGGATCGCCTTCCTGGTTTTTAAATTCGTCCTTGATGTCCTGTTTGCTCATTTTAAGGCTCTTCTCGTAGGAATATTTCTGATAAGCAAAGTCTCCGAAAGAAAGGATAAAAAGCATGACGGCCACTAGCATGGCAAGTCTCATCGTCAGGCTTCCCGTGAATGCGAATATATCCTCTACCGGGACGTGCGCAAGCGCCATGACTCTGTCTCTCTCCGTCCAAATAACGAGATAAACGATGACCGAGATGACGAGCAGCTTCAGAACGCTCTTAATCAATTCAACGATAGCCCTCGCGCTGAACAATCGTTTAAAGCCGCTAATCGGGTTAAGAGGGTTAAGCTTGAACTTAAGCGGCTCTAAGGTGAACAGCCAGCCTACTTGGAAATAATGGGCTGCAAACTCGACGATAATCACTCCGATGAAGATCGGCGCGAGAAACATCAGCATTTGAAGCGCGTAGGATTTGAACATTCCCAAGACGTTGCCGGACGTGACATCCATCGACAATCGATGCAGGAGAATGTCCCCGAACATGGAGACGATTCGCTCCCAGAAGAAGGAACCGAGAACCATGAAAAGGCTGATACTCACGAGCAACTGCAGGGACGAACTGATCTCCTGGCTTTGAAGCACCTGTCCTTTATTGCGGGCTTCATTCCTCTTCTTCGGAGTTGCCTTCTCCGTCTTCTCTCCGGAGAAAAGCTGGAGATCCATGGGCAGACGATAGCGAGACATGGACATCAAATCGGCCTCCCCTGCCGTTCTCTCCTGCTGTTTACGACTTAAAGACGACGAACAACTGTTCCAACGCCGCGAACATACGGTCGAAGATCATCTGGAACAATGTTCCGAATCCAGGGAGAATTAAAATTAAAATGGCTAATCCCAACAGAATCTTAATCGGGATGCCGATAACGAACACCTGGAATTGGGGGGCCGCTCTCGTAAGCAAAGCAAGCGCCAAATCCAGAAGAAACATCGCGACGACGAGCGGCGCGGAAATCTGCAGAGCGAGCAGGAACGTATCCGCGAACGTCCGAGTCAGAAACTCGGTAAGGGCCCCCCCGTAAATTATCCCGAACAAGTTATTATCCAGAGGAAGCCAAATATAACTGTTCATCAGGGCGCCGATAAGATAATGATGGCCGTTGATAGATAAGAAAACGAGAATCAATAGCATGTTCTTGAGATTCCCCATGAGAGGAGCGGATAACCCCGTCAAGGGATCGACGATATTCGCCATGCTCATTCCCATCTGCATGTCCATCAAAGCACCGGAGGTCTGCACGACGGAGAAGAAAAGGGTGCAGACATAGCCGATGATCAGACCTGCCAGCACTTCTTTCATAATCGAAAAAATAAAATTGCCGTCAGCCACCACTCTGTCATTAAATCCTACCTGCATAAAGACGATATAAGAAATAAAGAAAGACAAACCAATCTTCACTATGTTCGGCACCGACTTCGTCGAGAAGATCGGAGCCACGACCATGAAGGAAGTAATTCGGCAAAAAACGAGCAAAAAGGCCGGGAAGTATTGCGTAATCAGTTCCATCCGCCGTCATCCAATGTAATTTGCCAAATTGCCTAGCAAATTCGTCGTAAAATCGACGAGCATGTTCAGAATCCACGGACCGAAGATAAGCAATGCGATAAATACCGCGATGATTTTCGGGATAAAAGCAAGGGTTTGCTCGTGAATCTGCGTCGTTGCCTGAAAGATGCTGACAAGCAAGCCGACAAGCAAGCCAAGCCCTAGCATAGGAGCGCTGACCATCAAAATGATGTACATGGCCCTTCCCGCCAAGCCGATAATAAACTCCGCGCTCATCATTCATCCCCCTTCGTTCAAGTTCAGAAATCCAGAATCAAGTCTGGAAGCTGGTTAACAGCGATTTAACAACGAGATACCAACCGTCAACCAAGACAAAGAGCAAGATCTTGAACGGAAGAGAAATCATGACCGGCGGAAGCATCATCATCCCCATGGCCATCAAAGTACTGGAGACGACCATATCGATAACCAGGAACGGGATAAAGATCATAAAGCCCATCTGGAAAGCCGTCTTTAGCTCGCTCATGGCATATGCGGGAACCAGAACCGTCAACGGAATGTCCTGATAGGTCTCCGGCTTCTCCGTTTTCGTATAATTCATGAATAAGAGAAGATCCTTCTCTCTCGTCTGTTTGTACATGAATTCTTTCATCGGAACCGCAGCTTTGGACAAAGCCTCCGTTTGGGAGATTTCTCCATCAAGGTAAGGCTGCAGCGCCTGTTCGTTCACCTGCGAGATCGTAGGCGACATGACAAACAGCGTCATGAATAGAGCGAGACCAATCAGTACTTGGTTGGGAGGCATCTGCTGAGTTCCGAGAGAGGTTCGAACGAAACCCAGAACGATGACGATCCGCGTGAAGCAGGTCATCATGATCAGAATCGCGGGAGCTAAGCTCAATATGGTAATGATGAGGAGCAAGGACAGGGAGGAAGCCCCGATTGGCTCGCCCCCATCTCCGATATCGATGCTTACGATAGGTTCGGAAGCGAAAACCGCTCCCCCGATTAGAAACGATGCCAAGAACGTTCCTATCAGGCTGACAATTAATTTCTTATTCATTTATTCATCCGTCCGATCTCCGGAACGATCCTTGTTAAGCAATTGATCCACCTTCTGACGCCGTTCCGAGAGTTCGCGCATCCGGGCTTCCAACGTCTGCTCAAAGCTCTTCCCTCCCGAAGCAGAGGACAGATCCTCGTCTGGGGACCCGCCGGGATTTGAACGATTACCGAATCGCTTCAACCATGCGGGAATCGTCGCTTCGGAATTCGCGCTTGCCGCATCGTGCTCGGCGAGCAAGGCGGCGACCGTGTCGGAGTCCGCGATGACCTCCAGCAAGTTGACGTTCTCCCCTACTCCCAGCACGTAGATGCGGCCATTCCATTCGACGATCTGAAGCGACTTGTTCGTTCCGACCGCTACTCCGCCCAACGAGCGAAGCGAACGATTCATCCACCAGCCGCGGTTTCTTTTGCCGATAAATCTAAGCACGAAAATAATGAGACCGACTATTAACGCCAGAACGAGCAGAATTCTTAACATATCCATGCCCGAGGCCCCGTCAAAATCGTTCCCTGCTGCTAATGCGTTTAATGCCGGGAGTCTCACGAGCTTATCCGAGCGTCTTCTTGATAGCTTCGATAACGCGATCCGCTTGGAACGGCTTGACGATGAAGTCCTTCGCTCCGGCTTGGATAGCGTCGATAACCATCGCTTGTTGGCCCATCGCGGAGCACATGATGACTTTGGCGTTGGAGTCCATCTTGCGGATCTCCTTCAGAGCCGCAATGCCGTCCATTTCCGGCATCGTGATGTCCATCGTGATCAGATCCGGAAGAAGCTCCTTGTATTTCTCGATGGCCTGCGCTCCGTCCTGAGCTTCTCCGACCACTTCATATCCGTTTTTAGTAAGAATATCGCGAATCATCATTCGCATGAACGCTGCATCGTCAACGATTAGAATACGGTTTGCCATTGTAGGTTCCTCCCGAGGGGTTTATTGAATTTTTTGAACGCGATCCCATTGGCTGACGATATCGGTTACCCGCACGCCGAAGTTCTCGTCGATAACGACGACTTCGCCTTTGGCGATTAGCTTGCTATTGACGAGAATATCGACGGGCTCGCCGGCCAGCTTGTCCAGCTCGATGATGGAGCCTTGAGACAGCTCCAAGATCTCTTTGATTTGCTTTTTCGTGCGGCCTAGCTCTACCGTCACTTTAAGCGGAATATCCATCAAGAGCCCGAGATTCGTCTCGTCGACGTGATGGCCTCCGCCGCCTTGGAAGTTAGAGAACTGCACGGGCTGCACGTTGACATTCCGATTCATTCCTAAGCCGCCGAGCGCTTGAGGATGATGAGGCTCCTGGTAGCCGTACGAAGGCATTGCCGGCGGCATGGAAGCCGGCGGCTGCTGCATGTGAGGCGCCGGTGCGGCCGGAGGCGGCGTTGGCGCAGGAGCCGCGGCGGCAGGAGCCTGAGTGGGCGCAGGTGCTGCGGGCGCCGGAGTTGGCGCGGCGGTCGGCTGCGGCGCCGGATCGGACGAGCCGATCAGCGAAGCTACCAATTCCTTTGAGAAGGATACCGTCAAGAGCTGCATGATCGTGGAATCGATCAGATCGCCGATCTTGAGGCGGAACGATACCTTGACGAAGACATCTTCCTGAGGAAGATTCGAAACGCCGGCGTTCTCCTTGACGTCCATGATGTCGACGCCCGGGGGCGAGATGTTCACGAACCGGTTGAAGATCGTCGACATGGACGTCGCGGAGGAACCCATCATCTGGTTCATCGCTTCTTGAACGGCGCTGATATGTATTTCGTTCAGTTCTTCGGAATTAACGTTGCCTTCTCCGCCAAGCATGAGGTCGGCAATGATTTGCGCGTCTAGAGATTTAATGACCAGAGAGTTGATTCCTTCGAAGCCGTCTACGTAACGAACGTGAACCGCGACATGCGGCTTGGGGAACTCTTCGACGAATTGATCTCTCGAGATCATGGATACCTTCGGGGTCGTGATGTCTACCTTCCTGCCCAACAACGTAGAAAGTGCCGTCGCCGCGCTTCCGAAGGTAATGTTGCCGATCTCGCCCAGTGCGTCTTGCTCCAGAGGAGTCAAGTAATCGTCGATCGTTACCTCCTTCTCGCTAGCCGAAGTGGCCGATGTATCCTCGGAGCCGGAAGATTGTCTTAGCAGAGCGTCTATCTCTTCCTGGGATAAGTAATCTTTACTCGTCATTTAACTCTTCAACTCCTTCGCTGACAATCTCTACTATTTGTACCGCCATCTTATCGCGAACCGTCCCGGGGCTGCCGATGAACTTCAGTTTATCGCCGACCTTGATCTCCAGGCCTTCGCCCGTCTCCTTATGCAAGGTAATTACATCCCCTACGCCTAGGTTCAAAAATTCATGAATGGAAATGACGGAAGAGCCCAATTCGGCCACGATCGGCAGCTTCGCTTTGCTGACCCGATGCTCTAGAAGATTGACCTCCTCCGGAGCTCTTACCTTCTTTTGCGAAACGAACCAATGATGGACGGACAGCTTGGACATGATCGGTTCGATAACGACATGCGGAATACATAGATTGATCATCCCGGTCGTATCGCCGATCTTCGTGCTTAACGAGATCAGCGCGATCGTCTCGTTCGGAGATACGATCTGCATGAATTGGGGATTCGTCTCCAAGCCTTCGAGGCGAGGTTCGATATCCACGATCGTCTTCCACGCCTCTTGAAGGGATTCAAGCGCCCGGCTGAAGATCTTCTCCAAAATGATGTTTTCGATTTCCGTCAGGCTCCCGATCTTGCTAGGCGCAGAGCCGGCTCCTCCCAGAAGTCGGTCAAGCATGGCAAAAGCAACGTTCGGGTGAACCTCAAGAACCATTCGGCCTTCCAATGGCTCCGCTTCGAAGATGTTCAGGATCGTCATCTTAGGAATGGAGCGGATGAATTCGTCGTAGGGCAATTGTTCGACCTGGACGACATTGATCTGGACGAACGTTCGCAGCTGGGCCGAGAAATAGGTTGTCAGGAAGCGCGCGAAATTCTCGTGAATACGCGTCAAGCTGCGGATATGATCTTTGGAGAATCGGACGGCTCTCTTGAAGTCGTAGGCGCGAACCTTTTTTTGCGCTTCTTCCTTCTTAAGCTCCTCGGCATCCATCTCGCCGGAGGACAACGCCGCTAGCAGCGCGTCTATCTCATTTTGCGAAAGAACGTCAACCAATTTTACTCACCCCTTTCCGCAAGCTTACCGCTCGAATGTACTCGCCTATAGGCTTATCTTAGATTTGGGTCATGATAAAGTTCGTAATTTCGACTTTCGTCACTTTGCCTTCGGACAGGACAGGATTGATCGCGTTGATCAAGGAGGCTTGGAGCTTATCCTTGCCTTCCGTTCCGCTCAGCTCTTCCGGAGTAAGAACCCATAGCGCGCGGTTTACGATCGGCTTGATCTGAATTTCCTTGACTTTCTCGAACTCTTCTTTCGATTTCTCGCTGTCCAATTGGAAGGACAAGCTCAGCATGACGACATATTCCGTATCCGCAATATTCGTCTTAATATCCTTCAATTCGGATGTGACCTTGATCATCTCATCGGCAGACATCGGTTTGGCGGAGACGTCCTTGACGCTTTCCTGAGCCTGCTTCGCCGGATCCTTCGAGTCGGAACCCGAATCTCCGAATAGAGTAGACCATGAGTATAATCCAACGATGACGATTAACGTGATCGCCAGAAGCAGTGAAACCAGCCAAGGTAACATTTTTTTCATGACGTTGCTCCCTCCGATTGCGGATTGGCCGCCGGTCCGGTGACCGCCGCCAACACGCCGATGCTGCGCAAATATTGCCGGATGGATCTGTTCACATCCGAAGAATTTTCCAATACCAGGAGTTTCTTGCCGGTCGTAAGCGTGATTAACGTATCCGGTGTTTCCTCTACCATTTCGATCAGTAGTGCGTTTACGTAAAATTTGGTGCCGTTGAGTCTTGTCAAGCCGATCATTGGAATCCCCCCGTGCTGCCGAAGGAGGCTCATCGCCTCCTTGGCAGGACATCAATTACCGTTTGAGGTTGACGACTTCTTCCAGAATGGAGTCGGAAGTCGTAATAATCCGGGAATTGGCTTGGAATCCGCGTTGCGTAACGATCATTTCCGTGAATTCATTCGTCAGATCCACGTTCGACATTTCGAGCTGTCCGGCTATGATGGATCCGGTTCCCGTCTCCTCATCGCCAGCCGTTGTAATCGTCAACTCTGCTTCCGGATTCGCATTCGGCGTCATCCGGTAGAGATTGCCTCCGACTTTCTCGAGACCGGCCGGGTTAACGACCTTGACTACTCCGATCTGTGCAAGAGCTTCTCCCGCGTTCCCGTCCGCATCTACCGGTAGTATGCTTCCGTCTTGGGAGATCGAGAATGCGGTCACTTCTTCAGGGTTGATTTGAATCGCTGCACCGCCTGAATCAAGAACATACATGCCGTCGGCATTGACAAGATAACCGGTGGCATCCAGCGTAAAGTTGCCAGCACGGGTCAAATACGCTCCTTCTTGTTCGCCCGTCGGGCTGACAACGAAGAATCCGTCTCCGTCAATACGGAGGTCTGTCGCCACGTTGGTCGTTTGAGCGCTGCCCGCCGTATGTACGGTATCAATGGCGGCTACCGTAACTCCCAAACCAACCTGCTTCGCATTGACGCCGCCTTGCTCGTTCTCTACGGGAGCGGTAACGCCGGACATCGATTGGCTCAGAATGTCCTTGAACATGACGCGGCTTGATTTGAAGCCCGTCGTGTTTACGTTCGCGATGTTATTGCCGATTACGTCTAATTTCGTTTGGAACCCACGCATGCCGGATACACCGGAATACAACGAACGCAACATGCAATCAACAACCTCCCAAGGTCTCATTTATCGTTGGACGCCGCTTCAATCGATCCGCGGCTCCAGGGCCCCCTAACGAGGTCCGGCCCTACTAGCTCAGTCGCTTCGTCTAGCTAACGACGACAGCGCTGTCGATCTGGGTAAACACATGTTCTTTCATCGAGGAACCGTCCATTGCGGTTACGACGGTACGATTAGGCACATTGACTATCATCGCAATATCCCGGAATAACACGAGCGAATCCTTCGCTCCTTTGGCTTCCGCTTGATCGAGCGCGCTGGCGATTCGATCGATCTGCTCCGGTTGGAACTTGATGCCTCTCTGTTGAAGCCTCTGTTCCGCATGATGGCTGAACTTCAGTCTGGCTTGCGCTAAAAGTTGTTCGAAAGACGGATCTGCATGGCTTGCCGCCGTCGTGCCGCCATCGGATTGCGCAGGATAAGTTCGTATGCCTGTTACGGGCCCCGGCCTTGCGGCCGCCAGATGGCCGACAAGCATTCGGTCACTCACCTGAGCTCACCTCCGTGCCGGAATCGGAATCGTCCGCAGGCGGATTGGAAATCGATGTGATCTCCTCCATCTTGATCTCCTTCTCGCCGATCCTCGCAAAAGCAACGCCGTCTCTCGTTACGATCGAATCCACGATTCCGGATTTTTCCACAGTTTTGCCGCTATTATCCGTCTCGTTCCAGGTCACGTTCATGCCAAGAGTGTTGGCCACCATGCCCGGGGCGTTCCGAAGCGCCCCGATCTGGGTCGCCATGTTCATCGTCTGCTCCAGCGCCGAGAACTGAGCCATCTGGGAGATGAACTCCTTGTCCTCCAACGGCTGCATCGGGTCCTGATTCTGAAGCTGAGTGATCAAGATCTTCAGGAACTCGTCCTTCCCTAGAGTGGAGGCCGAACCCGTCGATGACGATTGCTTGGATGCTCTCTGAACGTTCTGAGCGGAGTAATTCGGCCAGTTAACCGAACTGGAACTGCCTGCCATTCTTTTCACCCCCTGCCGTTAAGCCGTCGTGTTAATGGAACCGCCGAAGCCGATTTCGCGGATCAGAGTCGTTCTCTCCAGCTCGTCTTCAAACGTTGCCTGATCTTCGATGGCATCGTGTCGACTATGATTCGAATGGCCGCCGCCCTGCCCCGCGTTCGAGCCCCGATCCTCATCGCTCATGAAGGAGGTCGAATCCGAAGCCTCATACGGCTGTTGTACCACGTCGATCCGGTCCACTTGAATTCCTTGGCTTTGAAGCGAGCTGCGGAGCATGCCCATCTGGTTCTCGATCAGCTCCTTGGCCGTGCCGGAATGCGTTACGAATTGAGCGGTCAACTGGCCGTCCTGCATCGAGAGTCGAACGTCTACCGT
>Ga0065721_10005280_pt1 | contig 20295 bp, 11 predicted proteins | sample Mesricmetagenome_FD_59108 | JGI IMG/M metagenome (GOLD analysis project Ga0065721, IMG submission 59108) | Mesophilic microbial community from rice straw/compost enrichment Sample: eDNA_1 v2 (version 2) | ecosystem: Engineered > Solid waste > Grass > Composting > Bioreactor | place: USA: Davis... | reverse complement strand
TGATCATGGAGCATCGCGATGTCTGGGAAACGGCACAGGGAGTCATTGAAGCCGAACTGATGCCCCCTCCCAAGGCAAAACAGCCGACCGAAGAAGAACGCAAAATCATGGTCGACTTCCTGACCCAGTTGCTGGGTGAAGTCGATTGTTCATCGGTTCAGGATCCCGGACCCGCTCCGATTCGCCGTCTCAACAATACGGAATACAACAACACAATCCGCCAGCTGACGGGACTCAATATTTCCCCAGCAGACACGTTTCCGCCTGATCCGACCAGCTACGGATTCGACAATATTGGGGCAGCTCTGTCGTTCTCGCCGACGCAGGTGGAGCAGTACCATAAGGCAGCGACTGAAATCACCGAGTGTTTGTTGAAACAGACGCCACAAGTGAACGGCTGGCCGGAAGTTCTCCTGCCCGCAGGGTTCACTCCGGGGGAGTCTCATCGCCAGACCGCGCAAGCGATCACCGAGCGATTTGCGACACGAGCGTTTCGCAGGCCGGTAGAACCGGCGTACGTTGAACGGCTCATGGAAGTCTATGATCTGGCCGTCGAACGAGGAGATTCCCCGCAACAATCGTTGGGGCACCTGCTGACAGCTATTCTGTCTTCGCCCCGTTTTCTGATTCGGCTGGAAGCCAATCGACCAGATGAAGTCGAGCCATACCCGATCGATGACTATGAACTCGCTTCACGATTAAGTTATTTCCTTTGGTCCGGTCCACCAGATGACGAACTGCTCGAACTTGCGGCTTCCGGAAAACTGAGTGAGCCTGAAATCCTCGATCAGCAGACCCGTCGGATGCTGCGCGATGAAAAGAGCATTGAGCTGGTTCGCAACTTTTTCGGCCAGTGGCTCGAATTGAACCGGCTGAAGACACACCAGCCGGATTCACAGATTTTCCCCGAATTCAATGGGGATCTGCGAAACTCCATGAATCTGGAAACGGAGCTTTTTCTACAGGGCATTGTCAGCGAAAATCGCCCTATTCGTGAGTTGATCGATTCCAATTATATCTATGTTGATCAACGTCTGGCCGAGTGGTATGGCATCCCGAATGTCACGGGAACTGATTTTCAGCGTGTCGAGTTGCCAGATCGTCGACGTGGCGGGATTCTCACCTCCGCAGCCGTGCTAATGCTTCAGGCAGATCCCGACCGGACAAATATCCCCCGTCGTGGTAACTATATCGCTGGCCGAATACTCGGCGATGCGCCGCCCCCGCCGCCGCCGGATGTTCCCGCCCTTCCTGCCGACAATGAGGAGGTCAAGATGCTGACCCTTCGCGAACGGCTTGAACAACATCGCGAGAAGGTGGAGTGCTCGGGATGTCATGGGAGGATCGATCCGCTTGGATTCGCGCTCGAAAACTATGACGCCCTTGGGCGATGGCGTGATCAGGAGAATGGACACGCAATTGACCCCAGCGGGGAGCTGCCGGATGGCCGGAAGATTGCCAATGTCGATGACTTCAAAACGGTTCTGCTTGAGAATGAGGACCGATTTGCCCGGACCTTCATCAATCATCTTGTCATCTATGCCTTGGGGCGTCCGATTCAGTCGTCGGATGAATGTGTCCTGCGAGACCTTCGCAACGTCGCCAAAAATCAGGAGGGGCGATTTGGCGATCTGGTAGTGGCTCTAGTTCGTAGCCCCCTCTTTCTTACCCGGCGAAATCCGGAATAGTCAGTCACTGATCATAAGCGGCTGACTGGTGCCGGGGCATTCGCCTGCTTTGACGTTCACTGCGTAGCGATCTCAGCTATCGCAGTGATGAACGGAATGAGCACTTCAGCCCCACCTGATAGGGTTTAAAATCCATTGGCGGTGGGGAGATCGCTAACCACTGGAATGGATGTGTTTTTTCTGAATGGCAGACGAGGTCGGCAATTGAAGGTTCGTTAGCCCCTGTCTCGGGGGAGTGTTGCGGTCATTTGTCGCTCGAGCAGAGAGTCTTTGCCTTTGAAGCGCCAAACATTCGCAGATCCGCCCTCGCACAGGTTTCTTTTCTGAAGGTGAATGTCAGTCGACAGTCGATTCTTTATGGCGGAGCGTCGGCATCCATTCCTTCTCCTTGCCAGGGATGTCTGATAAATCCCGTGCAGCAAGCTCGTCTCCCCCGGGAACAACGGGGATTCAAGCAAGTTGGAGGCAAACTGACACAAGCTGAAACCGCTCTCATTTCACATTGTCGTATGCGACGACTCGGCCATTCCTGTTTTGTGTCCCATCAGCCAGTTTTGACTTGTGTCGCAAAAAGTGAATTTTTTCTATTGAACTCAAATGGGCCGAGTGTTATCTTAAGAGTGTTATCTTAAATTGAAGTGATCAAGCTATGCTGTGATCACGCGATTTCTCCACTCATACTCTTTCTGATTCGCACAAAAAGCAGACTTTCGACTTTCACAAAGCAGAAGTGATTCGCCGCTGTTTTTCACTGCTAGTTTCAGCAGTGGAGTTCTGCGTCGCTGATAATATATTCCCGGTACTTGGTACAGGGTGAATCCAACTGACTACCTGATCGAAGTTGTGAAGAATCTCGTCGCGGCGAGACGGTCCCTCTTTCGTTAATCAATTTCGCACATCGATCTTCGCGGACGGCGTCAAAGGACGTCGAATCCGTGCGCTGTTCATTTATTGAGAGTTCTGCCAGGTCACCTTATTTTCTGAATTTTTGGATGTGTATTATGCTGATTCACCGCTCCAGTAAACCGCGTGCTACAGGGTTTACCCTGATTGAACTTCTGGTGGTCATTGCGATTATTGCAGTGTTGATTGCACTTTTACTTCCTGCTGTCCAGCAGGCGCGGGAAGCCGCCCGCCGGTCGACGTGTCGGAATAACATGAAGCAGATTGGTTTGGCACTTCATAATTATCACGACACATTTCGGACATTCCCGCCCGGAAACATTGTCAATACCATTTCGAGTGCAATCTGTAAGCCCATCGGTCCGGGGAATCAATGTCAAAACGGACGAGCAAACTGGGTTGTCATGATCCTGCCAATGCTGGATCAGGCTCCACTTTATAACAAGTTTGATTTTTCTGAGCCATTTTATTGGGGGTTTAATGATTCATTGGCGCCGGGCACCAGCTGTCCAGTGAATGTGAACAGCCCCAATCAGGTTGTTGAACTGCCGGCAATGAAATGCCCCAGTGATCCCGTGGCACAAGAGTGGCCCGCCAGTAATTATTTCGGTGTCACGGGAGGGGGAGATCGGCCGACGGATGCTGCTGAAGGGGCAGGTTATCCGTGTCGTCCCCGCAATGATGGGGGGGCGCATTTTAATACTGGGGCCATGTTTATGAATTCGAAGATCTCTCTCAACCAGATGAGTGATGGAACGTCGAATGTCTTCCTGGTGGGTGAGTCCAAGTACATGAATTCGCCACAGAATTGCTGTGAAACACAGACATGGGCGTCTGCGGCGCGTTCACAGGCGGCTGGATCAAACGATACGTTTATTTCCGTACTTGCGTCAGCAGTCTTCCCGATTAACTACATTGCCGATGGTAATCCTCTCGATCAGGGTGCCAACATGATTGGAGGCGCGAAATCAACGGATCGGTTTGGGAGCTATCACACGGGAGGATGCATGTTTCTGATGGGTGACGGGTCTGTGCATTTTGTCAGCGAAAATATCGATACCAGCGTTTATACGCAGCTCGCAAATCGCGCAGATGGACTTCCGACATCTGGATTTGCCCCATAATCATCGCGGTGAGTTTGCAGGGTTGACAGGCGTCAATTCGGTTTAGATGAAGCAGAATTACGGCTTTAGCAAGGGTTATCTCTCATGATTCGTTTTCGTAATCATGACTCGAAATTGGGCCTCCTTGTGATGGGAATGGTGATGTTTTCCCTGTCAGTCCAGGGGTGCGGAACAAAGGTGCAGGGCCCGGAACTATTTCAACTAACAGGCAAGGTTACGGTTAACGGAGAGCCCATTCCGGCAGGCACCATTGAACTCGTTCCGGATGCTTCCAAGGGAAACCAGGGGCCTTGGGTGCTTCTGACTGTGCGGGACGGGAAATACTCCACGGACAAGAGAAACGGAATTGTTGGTGGGCCTTACAAGGCCAGAATCGAAGTGTTTGATGGAAAACCCACCGATCCTTCACAGGAGCTAGGAAATCCAGTTGGGCCGCCTCATTCTGTCGAAGTGGAACTTCCTCGGAAGAACGGAACTCATGACTTCGAGTTGGGGAAATAACCAGTTTTGGATGAAATCGGATGAACTGGATCGACAGATGTGATCGCACGTTCAAGAGTCACCTTGAGTGAATGAGTGAACCCGTATGAAGTTATCAATTGGTTGTTATCTTGGTCTCTTGTTGGCTGCGGTTGTGCTTGTTAGTGGCTGCGGAGGGGCTGAACGAATTGGAACGGTTCCTGCAAAGGGAAAGATTCTGTTCAACGGCCAGCCACTTGCTGGCGCAAGTATTCGGTTTTATCCGGAAAAAGGTCCCGCTGCATCAGGGTTCTCCAACGATGCTGGCGAGTTTGTTATGGAGACGAATGGAGATAACCCCGGGGTTCTACCGGGCACTCATCAGGTCACGATTGAAAAAATCGGTCCTCCGGATCCAAAGGATGAGTATGCTCCTCGAGAGCGATTGATTCCGGAGAAATATGCAACAATTCAAACAAGTGGCCTCACCGTCACTGTTCCGAATGAGGGGAAGACTGATATTGTTATTGACCTCCAGGGAAACCCGGATTGATTGCAATGTCGTATGTGATTTGACATTTATCAATGTTTCTGTTGTTTGTATTAACGATTTGCAATGGAGTTGGCCATGAATGGTCGAATTCGTGGGTTTACGCTGATTGAATTACTTGTTGTTATTGCAATTATTGCAGTTTTAATTGCACTGCTTCTTCCTGCAGTCCAGCAGGCGCGAGAAGCGGCCAGGCGTTCTCAGTGCAAAAACAATCTCAAACAGCTTGGTCTGGCAATTCACAACTACCACGAGATTCACAAGCAGTTTCCTCCGACGGGAATGGCTCACAACAATCTGAACTGGGCCTTCAATCGAGCAAGTGGCCTGGTGTTTATCCTCCCCTTCATTGACCAAGCGCCTCTTTACAACAGCATCGATTTTAATTACCCCGGTGGTCAACATCTGGACCTTCAGGTCCTTGCCGGAACGACAAAACTGATTTGTCAGCAGGTGATTCCTGCCTATCGCTGTCCCAGTGATCCATCTCCTGCCATTTTGTCGCAGGGATACAACACTCAAAGCCTCACGCCTCCCGAACGTGCTACAAGTAATTACGCGTTCAGCATGGGGGCACAAAACTTTAGCGTCTGTGGCGCCGGCTACGACATCATCAACAAGAATGGCGATTCGACTAACGGCGACAATCGAGATGGATCAAATTACGTCAAGAAAGGGTGGAATATCTCCGGCGCCTTTGGGAAGCAGGTCTGGAGTGCGTCCGTCTCTCAGATTTTTGACGGGACGACGAATACGATTGCGATGGGGGAAATGCTTCCCTACTGCGCGCAGCATTCGCAAAATGGATGGAGTCATTCGAATGCCCTCTGGTTTGGAACAACCGGGGGAATTAATGCGAAGACTTGCCCCGACGATCCAGGTTATTCGACGGACGTGGCGACCTGTCGAAACTTCAATTCGCTGGGAACCGCCCATGCATTTAAATCAAAACATCCGGGCGGAGCCCATATCATGATGTGTGATGGGTCTGTTCACTTTGCAAATCAGAATATTGACATGCGGACCTATCAAAACCTGGGCGGACGTCGAGACAAGGTCCCCGTCGGCGAATGGTAAAAAGGGCGCCCGATCCAGGGCTGATGAGCATCCAGATTTTGGGCGCGAACCGAACCCTGTTGTCGTTGCTCTCGTGGATTCGCTAAGAGTTCAAGCTGCCAAGGACTCCGGATGATGGGGACGTGCAGTTCCGTCCTTGAACGTTCCGTCGTCTACGATATACTTTGCCCTGTTGATGGATCATTCGGGGAGTTCTCATTGGGGTGTCATCTCCATTTTCCGACGAAGATCCACGGTTAGGGCTCTGATGAGTTCGGTCAGTTTGGGGAATTCGATCATCTGTTCTGGTTCCGATTGACCGCGAGCTTCTCAACGCAGAATCCTTGAGGATTCGATCCCCCTAGCTGCACTGCCGGATTGCAGCGCTGTTTGCCCATGGATCCGGTCGTCAGGTTTTGTCTTTTGAATTCTGGAGTGCTGACGGTTTTGGTGAGAGGCAGTCGAGAGAATGGCAGATCAAACCCGGGGGACATGAAAACTCCTTGTCGGATTGCGATCTATCTCCCAAATTACATCAGTAATTTTCACCAGATCGTTGATGGAGTACTGAAGTTTCAAAAGGAGCACGGCCCGTACCTGATTCGGGATTTTCGTTATTCTCCGGGAGACCTGGACGATCTGGAAAAGAAGCAGTCTCCTCCCCCGTGGACCAGCCGATGCAATGGAGTGATCACCTTCGTCGGGCGACAGCCAGGAATGGAAGAGTGGCTCATTCGAGGGAATGTTCCAGTCGTCAACACGTCTGCAGACCGTCTGGGATGCTTTCCGCCTTCCGTTCACAGCGATGCCGCCAGTATTGCAAAGGTTGCTGCCGATCACTTTCTGGCGCTAGGACATGAACGATTTGCCTACGTTGGGTACGGCCCATCAATCGGGAATACGTATCGAGCGGAAGCGTTTCGAGAGGAGTTGGCGAAGCGGGGATATTCCTTAAAAAACTGGAAGATTCAGTCGATCTGTGATGCACTGATTGAAGATGCAGACCCGATTTTGAAGGTCGATCCTCATCTGGGCAAGGAGCTTTGCAAAGCGAGGAAACCACTCGCTGTCCTCTGCCAGAACGATGCCACAGCATCTGCGATCATTGCAGTTTGTCTCAAACTCGGGCTTAAAGTTCCGCAAGATGTCGCAGTCCTCGGGGTCGGCGATTTCAGCATCGCGACGGACTGTTGCATTCCCATTTCCAGTATTGTGATTCCGAGTGTCAAAATTGGTTGGGAAGCAATGTCGCTCCTCCATCGTCTCATTCGTGGCGAGTCGGATATCCCGCAGGATACGGCGATTCCAGTCGTCGATTTGGTTGTTCGCGGATCTACTGTTGAGCGACCGCACCGCGACAGGGACTTCAACCGGATCATTCAGCTCATTCGAGAGAAAGCCTGTCAGGGGATTACCGTACATGATCTGGTTGACACGCTTCATGTCAGCCGAAAGACACTCGAACGCAAGTTTGTCGAGATCGTGGGACACCCTCCCGGGGAAGAAATTCGACGTGTTCGACTTGCACGAGCGAAAGAACTGTTACTGACCACCCAGCTATCGGTCTCCCGCATTGGACGCATGGTCGGATTCGAGAAGGGGAGCCTTTTCACCCGATTCTTCCTCACTGGGACCGGCCTCACGCCGAGAGACTACCGGAAGATGACGGACATCGAAGAACTCCAAAGTGTCGGAAGTTGACGCTGTATCGTCGGTAGTGCCTCTGAGACTCGGGCACCTTGTCGTCCCTCTCTTTTTTTCCCAAGTGTCGGCTACTGTCACATCTGGATTCGGGACAGGGGACTCTCGGTTAGAGGGATGTGGTCGTTTTTACGGAAGGTTTTTCTCGAAGAAGCGAAGCCAGTTGCCATAAAAGATGCTGGCAATGTCCTCAGCCCCGTACCCGCGCTGGGTAAGAAGCTCTTCGAGCTTGTGGAGGTCCGCATAGCGTCTTAATTCATGCGGAGTCTGTTCATTGCCGAAACCTCCATCCAGATCGCTGCCGATCCCGACATGTAGACAGTTCCCGGCAATCTGACAGATGTGATCAATGTGGTCGACGACAACAGAAAGACTCAGTACTTCTGGCTGTGTCTTGTGAAATTGCCAGCCCGGATAGAGCATCCACGCGTCAAACGCCATTCCGATGACCCCTCCGCGCTCGATCAGCGCACGAATTTGCTCGTCTGAAAACTGTCGGTCCCCCGGCGTCAGGGAGCGGCACATATTGTGGCTGGCCAGAACAGGGCCGGAGAACTGCTCCAGAATTTCAAAAAATCCCGGTTCCGCAGAGTGCGTCAGGTCAACAATCATTCCCAGCTTCTCGAATTCCCGAAGCAGGTCCCGACCGGCGGGGGTGATTGATCCCTGTGAGCCTGTCCCCATCCCATAGGGCCCTTGCCCATAATGGGAGAGACCAACGCAGCGAAGCCCGATCTCCCACCAGAGGCCCGCATGGCCCGGAGTGACGATGGGATCGGCCCCCTCCATCGCCAGAATCAGGCCGATCCACCGGTCGTTGTCGCTCGCTTCCCAATGCGACATGAGTTCAGACCGGGTTCGAATGAACCGGATTTCCCCCTGACGTTCCAGCTCCTGATAGTAGGCGACCTGTCCATGACCAACCGCACTGGCGATGGTCTGATTCCGATAGTCCAGATCTGTTCGAGATGCTCCCTGTGCAGGAACAACATTCGGCTTGGACCGGACTAGTACGGTACCTACACAGATTTTGACGTTCGAATCGCGCAGCTCGGGCAACGTGAGAGTTGCCCGTCCCCGCGAGGGATGATCGATGACATGCTGCTCATCCTCACGCATCTTTTCCAGTGGAATTGTCAGATCGCGACTCCAGGAGAGAGCATTCCAGGCCAGGTCCAGATGGGAATCGATGATGGGAAGCATGAACGTGTGGGGGATCGGGGAGGGATCAGAAAATTTTGAATTGGTGATAGTGAACTCACGTGATGGAATGCAAGATGAACCAGAAACCCGAGCCCAGCAAGATCACTGATGTCACGAACCACAACCGACGGCGTGGGCGGCGTTCCTGCTGGTGCTGATCTCTACAGTTTTGTCATTCCTTTCGTGGGAACTCATTGCTCCCACTTCTGAAGTCAGTAGGTTTGATCCACAAGGAGACAGGCGACATACGTGATCAACGTGCGAAAGGACAATCGAGATACCTGATTTCCCGGATTTCAGACCAGGCTCCCGCGCGAATCGACAGTGAGGGGCCGGACGGAGCCATCGGCCTGTTGCAGCCAGACCTGATTCTGAAGGTTGATGCACGGGCAGATGTGATTGGGGATGACCGTCACCCGATCGCCAACTCTCGGCCTGATTTCGCAACCGGACAGGTCAAGTTCCCCATGTTCTTCGCTGAGGCGGGTGATTTTCGCAGCAGGAAATTCCAGCACGAAGCCGTGTCCGGAATCAGGTTTGGTGATATTTCGGTCAGATGTCAGTGTTTTCGAACCCCCGTCAATCACCGCTTTCCCCGTCACACTTGTACTGACCACCGTGCAGACGATCGCTGCGGCCAGATCGTTCCAGCTGCAGTAGCCGCCGTGGACTGAATTCATGTCGTTATAGACATAGGTCCCGGGTCGAATTTCTGTCTGCGTCGTGATCAGGTGAGACTGATGCAGCGTGGGAGTTGATCCCCCGGAAACGATTTCGGTGGACAGTCCATCCGAACGGAAGAGATCAATGGCTTCCGCGAGAATCTCATCGATCTCCTTCAGGGTGGCCTCCTGTTCGGATGGATGAGCCCAGACATGCCCCGGGTAGAAAAAAATCCCATCCAGTTGGAGGGAAGGACCATGCTGATTGACTCGCCTTGCAAGCTCCACTGCCAGCGCGGGTGAGCCCACACCGGTTCGATGGTGCCCGACATCGAGATCGACCAGAACGCCGATGTTTACGTTGGCTGCTCTTGCAGCGGCTGCCAGACGGTCGATTCCTTCCGCAGAATCGAAGGCCACCCGGACGGTCTTCTCCCGAGCCAGCTCTACTAGTCGAGACTGGCGTGCGGAATCAATGGCGGGATACGCAAGGAGGAGGTCGGACGACAGTTCCTGAAGGGCCTCCATCTCCCCGACTTTGGCGAAGGTCAGTCCAGTGGCCCCTGCTTCCACCTGCCAATGGGCTATCAATCGGGACTTGTGGGTCTTCGTGTGTGGACGCACTTTCAGATGGTGATCAGAAGCATATTTCGCCAGACGCTGGATGTTTCGTTGAACAGCCGGCTGATCAATCACAAGGGCAGGTGTGAATGGGATATTCTCTTTCGCAGCAGTAAACGTTGTGATCATCCAAGTATTCCTTACCCTCACGTCCGGCGTTAACGCGGCAGATGACAATTTCCTAGATCATTTCGATTTGATCGTGTTCACGAATGGGATGTCCTCCAAGTGAACTGACCAATCATGAACGGTTGATCCAGCTACCTTCGCCGCGTCCGGGCTCTGATCTGAACAATATCGACATGCTTGTCGCCCGCAATCAGATCCTCTTGGCAAATGTTCCAGAGTGTATCTCGGCGACGCTTTCCTGAGATCGACAACACCTGGTGCGTCCATATCGTCGCCGAAGCCCAGTTGAATCCCCTCCCGTTCTTCATGGAAGAGGGAGGGTTTCGTAGTGATGAACGGCTACTTGGTTCGAAGGTCAGCAACGGCGCGATGGGCTGTTTCCTTGAGAAACCGGGCAAATTCCGGATCAAGTTTTTCAGGAACAAAGGGATTCTCTCTCACGTCGTCGCCAAACAGGGTTTCATAGAAGACACACGCACCGAGGAATTCCCCTGCGGTGTTGGCATGGTGGCCATCGATTGCCAGACGTCTGGTTTCATTTGCTGTCGTCCAGCGCCAGCCGGTGTGGAGTGAATGAGTCTGATTCGGAAGCTCCGGAAATTTGGCTTCGGCAAAGTTGAACCTTTTGTCGGGGCGGTATTTCCATTTGTCGTCAAGCGTCGCAAGATGAAAGGCATCACCGACAGGAATCAGGCCGGCTCCCAGTTCATCCGCGATGGTGTAGTAAGCATCGCGAAGTTTGCTGTACATTTCTTCCTGTGTCACGGGGTTGGTTGTTCCGGCAGCGGGTTTGACAAACCAGGGGTCATCTTCGCGATAGGCCCAGGTTTCGTGGACCATTAGCTTTGCCTGAGGTGCATAACGTTTAATGTAGTCTTTTAACTGGGTAGCGAACGGGCGATAGGTGTCCAGGTCGAAGCTGAGCCGACTCGCCTGTTGAATGGTGACATAATCCCAGCGTTGTTCTCCAAGTCGTTCTTTCAGGCTAGATCCATCTGCATACCGCCCCTCTTTTGAATCGGGATCGGCTTCATGTTTCAAGGCCTTCGTCGCGTGCAGTTCCATGGAGGCCCCGCCGACAATGATGGGACGATGAACGAGCTTGTGCCCGCCTGCAGTCGCAAGAGGTTCGAGGTAACGGGTCGCATTTCTGGAAAAGCTGTTGCCAATCGTCAACAGATGAACGGTCTTCGCTTCTTTCTGGGTCGGCTCTGCTCCACGGGCGAAGTCCGATTGGATTGACGCTGTCCCGACAACGAGCATCAACATGAAACGGAACACGTATGTGCACTTTTGAGCCATTACTGACATAAAATCACTCTCGACTTCGGGACTGATTGTGGTGAGTTGATCAAAGATGATAGGACAAACCGCAGACAAAAATCGACCGATGGCGTTGGAGTGCCATTAAGGAGCAAATGCGATTCAGATGGATTTTGACAGCGTGAAAGCGTTTCGCTCTCCTCGTCTCTGTGGTCTTCTCCTGTGCCATGCTGGTTTGCATTCATCCGCCGTTCCCTTCGCTGAGCGAATCTTCATGTGGCGATTGGGGCGATCTACTAATGGCTCGACAGGTCCCTCATCCGATGAGAAAGAGCTTGGGGCATCTCGAACCGCTTACGTGACTGTCTGGGGCACACCTCGCGAAGAAAAAGCGAGCAGACGCAGACCGTTCAGCACAACGAGAACGGTTCCACCCTCATGTCCAATTACTGCCAGGGGGAGTGGCAGAGCGAAAAACAATCCGCCGGTCACCAGAACCATCATTGCCCCCATTGCGAAAATCAGGTTCTGCCGGATGATGACGGTTGTTCGTCGTGCAAGCTGGTGAGCAAATGCCAACTGGTGCATGTCCTCTGACAGCAGAGCCACATCTGCTGCCTGAAGCGCAACGTCTGACCCCGCTGCTCCCATCGCGATTCCAACATCGGCACGGGCAAGCGCAGCTGCGTCATTGACTCCATCGCCCACGAAAGCCACTTTCCCCTTGCTGGCAAGTTCCCCCACCATACGGACCTTGTCCTCCGGGAGCATTTCGGAGTGAATATTCTCCGGCTGCAAACCCAGCTCTTGGCCAATCCGCAAGGCGACAGGCTGCCGATCCCCCGTCATCATCACAATTTTCGAAATACCACTTTTTCTCAGAGCAGCGAGCGCGGGTGCGGATGTCGCACGCACCTGATCGGCAATACTGACCGCACCCAACGTCTGGTTGTTCAACCCGAGGTAAATGATGGTCTGAGAGGCGTCAGAAAGTCGGGCCAAAGCTGGGTGATCAACGGATGCCCCCATTTGAGCGGCTAGTCGTACATTGCCAGCCCATAGCTGACCTTCCGGTCGAACCCCGGTAATGCCTGCGCTGGGGTGGTTTCTGACATCATCAACGTGTGCTAACGGGATCCCGCGCGCGGAAACTTCTTTACGAATGGCAGCTGCGCTATGATGTTCCGATTGTGATTCCAGTCCACCCAGAAGCGACAGAAACGCTCTTTCATCGATGCCGAGCGTGACCACTTCGGAGACGGCGGCCTGACCTGTGGTGAGGGTGCCCGTCTTGTCAAAAGCAAAGGTGTCGACCGCTGACAGCGTTTCCAGGGAGGCGCCCCCTTTAAAGAGGACACCTCGACGGGCAGCAGCTGATAAAGCCGACAAAATGGCGGCGGGAACTGATATGACTATGGCACACGGGCTCGCTGCCACCAGGAGTGTCGCAGCACGGTAAAGAGCCTGATGCCAGCCCAGTCCAAGCCAATGGAATGAGGCGAATGCCAAGGTGGCACTGATCAGGACACCCACTGTGTAACGTTGACCAAACCAGGCACTGAATTGTTCGGAGGGGGCTTTCGCAGCCTGTGCCTGTGTGACCAGGGTAATCATCCGGGCGACGGTACTCTCTGCGACCGTTTTCGTCACCCTGACTTCCAGCACACCATCGAGATTGACTGTCGCTTCAAACACCTTGTCCCCGTGGCCCTTGGCAACCGGCATCGACTCCCCCGTAATACTGGCTTCGTCGATGGAACTCTGACCGTCAACAATGACTCCATCCGCAGGGACACGGGCTCCGGGACGGAGTACAATAATGTCATCAACTCTCAAATCCGCAGCGGGGACTTCCGCCACGGATCCATTTGGCGACTTTCTCAGTGCTGTTTCCGGACGCAGCGCCATCAGTGCCTCAATGGCCCGTCGTGCTCTTCCCAGAGCCCGTTCTTCGAGTGTCGTGGAGATGCTGAACAGCGTGAGTAGCACTGCTCCTTCAAAGGGAGCCCCTACGGCAGCAGCGGCGACTGCTGCAATAATCATCAGCAGATCGATATCGAGAACATGGTCCTTCCATAATGCCCTGAGAGCGCGGCTCGCAGCGGGCACGCCACCGGCGAGGTAAACCAGTAAAATGCCGAAGCAGGAAAGAAATCGGGACGCGTGCGCAGTCAAAGGAAAGGCACTGCAAGCGGTGAGTACCAGTCCCAAAGTGGTCAATCCGGTCAGGATCAGAGCGAGATCTGCAGGTGAGTCTGCGTCCGAAGATTGATTGCGATCCATAACGTAACAACTCGCCTGCGATATCGGGACTGTCTTAATTCATCGTAAAACGATTGATAAAAAGAGCAATCAGGGACGACTTCGGAGCTGATGATCAGAAGAGCATTTTCGTATGATGGCTCACCGTCCACGATATGGGATCAGACATCTTTTGGTGAATGAGTCCCCGGATTGCGATCTGCTGGGAAACGGAAACCGTGGGAGCGCATTTGCTCAATCACTACAAGAACTGATCGCTGAGGCCGGTCAGGGAATATGGAAGAATCAGGGGGTGATCGCGATTTTCAGAACGCCGTCGCGCTGATTCGCAAACAGGTCATATGCTTCCTCAATCTGGTCGAGCTTGAAGCGATGAGTCACGAGAGGCAGCAGGTCCGCCCGTCCAGACTCCAGCACGTTCATCAGCCGCCGCATCCGTTCTTTTCCACCGGGACAGAGGGTCGATACGATCTGGTAGTCTCCCAGTCCAGCGGCGAAGGCATCCAGCGGAATGGTGAGTTTTCCGGAATAGACTCCCAGCGAAGAGAGTGTTCCACCGGGGCGAAGGCACCGCAGGCTGCTCTCAAAGGTCGATTGTGTTCCCAAAGCTTCGATTGCAACATCGACACCACGACCATTCGTCAGGTCGCGGATCACATCGACAGGATTTTCGTTCTGGAAGTTGATGACGGTATCTGCCCCCAGCTGGCGGGAAATGGTCAGCCGCTTTTCGATGGAATCGACGGCGTATATCGTCGTAGCACCCGACAACCGGGCGCCAAGTGTGGCACACAGACCGATTGGTCCCTGTGCAAAGACGATGACGGAATCGCCGATTCGAACCCTGGCCGCTTCTGCCCCGCTGAAACCGGTACTCATGATATCCGGGCACATCAGGACCTGTTCGTCCGTCAGTGTCTCGGGAATAGGAGCCAGATTGACCATGGCATCCGGAATCAGGACGTATTCTGCCTGACAACCATCGATGGTGTTTCCCAGCCGCCAGCCNCCCATGACCTTGCCGCCGCACTGCGAATGCTGACCGCNCAGACATGACAAACAGTGACCACAGGGGGTAATNGCNCCNGCAATGACCCGTTGACCAATTTCGTAGCCGGTCACGGCACTTCCGAGTTCGGCGATAACTCCGACCGGTTCATGTCCAACTGTCAGGCCCTTGGTAACAGGATATTCTCCCTTGAGGATATGCACATCGGTGCCGCAGATTGTTGTCAGCGTCACCTTCAGCAGCGCATCGCGAGGACCGACTACTGGAATCGGCTTGTCGACCAGACGGATCTTGCCAGGTTCGACAAAAACCGCCGCTTTCATAGTCGAGCCTCGGGTGTGCGTGGCGGTCGAAGCGTGAGACATAACCCGTTCCTACTTAAGACACCGGACACCTGATGTTCTGACATTGAGCTATTATGGCATCGTTTGTCGAACTGCATTCTATCGGAACTCTGTTCGAAGCGTCATCCTGAAATTCATGCATTGCGCCAGTTTTGGTTCCTCCTCCGTCGCTGTGACCATGACTGCTCCGACAACGGGGCTTTGATCAAGTGCGACCGCAAGCACATTGGATCGTTTCAGGCAATAGAGGAGGAGCTCAATTTGGACTGCACGGTGCCGATGACTATCCTGCCGTACTCTCAAATCGGACTCACAGTGAAGACNTTGGTAGTCTGATGTACGCAAGCTACCGGTCCCGGCAGCAAATCTTTTGGGGCCAGACCNGGATTGTGCAGAAAGAGAATTCAGTGAAGACNGTGGAGGGGCTGCAATCGAANCGCTGTTTCAGTTTTTCTCTGGACAGAACGAAACAGTCAGTCCCACAGATCACAACTTATGCCGACGTGAGCTTTGTCGACGTTCCCTGAATTGAATGCGCCTGTTAGCCGATGTTCATAACGGGGTAAAAAGGCAGGCGGCAGGCAGCGGGTGATATGTGGTAGCTACACAACCTCTTAATGAGGGTGTACAGGCAGGCTAATTGGACGAATGTTTCGAGCTGTTCAGAATAGTATTCCCCGTCGATGCCACATCGCCGGAGCAGATTGCTCAGCAGCCGATCCCGGTCGGCCCGGAAAATTCCGTTGCGAGTCCAATCCTGATGGCGACGCCAACAGGTGACAGGCGAAGGGGACCGTTCTGCTCAATCATGCCAATGGGCGGGTCTGGAAATAGCTTCTCGATCAGAACGCATTGTCAGAGAGGAAGGGTTTTGGGGCCGGCCTGGACCCTGTCTTGTTTGGCTGACGCTTTGTCGGCCACGAAGGCAGGGATATGAGCATCTCATTTCACTGTGCTCATAGGCACATCCCTTGCCAACTCTGTTCAGTGCTTCTACGGTTGTGAAACTGGCTCATGACACTCGCTGTTAAGCTGTCGAGGTTATTTCAGCTTTTGGACCAATGATTCAAACTCTGTGTACTCTGAAGCAGGATCATAATCGAAGCCGCTGTGGAAAACGGCCCCGAATGTCAACTGCATCGATTCTCCCGGCTTAATCCTGACCTGACTTGGCTTCCCTTTTGCGAGAGCAGCTTGCCCAAACGGGTTTGCCACCATCAATCCGTAATCTCGCGTATGCCACCAGGAGGGGCGGAAGTTCTTGCTGCTCGCCATGACGGTCACCCCATGAACTTGACCACCAACTTCGGCGCTGCTGTCGCACCATTGTGCTGTCTTGCCCCAGATCTGTTTGCAGGATAATTGTCCCTGACTGTTGATGACGGTCGCCCCTCGTTTTTCGATCAGCTCCGTGGCAAGGCGACAGCCGAACCCCATTTCTTCCTGATCTCCGAAGACGATGTCTTCTTGACCAGGGGATACTGTCGCCTGACAGACAAGTCGCCATCCATGATGTCGCGATGAAACGATAAAATGTGTCTCGATTGTTCCAATCTCAATATTGGATTCATTTAATAATCGATCGAGTGTTGTGAAGTGGATGTCCTTGTCAATGAGAGCCGGAGGGGTGCTGAAGCGGACATGTTCGATGGTTCCTCGATTTCTCCAGAAGTCGGTCCCGTTAATGTTCCCAAACGCCAGCCAGACTCCCGGGTGCATGTCGGCGTGATCTTTTAAATCGAAGTCAGGGCGTGGTGGATACGTGCGAGTCAGTTTGATGCCGTCAGAAGTTTGAATATTGGCGAAGAACGGACGTCTGATCTGGTCATCACCTCGCACAAACTCTCCGATGACCGTTGTCCCCGACTTGATCACGAGCCGCCCCGGTTGCTCTTCGAACCGGAGTCCTGTGGTGCGATCAACATCAGATTCACAGACCGTCATTTTGGCGTTCACTCTGGTTGATGTGGGAGATTTTTTGATCCCTTTTTGCCCGGCTCCTTTCTGCTGCATGAGAAACGTAGTGATATCGGCCACCTGCTGAGAGGACAGGATCGAAGACATCTCCGGCATCGATGAGACGCTTGAACTCTTCCGTTCATCAATTTTTTTCTTTGAGATTTTAATGACCTCTCCGGAAGAAAGTCCGAGCGTCAGGGACAATCCGCTTTCTTTGATCAGGACGCCGGAATAGATATGACCGTCCTCTGTCGAAATCACCTGTAATTGAAATCCTTCCGTGATGACAGCACTCGGATTCACAATGGATTCGACGATATGGCGAACGGCGGCCCGTTGTCCGATATCACCCAGATGGGGGCCAAATCCGTTCACAGTCTGGTCGAGGCTGTGACATTTTGCACAACCGGCTCCTCGAGAATGCTTGAACAGAATTTCCCCACGCTTCGCATCTCCCTGCGGCAGAATGGCGAGAACATCGTTAATTGTCGTTTGAGGTCCGCGATTCTGGAGCGGTAATGCCTCAATCAAAATGAGGTAATTGCTCTTTCCGCCCGCTCGGCCATCGTCCGTATTTCCTCCTAATTCCACTGGGCCGGGGGGAAATTCTCGTGAGAACAGGAGATAGTCCCAATGATCAGCCCTGATTTTCAGATGACTGGGAGTGAATGTTGAGGTGATCCACCTGGGAACCTGCTTCATACGACTGTCGATGGCCACATAAATCCGAACGGGCAGAAAGGCATGAAATGTAATAAACCGTTCTCCCGTCGATCCGTCGTCATCGTTCGATGTTTGCACGTAATCAAGCCCTGCCAGCTCCTCCGGGATCTGCTTGAGTGTAAATTTTCGATCGATGAAGATTTGGGCACCGTTTTTGAGTCCCCCAGAGACCGCGACGTAATTCGCTCCGCTCTCAACACGGATCTCTCCAATCAGTGGAACTTGATGAGGTGACGGGCTTGTCGAGAGTGCCGCTCCACGGATATTCGGAGCAGGGATTCCTTCACCTGCTGTTTCGATCCACAACGCAGCCACCTGGCGGACTCCGGGATCCTGATCCTGAAGCAGCCTCTGTACCTGCTCAACCTGAAGGTCGTGCGTCTCCAGAAGTGCAAGGAGTGCTCCTTTTCGAACTTGCCCGCGTGAGTCCTTCAATGATTCCAGCAACTCCTCTGTTGACGCCAAGCCACGGAGCGCTTTCCATCCCATGTAAAAAACAACTCGATCTGATTCACTGGCTAATATGTTGACCAGTTCGGAGATCAGATGAACCTGATTTCCTTCGGAAATCGCAGTGATGGTTGCTGCACGGATGCGAGGTTTTGTGCTACGAAGTTGTCGGACGATCGAGTTGGGTAAGGCGAATTCCGTTCCTGATCGACGCAAACGATCTGTCAGAATTCGAATGGATTGCAGCTGCAGATTCTCGGAGCTTTGCGGGTCCTCAACGATCTTCTCAAAAAAGACGTTTCCAGAGGTGTCTTGAGGGGACATCCGACCCAACGTCCAGATCAGCCAGGTTTCAGCCCCTTGCGAGAGTGAGGCTGTCTTGAGAAGTTGAATTAATTCATCGCGAATCACGGTTCCGCGTCGTACTAACTCATCCTGTGCATCAATCCGACGGACTGGCAACTGGCTGTCGAATTCAGCGACAAGTTCGTGGACGGGCCACTCTGACAGAGGACGATCACGCGGAGCATGGTCTTCAAGAAGTGGCTTCCCCGTGTATCGAACGCGGAAGATTCGCCCTTCGCTGACGAATTCTCCATTCTTGATCTCAGCTCCATAGCCGCGGCTCCATCCCAGAATCCACAGCGCCCCATCGGGACCAAACTCCATGTCTGTCGGTCGGAAAAGAGCAGAATTTCCCAGGACAAACGGAGTCATGTCTCCATCGGGACGCATAAGTGCCCCGTCCCATTTGGGTTTCCAGGTATACGTTGCCTTTCGAAGCCAGTCGTTAATTAAAAACACATTTCGGTACTCATCCGGGAACTGTGGAGAGTTGGCATAGACAATTCCTGTTCCAGACCCTTCAAATAATGGTCCACTCACAGGAGCCGTCGGTGGGTGTTCATCGACAGTCCACTCCGGGCTCCAGGCGTGGTTCCACCCAAAATGGCCCCCCGGAATGGACATGAATACGCGGTCCCCTTGGGTCTGGTCGTTATCCGTTCCCAGCCAGTCAAAAGTTGGGGAATGGGCGATGTCCCAAGGATTGCGGAACCCCCGCGAAATGATCTCGAGATTTTCCCCCAGATCATCACACCGGAGGATGCCTCCATCGAGTCCCCAGTCGTCTTTGGGATCATGGTAGGACTTCTGATAGGAACTTGCGGAAAAGGTTTGAGGGGGAGGGAAGTCAGGTGTTCCGGGTGGAGCTGTCACTCCCCAGAGATCACGAAATGGCTTTGGAGCCCACCGACCTTGTGAAGAGTGTCCTTTCGAGTTTCCTTTACTCATGTAGAGCTTGCCATCAGGAGCCCAGACCAGCCCGTGCAGTCCATGCTCAAGATTTCCTAAATCGGTATAGAGCTTAATGTACTCATCAGCAACATCATCTCCGTCGAGATCGCGGACGATGGTCAGATCGGGAGCATTGGCGACCCACAAATCTCGCCCATGCCACGCCAATCCCTGAATGGCATTAAATCCCGTTGCAAACTGCTTTGTTGTATCCGCAACGCCGTCCTGATCCTCATCCAGAACGACGACCACACTGTCGCCGGGCGTGTTTGGCTTGGGAGTGCGATATTGAGGCCCCATTCCCACATATAGACGTCCTCGCGCATCGAACGCCATCGAGCAGGGTTGCCGGACAAGGGGCTCCCTGGCATAGACTGTTATTTCGAATCCGTCCGGGACTTGAGGAAGTGCATCAGGATCGGAATTCGGATCGAAAAAGTCATCGCCTCGGAGGAGTTCGGTACGCAAAAAGAACGCGGCTGTGAACAGTGTTAAGTAAAAACACCAGTGACGTTGACGATGGGATATCATCATGTACGACCTTTAGTTATCTGTCGTCGATTCGGCGTCGCCTCATCGCAAAGTGGAAGGAGAGCCCCCGAGTGTAAACCGGCCTCAGACGAGACGTCTGTAAGGACGAACGAAAGGTGCCTCAATTTATGCTGGACTCATTGATCGAGAGTTCGCAGGCTGCTGGAGGAAGTGTCTGGAGCAAACCAGATGGCTATGAGTCCAAGCCCGTAGATGAGTGCGCACCAGGTTCCGACTTGGGAGTAACTGCCTCCCAGAGCAGTAAACAGGAATCCAACCAGAAGCACACCGGCCGCTGTGGCAAATCGTCCCGAATTGTAGGCCAGACCAGTCCCGGTGGCCCGAACATGCAATGGAAACAG
>Ga0065721_10050424_pt1 | contig 20305 bp, 19 predicted proteins | sample Mesricmetagenome_FD_59108 | JGI IMG/M metagenome (GOLD analysis project Ga0065721, IMG submission 59108) | Mesophilic microbial community from rice straw/compost enrichment Sample: eDNA_1 v2 (version 2) | ecosystem: Engineered > Solid waste > Grass > Composting > Bioreactor | place: USA: Davis... | reverse complement strand
GCCCGCCGGCCGCGCCTGCACCGCGCGGGATCGGCGTGGCGCCGCGCCGCCCTGGCCGCCGCGCTCGCGCTGGTGGTGGGGGCAGGGGCCTTCCCGGTGCGTCAGTCGGTGCTGGCCCCGGCGGAGGTGGTGCCGCACACGCCGACGCTGGTCCGCGCCCCCTTCGACGGGGTGGTGGACAGCGTCGCCGTCACCCCGAACCAGACGGTTGCCGCCGGGCAGCCCTTGCTGGCGCTGGACACCGCACAGCTCCGCAGCAAGCTGAAGGTGGCGCAGAAGGCGCGCGAGGTCACCCAGACCGAGTATCAGCAGGCCACGCAGCTGGCCGTCTTCGACGCGAAGGCCAAGGCCAAGCTGTCCATCCTTCAGGGCCATCTGGAGCAGCAGGCGGCGGAGATCGCCTATCTGCAAAGCCTGCTCGACCGCGCGTCGCTGACCGCCCCGGCGGCGGGCGTGGTGGTGTTCGACGACCCCAACGACTGGATCGGCCGCCCGGTGACCCAGGGCGAGCGGATCATGATCGTCGCCGACCCAGCCGACGTTGACCTGGAAATCCGCTTGCCGGTCGGCGACGCCATCCCGCTGGACGAGCACGCCGACGTCGCCTTCTTCCTGAACGTGGCGCCAGACGCGCCGATGCGCGCGACGTTGCAGTCCACGAGCTACCGCGCCCAGACCATGCCGGACGGCGTGGTCGCCTACAAGCTGAAGGCCAGTTTCGCTGGGGCGGACAGCAGGCCGCGCCTCGGCTTCAAGGGCACCGCCAAGGTCTATGGCGAGACGGCGCCGCTGGCGCTGTGGATCCTCCGCCGCCCCATCGCCACGGCCCGGCAATGGCTGACGTTCTGACCGCTGGCTCTCCCATGACGCAGACCGCCACGCAGCCGCCAACGCCGCCGTCTCCGGCGGAGATGCCGCTGCCGCCGCTGCGTGACGACCTGACGCTGCTGCCCGGCCCGCCGACGCACGAGGGCGCGCCGAGCTGGACCCTGCACGATCCCTCGGCCAACCGCTTCCTGCGCATCGGCTGGCTGGAGTTCGAGATTCTGCAACGCTGGCCGCTCGGCCGCGCCGACGCGATCGCGGAGGCGATCCAGCGCGAAACCCCGCTGCCGGTCACGGCGGAGGAGGTGCTGCATTTCGTCCAGTTCGCGGAACGGAGCGAGCTGCTGCACCCCTTCGGCCCGCAGGGCACGGCGCGCATGGCGCGCGTGGTCCAGGCGCGCCGGCTGCACCCGCTGAAGTGGCTGCTGAAGAACTACCTGTTCCTGCGCGTGCCGCTGGTGCGGCCGGACCGGTTCCTGGGCGCCACGCTGCCGCTGGCCCGGCGCCTGTTCACGCCCGGCTTCCTCATGCTGGTGCTGGTCGTGGCGATGCTCGGCCTGTTCCTGATCGGGCGGCAGTGGGACAGCTTCACCCACAGCTTCATGCACCTGTTCACGCTGGAAGGGGCGGCGATGGGCGGGGCGGCGCTGCTGTTCGCCAAGATCGTCCACGAGCTTGGGCACGGCTACGCCGCGAAGCTCAGCGGGTGCCGCGTGCCGGCCATGGGGGTGGCCTTCCTGGTGTTGATGCCGGTGCTGTGGACCGACACGACCGAGGCGTGGCGCCTGACCTCCCGCCGCAAGCGGCTGCTGATCGACGCGGGCGGCATGCTGGCGGAGCTGACGCTGGCCGCCTTCGCCTCGCTGGCCTGGAGCTTCCTGCCGGACGGGCCGCTGCGGTCGGGCGTCTTCATGCTGGCCAGCACGACCTGGATCATGACGCTGGCGGTGAACCTGAACCCGCTGATGCGGTTCGACGGCTATTTCCTGATGGCCGACGCGCTGGACATCCCGAATCTCCAGGACCGCGCCTTCGCCATGGGCCGCTGGTGGCTGCGGGAGCGGCTGTTCGCGCTGGGCAACCCGCCGCCGGAGGTGCAGCCGCCGGGCCGGCGGCGCTTCATGATCGGCTACGCCTTTGCGATCTGGGTGTACCGCTTCGTGCTGTTCATGGGCATCGCGCTGCTGGTCTATCACCTGTTCTTCAAGCTGCTCGGCCTGTTCCTGATGATGGTGGAGATCGGCTGGTTCATCGTGCGCCCGATCGTGACCGAACTTGCCGCCTGGGCGGCGCAGCGCGGCGCCATGCGCTGGAACCGCAACACCGTGGCGACTCTGGCGGCCTTCGGGCTGCTGGTCGCCGCCTTCCTCGTGCCCTGGCGCAGCGAGGTCTCCGCACCGGGTCTGCTGCACGCGGAACGGCAGGCGGTGCTCTACGCCCTGCATGCCGGCCGGATCCGGGCGATGCCCGACGGGGTGGGGGCGGGGTTGGCGGAGAACGCCCCGGCCTTCGTGCTGGAATCGCCGGATCTGTTCTACAAGATCGCGCAGGCGGAACGGCAAATCCGGCTTTATCAGGTGCAGGCCAACGCCCAGGCCGCCGACGCGGAGCAGTCCTCGCAGCTGCCCGTCACGTGGCAGCAGATGGAGGGGGCCATCGCCGACCTGGAAACGCTGACCGCCCAGCGGGACGAGATGACGGTGCGCACGCCCTTCGCCGGCCGTGTGCTGGAACTGGCCGACCACCTGCGCCCCGGCGCCTGGGCGGCGGCGCGGGAGCCGCTGGCCCTGCTGGTCGCCCCGGACAGCATCATCGCCGAGGCCTATGTGGCGGAGGCCGACCTCGCCCGGCTGGCGCCCGGCGCCACCGCCCGCTTCGTCCCGGAGGACGGGACCGCCGCGGTGCCGCTGCGTCTGCGCTCCATCGACGCCCTGGCGACCCGGGAGCTGGAATCGGCGGAACTGGCCTCCACCCACGGCGGCGGCGTGGCCGCCCGCGCGCTGCCCAACGGCAAGACGGTGGCGGAGGAAGCCGTCTACCGCGCCATCCTGGCGCCGGAGGAGGGCGTCCACCTGCCGCACGCCAGCCGCGGCACCATCCTGATCGAGGGCGAGCGGGAAAGCTGGGGCCGCCGCCTGTGGCGCATCGCCGTGGGCGTGCTGATCCGGGAAAGCGGCTGGTGATGCCGCTCCCTACTGCGCGTCCGGCGTGATCAGGACGACCGATGGGAAATAGGTGCGGTATCGTTTGGCATCGCGGGTCAACAGCGGCAGGCCAAGAACGGCGGCGTGGGCGCCGATGAAGAAATCCGGGAGCACGCCCGAGCGGGCGCCGCCCACAGCCCGGTAGCGGCGGAACGCCTTGCCGGCCAGAAAGAGCGCCTCGCGCGGGATCTCGTCCAGCGTGATCCCAGCCTCGTCGAGCAACTCGTCAAGCTCCTCGATCCGTTCGAAACCCACCGACAGTTCGGCATAGACGACGTCGTTGATGACCAACGGTCCCTTGACGGCGGCACGGTCCAGTTGTCGGACGGACCAATCCGCCCACACGGAATCGTTCGTGGCGAGATCAAGGAGCACGTTGGTGTCGATCAAGGTCATCGGCGATCAGTCCTCGCCGCGCGTCAGGGCCATGATCTGATCCGTGGTCAGGCCCGCGGTGGCGCGCCCGCGCAGGCGCTCGAACCGGCTCCTTGCCGGCGCCGTTCGATCCGCTTTGCTCAGGATGACGCGCCCGTCCTGCGCAATCTCGAACTCCACGGCGCTGCCGGGACCGAGACCCAGGCGGTCACGGATCGGCTTCGGAATGGTGACTTGTCCCTTGGTGGTGAGCGTCGTAGCCATGGCTGCCCCGGTAATACCGATATGATGCTGGGTATTACTTAACGCGGCCGATGGCCTCCGGCAAGGGATGGCACTGGCGCGAAGGGAAGGGGCGCTTCTGAACCTGACCCCCTTGAGCCGGTAAGCCCTTGCACTGACACAAGAGTTGCACTTCAGGATGGAACCTACCCTGGTTGGCGTAGAAATCCCATAAGGTGTCTTATGGAAAATATGATGGCGCGTTTCCTTGACAGGGCGCGGACGGGTCCCCTAGGCTGAGGTCGTTCCCTGGGGGGCCTCGTTAGGAGGCTGAGACTCCGCCGGTCCGGATCCGTTCGGACAACGCGGTGACCCACCGAACCTGATCCGGGTCATGCCGGCGTAGGGATGTGGGACATTGGGCAAGACGCGCCCCTTTTCCGTCCTGACACCTGTGATCCGCAAGCCGGTCTCCGTGCGCTGAGAAAGGTGTGTCTGGACGTGTCCGAAGCTCAAGTGTCTGAAGCCCGCATCGTCGAACAGTTGCTGGCCTTTATCGCGGCCGAAGATGTCGATGACGAGGCGTTCAACCGGATGGCGCTGGCGGTGTTCGCCCACCAGTTCGAGCACAACCTGCCGTACCGGCGCTTCGCGACACAGCGCGGGCGGACGCTCCGCACGGTCCGGAGCTGGCGGGATGTGCCGGCCGTGCCGATCAGCGCCTTCAAGGAACTCACCCTCACCTGCCGGCCGCCGGAAGACTGCGAGCGGGTCTTCATGACCAGCGGCACGACCAGGGGCGTGCGGGGTAAGAGCCATCACCCGACGATGGTGGTGTGGGACCGTTCGATGACCCTGAACTTCCGCCGCCGCTTCATGCACGGCCCCTTCGAGCAAGGCTGGGAGCGGATGCGCATGGGCATCCTGTTCCCAACCGAGGAGGCGATGCCCAACTCCTCCCTGGCGCGTTATCTGGCCCTGGCGCTCCGCACGTTCGGAACGGAAGGCAGCCGGTATTTTATCGGAGACGGCGGTCTCGACGTCGCCGCCGTGACGGCGGAACTGGCGCGGGCCGAGGAAACGGGCGAGCCCTATGCGCTGCTGGGCGCCAGCTACAGCTTCGTCCACCTGATGGACGCGCTGCGCGACCAGGGGCGGCGCTTCGCCCTGCCCGCCGGCAGCCGCATCCTGGACACCGGCGGATTCAAGGGCCAGTCGCGGGAAATGGAGGCGGACGCCTTCTACGACCAGCTTTCCAGCACCTTCGGCGTGCCGCGGAAGGCCTGCATCAACATGTACGGCATGACCGAGCTGAGCACGCAGTTCTACGACCGGGGCAACGAGGCCGGCCCGTCCGTCAAGTCGGGGCCGCACTGGATCCGCAGCCGCGTGGTGAACCCGCTGACCGGCGCGGAGGTGCCGCGGGGAACGGTCGGGGTTCTGGTGCACCACGATCTGGCGCATTTCAATTGCGCGTCGGCCATCCTGACGGAGGACGCCGGAATCGAGGTCGAGGACGGCTTCCGCCTGCTGGGCCGGGCCGACGGCGCCGACGCCAAGGGATGCTCGATGGCGGTCGAGGAGTTCCTGAAGGCCGCGCGGGTCTAGGACCATGATGAGGGAGGTCGCCGGATATCTGCCGGGATTGCCCGCCGATCAGGTGGATTGGCGGACGCTGACCTTCGCGCGCGGCGGCGAGACGCTGGAGGTGGCGGTCCCGGTGCTCAGCGACGCCCAGGTCGCGCAGGTCGCCGCGCGCGTCCGGGACGCTGCCCGCCGCACTTTGAAGGCCCGGACGGTCGCCCAGATCGCTGCGACCATTGACCGCGCGGTGGCCCGGCTGCTCGACCGCGACGATCCCTGGCGGCAGAAGGCGGAGCGGCTGCTGCCGCTGGTCACGGGCTATGACGCGGAGATGGTCCGACTGGGCCTGACCGGCTATCTGAAGACCTTCCGCCGGCCCGAATTGCAGAAATTCCTGGCCGAGGACTTCGCCAACCCGCAGATCCTCGACGATTTCCAGCCCATGCCGAAGGGCGGCTTCGCCAAGGCCTTCGGGCCGGACCTGCTGCTGCACGTCTGGGCCGGCAACGTACCGGGGCTGCCGCTGTGGAGCCTGATCTCGGGCCTGCTGGTCAAGGCCGGCACGGTCGGCAAGGTGCCCAGCGCGGAGCCGCTGTTCGCGGGCTGGTTCGCGCAACTCCTGGCGGAGGTCGATCCGGACCTCGCGGACTGTCTCGCCATCGTCTGGTGGAAGGGCGGCGACGAGGCGCAGGAACGGGCGTGGCTGGCCCAGGCGGACACGGTCGTGGCCTACGGCGGCAACGACGCGCTGGCGGCGATCCGCGGCCGGGTACCGATCACCGCGCGCTTCCTGCCCTATGGGCACAAGATCAGCTTCGGGATGGTCGCGCGCTCGGCGCTCGACACCGGGAAGGCGTGGGCGGTGGCGAACCGGGCGGCCTACGACATCGTCCGCTACGACCAGCAGGGCTGCTACTCGCCGCAGCTGTTCTTCGTGGAGCGCGGCGGGCGGGTGTCGCCACGGGAATTCGCGGGCTACGTCGCCAACGAGCTGGCCGGCTTCGAGACCAGGTTCCCCCGCCGCACCCTGTCCATCGAGGAGGCCGGCAGCGTCGCCGCATGGCGCAACGCCGAGGAGATGAAGACCTTTTCCCAGCCCTCCCGCGACCTGCTCGGCGATCCCGCCGGCGCCTGGAGCGTGGCCTACGCCGACGAGGCGGAAGGGCTGTCGCCCTGCGGCCTGAACCGCACCGTCACGATCGTCGCCGTGGACCGGCTGGAGAATGCCATTCCCGGCCTTGCCCCCTACCGCGCCTTCCTCCAGACCGTCGGCATCGCCGCCGCGCCGGAGGAGCTGTTCCGGCTGGCCGGGCTGCTGGGCACGGTCGGGGTGACGCGCCTCTGCGCGCTCGGCCGCATGACCGCGCCGGAGGCGGGATGGCACCACGACGGGCGCTTCAACCTGCTCGACCTCGTCACCATGACGGAGATCGAGCAATCGGCGGAGCAGGCGGCCGACGCCTTCGCCCGCTACGTCGATTGAGGAGCCGGCACCATGAGCTTCGTGTCCATCGACCGTGCCAGCTATGAGGTCCAACCCGGCCTTTCCATCGTCGACCGCATCGACTGGACCATCGGGCGCGGCGAGTTCCATTGTCTGGTCGGGCGCAGCGGCTGCGGAAAGACGACGCTGCTGAAGCTGGCCGCCGGCCTGCTGCAACCGACGGACGGCGCCGTCCGCATCCAGGGCAGCCCCGTGCGGGAGCCAAGCGCGGAGGTGGGATTCGTCTTCCAGACGCCAACGCTGCTGGAATGGCGGACGGTGATCGACAATGTGCTGCTGCCCGTGTCGCTGAAGCACCGGCCGCAGCCGCAGGACCGGCGCCGGGCCGAGGAGTTGCTGGATCTCGTCGCCCTGCCCGGCTTTTCCGGGCGCTTCCCGCGTGAACTGTCGGGCGGCCAGCAGAGCCGCGTCGCCATCGCCCGCGCCCTGATCACGGAACCGGCGCTGCTGCTGCTGGACGAGCCCTTCGCCGCGCTGGACGCGATCACGCGGGAGGAGTTGCAGGACGACCTGCTGCGGCTGTGCGGCCTGCGCGGGACCACGGTGCTGTTCGTCACGCACGACATCGCGGAGGCCATCTATCTGGCCGACCGGGTCGCGGTGATGGAGGGCGGGCGGCTCCACCACGCCCTGCCGGTGGACCTGCCGAGGCCCCGCGGGCGCGACGTCCGCTACAGCCCGCGCTTCAGCGCGCTGTGCCGGGAGTTGCGGCAGGCGATGGATGGCGGGGCCGGGGATGGTCGCGCCATGGCGGGTGCGGCATGAGCGCCCGCATCGGGTCCGGGCTGCTGCTCGCCCTGCTGCTCGGCGGGTGGGAGCTGTATGGCCGCCTTGCCGGCGTTCCGGCCTTGATCGTCCCCCTGCCCTCCGCAGTCCTGGACACGCTGTGGCATGGCCTGACGAGCGGATACCTGCTGCCGCACATCGCGATGACCAGCGCGGAAATGGCTCTGGGCCTCGTGATCGGCTGCGTGGTCGGTTTCCTGGCCGGCGTTCTGCTGGCGGAGGTCGAGGGGCTGCGGCGCCTGCTCTACCCCTACATCATCGCCAGCCAGGTGGTGCCGAAGCTGGCGCTGGGGCCGCTGTTCATCATCTGGTTCGGCTTCGGCATGACCTCCACCGTCGTCATCACGGCGCTGATCTGCTTCTTCCCGCTGCTGGAAAACACCATGACCGGGCTCGGCCAAGTCGATCCCAACAAGCGGGAGCTGTTCCGGATGCTGCGGGCGACGCGCCTGCAAACCCTGCTGCGCCTGAAGATCCCGGCCGGGCTGCCGGTGATCCTGGCCGGCGTGCGCGTGTCGGTCGTGCTGGCGCTCGTCGGCACCGTGGTGGGGGAGTTCATCGGCGGGCGCACGGGGCTGGGCGCCTCGATCATCGCCGCGCAGGGGATGATGGATTCGACCATGATGTTCGCCCTGTTCATCGTCATCACGGTGCTGGGCATGCTGTTCTACCAAGCCGCCGTCGGGGTCGAGCGATGGCTGCTTCGCCGCCACTGGAACAACCAACAGGGCTGAAAGGCCGACAACGATGAAGACCCCGTATCGCGGACTGCTGCGTTCCCTTGGCGCCGTCGCGCTGGCCGGCGTGATCGGGCTGGCCGGGGCCGGCCCGGCGCTGGCCCTGGACAAGGTGACGGTCGCGGGCTGGAGCCAGCCGATCAGCGAGATCACCAACCTTCTGGCCGAACCGGACAAGGGCTTCTTCAAGGCGAAGGGGCTCGACCTGGACTATGTGCCGGGCAACGGCGGCGGTGCGGCGATCCAGAACATGCTGACCGGGCAGGCCGACGTCGCCTTCACCGACCCGGCGTCCTTCTTCCTGGCGCTCGACAAGGGGCAGAAGCTGGTCGCCATCTACAACATCTACCCGCAGAACGTCTTCAACGTGGTGTCGCCGAAGGAGCGCAACATCACCAAGCCGGCGGACCTGAAGGGCAAGAAGGTCGGCGTCTACAGCCTGTCCAGCGGCACCTACCAGAATCTTCTGGTGCTGCTGCATCAGGTCGGCCTGACGGAAAAGGACGTGACCATCGAGGTGGCCGGCCTGCTGAACTTCGCGCCGGTGATCCAGGGACAGGTGGACGCCACCGCGGCGACCGACACCGGGCTCTACGTCGGGCTTCAGAAGGGGCTGAAGGACGTCAACGTCATCGAGGTGAAGGACACGCTGAACCTGCCCAGCGACATCTTCGTCGTGACGGAGGAGACTTACCGCACGAAGAAGGACCTGCTGAAGCGCTTCCTCGCCGCCTACCGCGACAGCGCCGCCTGGATGATCGACCATCCGGAGGAGGCCGCGCGCATCGCCGTGACCCGCGCCATCAACGGCCGGGACGAAGCGACCAACCTCGCCATCATCAAGCTTCGCAACACGTCCAGCCAGTCGGAGACGACGAAGTCGAAGGGCCTTGGCGCCTTCGACCCGGACGTGATGCAGAAGGGGGCGGACACCTTCCGGCAGTTGGGGCTGATCGCGAAGGACATCGACATCTCCCGCGTGGTCGTCACCGACCTGATCCCGCAGTAACCAGGACAGGAGCCGCCCATGGATTTCCGGGAAAAGACCGTCCTCGTCACCGGCGCCAGCCGTGGCATCGGCGCCGCCATCGCGCTGGCCTTCGCGGCGGAAGGGGCGATGGTCGTCGTCAACTACCTCCGCAACGCGGACGCCGCGGAGCGGGTGGCGGAGGACTGCCGGGCGCTGGGCGGCGACGGCTGGGCGGTGCAGGCCGACGTCACGGACGAGGCTGCCGTGCGCGCCATGGTGGACCGGGTCGCGGAGGAGGTCGGGCGGCTGGACGCCGTCGTCAACAACGCGTTCAGGCCCTACGCCTTCGACCCGGACAACCGCCCCCTGTTCTGGGACATGGCTTGGTCGGACTATCAGGGGCAGGTCGACGGGGCGCTGCGGGCGACCTTCAACGTCTGCCAGGCCGTCCTTCCGCTGATGCGCCGACGGGCGAGTGGCAGCATCGTCAACATGGCGACCGACCTCATCGCCCGCCCGACGGTGCCGTACCACGACTACACCACGGCCAAGTCCGCCCTGGTCGGCTTCAGCCGGAATCTGGCGGCGGAACTGGGGCCGCTCGGCATCCGCGTGAACTGCGTGGCGCCCGGTCTGGTCTATCCGACGGACGCCAGCCGCAGGACGAAGGAGGGCGTGAAGGACATGATCATCGCCCAGACCCCCCTTCGACGCATCGCCACGCCCGAGGACGTGACCGGCCCGGTGCTTTTCCTGGCGTCGGACTGGAGCCGGTTCATGACCGGCCAGACGCTGTACGTCGATGGCGGGCTGGTCATGGATTGAGGATCAGGAATGGGGCCGGGCAGACGAAAGCCGTGCGGGCTGCGAGAGCCCGCACGGCGTGCCGATGGATCGATGGCTGTTTGGCTCAGGACGGCAGGCCGGCGTCCCAAATCGCCAGATTGATGTATTCGAGCGCCTGGGCGTCCTTGCCCTGCTGGTGAAGCCATGTGGCCATCTGACTGTTGATGTCGATCTGCTCGTGTTCGCTTGAGCTGATCGAGGGGTTGGTCTTGAGTTCCTGTTGCAGCTTGACCACCGCGTCCTGATAGGCGTCCGACGCGGTTACCGGAGCGGCGAAAGACGGGGTGACGGCGGAGAGCAGCAAGCCCGAAGACAGCAGGCCGGCGATCGTCAGGGTCTTGATCGACATGATACGTTCCTTTTGTGATGAAGGCCACCACAGCGGCGATCTTCGATTGATACGGCAAAGAACTCGGTCAATCACGTAAAACGTTGAAAAATTGGCTCACTTCGGCAACGATTCTGAACGCTTATGTTGTCGATAAATTTTTTCAATTGAACTGGACGCAGCATCCTTGCGCCATAAAATCCATTTTTGATTTTGAGATTAAAAATTTTCTTTTGGTTCACTGGAGCCAACGGGCCATGGCGTAGCCGAAAAGCCGGCAGGACGAGGCGGCCAGCAGGAAGGACAAGCCCAAGCCCACGGCGCTGGGCGTGTCTCGCATGGCGATCGACTGAAGCACGACGATGGCCAGGCCGGGCGACCATGTGAAACAGACGCTTTTCGCCAGCGCTTCGCCGGTCCGGCGATCCCCCGGCCCCAACAGAAGCAGCGGCCGCGTAACCTCGACGAGAACGCCGAGAATGGTGCCCAACAGGACGGCATCGTGGGGAACATGCGGCATGTCGGATTCCCTGTCTCTGCTGCCGGGCATCATCGGCCTGTCCGATGGAGACGGTGCGCCGTTCGCTTTATGCCCGCGCCGGAAGTCCCTGGTAATCGCGGGAGGAGACCCGGGAAACCGGCTCCACAAACTTGTATCCGCGCCCCGGCACGTTGACGATGAAGCCTGCGCCGTCGCCGTGCGCGCTGAGCGCCCGGCGGATGCCGGCGATCTGCACGCGCAAATTGGCCTCGTCGACGAAGGTGGACGGCCAGGCGAGGCCCAGGAGATCGTTCTTGAAGACCAGATCGCCCGCCCGCCGCACCAGTTCGTGCAAGATCGCAAAGGCCCGGCTGCCGATGCTGACCGGCACGCCGTCATGCAGAAGAAGGTGCCGCTGCGGCACAAGAAGATAAGATCCGAACGCGAAGCCAACCGTGTCGATACCTTGCGGCCGGTGCGCGTTCTTGATTGCCGCGGCCGGGAGCAGTTCCGCGATCTGCGTGGACGCGCCATACTGGATGGAAATGCTTGCACTGTTCCAGAGCATCGGACACTCCCTTTGGCTTTTTACGTCGGCGACCTCGCCAACAACTGGCCTTATCATTCGCCAGGACGCCGGGGAAAACCATCACACTGCTGTCGGGAAAGACTCTGACTTATCGTTGACGCGACCTCGACCAAGGTACAGGGCGGTGCGGGGGCGGCGCCGGCATGAGCAAACGTCGCCCCGACATGGCCGGGACGGTTCACCTGCACAGGCACGCTGTAGTGGAATGCAGGGTGTCGTCAGTGCGCGTCCACGACGGACGTCAGGCAGTCGACCAGGACGTCGTCATCGACCGGCTTGCCGAAGAAACTCCGGGCGCCGCCGCCCAGGGCCTTTGCCTTCGTCGCGTCATCGGCGTAGCTGGTCATGAAGATGATCGGCGGCGGATGCCCGTCCGCGTTGAGGCGGTCCTGAAGTTCCAGGCCGGTCAGACCGGGCATGTTGATGTCCGTGATCATGCAGGCGATGGAAGAACGGTCGGCAAATCCCAGGAATTCCTCAGCCGATGCAAAGCCAAGGCACCGGTAGCCGAGGGACTGGATCAAGTCGCCGAGCGCCTCGCGAATGGATGCGTCATCGTCGACTATCGCTATGACTGGTTCCGAACCCACGAACTTTCCGCCTCTCAGAATGGACTGCTTCGAGCCATCGCTCCTGTCGCATCGTCACCGAGATTCCGCGCGGAAGATACTGCACCTAGGTCTAGGATGATGATATCACCGTCGTGCCGGCCATGAACGTCAGGATGATTCAAGAAGCTCCACCTTGCGCACGAGATCGGCCACAGAGCGCACCTGCATCTTCCGCATGACGTTGCCGCGATGAAGTTTGACGGTGACTTCGCTGATTCCCAACTCCGCGGCGATCTGTTTGTTCATGAGCCCTTTCACGACGGCGCCCATGACTTCCCGCTCGCGCGGAGTCAGCGTGGCGGCCTGCGAGGCCGCGTCCTCGGCCGCAACGCGGCTCCGTCGCCGGACGCGGTCCTTTTCGATGGCTCCGGCCACCGCGTCCAGCATGTCCTGATCCCGGAACGGCTTGGTCAGGAAATCGGAAGCCCCGGCCTTCATGGCCCGGACGGACATCGGGATGTCGCCGAAGCCGGTCATGAACACGATGGGCATCGGGTTGCCCTGGTTCGCCAGATGGCGCTGGAAATCCAGGCCGCTGAGACCCGGAAGGCGGACGTCCAGCACAAGGCACCCCGGCCGGTCCGGCAGGGACGCGCCCAGGAACTCCTGCGAGGACGCGAAGCAGAGCGCGTCGATGCCGACCGAACGCAGCAGGTCGCACAGCGCCTCCCGGATGTGCTCGTCATCGTCGACGACGAGAACCAGCGGCTCGTCCGACGCCTTGGTGTCCACCTTCCGTGTTGTAGTCATGTCTTCCCCTCCCCTGCTGGAAGCACGAATTCGAACTCGGCCCCCCCGTCGTCACGATTTCTCGCGGTCAGTTCGCCGCCGCATGCCTCGATGGTGGACCGGCAGATCGCCAGCCCCATGCCCATTCCGTCCGCTTTGGTGGTGAAGAACGGATCGAACAGCCGGGCGAGGTTCTCCTCGGTGATTCCGGCGCCGCGGTCCCGGACCGACACGCTGACCTTTCCCTCCTCCGGGCAGCGCACGGCGATGGTCAGTTCGCGGGCGGCGGGCGGCGCTTCGCTCATCGCCTGAAGGCCGTTGGTCATCAGGTTGATCAGGACCTGCTGAACATCGACCCGGCAGGCGAGGACCACCGGAACATCCGCCGCGAAGTCGGTGCGGAGGGTGGCCCGGTGTGCGGCCAGTTCGCGTTCCAGCAGCAGGGCCGTCTCGCGCACCAGCTGCCGCAGGTCGATGGCCTCGTGCCGCGGGGTGCTCTTGACCAGCATGCCGCGCGTCCTTTGCACGATTTCGCTGGCGCGCTTGCCGTCCCGCACCGCGCGCTCGGCCGCCTTGGACGCCGCTTCGATGTCCGGGGGCTCGCGGCGCAGCCATCGCAGGCAGGTTTGCGCGTTCATCACCACGGCACCCAGCGGCTGGTTCACCTCGTGCGCGATGGACGCGGACAGCGCCCCCATCGTGGCGGCGCGGGAGGCGCGCGCCAGTTCGGCCTGCGCCGCCAGAAGCGCCTCCTGCGTCTTTTCCCGCTGCGTGATGTCCACCACCCCCGCCACCACCTGATCGAGGCCGACATCGTCGTCCGGAAAGGCGATGGCGAGCAGCACGGTCCGTTCGCGTCCGTCCATGTCGATCATCTGCGCCCGGCCCTCGTACCGGTTCCGTCCGTCCGCCAGGGCTTGCAGCATCTGGACCATCGCCGGATCCTCCGGCGGCAGGAAGCGTTCCAGGGGGCCGAGGACGTCCGCGCGGCTGGACGCGCCGAGCAGTTCCAGGGTCGCGTCGTTCACGTTGATCGTGGTGATCAGGCTGGTGAGCCGCCGGGCGAGGCCGGGGGTCTCCTGGACAAGGGCCGCGAGCCCGGCGCCGTCCTGCACGCCGAGTTCGACAAACGCCGTCTTCACCGCGGTGAAATCCTGCTCCCACAGGGAAAAGCGCGCTTGTTCGAAGATGGAGCGGAACCGCTTCTCGCTGCGCGCCAGGGCGGCGTTGGTCTGGACGAGCAGTTCCCGCGACTGCTGATCCCGCGCCAGCAACGCGGTGGTGATCAGGATGGCCGCGATGGACACCGCGCACCGCATGGCCGACGACAGGTCCATGTCCGTCCAGTGGGACAGAAGGAAGGACAGCAGCGTCAGCCCGGCAAAGCCGTACCCCAGTTGGACGATCCCGTTGCGGGACAGCCCCCGCGCGGCGATCAGGAGCACAATGGCGTAGAGGACCGCGACGGCGGTCTGGACCTCGGTGAAGGTGTCCACCGCGAAGACCGCAACGGCGAATGGAACGGCCAGGAAGCCGGCCAGACGCTCGTCCCGCTGCCTCCGCAGCCGCCCGCTGGAAAGTTCAGCCATCATCGACGATTCAAACCGTGGTTTGTGAAACCGCTGATGTCGGCATCAACGGTATGACACATCGCGACACCCGGTCCAGAACGCGATTTGGCGTGATCCCACCCCACCGGCCACCGGTGAAAGCGAAATCCCCGCCGCGGCATGGCGGATCGGTCGCGCGAAGGAGGCATGGGCACCTCGTCTGCAAGGGTTGGGATCGCGATTTGGCCGGCCCGTGGTGCCGGCGCATTTTGATTTGCACGCCGCATCCGGGGGGACGAGTAAAAATCGGAAAAATTCTGAAAATGCGCCTGCCGCTCCCCCTCACAGGGCCCCACCACCGTCGATGTGAGCCAGCTTACAGCACGGGCCTCATCCGCCGCCTATCGTCCGCCCTGGCGCGAATTGCGTCTGGCGCGGAGAGCCGGCTATGAGCGGAAACCAATCCTTGTTCCGACCGGAGGCGCAGCGGACGCTCCAGGACCGGCAATGGGGCCGGGTCTCCCACCTTCAGCCCTTGTCATCCCGGATTCTGTGCTGGGGGCTGGTGGCCGTGACGGTGGCGATCGCCCTGTTCCTGAGCGTTGCCGAATACGCCCGCAAGGAAACGGTGACCGGGTATCTGGCGCCGACGGCGGGCGTGGTGAAGATCGTAGCGCCACGGCCGGGCGTCATCCGGACTATCCACGTGACGGAAGGCCAGCGCGTCGAGGCCGGCCAGCCGCTCGTCACCATCGCCATCGAACAGACCACGGCCGACGGCGAGAACGTCGATGCGGCCATGCTGCGGATCCTGGAGAGCCAACGGACCCGGATCGACGAGCAGCTGGCGCTCCAGGACCGGCATTTCGAATCCGAGGGGCAGCGCCTTCGGGCGCAGATCGCCGGCATCGACGCGGAAATCGCCCAGATCGGATCGCAGATCGTCATCCAGCGGGAGCGCATCGGGAACCTGACCGAACTGATCGCCGCGGGCCAGGGCCTGCGCGCCAAGGGCTACCTGTCGGACGTCGAATACAAGCGGCGCTACGACCAGATGCTTGAACAGAAGCAGGGACTCGGCACGCTCCAGCAGCGGACGACGACGCTTCAGGCCGACCGGAGGTCGGCGGAGTTCAGCCTGGACCAGTTGCCGACCACCAAAGCCGAGAAGATCGAGGCATTGCGCACCCAGCGTTCGGAGGTCGAGCAGCGGATCACCGAGATCAACGGGCGCCGCGCCTATGTGGTGCACGCGCCGGTGGGCGGCCGCGTCGCGACGTTGCAGGCCCTGGTGGGCCGGACCGCGGATTCCCAGCGGATGCTGATGTCCATCCTGCCGGTGGACAGCGTCTTCCAGGCCGAACTGTTCGTGCCGACCAAGGCGGTCGGCTTCGTCCGGCTCGGCCAGGAGGTGCGGATCCTCTACGACGCCTACCCGTTCCAGCGCTTCGGCACCCACCGCGGCCGGATCGTCCAGGTCGCCCACACCATCCTGACCAGCGCCGACGTGTCGGCGCCGGTGCCGCTGAACGACCCCGCCTACAAGGTCACCGTCGCGCTGGACCGACAGGAGATCACGGCGTTCGGGCAGAGCCGCCCGTTGCAGGCGGACATGCTGCTGCACGCCGACATCATCCTGGACCGGCGCCCGCTGCTGGTATGGCTCCTCAACCCCCTGTTCGGGATGCGCCTGTGATGACGACGATCCACGACCTGCTGAACGTCGGCCTCCTGAACCTCAGCGGCCGGCGGCGCCTGCCGATTATTCTGCAAACGGAGACCACGGAATGCGGGCTGGCCTGCCTGGCCATGGTCGCGTCGTTCCACGGCAACCGCGTCGACCTGAACATCCTGCGCCGGCGCCATTCCGTTTCCCTGAAGGGCGCCACGCTGAAGGCGCTGATGCAGGCGGCCGGGCAGCTGAAGCTGAGCTGCCGGGCGCTGCGCTTCGAGCTGCACAACCTGCCGGAACTGCGCCTGCCCGCCATCGTCCACTGGGACATGGACCATTTCGTCGTGCTCAGCCGCGTGACCGCGAAAGGCATCGAGGTGCACGACCCGGCCAACGGCCGGCGGCGCTTCACCATGGCCGAGGCGTCGATGCACCTCACCGGCATCGCGCTGGAATTGGCGCCGATGGACGGGTTCGTCCGCCGGGACGAGCGGGTCCGCCTGCCGCTGTCCGCCCTGTGGGGCCGCGCCGAGGGCACCGTGCATGCGCTGGCCCAGGTCTTCGCGCTGTCGCTCCTGCTCGAAATCCTGGTCATCGCCGGTCCCTTCTACCTTCAGATCGCCGTGGACGAGGCGGTCGTGAAGGGCGACGCGGATCTGCTCGTCGTGCTCGCCCTGGGTTTCGGGATTCTGGCGGCGATCTCCGTCGTTTCGACCGCCCTGCGGTCGACCATCGTGCTGATCCTCCAGAACACCATGAACTTCCGGATGGTGTCGGGCCTGTTCCGGCATCTGCTGCGCCTGCCGCTGGCCTATTTCGAGAAGCGCCACATCGGCGACATCCTGTCCCGCTTCGCCTCGACCGAGCCGATCCGCCACCAGTTCGCGGAGGGCCTGATCACGGCGCTGCTGGACGGATTCATGGCGGTGGCGACGCTGATCATGATCTTCGTCTACAGCCCGCCCCTGGCCGCTGTCGTCTCGGCGGCGGCGATGCTCTACGCCGGGGCGCGGATCGCGCTCTACCGCAGCTTCCGACACCGCAGCGAGGAGGCCATCCGACTGAAGGCGCTGGAAAGCTCGACCTTCATCGAGACGATCCGGGCGATCCAGTGCCTGAAGCTGTTCGGGCGGGAGTTCGAATGCGAAGGCCAATGGATCAACCGCTTCGCCGACGTGGTGGACGCGAACGTGCGGGTCGGCCGGCTGACGATCGCCTACAAGACCCTGAACGACGCCATCTTCGCCGTGGAAAACATCGTCACGATCTATCTCGGCGCCCGGCTGGCGCTCGACGGCGCCCTGACCGTGGGGATGGTGTTCGCCTTCATGAGCTACAAGCGGCACTTCACGGAAAAGGCCGGGCAACTCGTTGAAAAGGCGCTGGAATTCCGGCTGCTCGACCTGCATCTGGAGCGCCTGTCCGACATCGCCCTGGCGACGCCCGAACACGGCCATGACGAACCATCCTCCTTCGCCCGCGAGATCCGGGGCGCCATCGAGTTGCGGGACGTCTCCTTCCGCTACGCGGACAGCGAGCCCTGCGTCCTGGAGGGCGTGAACCTGAAGATCGAGCCGGGGGAATTCGTCACCATCTCCGGCGCGTCGGGCGGTGGGAAGACGACCCTGGTGAAGGTCATGCTGGGCCTGCTGGAGCCGAGCGGCGGCGAGGTTCGGGTCGACGGGCTGCCCCTGTCGACGATCGGCCTGCAAAGCTTCCGCCAGCAGGTCGGGGCGGTCATGCAGGAGGATCAGTTCCTGTCGGGCTCCATCGTCGACAACATCTGCTTCTTCGACCATTCCTTCGACATGGACTGGGTCATGGAGTGCGGCCGGATCGCCTGCATCCACGACGAGATCATGGCCATGCCGATGACCTACAACAGCCTGATCGGCGACATGGGCGGCGCGCTTTCGGGCGGCCAGAAACAGCGCATTCTTCTGGCACGGGCGCTGTACCGGCGGCCGCGCATCCTGGTCCTGGACGAAGGCACCGCGCACCTCAACGTCGATCTGGAACGCCGGATCAACGAGAACCTGAGGCAACTGGCGATCACCCGCATCAGCGTCGCCCACCGGCCGGAAACCATGCAGGCCGCCGATCGCATCGTCGTCATCGGGCAGCAGATCGCCAAGACATTCTGAAATTATACCGCGCTTTCAAATCAGTATAACTGTAAAATTCGCACACAATCACAAATAATAGTGAACATAAAACACTGACCTCTCATAATAAAACACTGATATGTGGCCTGGACCACACCACCGAAATGCTCTCAAAGTCATAATCTGCACGTGCCCTCAGCCGATGCACTCACATAAGTCCTGAGAGGCGCGATTGTTCAACACCGCCATCAAAGCCCTCACCAAGGAGAATCGCCATGTTCAAGAAGGACCACATCGCCGCGCAGACCAACGAGCACGACACCGCTTCGGTCGAAGCCGAAAGCGGCCGCACGCGGATCCTGGCGCGCCAGCTGGCCCGTCCGCTGACCGCCGAGGAAATCGACGTCGTTGCCGGCGGCATGCGGGCCGCGGGCGGCACCTGTTCGGCCGGGACCTGCTGCGTGCCCGACTGCGACGATTGATGCGGTTTCCGCAAGATCACTTTGATCATGTGCCACGCACCCAGGCCGATTTTGGCCAATTGTGATCAAAGCATTTCCTAAAGCCGAAGTCGGTGGTGGATGGGCCATGGCCTGCCCACCGCCGACTGCCCTGCCCTTCCCCCGGCACGATCACCGGAGCAGATTCCATGACCGTCCTGATCCTCGGCTTTCCGCGCGACATTCACATTCACGCCGTGCGGTGGGCGCTCGACCAGATCGGCGTCGACCATCACACCCTGTACACGCCGGATATGCCGGGCCGGCTGCGCGCCTCGGTCCATGTGTCCGACCATGGGTCCGACGGCGCCCCCGCGACGGCCAGCTTCCGCAGCGGACCGGTCCACGGCATGACGGGCCGCTACGAAACGGTCTGGTACCGCCGCAGCGGCGAGGCGATGCGTCCGCCCGGCATGGCCGATGCGGATTGGACCGTCGCCGCCCGCGAATGCGACCACCACATCCGCTCGCTCCGCCGCTGCCTCGCCCCCGACGCCCATTGGGTCAACGACCTCGACGCCCGCGAGCAGGCGCGGCTGAAGGTGCCGCAGCTGATCGCGGCGCGCGCCTGCGGCCTGCCCATACCGGAAACCCTGTGCAGCAACGATCCCGAGGAGATCCGCCGCTTCTACGCGGAGCACCGGAGCCACGGCGTCATCTTCAAGCTGAACGTCCAGACCTACTGGGCGGGACCGGGCGGGGCCAGCCACGTGCTGTTCACTACCGCCTTGCGCGACGAGGACCTGACGGACGCCGAAGCGCTGTCGAGCTGTCCCGCCATTTACCAGCGCAAGGTCGAGAAGGCGTATGAGCTGCGCGTGACCTGCATGGACGAGCGATGCTTCACCGTGCGGCTCGATTCCCAATCCCGCGATCTGACGCGCATGGACTGGCGGGCCGACCTGCGCGCGCCGCTGACGCCGACGCTGCACGAACTGCCGCCCGCCGTCGAGGAACGCTGCATCCTGCTGATGCGCCGCCTCGGCCTGACGTTCGGCTGCATCGACCTGATCGTCACGCCGCAGGGCGAGCATGTTTTCCTGGAGGTCAACGAGATGGGCCAGTTCCTGTGGGTCGAACAGGACGAGCCGCGTTGCCCGATGCTGCGCGCCTTTGCGACGCTGCTCAGTCAAAAGCGGCTGGACCACTTGTCCCCGCTGGCCGGCAGCGACCGCATCTCCTTCGACGCCTTTCTCAATTCGGGAGCGTGGGAGCGCGCCTGCGCCGAAGACGAGGCGCGCCATGTCCGGTATGACGCGTTGCGGGCGGTCAGCGAAGCCTGATCCTGTCGTTGCGCGCGATCAATGACCCAGCAAGCAACTTGGAATTTGTTGCTTGCAAAGGCAGCGCCTGGAACGCCAATCTCCCATCAATGCACAACAATAACGCGCATCGAGGGAGGGGGTATTGAACCACAGGATCACCGCGGAGGACGCATCCGCTGGGAGGTGGCGTTTCGGGGTACGGGGCAAACTGATGCTGGCGATCGGCGTGGTGCTGTCGGGCACCTTCGTCGCCGCCTCCGTCGCCGTCGTGGGCTACAGCAATGTCCGCGCGACCATCGACGTGATCGTCGGGCAGGCCGTGCCGTCCATGAAGGACGGCATGAGCGTCGCCAATCAGACGGAACGGCTGGTCGCCCTGGCTCCGGCCCTGACCTCGGCCGCCGACACCGCGGCGCGGGAAG
>Ga0065721_10050423_pt1 | contig 20313 bp, 20 predicted proteins | sample Mesricmetagenome_FD_59108 | JGI IMG/M metagenome (GOLD analysis project Ga0065721, IMG submission 59108) | Mesophilic microbial community from rice straw/compost enrichment Sample: eDNA_1 v2 (version 2) | ecosystem: Engineered > Solid waste > Grass > Composting > Bioreactor | place: USA: Davis... | reverse complement strand
GGGAAGAATGAAGCCCTGTATCAATACCTGTCGGCAACGCATCCCGAGTTACTGGAAGAAGACTTGCTCAACAGTAAGCAAGCCATCATAACGATTCCTCAGAAGGCTCCGGATGGATCTATCCTGAGGACGGAGGATGTCATGAACTTACTTGAGCGTATCAGGAAGTTTAACATTGAGTGGGTGAGGTCCGGTTATCGGAATGGATACAATGCCAACAATGTCTCTGCAACCGTTAGCATTCGCGATGAAGATTGGGAGCGTGTAGGGGAGTGGATGTGGGAGAATAAAGCTTCCTACAACGGACTTAGTGTTCTTCCCTTTGACAATGGCAACTACAGACAGGCTCCGTTCGAAGATATCACGAAGGAAGAGTTTGAAAGCCTCGCTGCGCGCCTCAACGAACTTGATTTGTCTCAGGTGTTTGAACCCGATGACGCTACGGATTTGGCTGCGGAAGCTGCCTGCGCGGGTGGGGCGTGTACCGTTGTCTGAAAAAAGTCACTTTTTTTATGTCTTGCGCGTGCGTAATTTTCGAGGAAAAACTGAGGTTTGTTTCCATCGAAGACTTTAGAGAAGTACCACGCCAGGCTGGTCAACCTTCGGAAAGACCAAATCCTGTTTCACGAAGGTGATCGGGCGACCGACTACTATCAGGTTGAAGAGGGGTCTGTAAAGATGTTTATCGTGAGCCCGGATGGTCAGGAATTCATCCAGGGCGTGTTCGGAGCTGGAGAGAGTTTTGGAGAGCCCGCTCTCATTGGCAAGTTTCCTTATCCGGGAAGTGCCCAGGCAATCGGGTTTGCGAAGGTGTGGAAACTGGCCGAGGACTACTTTTTCCAGATGCTCAGGGAGAATTTTGACCTGCATCTTCAACTCACACAGGTGTTGTGCCATAGACTCCGGTATAAGTCGATGGTCCTCTCAGAGATTTCCAGTCATGATCCAGACCACAGGATCTTCAGTTTGCTGAAATACTACAAGGAAAAGAACACCAAACCGGGGCAAAATGAGCGAATTCGCATCCCCTTTACCCGTCAGCAGATAGCCGATATGAGCGGGTTGAGGGTGGAGACCGTGATTCGGACGGTCAAAAAGATGGAGAAAGAGGGAAAACTTGTTTTAGAAGGCCATAAGATCGTATTTTAACCCACTTTTTACTGTTGTCTCAAACCACTTTTGCAAGTTGTGTGTTTTGGATGGGATAGCGACTGCTGAACACTACCAGGATGAAAGTACAGGCTCTTGACAAGGAGATAATTCAAGACGAGATCCGCAGAGTAAAGCGGGAAAAGAATATTGTTTTGCTTGCTCATTACTACCAGCAGCCAGAGATACAGGATCTTGCGGATTACGTCGGTGACAGCCTTGGGCTTTCGCAGTGCGCTGCATCCGTTAACGCAGAGACTATCGTATTCGCCGGAGTTCATTTTATGGCCCAGGTAGCGAAAATCCTTAATCCAAAAGCGAAAGTTCTTTTGCCCGACCTGGCCGCGGGGTGTTCGCTTGCCGAATCATGCGAACCGTCGGATTTTGCAGCGTTCCTTAAAGACCATCCCGGCCACCGCGTGGTGACCTACATCAACTGCTCCGCCGAGATTAAGGCGATGAGCGATATCATATGTACGTCCTCAAATGCGGAGAAAATCATCCGCTCCATACCGGAAGATGAACCAATCATCTTTGCACCTGACAAAAATCTCGGTCGTTACCTGATCAAGAAAACGGGGCGTGATATGGTGTTGTGGGATGGTGCTTGTATCGTTCACGAAGCCTTTGCAATCGATAAGATATTGAAGCTGCATAAGCAATTTCCTGAAGCGAAGATCGTCGCGCATCCGGAATCGGAAATGCATTTGCTGCAGATCGCTCATTATGTTGGATCGACTACCGGCATGATCAATTATGTCAAAAACACCGACAACGAGCAATTCATTGTTGCGACCGAAGCCGGGATCATCCATGCCATGCAGAAGGAAGTACCGCATAAGACAATCATTCCCGCGCCATCGCATGAAGACAATACATGTGCGTGCAGTGAATGTTTCTATATGAAAATGAATACGCTTCCGAAACTGCTTTCCTGTATGGTAAATGAGACTCCTGTCATTGAAATCGAGGAGTCGCTCAGACTGAAGGCCCTGTTACCGATTGAGCGTATGCTGGAAATTTCAAAAAACTAATATGCCGCAAACAGACGTATTGATCATTGGTTCAGGAATTGCCGGGCTATCCGTTGCGATCAAGGTGGCTCAGCGATTTCCGAAGCGCCGTGTGGTGCTCATAACCAAGCAAGAATCGGCTGAGTCGAATACGCGGTATGCACAAGGTGGTATTGCAGTCGTGTCAGATTTTGTCAATGACTCTTTTGAAAACCATGTGCAGGATACGCTTGACGCGGGAGATGGGCTGTGCGACCGCCAAGTTGTTGAGCACGTCGTTCAACAAGCGCCGGAACGGCTTAGGGAATTGATCGAGCTTGGGGCGGAATTCGATCGCGATGGCTCTGGTGAGTTAATCCTCGGGAGGGAAGGAGGACACCGAGCAAATAGGATCATCCATTTCAAAGACATAACGGGTCTGAATATCTCTACCGCCCTTCTCAAAAAAGCGGCTACACTTCCCAACGTTGAAATACTTTCACATCATCTCGCTATTGACCTGATCACCCAGAAGGATAGCTCAGGTTCGACGAGGTGTCTCGGGGTAACGGTACTAAGCCTGAATTCCCATCAGCTCGAAGCGTATAGCGCACGCGTTACTGTGCTGGCCACCGGCGGAATCGGGCAACTTTATCAAACTACTACAAACCCGGTGATTGCAACGGGCGACGGTATCGCAATGGTTAGCCGCGCAGGAGGCAGTGTGAGCAACATGGAATTCATTCAATTCCACCCCACGGCGTTCTATGATACGAGTACCAGCCCGGCCTTCCTGATATCGGAAGCTGTCCGTGGACAGGGCGCTTACCTGCGAAATGCAGCCGGGGAGCGCTTTATGTTCCGCTATCATATCGATGGTGAACTTGCTTGCCGAGACGTTGTGTCAAGAGCGATTGCCACAGAGATTGAATCATCGAAGGACAACTTCGTGTATCTCGATTGCACGCATATTGAACCTCATATTATTTCGAATCACTTTCCGAATATCTATCAGACCTGCCTGTCGCGGGGGATTGATATGACGAAACAGTACATACCGGTAGCTCCGGCCGCGCATTACCTGTGTGGCGGCATCGATGTCGATCTGATGGCCCGGACCACTATCGCCAATCTCTATGCTTGCGGCGAATGCTCTAACACCGGACTGCACGGGGCCAACCGCCTTGCCTCAAATTCACTGCTGGAGGCTACGGTTTACGCCCACAATTGCTTCGAGGACATCCAGCGCGAGTTCGAAAACCCGAATCCTTCGTCAGCGCCCGTACCCAATCCGCGACCTTCGTGGTTTGTGGAGGACAAGCCTGAGATGGTTAAAGCAAGGACTGATTTACAAGCACTGATGAGTCGCTACGTCGGAATTGTCAGGAGTGATGAAGGACTCGAATATGCGTACCGCCGGATCCTGGAGATGCAGAGTCAATTTACGGAGGACGAAGACGCCATTCATACACCTGCGTGGTACGAGTTCAGAAATATGATTACGTGTTCATTGCTGATTGTCAGGCAGTCGATGTCGAGGAAAGAGAACAGGGGAGGCTTCTATAACAAGAGCCTGGAATCGAACGAGGTGTTCGGATAGGATAGCGTTTGAATCTTCAGTTGTTGAAATAAGTGGGGCGCATTTCGCGTTTAGTGTTAGATAGGAAATAGAGTTACAATGCAAAGCAATTCCGGAACCTCGAAGCGCTCCGAACTCATCGAAGAAGTTTTCAACTCAGTGACCCATGGTATCGGAGCTGTGCTCGCGATAGCGGGTCTTGTCGTACTGATTGTTTTCTCAAGACAAACAAGCCTTCTCAGTTGTATTGTATATGGGACTACCCTTGTCCTGCTTTACCTGGCGTCGACGCTGTATCACAGTCTAAGTTTTACGCGCGCCCGTGATTTCTTCCGGAAAATGGATCACATGGCCATCTATCTCCTTATAGCGGGCACATACACACCATTTTGTCTGCTTGCATTGAAGGGAACGGTGAGTTGGATTCTGCTGGGGGCGGTGTGGACGTTCGCCATCGTCGGAGTTGTCATGAAGGTGTTTTTCACCGGGAGGTACGAATGGATTTCCATTACGATGTATGTGCTGATGGGATGGATGGTAGTCCCGGTAATGGACTCTGTGTACAGAGTACTCTCCCTACAGGGATTTCTTTTTCTTCTCGCCGGCGGCGCCGCGTATACCGTTGGGGTTATTTTCTACCTCAGCCGACGGATTCCCTTTAGCCACAGTATCTGGCACCTGTGGGTGCTGGCAGGAAGCATCCTGCACTTCTTTTCCGTGCTAACGCTTATTTAACGCGGGCTGGGTGTAATTCCCATGCGAGCCTGGAAGATACCCGCGATGCTTTCCGCACGCATCAAAACTTCCTCTGCTTTCTGCCCCTCGAAGTTTTCCTGGACGGTTTCCCTGAACAGTTTGAGCCATTGATCAAAGTGTTCAGCACCGATCGGGAGTGGAAGGTGTTTGGCGAAAGGATTGCCTCGGTAGGACTGGTCGCCGAGCAACATGGAACTCCAGAAGTTGTACATAATAGGCAAGTGATGAGGCCAATTGACATGACTGAAAACAGGAGCCAGCAATTCGTCGCCTCTTACCTTATCATAGAACTCGTTTACGAGGATCTCAATGTGGTCCCGCGTTGTGATATCAGTTTTCATCGTCTATTTACCTTTCTACGTTGGCAACGAAGCTGTTAGTTTTCCGGTTCGGCGAATCACAGATCTTTTCGGGCAAAAATACGTGTTCCGAGCCCAAGTGGAAGCGCGATCCATATAGCGAGCACCGCGATAGAAAAGAGAATTCCTCCATAACTGCCGAAGAAGTTTTTGTAGAACGCCCCAGTATAGCCCATCAGGGCTGAGATGTCAAGTTTTAGAAGCATGATGATTCTTGCCAAGTCAATCGGATTCAGAGCGACCAATGCCAATGTCATTTTTTCAAGCGGATAGTCGCTGAAGGCAAAAATGATCCATAACAATATACCGTCGTAGATAAGCGAGAAGTAGAACCAAAAGAGTAACGCAAGACCTATCGCTTTTGCTTTGTCGCGGGTAAGGACTGACGCGAGAAATGCAAGAGCTACAAAAACGAGCGTGAGCATGAGGCCGGAGAACAGGAGCGTCAGGCCGCTCGAAAATGCTCCGTACAAAACGATTGGAACGCCAACCCCTATTGCGTAAGCCAGGCTAAGGGACAACGCGAGCGCAACAAACTCGCTAAGGAAGATGGTACTGCGGCGAACGGGTTGTGCCAACATGAGTTCAATGAACTCGTAGGAATTGTAAAAGTGTATCGTGGTGAACACGATACTGACAAGGGGTACGACCATCAACACCACGTTAAGCAGACTGAGGATGATTTTTCCAGGGTCGCTGTCGAATTGGAACAAGACGATGGTGCTTATGAGCAGCAGTGCCGTGTACAGCAGAATGAATCGTGTTCTCAGCAGGTCATAAAAAACATATTTGACAATCCTTATCATCAGCCGTTACTTACTTTCAGTTTTTGTTCAGTAATAAAATTGGCGATTGCACGCGAAAGGCGTCTTTCACCTGTGGTCGCCTTGAGACTTTCAATGGAGTCGTGGTATTGGATGCGCCCCTCGAAAATGTATACAACATCAGACGACAATTCGTCGAGATCACTTAGTATGTGCGAGCTGATGATGAACAATTTCCCCTTTGACTGTTCCATCTTGATTTTATCCTTCAGGATTTCAACTGACACGGGGTCCAGGCCTGCGGTTGGCTCATCAAGAATCATGATAGGGGGATTGAACATAAATGCGAGCGCAGCCCCAACCTTCTGCCGGGTCCCACCGGACATGGTGTGCATGCGTTTGTCGTAAATCCTCCTTAGGTTGAATGCCTCGATGAGTTCTTCGTCTGTATCGGTGGCTTTGTCGCGGATGTTTCTCATCATATCCAGTAATTGGCCTATCTTCATGTTCTCCGGAAAATGGCCGATCTGTGGCATGTACCCGATCTTTTCACGGTATCGCCAGTCTCTTTGGATTGGTGTTCCGTCGACTTGAATTTTCCCCGAAGTGGGGATGACCATGCCGAGGATCGACTTGATCATAGTTGTCTTGCCTGATCCGTTAGGTCCGATCAGAGCGTATGACTTCCCGGCCTGGTATTGAATGTTGACTTGATCGAGGGCCTGAAGTTTTCCAAATCGCTTGCTCACTGCTTCAAGTTCGATCATAACGCTTCATTAATGGTGTGTTGTCTTTCAGATTTTCGGGTGTGACCACCGGGATCACTTTTTCCGTTCGATCCATCAGCATCACGAGGAAACTCCGCCACAGCAAGACGGCAGGCGGAATCCTCTCTACGATCATGGAGTACATATTGACAGGGCGGTATGGTATGTCGCCCGTACCATCGCGATCAAGGTCGTATCCCTCGTATCGATCCCAGTAGTTGCTATCTATCTTATTGAGTACCATCGTTCCGTTGGTGGCAAAATCAAAGGTATTCGCCGAGAAATTGTTAAGGCTGAATACATTGTCATCGCAGCTCGCCTGCATGCGGACTGCATACCCGTTTGCTGTGAAGTCGTTCTCTTCGAACCGGGTTCTGCTGACTCCCTCCATGTGAATGGCGATCGTATTTTCAATGAATGCATTGCCTACCACTTCGCTGTCGCGGATATCTTTCAGCAGGAGTCCATACGCCGCACCGCCCCAGTTGCGCTCAAACTTGTTACCATGCATCCGCACATTCTTGGTGTACATTACCGCTACGCCCGCTCCGTTGTTGATGAAGGAATTGTCCTGATAGTCATCGTTATGGGAGAACATGAAATGAAGTCCATAGCGAATGTTGCTTTCGCTGACGTTTCCCACTATCGAAGAGTTGGTGACGAATTCAAAATAGATCCCATCACGGTGTCCTTTGATGTGGTTTTTCCTGATGGTGATGTTGTTGCATTTCCACATATGGATACCATTTCCGATTTCATGCTCCGAAGTAGCTGTGGCCTCGATGGTATTGTTTTCGACGGTCGATTCTGTCGTATTTGAGAAATGAATAGCAAAGAAGCTGTCGTTAAAACGATTATTGCTGATTGTGATATCCTTTGCGTCGATCACTTTCACAGCAGCGATATCATTCATGCTGGCGGAGCCGGTGTTTTTGAACCATAGACCGCGAACGCATACATTGTTCGCGGCTATAGTGAATATTTCGTACTTCTTCTCGCCATCGAACACCGGGTAGTCTTCGCCGATGATGACAACAGACTTCGAAATGCTGATGTTGCCTTCCTGATAAACTCCTGGCCGCACGAGAATAGTATCGCCTTCGCTCGCTAACTGAAGGGCGGAGCTGAGGCTGGTGATAGCGCTTTTTTTGTCTACGACGATTGTCTTTGCGGAAGCGATCGGGGAGACAAGCAGGGCAAACAGAAGAATGATACGTCCGTTATTCATTTAAATTGCGTGACAAGTTCACCCCAAACAAGATATATTCCCTTCAATTCTTTTTTCACTTCATCCATCTTGTCCTTCGTGGAAACTGCAGCTATTCCGCTTGCCATGGGGGATCTGATTTCCGATGATTTGAGATAGAATGCATCAGACGCATCAATCAGCTTGGTTGGTTCTGTGAAGTCTACGACCAGCTTAAAGGCGAAGTCTGAAGGCTGCACCTCGCCTGAATTATAATAAGTGAGCATGCAGTTCACATCGTCGAACTTGAATACCTTTCCCTTCTTTGTGACCAGTTCAGCTCCAAATTTTTTATCGACAAGTGTCATTTTGCACGTGTGGCATGCGTCGTGTCCGTATGCCAGGGGTTCCGGTTCAACCGTGCATGACACAATTCCGAATGCTAGAACAAAAAATGCGAGGGTTCTCATTATCATTTTTTAGACCACTTGAGTTCATAGACTAATGCTCCGATGGCCAGTAGCCCGGATGCAATAAATACCCAACCACCGATATCGGGGCCGGAGAACGCAGTGAAGTTGAGTAATTGTTTCGTTCCGATAACGGGTGGTTGATATGACATTCCGGGAACAACGATGGCTGCGTTCGGGTCGAGGTTGTGCCCATAGTCGTATCCCCACAGGTAGAAGTCTACCAGGGCAGCAATTCCACTGGAGATTATCACTGCGACATAAACTCCCACCATCCAGAGTCGGTTGATGACCGCAGCCAACAGGCCTATAGCGATTACTGCGGCGAGAAGATAGATCATGTATTCGAATTCGGGAAACATGCTGACTTCGATGTGGCGCATACCGATGTAGTGGTTAAGCGCGCTTATGATCTTGACATCGCCGGTTATATTGTTGATCCATATCTTCATCTCGAGTCCCTCTGGATATTGTGGTGCCCACATCAGTATTCGCCAGAGCGGAATGAAGTAGGCAGCTACCATTAACACTGCCGAAAGGGCAATCGCTATTCTGGATATTGGCTGGAGTCTTTTCATGATCGTTTAGTTTAAGAATGCCCCATCCCGCCGAGAGGGATGGGGGCATTCAACCTGTAAACTGTGAACGTGTCACTTTCCGGCGGTCGAGGCTTCTTTCATTTCGCCTGTACCGAACCTTATCGGAGTCTTGCTGCCGGCGGGAGACACGCGCACGTATCCCGACATTTCCTGGTGAAGGGCGGAGCAGAAGTCAGTGCAGTAGTAGGGGATCACTCCGGGTTTCGTTGCTGTCCACTTCAGTGTCTGAGTTTCTCCCGGCATAATCAGGATCTCGGCGTTGTTAGCACCTTTGATGGCAAAGCCATGGGGAACATCCCAGTCCTGTTCAAGGTTCGTCACGTGGAAGTAGACATCATCTCCCACTTGTACACCTTCGATATTATCCGGAGTAAGGTGCGAGCGTATCGCAGTCATCCAGACGTGAACTTCTTTGCCTTTGCGTTCCACCTTGGTCATGCCCTCGCCCTTTGAAGCATAGGGATGCTGGTTCTCTTCAATCTTGTAGAACTTGACCGAGTTGTTTTGAATCAGGCTCGCGGGCAACGCTTCTGCATAGTGCGGCTCTCCTACAGTAGGGAAGTCAAGAAGTAGTTGCATTTTGTCGCCTGAAATATCGTACAGCTGAGCTGACTGTGCCAATTCGGGCCCCGTAGGGAGGTAACGGTCCTTCGTAATCTTGTTGTAGGCGATCATGTATTTTCCGTGAGGCTTCTTGGTTGGTCCTCCCATGACACTAAGGTGGCCAATTGAATAGTAAGTGGGAACGCGGTCGAGAATTTCGAGCGTTTTTACATTCCACTTCACGATCTCTGACGAAACGAACATCGACGTGTAGGCATTCCCGTTAGCGTCAAACTCTGTATGGAGGGGACCAAGTCCTGGTTTTTGAACCTCACCGTGCAGAACGGCTTCATACTTCAATACGGGGATCCCTGCAAAATCTCCCTCGTAATCCTTGTTAGCAATTGCGTTCTGAAGTTTTGTGAATGAAAATACCGGCATTGTTGCGGCGAGTTTTCCACTTCCGACGATGTATTCACCTGTAGGATCGACATCGGTTCCGTGTGGGGACTTCGGACAAGGAATGAAGTACGCGATGTCGGGGAACTCGGAAATGTCAAGCACTTGAACTTCTTTAAGTATAGTCGACGTCGCCGAATGAGTGCTATGATCGTAGACGTTGTGCGCGTATTCTACACGTTCTGTCTTTCCGCGCCCTTGAGCGATGTATTCTTCAGCCTTTTTCCAGTTGACGGCCATAATGAAGTCTTTATCGCGTTGAGAGGCATTGATCTCCAGCAGCGTGTGTGCCAACTCGGTATTGTATGTCGAGAAGAAGAACCAATCATGGGAAGGGCCTTTACCACCGCGGCTGAGGTCAAAGTTGAAACCTGGCGTACGCAGTTGGAACGCGATGTTCATCTTTCCTGACTGCGGATCAACCTTAATGAAGCTGATGGATCCTTTGAAATTGTCTTTGTAAGAGTCAATCGGAACGTCTTGATCGTTCATTGGGATACTGAAACGAGTACCTGCGATGACGTACTCAGTGTTCTCCGTGATGAAGGGCGATGAGTGATTTCCACCACTGTTGGGAAGTTCGAGGATTTCCTCCGTTCTGAACGTTGACAGATTAATACGCGCCACACGAGGAGTGTTGTTACCATTCGCGAACACCCAACGTCCATCGTGTTCACCGTTTGTCGTCGATATGGCGACGTGGTGAAGGTCGTCCCAGGGAACGAAGCCATGAGATGTGTTGAGCATCGGTTTGGTTTCTTCGCTGTATCCGTATCCGTTTTCAGGGTGAACTGAAAAGACCGGGACGATCTTGATAAGACGACCCGATGGAACTCCGTAAACACTTAACTGCCCATTGAAGCCGCCGGAGACCAAATTGTAGAATTCATCGTATTGCCCCGGTGCAACATAAACTCTCGAGGCCGCGTCGCCTGTCGCGGCACTTTGCGGCCCTTGGGGACTGCAACTATGTAGGAACACGCCGGCCATCAGGGCGGCGGCGCCAAAAAGCGATCTACTCCGTTTCATATTTCTTGATTTAAAGTGAGGATTCTGTACCCTATTGTTCTCCGTCGTTTTGACGCATGAATTCGAGAATGTCGCGCGCGTCTCCTATGCTGACGTTTTGATTTGGCATCCTGACGAGACACAACTCGAGAAGCTTTTGAGCTTCAGGATCCTGATCGAGCATTACGTCAACATTGGTTATCATATTCATGATCCACTCCGGCTTGCGATTCTTTGTGATGCCTGCCCATCCGGGTCCAACCACTCGTTGATCAGTCAGCTTGTGACACGCACTGCACTTCATCTCGTAGATCGACTGCCCACGCTTGACCCTGTCTTGTTCCAGCGGTGAGTTGAGAGTGACATTCTTGACTTCACCTATACCTTTTCCGTCGTTAACATTCGCGGAAACGGCGTTGTCAAGTCTGCCTTGCCCTTGTTGACCGTCTGCGGGTCTGTCGGGTGCGCATGATGCCAGTAAGGCGGCAATCACTACGACTGAGAGTAGCTTTTTCATGTTTGTATTTGTTTTATTTTGGTTGGACATTATAATCGGTCGTGTACCGTTTTACAAGTGCTAAACTATAGGTGAGGACCAGGTGTCTTTATGACTCGAGTCATAAGGAAAGGATGATTTGCATCATCCCGAAAACATGGCATTCAAGGAATGCCCACAAGGCGGCAATAGTCTTTTTTAAGATAAGACTAATACCTTCACCGTACAATGAGCTGCGCGAAAATTTTGAAGAATCCTTCATCTGGTCGGTAACCAGCATTCAGCAGCATATTAAATTGACTTACTAAAGATTGGTGAATCGACAGGTTGACCAAGTTTTCGATCAAATACGCTGCAGATGTTCCGTATAAATGCCTTTCCTATGTTGCTGACTGCGAATCCATAGTCTGTCTTTTCCAGGATCCCTTCGCGCACGAACGCCCCTAGGGATTCCCGTTGTGCAGGAGAAGGTGCCAGGGCGAGCATGTCTTCGGTAACATGACCACGACAGGCAACTTCGAGGATCGCTTTTCTGATTGCCATATCTTCATTCGTCATCACATGTCCCTTTGATATAGCGAGACCGCCGTTGGCAATGGCTTCGGAATAGCTTTCTACTTTTTTGAGGTTTTGGGCGTACGCGTACTTGGCGTCGCTGATTGCCGAAGTTCCCAGGCCGATCAATAGCTGAGTGGCCGTGTGCGTATACCCCATGAAGTTGCGATGAAGCGTGCCCTGCTGTTGAGCTTGAAATAATGTGTCATGCGGCAAAGCAAAATGATCCATTCCGATTTCTTCATAACCGGATCGGGTGAACAATTTTCTTCCTACTTCATAAAGATTTCGTTTCACAATGTCGCTTGGCAGGTCGCTTTCACTGTAGCCCCGTTGTCCAGGACTTACCCAGGGAACATGCGCGTAGCTGTAGAATGAAACGCGGTCTGGTTTGAGTAACAATACCTGGTCAATTGTTCGCTCGACACTTTCAGCGGTTTGAAATGGGAGTCCATAGATAAGATCGAAGCTTACAGATTCGTACCCAATTTCGCGTGCTTGACGGGTGACGTGCTCAAGGTTTTCAAATGGCTGTATTCGATTTATAGTCTTTTGAACTTTCGGATCGAGGTCTTGCACGCCGAAGCTGACACGTCGGAAGCCAAGGTCGTAGAGTGCTTTGAGGTGTTCAGTGGAGGTATTATTCGGATGGCCTTCGAAGCTAAATGCCGCATCGCGGTGAACATTGCCTTCATCGAGCAAGTATGATACAAGCCATCGCAAATTCTCGGGGCTGAAGAACGTGGGTGTGCCTCCACCGAGATGAAGTTCACGGATCACTGGCTTTTCTTCGAAAATGGCGAGGTATGCCCCCCATTCTTTTAGAAGAGATCGGATGTATGAGATTTCTACATTGTGATTCTTTGTGATCCGTTTGTTACAGGCACAATAGGTGCAAAGGCTTTCACAAAAGGGCAGATGTATATAAAGGCTAATCCCGCTTTCGCTATTCGACTCGTCGAATGATTTTTTGACTGCTTTGATCCATGCATCCTGTGAGAATTCTGTGGTGTTCCAAAACGGCACAGTCGGGTAGCTGGTATACCGCGGGGTGGGCACATCGTACTTTGCAATCAGCGATGCGATTGAAGAAGACTCAATCATGGCTGCAAGGTAGGAGGGCGGTTGGCTGCGGATGGTGACCCCAGTCAAACATGAGACTGATTTTTGTCAGGCGGAAGCGGGGACAAAATGTACATGAAGGTAGCCAGGAACATGAGAATAGAGAATCCAAAAGTCCAGCGTAGCAGTGTGCTGGAAGGCTGCAGGAGGAGACATACCTCTGAACCCACAAATCCAATGAGAAGTAAAGCCAATCCCCGGTAAGCCCATTCTCGCTTGATGAACTGTCGGTCAACGTACCACGCGAGAATAAAAAGAGAGATCACTCCAACAAGAACAAGGTGGAGGTAGGCGATGATCACAGGTCGCATGGAGTATGCTAACGCAGCAATATAAGCATGGGCCGAAGCAAGTTGTAACACAAGCTTGAGACCCACTGAAATTGTCACCAGGATGAAAAGTTTGTACGCCGTCGGGTCGATCCTGTCGCTCAGGTCAGTCCTGATCGATTTGACCTCCTTGAGCAAGAAGGCGAAAGCTCCAATTTGTATCACCGCAGCAATGAATCCAATGGCGTTGAAGACAGTACCAGGTTCGGCAAAAAGGACACTCAATGCATAGGCGGGGATACAAGCGATTGCCATCCAGCGACCAAAACGAAGTACTCGCAGACCAGAGAATTCAATTCCTTTTGTCTCCAGCATTAAAAAGAATATGCTGAGGATTCCGAATGTAAAGAATCCGTTGTATTGAAAGTGCAGGTAGTAGTAAATCGAGAAGTTGTACCAAACGGATTGCCCGAGGTTGTTGGCCATCAAATAACCAAGGGCGAATGGACCTGCAGTAGAGATGAAAAAGAAGAAGAGTGATATGCGGGCAAACCACACGGACGTCCGATTGTCAGTACGCGTCTCCTTGAAGAAATGGATGGCGAAGGCCATCATCAAGAGTGTGTGAAGCGTGGAGAAGATGATGGAGTATAGTCCGTATCCCTGTATAGGAAAAGATATCAGCATCCCGAGCACAAGGACCTGCAGTGCCCAGAAGAGCCGTCGATACCAATGACGTTTCAATCCAGGAAGATGGTACTCGACGAATGCGAGGAAGAGTGCATTGGTCACCCATCCAAGAAACATAACATGGGAATGCGCGTGCAGGAAGTAGGTATATCGGATCCCGGGAGTAGGGGAGACAAACTGCCATCGAAGGAATAGCCCAATCGCGGCGGCAAGAAAGAGAAACAACAAGGGTATTCTATACAGTCTTTGCATTGCGCCGTCTACTTAAGTTGGTCTGAACGGCTACTGTGATAAAGTAGCCGATGATCGCAGATGCGCTGACCCATCCTGTCATCTTCCGCAGATCAATACTGATCGTAAAGTCTGCGACCAGACGAACGAGAAGCGAGCCATGTAATAGCGCCAACCAGGCGTACATAATGGGATGCCACGGTTTTGCCGATAGTCCAAGTACGCCGGGCAATATCACCGGGCCGTGTGCGAAGATCATAGAAAAAACGAATCCGAGAAAGAATGTGTGAAGTACTGCGTCGTATCCAAAGACAAGGTTCATTGAACTGGCGAGTAGTACACCCGTTACGAGCATGGCAATGTAGCCGCAGAACAAAGCGGTGGCAATAAATTTTTGCAAGCCGGGTTTCTTGATTGAAATGCCGATGACATCGTATCGCATGAGCCAGATTGCAATCGCCACCAGGGTCGCTCCACCGAGCCATCGGCCACCACCGTGGAATGTCATCAGAATTGCTATCGGATAGAGAAATAGAAGTGCAATCAGTGCATTTTTCTTAGACCTGGAGATCGGAAGAAACTTGGTGAGTTCAAGTCGTTCAGATGTGATGATAAAGAGAATGAATCCCATCCACCATGGAAATGCTGTCGGGTAGAGTCTGGTGCTGGTGAGGAGGATGTTTCCAACGCACCAATAAATGGCACCGCCGAGCATGAGTAAGTAGATCACGTCGCGTGTTTTGGTAAGATAATACAGGAAGACGCCAGCGAGGCATAAAGATGCTAATACGAGGAGGAAGAAGGAATAGACAGGAAGTCCTGCGTAGAAAAATACAACACTTACACCACTCAGAACTGGAACCGTGAATAACTCTTTTCTCTTTAATGGAATAACTTTTTCGAGAGAGATCAGTGTGCCAAGGAATCCGCCCACCATTATGGCTCCGTGATGAAGACTTGTCTCCAGTATTCCGAGGTTCCACCCCATTCTACTGAGTCCTGTTCCGAGCCCGGTGAGGAGACTGAGGATGGCGAGGAGAAGTATGGGAGCGCGGAGGTTCAAAATGGGATAAATGGAATAAATGGGGTGATTGGGTTAGCCGTCTCGTTTTTTGTCAGGGGGGGCGTTTGCAGCTGTTGTTTTATCTTCAAATAACATTCTCACAGACGGAGTGTAGGTGTCGTCATATTGTCCTGACTTCATGTTCCAGTAGAAGATGACCAGGAAAATGATGGCGATGGACAGGCTGATTGCTATAAGGATTACGATGATTGCCATGACAGTTTGTTTGTTGTCAGATTCAAAGCTTATGGAAGCGTTCGAATGCTTCGCGTTCGAGTTTTTCTCTATGGTTCGGGTGCGCGATCTCGATCAGCGCTTTCGCCCGTTGTCTCATATTCTTTCCATACAGGTAAGCGATACCATATTCGGTAACAATATAGTGGGCGTGTGCCCGCGTTGTTACAACGCCAGCTCCCTGCTTCAGGAATGCGGAAATTCTTGATTCGCCTCTTTTTGTGGCTGAAGGCAAGGCGATGATCGGTTTACCTCCTTCGGATAGGGCGGCCCCTCGGACAAAGTCCATTTGTCCACCTACACCGGAGTAATGGTAGGTTCCAATGGAATCCGAGCATACTTGCCCGGTAATGTCGACTTCGATAGCACTGTTGATTGCCGTGACTTTCGGATTGGTTCTTATGACCGATGTGTCGTTTACATAGTTTATGTTCAACACAATTACCGATGGATTGTCGTCTACAAAGTCGTAGAGCTTCCTGCTTCCAAGCAGGAAGGCAGTAACTGTTTTTCCCGGGTGTTTTCTCTTGTGCTGATTGGTAATAACACCTTTTTGAATCAGGGGGATGATCCCGTCTGAAAACATTTCGGTATGGACTCCAAGTTCGCGATGGTTCGTGAGGCTTGCTAACACCGCATCAGGTATTGAACCAATCCCCATTTGAAGGGTGGCTCCATCTTCGATGAGCTCCGCACAGTATGCGCCTATCTTCTTAGAGGTTTCGGAATCAGAATCTTTGCTGACGACTTCCGGGAGTTCATCATTCACTTCAACCATTCCGTCGAATTCGCTGATGTGGACCAGCCCATCTCCCAGGGTGCGCGGCATTCGAGGATTTACCTGCGCGATCACGTGCTTGGCCGTCTTGACTGCTGTCTGTGCGATATCGACAGATACGCCGAGAGAACAATATCCGTGTTTATCGGGAGGTGAAACATGTACAATGGCGACGTCAAGCGGGAGGATTCCTTTCCTGAAAAGGATGGGAATTTCACTGAGGAAAATCGGCACGTAGTCGGCTCTTCCGCTGTTGACTGCTTCGCGGACATTCTGCGACACAAACAATGAGTTTATGTGGAAGCTGTCCTTGTATCGTTCGTCTGCTATTATGGCATCTCCTTGCAAACTGATGCTGACGATCTCCACATTCGAAAGGCTGGAGGCTCGCTCGGCCAGCTTACGTAGAAGGAAGTGCGGCGTTGCTGCGCCTCCATGGACGAAAACCCGATTTCCGGATTTTATGATCGATACAGCTTCTTCACCAGTGATATATTTCATGAGAGTTAGGTATACTAGTTTTAACGGCTCTTTTCGCTACGAGATTGACGGCTCCGGTTGTAAATCCAACAACGCTCATGCTGCTGAGCGGCATGAGGATGGCCGCAATAAGGGGAGTGAGGTGTCCCGATACTGCGAAGCTAAGCGCCACCGCATTATAAAAGAAGGAAATCGCAAAGCCAGTTTTCAGGATCCTGCAGGATGACTTCGCTTGGTCCAGGAACTTGTCGAGTAGGTGAAGTTTTTCACCATACAGGATTCCGTCGCTGGCAGGAGTAAAGATGCCAGTATCTTCCGTAATGGCAATTCCGACGTCGCTTTGCTTCAGCGCACCTGCATCATTCAGTCCATCACCTACCATCAAGACTTTTTTTCCTTGCCTTTGAAGGTCTTTGATGTAATGTAGTTTGTCTTGTGGGGTCTGATGGAAGCGAAGCTCTGTGTGCCTTCCAAAGATTTCGGACATTACGTCTTTATCACCGTCGTGATCGCCGGAGAGCAACGCTGCACAGCGGACTCCGAGTCGTTTGACCATCTCCCCGATATCTTTTCTAAGCGTTGTAGCAATCAAGAACCGCCCGCGTGGGATTCCGTCTACTGAGACGTATACCGTAGAAGCATTGGTAGCTTCGATGGACATGGACTCGGTGAAGGTGGAGGACCCAATACGGTACGATTTTCCATCGACAGTCCCCTCGATTCCTTTCCCGGGAATCTCCTTAAAATCTCTGACGTCGCGTTGGCCGTCGCCTGAAATTGACTTCGTGACTATCTTGCTGAGAGGGTGAGTTGAATATCCGGTCAGAAGTTTAATGGCCGACAGCTCCTCTCGCGTCAATGAACCCTCGAAAGACACGGAAGGTTCTTTTCCGTGAGTAATCGTTCCAGTCTTGTCGAACACAATTGTGTCTATCGTGGCCATACGTTCTACCACATCTGCGTTTTTCAGATACAGATGATGCCTTCCGAATGCCCGAAGCATGCCTCCATAGGTGAATGGTGCCGCAAGGGCAAGCGCACATGGACAAGCCACCATGAGTACCGAGGTCAGGACAAGCCATGTCTGCGAACGATCGGTGTAGTACCAATAGACGGCTGTTGCAATGGCTATAACCAATACCACCCACGTAAAGACGCGTGCAGCCTGGTCGATCACTTTTCTAAACCTACTTTCTTCGATCTTCCTGAAAGCATCGTTGTTCCAAAGACTTGTCAGGTGGCTTTGAGAAGTCTTCTTTTCGACTGCGAGTCTCACTGGAGTGCCTATGATGCGTCCGCCCGCATAGATCAGGTCTCCTTTTTTGGCTTTTGTCGGTCGGGATTCTCCGGTGACAAAGCTGTAGTCGATGTACGCTGCATTGTCGAGCAATATGCTATCGGCAGGGACGATTTCCATGTTGCGGATGCTGATCATGTCACCCCGGCGCAACTTGTAAATCACAACGGGCTTCCACATGTCGTTTTCAAGGCGGTTGACCGCAAGGGGAAAATATGCCGTGTAGTCGCGGTCGAACGCCAGGCTTTCATAAGTCTTGCTTTGGAACCACCGCCCGACGAGGAGGAAGAAGACCAGCCCTGTGAATGAGTCAAGGTAGCCAGGGCCAGTAGCGGTCACGATATCGTAGATGCTCCTGAAGAAGAGCGCGAGAAGACCGACGGCGATAGGTACATCGATGTTAATCTGTCTTTGTCGAAAACTTTTTGCTGCGGATCGCATGTAGTCCCATCCGCTGTATACAAATACCGGAATGGACAGACCAACGTTCAGCCATGAGAAGAGTCTGAGGAGGCCGTGATCCGTCTGATCGATTCCAAGGTACTCGGGGAAGCTGAACAACATTACGTTGCCGAAGCAGAACCCGGCGACTGCAATCTTTAGAACCAGCGACCTGTCAACTCCAGGTTGGCGCGGTTCTTCTGTATCCAGTGTGATTTTCGGAGTGTATCCTAGCGTGGTAAGAAGACGCGCAATGGCGCTTAACTTGACTTGTTCGGGATTGAAGTCGATCGATACCTTTTTCTGTCCGAAGTTTACTTCAGTGCGAAGTACTCCGCGGTTTATCTTGTGAAGATTTTCGAGTAGCCAAATACAGGATACGCAGTGTATAGCGGGAATTTGGAAAGTAACTTTCGCCAGGTTTGCCGAGTCGAATTCCAATATCTTTTTTCTGATGTCCTGCTCATCGAGATAGTTGTAAGTCTCTTCACTTGTTTCTTTAAGTTGCAGTCCGGGATTGCGATCAAGATCGTAGTATTCGCAAAGCTGATTTGCACTTAGTATTTCGTATACGGTGCGGCATCCGTAACAACAGAACGATCTGTCGTCAAGCCACAGTGTCTCCTCGCACGGTTGTCCGCAATGGAAACATGTCACTTTCTTTTCTACCGCTACTTCTTCAGTCATCGTGTCTTGAGTTTAATGCACTACTTGGGTTCCAGCCTTTTCCGACCATGTCCATACAGGATAGGGGACGTGATTCACCACGTCTTCGGCAATACTTCCGGAAAAGAAGTGAGCAAGTCCGCGCACTCCATGCGTTCCCATGGCGATCATGTCAGCACCTGATTGTTTTGTGAATTCCATAATGCCAGCCTCTTCGGACGAGTAGTCGAAGACATTAAGGGTGTAGTCCTTCAACAGGTAGCGTTTGGCGAAATCGCCAAGATCCTCTCTGATCGAGTTTTCATCCTTGTGCATTGCAGGGGTATTTACTCGGATAATATGAAGCGTAGCCTTGAAGAAATCCTGCAATACTTTAATTCTCATGACAAGTTCCTCCTGGTTCTCGGAATCAAGTGCGTTGGGGAAGACGATGTCGTGGATTGTTGCCGCTGGCGTGTAGTCTTTAACTGAGATAACCGGAACCGGTGATGTGCGCACTATTCTTTCAGTGTTGGAGCCGATTGTCCATTCGCGGATTCCTGAGACTCCCTTGGTTCCCATAACCACGAGGTCATAGTGACCATCAACAATACTTTTCAAAATAGAGTCGTGAATTCGATTTGAGATGATCACTTCTTCATCAACGCGCACTCTTGCCGTGTTGTGAGTGCGAACGAGGTCATCGAATTTTTGCTGAACTGAAGACTTTAGTTCATCAATCATTGACTTTCGAAACCCTTCCACAGGCATCAGCATGGTGTCGCGAAGGACGGGCAGCGCAATGATATTGAGCAAAGTAATTTGTCCCCTTGATTTAGAGGCTATATCGACAGCAAAGCGAAATGCGTTTACGCTTTGCTGCGAAAAATCGACCGGCACCAATATCTGTTTCACGACCTTGTTTGTTGTTTTGTACCACTTCAAATGTAGAATGCGTGCAGGTCTCCGGTTTTGAGGTTCATCACTGGGAAAAATGATATTTGTCAGGATTTTTACCATCTTTCCAGCGATGAACGTAACAGTCAAGTTTTTGGGTGGTGCCGGGACAGTGACCGGTTCCCGTTTTCTTTTAACGATGGGCGATTTTCGCGTCCTGTTCGATTGTGGGTTGTTCCAGGGACTCAAGGACTTTAGGATGAGAAACTGGGAGCATTTTCCGGTCGATCCGTCCACCATCGACGCGGTGATCATCAGCCACGCCCATATTGATCACACCGGATATTTACCAAAACTCGTTCGCGAAGGGTTTAACGGCCCCATTTACTGCACCAAGCCCACGGCTGATCTTATCGAATTGTTGCTTCTCGACTCCGCCAAGCTCCAGGAGGAAGAAGCTACCTACGCAGCATCTAAAGGCTAC
>Ga0065721_10050422_pt1 | contig 20316 bp, 14 predicted proteins | sample Mesricmetagenome_FD_59108 | JGI IMG/M metagenome (GOLD analysis project Ga0065721, IMG submission 59108) | Mesophilic microbial community from rice straw/compost enrichment Sample: eDNA_1 v2 (version 2) | ecosystem: Engineered > Solid waste > Grass > Composting > Bioreactor | place: USA: Davis... | reverse complement strand
CCGCAGACGGACCGGAGTTGCGCGGAAAAACACACTGAACGGGGCGCTGAGAGGTGTCACATAAAACTAAAACTTAAGAGGCAGCTTTCAGCGCCCCGGCCGAAATCAAAAATCCGAGATCGCCAAGGGTGGAGTCCGCCTGCCGCCTGATTTGCCTCGACTCCAACACGATTTCATGCCACTCCGACGCCCATGAAGCCCGAAATCAAGATTTGTGGTTTGAAGACGCCCGACGCTGTTGAACGTGCCGTTGCTCGTGGAGCGTCCCACATCGGTTTCATCTTTTTCCCCAAGAGCCCACGCAACATTTCCCCCGAGGATGCGGCAGAACTCGCTGACCGGGTGCGCGGCCAGGTGAAGATCGTGGCCGTCACAGTGAATGCCGGCGACGAGGAACTCGATGATATTGTCTCGCTGCTACGGCCCGACATTCTGCAGCTCCACGGCCATGAAAGTCCGAAGCGGATCCTGCACTTGAAGGCGCTTTACGGCCTGCCGGTCATGAAGGCGTTTTCCGTTCGCGAAGCGGGCGATCTCGACAGGGTGGATCCCTTCATCGGCGTTGCCGATCGCTTTCTTTTTGACGCCAAGGCCCCGGCCGGTTCCGAACTGCCGGGCGGCAACGGCGTTTCCTTTGACTGGAGCCTCATGGCATCGCTTGACGAGAGCGTGGAATACATGCTTTCCGGAGGACTGAACAAGGACAATGTCGCGTCTGCGCTCAGCTCCACCCGTGCAAGAGGTCTCGACATATCCTCCGGCGTGGAAAGCGCGCCGGGCGTCAAGGATCTTGGCATGATCGATGCGTTCTTTGACGCCGTAAACAGTTCGCGCCGCCAAAGCGCCTGAAGGAGATTGACAGTGAACGAGACGCCAAAACCGAACTCTTTCCGGTCAGGTCCGGACGAAGACGGCCGCTTCGGCATTTTCGGCGGCCGCTTTGTTGCGGAAACCCTGATGCCGCTGATCCTTGATCTCCAGGGCGAATGGGAAAAGGCGAAGAACGACCCGGCCTTCCAGTCGGAACTGGCCGAACTCGGCAAGCACTATATTGGCCGCCCGAGCCCGCTTTATTTCGCCGAACGCCTGACCGAACATCTCGGCGGCGCGAAGATCTATTTCAAGCGCGAAGAACTGAACCACACCGGCTCGCACAAGATCAACAACTGCATCGGCCAGATCCTGCTCGCCAAGCGCATGGGCAAGACCCGCATCATCGCTGAAACCGGTGCCGGCCAGCATGGCGTTGCCTCGGCAACCGTTGCGGCCCGCTTCGGTTTCCCCTGCGTCGTCTACATGGGCGCAACCGATGTCGAGCGCCAGGCGCCGAACGTGTTCCGCATGAAGTTGCTCGGCGCCGAAGTCGTGCCGGTGAGTTCCGGGAACGGAACGCTGAAGGATGCGATGAACGAGGCCCTTCGCGACTGGGTCACCAATGTCGACGACACCTATTACCTGATCGGCACGGCGGCCGGCCCGCATCCGTATCCGGAACTCGTCCGCGATTTCCAGTCGGTGATCGGCAAGGAAGCGCGCGAGCAGATCCTTGAGGCCGAAGGCAAGCTGCCGGATATGGTTATTGCAGCCGTTGGCGGCGGCTCGAACGCGATCGGCATCTTCCACCCGTTCCTGGATGACGATGGCGTCCAGATCGTTGGCGTCGAAGCCGGTGGCCGTGGCTTGCAGGGCGTTGAACACTGCGCCTCGATCACCGCCGGTGCGCCGGGCGTGCTGCATGGCAACCGTACCTATCTGCTGCAGGACCACGACGGCCAGATTCTCGAAGGCCACTCCATCTCGGCCGGTCTCGATTACCCGGGCATTGGCCCGGAACACTCCTGGCTGCATGACATTGGCCGTGTCCAGTATGTGCCGATCATGGACCAGGAGGCGCTTGATGCCTTCCAGCTCCTGACCCGCCTCGAAGGCATCATCCCGGCGCTGGAGCCGAGCCATGCGCTTGCCGAAGTGATCAAGCGTGCACCCAGCATGCGCAAGGACCAGATCATCGTGATGAACCTCTCCGGTCGCGGCGACAAGGACATCTTCACCGTCGCCAAGATCCTCGGAATGGATATGTAATATGACTGCTCGTATGGATGCACGTTTCGCGGCGCTGAAGGCAGAAGGCCGCCCCGCTCTGGTCACCTATTTCATGGGCGGCGATCCGGATTTCGAAACCTCGCTCGGCATCATGAAGGCGCTGCCGGAAGCGGGCTCCGACATCATCGAACTCGGCATGCCGTTCTCCGATCCGATGGCCGATGGGCCGGTGATCCAGATGGCTGGCCAGCGTGCGCTCGCAGCCGGCCAGACGCTTGCCAAGACGCTTGAGCTCGCCCGCGAATTCCGCAAGTCCGACAACGGCACGCCGATCGTGATGATGGGTTACTACAACCCGATCTATATCCACGGCGTCGACAAGTTCCTGGATGACGCGCTGGCAGCCGGCATCGACGGCTTGATCGTTGTCGACCTGCCGCCGGAAATGGACGACGAGCTCTGCATCCCGGCGCTCGAAAAGGGCATCAACTTCATCCGCCTGGCGACGCCAACGACCGATGACAAACGCTTGCCCGCGGTTCTGAAGAACACCTCAGGCTTCGTCTATTACGTCTCGATGAACGGCATTACCGGTTCGGCCCTGCCGGATCCGTCGCTCGTGTCGGGCGCCGTCAACCGCATCAAGAGCCATACGGACCTGCCGGTCTGCGTCGGTTTCGGCGTCAAGACGGCTGAGCATGCAAGAGCGATCGGTGCTGCAGCCGATGGCGTCGTCGTCGGCTCGGCTATCGTTGCCCAGGTTGCCGGCAGCCTCACCAAGGACGGCAAGGCTGGCCCGGATACGGTCGCCTCTGTCGCCACTCTCGTACGTGGCCTTGCCACCGGCGTTCGTGCCGCACGTCTTGTCGCGGCTGAATAACCGGCCCACATAAAGCTAGAACAACAATCGGAGTAGAACCAGTGAACTGGATCACCAATTACGTCCGGCCGCGCATCAACTCCATGCTTGGCCGCCCCAACCGGGACGTTCCTGAAAATCTTTGGATCAAGTGCCCGGAAACGGGCGAGATGGTTTTCCATAAGGATCTGGAAGAGAACAAGTGGGTCATTCCCGCCTCCGGTTTCCATATGAAGATGCCGGCCAAGGCGCGGTTGAAGGACCTGTTCGACGGTGGCGAATACGAAAGCCTGCCGCAGCCGAAGGTCCCCCAGGACCCGCTGAAGTTCCGTGACTCGAAGAAGTACGTTGACCGCCTGAAGGACAGCCGCCTGAAGACCGAGCAGGAGGATACGATCCTTGCCGGTCTCGGCACCGTCGAAGGTGTGAAGCTCGTTGCCGTCGTGCACGAGTTCAGCTTCATCGGTGGTTCGCTTGGCATGGCCGCCGGCGAGGCGATCGTCAAGGCCTGCGAACGCGCGCTTGCTGAAAAGTGCCCGCTGGTCATCTTCCCGGCCTCTGGTGGCGCCCGCATGCAGGAAGGCATCCTGTCCCTGATGCAGCTGCCGCGCACCACGGTTGCCGTCGACATGCTGAAGGAAGCTGGCCTTCCCTATATCGTCGTGTTGACCAACCCGACCACCGGTGGCGTCACCGCTTCCTATGCCATGCTCGGCGACATCCATATCGCGGAGCCTGGCGCCGAGATCGGCTTTGCCGGCAAGCGCGTGATCGAGCAGACGCTGCGCGAAAAGCTGCCGGAAGGCTTCCAGACGGCGGAATACCTGCTGGAGCACGGCATGGTGGACATGGTTGTGAAGCGCCACGACATCCCATCGACGCTGGCCCGCATCCTGAAGATGCTGATGCGCCAGCCGGCCGAGCAAGTGGTTCCGGCTCCGGTCGCCGTGAGCGCCTGAGCGAACGGCAAGATAGGCGGGCGGCGGAATGACGACCATGGGTGAAGCCGCGACGAGCGAAGCCGAACTGGAAATCGAAAGGCTGATGACCCTTCACCCGAAGGGTTTCGATCTTTCACTCGACCGCATCACGCGGCTTCTCGAGGTCCTCGGCAACCCGCACAGGAAAATGCCGCCGGTCATTCATGTGGCCGGCACCAACGGCAAGGGCTCTTTCACGGCCTTCTGTCGTGCGTTGCTTGAGGCGGGCGGATATGCGGCGCATGTCCACACCTCACCGCATCTCGTGCATTGGCACGAACGCTACCGGATCGGCGTCAAGGGCGGCCGCAGCCAGATCGTTGATGATGCGCTTCTGGCAGATGCGCTGCGTCGCATCGCAGCCGCCAACGCTGGCCAGGAAATCACGGTCTTTGAAATCCTGACGGCCGCGACCTTCCTGCTCTTCTCAGAACAGCCGGCCGATGTGGTGATCCTGGAAGTAGGTCTCGGCGGCCGCTTCGACGCCACCAATGTCATCACCGATCCCGCCGTTTCGGTCATCATGCCGATCTCGCTCGATCACCAGGCTTACCTCGGCGACCGGGTTGAACTGATCGCTGCCGAAAAGGCCGGCATCATGAAGCGCGGCCGTCCCGTGGTGATCGGCCAGCAGGAATTTGATGCCGCGCTCGATGTGCTGGTCTCCACCGCCGAGCGGCTCGGTTGCCCGATGGTGGTCTATGGCCAGGACTTCTCGGCGCATGAGGAATTCGGCCGGATGATCTACCAGGACGAGTTCGGCCTCAACGACCTGCCGCTGCCGCGCCTGCCGGGGCGCCATCAATATGCCAATGCCGCCGCCGCAATCCGCGCCGTCAAGGCCGCCGGTTTCCCGGTGACCGAGGCGATGATGGAAGAGGCCATGGCCACGGTCGAATGGCCGGCACGCCTGCAGCGGTTGACCGAGGGCAAGCTCATCCAGCATGCCCCCGAAGGCGCCGAGATCTGGCTTGATGGGGGACATAACCCGGCCGGTGGGGAAGTCGTGGCGGAAGCGATGGCCGCTTTTGAGGAACGTCAGCCGCGGCCGCTTTACCTCATCACCGGCATGATCAACACCAAGGATCCGGTCGGTTACTTCCGCGCCTTCGCGGATCTCGCCGAACATGTCTTCACCGTGCGCATCCGCGACAGCGAAGCAGCCCTTGATCCGGTGGCGTTGGCGCAGTCGGCTTTCGATGCGGGTCTGGTGGCGGAACCTGCCGCATCGGCGGAAGAAGCGCTGAAGGAAATCACCCGTCGCCAGCTGCCGGACGCCATGCCGCCGCGCATCCTGATCGGCGGCTCGCTTTATTTCGCTGGCAATGTGCTGGCAGACAACGGAACGCCGCCAACCTGACGGCACGAAAAAGCCCGGCTACCGAAAGGCAGCCGGGCTTTTTTGATCTCTGAAGTCTTGCCTGATCAGGCAGCGCTGGAAATCCACGCAGACAGCGCGGTCTTCGGAGCGGCACCAACCTTGATGTCGGCCACTTCACCACCCTTGAACATGGCGAGCGTCGGGATCGAACGGACACCGTACTGGGCGGCCAGATCCGGGTTCTCATCGATGTTGAGCTTGACCACCTTCACCTTGCCGGCGAGTTCGGTTGAGATCTCTTCCAGGCTCGGGCCGATCATCTTGCACGGACCGCACCATTCAGCCCAGAAATCCACCACAACAGGCTCGGCGGAATTCAGGACCTCAGCCTGGAAATTGTTGCTGTCGACTTTCACGGTAGCCATGGGGCTCTCCTTAACAATTCTGTTGACCCAAATGTGAGACCGAGCCCCACGCATTTCAATGACCGTCATCTCACTTTGTTTTGAGTTCGGCAAGCGAGCGCGCCATGAGCTCCGGCGAGAGCGATATCACTCCACCGGTTTCGGTATAGACCAGCAGGCATTCGATGTCCTTGCCCGGGTAAAGGGGGCGCAGGATCTCCCGGTAGATCGCAAGCTGTGCCCGATGCGCCAGCGGCACCTGTTCGGCATCGCGCGGCGGCGTGCGATTGGTCTTGTAGTCGAGCACGATCACGCGGTCGTCGGTGACTACCAGCCGGTCGATCCGTCCTGAAATGGCGTAATCGCGGCCTTCGAGCGCAAGCGTGCCCATGATCGAGACTTCCGCTTGTCCGCGTTCGGAAAACACCAGGTGAAGCGCCGGGTTGGCGAGCACCGACAGCACGCATTGAACGAGCGTTTCCCGCTCGGCCGCAGGCCAGAAACGCGCTGCCCGTTCGGCGTAACGATAAGCCGCGGCTTCGCGCTCGGGATGGGGGAACTCCGCCAGCATCTGCAGCATACGGTGCACGAGCCGGCCCTTCTGGGCCGCAAGCCCCGTGCTTTCCTTGGTGCCGAACAGAGGCGAGGCGTAGACCAGATCATCCGGCTCGTCATCGATCATGGTGCCGGCACCGGAAGGGCTCAGCGGCCTCGGCAACATCTTCTGCGGCGGCAGCGGCCGAGACAGTGCTGTCGGCAGGGGTGGCGCCGTCACCGGTGCCGTCTCCCTGCTTTCGGCCTTGCTTGCCCGTGTGTCGGATGAAGCCGGGAGCCGCCACTTGAAGCCGCTCCACTGGCCGTCCTTGTCGGTGAAATCGGTCGGGCTGCAGCGATACTCGTCCGCCGCCAGGGCCTTCGAGATCATCGACTGCCAGGTGTCCGGGTTATCGGTCTTGCCGCGGTAACCGCAAACGATCAGCCGGTCGGCCGCCCGCGTCATGCCGACATAAAGTAGCCGGCGATATTCCTCTTCGGTGGTGGAGCGTATGCGGCTGTCGTCGGCTACGGTGAGCGCATTCGTCAGCGTCTTGCCCGGCACCCAGGCAGGCACTTCCTGCCCATCGATCCGCAGCAGCCGAAGCTTGGCAACATGCGAGGAGATGAAGGCCTTCGAGCCGCTGTCGACTAGGAACACTACTGGCGCCTCAAGCCCCTTGGAGGCATGCACGGTCATGATCCGCACTTCGTTGCGCCCGGCATCCTGCTCGCGCTTCACCTCCGGTGATTCGATCTCGAGCGTCGAGATGAAGGCCTGCAGCCCGGGCAAGCCGCTCGTTTCGTGGTCGAGCGCGAAGGTGAGGAACTCGTCGAGAATGTCGCCGGCCTCCGTGCCAAGCCTTCCTAGGAACTTGCGACGCCCGCCGTATTGACCAAGGATGCGGGCAAAGAGATCGTGTGGACTGAGCTGCCGCGACAGCGCCAGCAGGTGCTGAAGCCGCTCCGCGGCATCGCGGAAGCGTAGCGGCTGGTCTTCCGCCAGGCGCTTCAGCGCCTCCCAGGCGCTGGTCTTTTCCGGACGCCGCGCTGCAACCTCGAAGACATCCTCTTCGGAGAGGTTGAACAAGGGGCTCTTCAGCAGGGCGGCGAGCGAAAGATCGTCCTGCGGCAGGAGCAGGAAGCGGCCAAGCGCCAACAGGTCCTGCACCGCGATATGGCTCGTCAGCCTCAAGCGGTCGGCACCGGCGACGGGAATATTGTCGCGCCGTTTGAGCGCCCGCGTCAGCGCATTAACGAAGGCATCGCGCTTGCGAACCAGCACCAGGATGTCACCGGCCTCGATCGGCCGCTCGACGCCCTTTTCGATGATCGTCTCGTTTCCGATCATCTCGCCGATGCGGTTGGCAATGCGGGACGCAAGGATCGCCGAGGGCGCCTTGTCGGGCGTCGCGTCGAAGGGTGCGGTCCAGTCTTCGTCCTGGTCGGATGCTTCGGGAACGATGACATCCCAGAGATCCACCGCACCGGGATGACCCATGCGGTTCGAACGGTGCTGCACCGGGTCGCCGGTGGCGCTCAGTCCACGGGCATTGTCCTCAAGCGCGAAAACCTGGTCGACTGCGGCGAGCACATCCGCCGTGGAGCGGAACGAAAGCGGCAGGCGGACAGGATGGAAGGCTTGGCCGCTGGCCCGCACCCGTTTTTCCGTCTCGCTCCGCTCTTCGGCAAACCGCTCCGGTCGGGCACCCTGGAAGGAATAGATCGACTGCTTTTCATCCCCGACGGCGAAGATTGTGCGGCGCGTGTTGCGAGCGCTGGCGCCGGAATAGAAATCTTCCGCAAGCGACTTGATGACGGTCCATTGTACCGGGCTCGTGTCCTGCGCCTCGTCGACCAGGATATGGTCGATGCCCTGGTCGAGCTTGTAATGGACCCAGGCGCCAACGCCGTCACGGGTAAGCAGATCGGCGGTGCGTGCAATCAGATCCTCGAAGTCGAGCAGGCTGCGCTGCTTCTTCAGGTCCTCGTAGTCGTCGTTGAGCCGCTGCGCCAAGATCAGTGCCGCCTTGGTCGCACCGAACATGCGGATCAGGCGCAGGCGATCGCGGCAGGCAACAACATGTGATCGCGCGGCGTCCACGGCGTCTGCCAGTTCCGGTGCCATGGTCAGCATAGCCTTGGCGACCAGCGAGGAATCTGCCTTTGGTTTGCCTTCACGGGTGAGGAAGATCTGGTCGAGGTGCTGGGCGCGCTTGAACACGTCAGGCTCGCGCATCACCAGTCGCAGGCCGTATGCAACCTCGGTCGCCTTGGCGCCGCCCTTCTGGTCAGCAAGCGAAAGATAAAGATCAAGCGTAATGCCGGAAAGGCCGGGCAAGGGCCAGTAGGAGGCGGCGACGCTATCTTCGGTGTCGGCCGGATCAAGACCATAGGCGCGCTTCAGCTCGACGCCCAGACCGCCCTGGTGCTCCGCCTGCGCAATGAAACGTCGCAGCGCGGTGCGGTTGGCGATGATGTCGGAAAGCAGCGTTTCGAGCCCGAACTCGTCTCCAAGATCCAGCACATGTGCGAAGGCTTCTGCGAGCTGCGGGTCTTCCTCGGCAGACGAGGCGGTCAGCAGCGAACGCCGCGCTTCGGCGAGCAGTGCTGCCGCGGCGCGATCATCAAGCACCGAGAAATGCCCGGCGACGTTGGCCTCGAGCGGAAACTGGTGCAGCAGCGCTTCGCAGAAGGCGTGGATAGTCTGGATCTTCAGCCCACCCGGCGTCTCCAGCGCCTTGGCAAACAGCCGCCGTGCTTCGGCAAGCTTTAGCGAATCCGGCTCAATACCTTCGATATCCTTGATCCGCTGCCGTAGCTCTGCATCCGAAAGCACCGTCCATTCCGACAGCCGCTGGAAGACGCGGTTGGACATTTCCGACGCTGCGGCCTTCGTATAGGTGAGGCACAGGATCGCCGAGGGACGGCAGCCCGAGAGCAGCAGGCGGATGACGCGCTGGGTCAGCACATGCGTCTTGCCCGAGCCGGCATTGGCCGACACCCAGGCCGAGCTTGCCGGATCGGAGGCGAGCGACTGCTGCCGCGTCGTCCAGTCGATCCAGCGGATCGGATCGTCGTCTTCGGGAAGCGGGGGAGGTGGAAGCTCACTCATCGGCATCAACCTCATTGTCCTCGTCTGCTGTCGACCATTCCGCGACGCGGGCAAGGTGATCATATTCGCCGCCGAAATCGCCTTGCGCGAAGGGTACGAGGCGCGATGCGAATCCGGCTTCGCCGCTCCGAAGCGTCACGACGAAGCGAGTCAGCTGGTCGAGCGATTCCTGCGCGAGGTCGAGCGCCGATTTCGGCTGGCGTTTGGCGGTGGCAGAGGCGCCCTCGTTGTTGACCTTGTCCTCCCGGAACCGGTCTCCCGGACGAAGGCGCACGTAAATGAGGTTTTCCGGCGTCAGCGCGTCCAGGTCCCGGAAGGCACCGGCGCGCAATGCGGCTGCTTCAAGCGCAAGCTGCGGATCGAGCAGCGACCGCGCCTGGGAAACCGAGGGGCTGAGGCCCGTCTTGTAGTCGACGATGTCGACAAGGCCGGAACCCTTGATGTCGATGCGGTCGGCGATACCGGTAACGCGGATGCCGGCGACGGGCACATCCCAGCCGGCGCCGACTTCCGTCAGCGTCCGGCGAATGTCGTGGGCTCGAGCGGCTTCCCAATCAAGGAAGGCGCGAGCGACTTCCCAGAAACGTGGTCGCCAGACGCGGTCGATATGGATAGGAAGCTGTTCGGCATCGAAGAGCTCTTCCATGATCTCCCGCATCGCCTCCTTCGCCGCCGGCGTGCCTGGCTTGCGGCCCTGCCGGGTATAGCGGTCGATGATGGCGTGGTAGAGCGTGCCGCGTTCCGAGGCGCCGGGGTCGGAATTGAACGGGTCGATTGGGTCGAGCTTCAGGATGCGGCGGGCATAGATGGCATAGGGGTCGCGCCGCAGGCGTCCGACCTCGCTGAAGGAATATTTCACCGGCTGCAGATCAGCCGGCGGCTTTGGCGCCGGTCGCTTGGCGCCGGGCTGGTTTTCACCGGCATCGACCGCTGCCGCCCAGTGCCGATATTGCTCCCCGCGAGCCTTCAACTCGTCGGCGAAGGTTTTGCCGCCAAGCGCCAGCAAGCGCTGCAGCCAGCGCGACGCGACCGTTGGTGTCGAGCCTTGGCGCAGCGCTCGCGACAGGATAAGCCGTCGCATGCCGCACGCCATTTCGAAGTCATGCGCCAGCTGCCCGATGCGCCGTTCGGGTGGCTCAAGACCGATATCGGTCTTCATCGTGCGTGACAGGAACGGGTTGTTGACCGTCTGGCCCGGCCACGAACCTTCGTTCAACCCGCCGAGAATCATCGTGTCGACGGTCTGCAGCCGCGCTTCAAGCGTGCCGAAGATGAACACACGCGGATGGCTGAGGGCGCGTGGTTTCACCGCTTCGCCCGTGGTCAGCGCCATGACGATGTCGATCCATTGCGGACCGTCTGCCTCGATCTGCCCATCGGTCTCGATCACTTCGGCAAGCATGCCGGCCAGACGTTCGCCGGCCTCTCCGGACCACAGCGCGGCAAGGCTGCCGTTCTCGTCGATGCAAAGCGCCTCCAGCGCCCGGCCCGTGCGCTCGGCCCATTCCGACAGCGTCAGCTTGGTCGTCAGTCCCCGGCCATCGGGGCGGCGGGTGACAAGCGCGGAGATCAGTGGTTCGGCGGCCGCCGCAAGGCGCCTGGCAAGATCACGCGCCCGTGCCGGCGCGTCTTCATCGAGAGCCAGCCGCCATTGCGGCGTGTGCCGGTCGGTCTTCTGCTGGGCAAGCCGTGTTTCGAGCAGCGGCTCCAGGGTGCCGAGATCCATGTCGCCCAAACCGCCGCGCAGCGCGAGGATTTCCAGCGCTTCGACAGCCGGGCAGATCGCGTCAGCAGGCAGGCCAACCCGCAGCAGCGGATGCTTCATGAGCGCAACGATCGCCACTGGATCACCGGGGCGCAGTGCTGCTTCGAGAAGCAGCTGCACCAGGGTCCCCTGTGGCGTGCCGGACAGCGGCGAACCGGCGGTATCGTCGGCGACCACGCCAAAACGGGCAAGTTCAGCCGTGACGCGCCGCGCCAGCGCGCGGTCAGGGGTGATCAACGCCGCTCGCGTTTCGCCGCCATCGGCGCCCGGCTGTTCAAGCGCCAGACGAAGCGCAATGGCGATGGCAACGGCTTCCTCGCGTTCGTTGGCCGCCTCGATCAGCGATACATCGGCGAAGGCTGCGCGAAGCTGCTCGAGATCGACGTCGTCGCGCCAGGTGCTCCAGCGATCCGTTGCCTTGGCGGGAACCAGCGCCTGCGAGATGGTCTCGGCGCGGAATTTCAGATCGGAAGGGACGTCGCCCAGCAGCACAACGTCGCTGCGATCGACGCCAAGCCGGGTCAGGAGGCGCGAGAGCCCGAACTGGGGGTGGCTGCGGCTCGGTGGCTCGGCGCGCCCGTCCAATGTCTCCTCGCCGATCAGCGCCCACTGATCGGCCGGCATGGCGAGATCAAGCCCGGGAAGCACAACTGCGCCTTCCGGCAGCCGGGAGATCGCCGCGATCAGCTCCGTCGCCGCCGGGATGGAGCCGGTGGAGCCGGCCACGATCACCGGGCCCTTGTGCGTCTTGGAGGCGATGCGGCGCGATTCGCCGCGCAGGATCGCCGCCTGGTGCCGTGCCGGCGAGGAGCGGCGCAGCTCTTCCAGGCGCGCCGGCCAGAAGGCGCTGGCGATCGACAGGAATTCGGCCGTCAGCTGCCACCAGAGGGCATGCTCCTCTGTGTTGAGGTTCTTCAGGTCCGCCCAGTCGCGCTCTTCGGTTTCGATTGCGTCGATGAGTTCGGCAAGCGCCCGCGCAAGCCAGATGGCGTCGGCCGGACTGGCCGGTGCGATCAGCGGTGACTGCGAGTGGATGTCGAGGACGACCTGGGGAAGCTGGTTGCGCCAGGCAAGAATCAGGCGGCCAAGCTCGAGCAGACGGGCCGTGCCGCCGATCGGCAGGGCAAGATCCATCTCTTCCGGCGCGACGAGGTCGAAATAACCGCTGTCATCATCGGTTTCACCGAGCGGCCGGATGACCGGCAGGATCGCGGAGCGGCCACCGAGGAGATCGACAAATTCCGAGCGCAGCACGCGCGCCGCGCGCCGGGTCGGCACGAAGATCGTGACATCGGCCAAGGAAAGCGGATCGGTCGGATCATAGCGGAAGGTTTCGACGAGCTCGCCGTTGCAGAGCGTCGCGGCGAGCGTCTTGAGGAAAGGCGCGCCTGGCGGAATGGTGAAAACGCGGGGAAGGTGTCTCGTCGCCTCGGCCATCAGGTCACGCCGACGCCCGGAGCCGCCGGATCGTCGCCTCCGCTTCGTCCACGGCTTCGGGCGTGCCGACCGTCAGCCAGTGGCCATCCATCATCATGCCGTAGAGGCGGCCGCGGGCGATCGCCTTGTCAAAATAAGTGTTGATGTTGAACGGCTCGCGCGGCGCGTCATCGAGGAATTCCGGCTTCATGGCGAAGGCACCGGCATAAACCACCGGGTTGGACGGGTCGTCGCGAAAGCGAGTGAGCTTGCCATCCGGCCCCATGCTGAAATCATTGACACCGTTGTGACCGGTGGTGTTTTCAATGCGGATGCAGAGCATCGCCATGTCCATGCGGTCCGGGTCGAAGAATTGAGCCAGCCGCTGCAGGTTGCTTGGACCCTCTTCCGGCTCGCCGACCCAGAACAGGTCGGCATTCATCACGAAGATGGTGTCGCGGCCAAGCTGCCTGATGCCCTTGACGATGCCGCCGCCGTTGTTGAGCAGCGCGTCGCGTTCGTCCGAGATCAGGATTTCCAGCCCCTCATACGCCTTGAGGTGCGCCTCCATCTGGTCCGCGAAATGGTGGACGTTGACGACCGCCCGTTCCACGCCCGCCTGCTTCAGCGAATCGAGCACGTAGTCGATCATCGGCTTGCCGCCGATCTTCACCAGCGGCTTCGGCATCGTATTGGTGATCGGGCGCATGCGGGTCCCAAGACCTGCGGCCAGCACCATGGCTTCTTTGATGATCATCGAACTCGGCGTCTATGATTCGGGAAGTTGTATTCCAGACCTGAGACACCAATCCCGCAAGGGGGCAAGCACTTCATGGCGAAGGGCTGTGGATAGATGGCGAAGCGTCCGGGGCATGTGCTTCAGGTAGCCCGGTTTGCCATCACGCTGCAAGAGCCGCACCCAAAGGCCCGCGAGCTTGCAATTGCGCTGCGCCGCCATGATCGCCCAGGCCTTCATGAAGGTTCTTTCGTCGAACGGTCCGAGCGAACGGCGTAGTGCTACGTAATCGACCATCAACTGGTCGGCGAGCGGCTTCGGGATGTCGACCCGGGCGTCCTGAACAAGCGAGGCGAGGTCATAGGCCGTGGGGCCGATCATCGAATCCTGGAAATCGATGAGGCCGACGCGCCGCACGCCGGATTCGTCCGGGCGCCAGATGATGTTGGGCGAATGGAAGTCGCGCAGCAGCAGGTTCTTTTCGGTATCCGCCAGCTCAGCGATCAGCCCGTCCCAGATCGAAAGGTATTCGGCGCGTTCTTCCTCGGTCGCCGGGGTGCCACGTTTCCAGGGCAGGTGCCAGTCAAGAAGGAGGCGCGCCTCCATCTTCATCGCCGTGGCGTCGAAATCGGGAATATGGTGCACATGCCCGTCGCCGACTGGCAGATCCTGACGCATCTCGTGGCTGTGCAGGTAACCGAGACAGACCACAGCTTCGCGGTAACGATCGGCGATCGGCTGGCCAGCTTCATCCACCACGCCCTCGTCGCCGAGGTGCTCCATCAGCAGGATGCCCTGCGCGTAGTCGGTATGGAGTATTTTAGGCGCCGCGAGCCCCAGTTCACGCAGGTATTCGTCGACTGCCACGAAGGGATAGGGGTCGAGCGCCAGATGCACGACCTTGGGGTAAGGCTTGCCATCAAGCACGGCGGGCCCTTCCGGTGGGTGCGGCCAGTCCATCAGGACCAGCGTTTCGCCAGCCCCGGTGGTGATCGTCTCGTAGGCGCGGGTGGATGCGTCGCCGGTGAGGAAGCGGCGCTTGGCGTGTCCGTAGCCGTGCTGCTCAAGGAAGGCGCGGATCGCCAGCACCCGGCGGATGCGCTTCATCTGCGCGTCAGGCGCGGTGATCGTCGCGACCCTTCCGTTAGCCTGGTGCTCCAGCTTCAGGGAGATGCGTGCTGCAGGCAGAAGCTCGTCCGCCATTTCCGGCCATTCGACAAGGCAGATGCCAGAGGAAAGGGCTTCATCGAAGCCCAGCTCATCGAGTTCCGACGCGTCGCCCAGCCGATAGAGATCGAAATGGGCGACCGGGAGCCGCAGGTCATAGGCCTGGACGAGCGTGAAGGTGGGGCTCGGAACCTCAAGCTCCGGATCGTCGGCCAGCGCCCGCAGGAAGGCGCGCGCGAAGGTGGATTTGCCGGCGCCGAGATCACCCGACAGGGCGATCCAGTCACCTTTACCGAGTGCAAGCGCCAGGTCCTCGCCCAGGCGAATGGTCTCGGCCTCGTCGGCGAGAAAAAGCGAAAGAGGCTCGGCGTTGGTCATTCGGCGGCGATGGAGCGCACTGCGGCGCCGCTCGGGATCCGGCAGGTGACGGTGGTACCCTGGCCGGGCTTGCTGTCGATGACAACGTCGCCGTTATGCAGGTGCACGAAGCTTTCGACGATCGAAAGACCCAGGCCGGCGCCGCTGCGCTTGCCGCCGCGACTGTTGGCGGAGAAGCGGTTGAACACGGTCTTCAGCATGTCTTCCGACATGCCGGGGCCCTTGTCGGTCACCGAGAAATAGACTTCCTTCGGGTTGCGCCAGCAGTTCAGCGTGATGGTCGACCCTTCCGGCGCGAAATTTGTCGCATTTGTCAGGAGCTTCAGCAGGATCTGCTTGAGGCGCTGCTCGTCGGCGACGATCATGCCGAGGCCTGCCTGGGCAGTGATCGCAAGATTGACCCCGTTTTCGTGCAGCCGGTCGGCGATCTGCATGGCGACATCGTCGAGCAGGTCGTCGATCGCCATCTCGGACAACTGCAGTTCCATGATGCCCGCATCGACCGTCGCAAGGTCGAGGATGTCGTTGACGATGGTGAGCAGCACCGAGGACGAGGTCGAGATATGGTCGATATATTCGGCCTGGCGCTCGTTGAGCGGGCCGACGCCCGGCGTCTTCAGGAGGTCCGTGAAGCCGATGATGTTGGTGAGCGGAGAGCGCAACTCGTAGGAGACGTGCTGTACGAAATCGTTCTTGATCTCGTCGGCCTTCTGCAGCGCCTCGTTCTTTTCCTTCAGCGCCCGTTCGGCGCGAGCACTGGCTGTCGTGTCGACGAAGGTCAGCATGGTCTGCGCATTCGGCAGCGGGATCGCGGCGTAATCCAGGATCAGTCCCGAATAAAGCTCGAATGTTCCCTGCAGCGGGATACGCGCATCGTTGAACGTCGTCAGCATCTGGCCGAAGCGGCGCCAGCCGTCCGGCTGGTCGTAGGACGGTGCGCAGGCGGCTTCAATCGCCTTTATATGGGTGCCGGGCTTGGCCTGTTCCGCCGTGATGCCCCAGAGCGCCCTGAAGGCGGGGTTGGAAAGGCGGATGCGTCCATCCGGACCGAACACGGCGACACCTTCGGACAGGTGGTCGATCGTTTCGCCCTGGACCTGCACCAGCGTGTTGTAGCGGGTTTCGAGATCCACCTGCTCGGTGAGGTTTTCGAACACCCATGTCGCGCCACCTTGCGGATGGGCGGTTGCAATGACACGCAGCGTCTGGCCATTGGGGAGATGCCAGAGGTCGGTCTGGGTTTCGGTCGAGCGGTAGACGGAAAGGGCGGAATCCTTCCAGCTGCGCCAGTTCAACTGTTCCGGCAGCTTTCCGTCGCTGCGCAGCTTGTCGAGAAGCTCGCCGTTGTCCGGCCTGGAATCGAGGAAGGGCAGTGTCAGCCCCCAGAGCTGCGCGAAAGCCTGGTTGTAGAATTGCAGCCGGCGCTCGCCGTCGAAGATCGCGACAGGCGTGCCCAGGTGATCGAGCGTCTCCGCGTGGCTTTTCAGCGTGCGCTTCAGCTCCTCGCGCACGGCTTCCGCCTCGGAGACATCAGTTGCCATGCCAGCCGAGCCACCCGGCACAACGACATCGACGACGTCGAAGACGGTACGGTTGCCATGCACCACGGTCGACACGCGATCATGGAAGGGCGAAGCCGGGGTTGCGGTCGCCTTGATCTTCTCGCGTGCGATCGTACCAAGGAATTCCCGACCCTCTTCGATGACATGTTCGGGCGTGGACGCTTCCACCGCTTCGCCATAGGCGTGGTTGACCCAGGTCAGCTTGCCCTGTGCGTCACGCCGCCAGACCGGCTGCTCGATCGCGTCGAGCAGGGAGTGGAACATGGAGATGGAGGTGGTGAGCCGCTCGCGCTCGATCTTCAGTTCGGCCAGTTCGGCGCGAAGGTTGTTGAGTGCCAGGAAGCGCACGAAGGCCTTGCCGCCGGAAACGCGGCCCTGGACTTCGAGGATTTCGTCACGATTCGTCTCAACGACGGTATCAAAGGTGCGGGCTTCGTTGCGCAGCGCCTCGATCAGTTTGTCCAGTTCGCCCGCCGATGCAGGGCGTAGCCAGCGACCAAACGCGAGGAAATCGCGATCGCTCTGCGGCGCACCGGTTTCAACCGGCAACTGGCCAAGGAATTCCGGCTTCGAGGAGCCGCTTTCCCAGACGACGATGCGTCGGTTCTTGTCTGCGATAAGAGCCTCGTATTTGGAAATCCGCTGCTGAGCGTCGGAAAGCGCGCTGCGGATCTCCTGGCTTTCGGCGGTGAGATTGCCGCGCTGACGCACCAGCCAGACCGAGGAGAGCAGGGCAGCACCCAGTGCGCCGAGCACGACGGAGGAGACGATGACTTCGGTAGAGGAGAATAGGCGGACGGCGGCGCTGCCGGACTGCTGCGCGAGCGCCCCCGTCGCCAGTCCGGAAAAAGCCGTACCTGATAGAAAGGCGCTGGCAAACAACGCCAGGCGCTTTGCCTTGCCGCTCACCGAGCCCTCAACCGTGTCGCCACAGGAAGGTCCCGTTGTCTTCGCCCCAGCGTCCCCGCAAGAAGGATCGGCCTGCTGAAACAGGCTCATTTTTTTTACCGACATACCGGTCTGTCTCCGTCCAATTGCCGCTCATCGACAAGACATACCATACCGTGCCTTGCCCCGAGCCGGACGACCGAAGGTTTCGGACGTCGATTTCAGGAAAGTCACGAATCAACGTGAAAAGGATAACTGCTGAGGAAAAAGCCGGGAAGGGAGGCGGCCAAAAAAGAAGCCGCAGCTTTTGTCAAGGCTGCGGCTGTCTATATGTTGTGGATTAACCGGCTAGGGATTAGTACCGGTAGTGTTCAGCCTTGAACGGACCTTCCGGCGAGACGCCGATATAGGCGGCCTGCTCCGGCGAAAGTTCGGTTAGCTTCACGCCGAGCTTGGCGAGGTGGAGGCGAGCGACCTTCTCGTCGAGGTGCTTCGGCAGGATGTAGACCTCGTTCTTGTACTGGCCCTGCTTCGTGAAGAGCTCGATCTGGGCGAGCGTCTGGTTGGTGAACGAAGCAGACATGACGAAGGACGGGTGGCCGGTGGCGTTGCCGAGGTTCAGCAGGCGACCTTCAGACAGCAGGATGATGCGGTTGCCCTTCGGAAACTCGATCATGTCGACCTGCGGCTTGACGTTGGTCCACTTGAGGTTCTTGAGAGCCGCAACCTGGATCTCGTTGTCGAAGTGGCCGATGTTGCCGACGATCGCCATGTCCTTCATCGCGCGCATGTGCTCGATGCGGATGACGTCCTTGTTGCCGGTGGTGGTGATGAAGATGTCGGCGGTCGAGACAACGTCTTCCAGAACGACGACTTCAAAACCGTCCATGGCGGCCTGCAGGGCGCAGATCGGGTCAACTTCCGTGACCTTCACGCGTGCGCCCGCGCCGGCGAGCGAAGCGGCCGAACCCTTGCCTACGTCACCGTAACCGCAAACGACGGCAACCTTGCCGGCCATCATCACGTCGGTGCCGCGGCGGATGCCGTCAACCAGCGATTCCTTGCAGCCGTACTTGTTGTCGAACTTCGACTTGGTGACGGAGTCGTTGACGTTGATTGCCGGGAAGGGGAGGAGGCCCTTCTTGGAGAGCTCGTACAGGCGGTGAACGCCGGTGGTGGTTTCTTCGGTCACACCCTTGATGGCGTCGCGCTGCTTGGTGAACCAGCCGGGCGAGGCCTGGAGGCGCTTCTTGATCTGCGCAAACAGGATCTCTTCTTCTTCCGAACCTGGGTTCGACAGCACGTCTTCGCCGGCTTCGGCGCGGGCGCCGAGCAGGATGTACATGGTGGCGTCGCCGCCATCATCGAGGATCATGTTGGAGAAGCCGCCATCGGACCACTGGAAAATCTTGTCGGTGTATTCCCAATATTCGGTGAGGGATTCGCCCTTCACAGCGAAGACCGGGATGCCGGCAGCAGCAATGGCAGCGGCAGCGTGGTCCTGGGTGGAGAAGATATTGCACGAGGCCCAGCGGATATCGGCGCCGAGTTCCTTCAGCGTCTCGATCAGGACCGCGGTCTGGATGGTCATGTGAAGCGAACCGGAGATGCGAGCGCCCTTGAGCGGCTTCGACTGACCGAATTCGGCGCGGCAGGACATCAGGCCCGGCATTTCGGTTTCGGCGATGTCCAGTTCCTTGCGACCGTAGTCGGCAAGGCTGATATCGGCGACGATGTAATCTTTTTCTGCGCTCATAAAGCTCTCCTTGTTCAGTTGCCGCACGAGGCTGGCAGCCGAGAAACCGCACGACCCGCCGTCAGCGGCGGAAGCTGGAGGCGGTTTAGCAGGGTTCCCGCCAGCTGGCAACGGGACATAAAGAGGTCTTTATATGTTTATGTAATGGCGAGAGACATTAGGCTTCTTCGCCAAACTTGTTGGCGACAAGATCCTGCAGGGCATCGAGCGCCTCGGACGCCTCGACGCCGTCGGCCGCGACCTCGATGGTACAGCCGGGGCTCGCGGCGAGCATCATCAGGCCCATGATCGACGTGCCGTTGACGGTGGTGCCGTCGCGCGAAACGGTGATCTGGGCGTCAAAACGCTCCACCATCTGCACGAACTTGGCGGAGGCGCGCGCGTGCAGGCCCCGCTTGTTGACGATCAGGAACTCGCGGGACGTGGGGGACGACATGCGTGGGGAAATCTCACTTACCGCTCAGGACGCGGCTTGCCACATTGATGTACTTGCGGCCGGCTTCGGAGGCTTCCGCCAGCGCCCGGTCCATGTTGTTGTCACTGCGCACGCCGGCGAGCTTGATCAGCATGGGCAGGTTGACGCCCGCGATGACTTCTGTCTGGCCACTCTCCATGACCGAAATCGACAGGTTGGACGGCGTGCCACCGAACATGTCGGTGAGGATGATGACACCATGGCCGTCGTTTGCCTTTGCAACGGCGTCAACGATGTCCTGGCGCCGCTGGTCCATGTCGTCTTCGGGGCCGATGCAGACTGTCTCGATGCACTTCTGAGGTCCGACGACATGCTCCACAGCATGACGAAATTCCTCAGCCAGCTTGCCATGAGTGACAAGCACAAGTCCGATCATGAAAACTGCCCTCTGCTGCAAAAACTCGGCGCCATTATCGCATCGCAATAAACTGGTCCAGCGGTGGGAGCCCATCTTCTCCATGTTAAGATGAACTTCAAGTCAAAAATCCGCCAGCTTGATTAGCAAAACGGCACGTGTGCGGCGAATTGCGGGTGGAAGGCGGCGATGATCGCCAAGGGATCGGGTGCCCCGTTCCAGATGCGCAGCAGCGGAAGCGAACCCAGCCCGACAACCTCAAACCGTTCATTCTCTGGCGGAAGCCGCTCGGCCTGCGGAAAGGATATGGGGGACACGGCAAGCTCCAGCACTGCTTGCGGAACGCTGTCGATCCTGGCGATGCCGCTGCCGCGGATCTCGATGAGCCCGGCAATGGTTTCCGGGCGCGATGCAATGATCTGCGCGCCATCGCGTGAAACGAACACTTGGTCGTCGGCCACCAGCGCCGCAGACATCCCCTGCCGCCGAGCGGCCGCAAGGCAGGTGAAGGCGAGCATCGACTTGCCGCTTCCCGAAGGTCCGGTAAAAAGAATGCCTCTCG